>ERZ772968.386-NODE-386-length-22281-cov-7.772294_pt1 | contig 22281 bp, 24 predicted proteins | sample MGYA00580674_ERZ772968 | MGnify/ENA primary metagenome ERZ772968 (study PRJEB29015, sample SAMEA2737940) | human oral metagenome | biome: human oral; feature: human-associated habitat; material: dental | place: China | collected 2138 ...
GGGGGGGGGGGGGGGGGGGGGGGGGGGGGGGGGGGGGGGGGGGGGGGGGGGGGGCCCAGGACGTAGATGGGGCGGCCGGTGTCGGGGTCGAGCAGGACGTTGGCGGTGCTCACGCCGGTCCAGGTGGAGGGGGCGCCGGGCAGGGCGATGGGTGCGGATCCCAGGACGGAGACGGAAACAGTGCGCCCGCCGTCGGCCACCCCCGTGACCGCGGCGACGGCGACGCGGGTGCGGTCGACGCCCGGGCGGGGGGCGGTGTCATCGGGGGCGGCGTCGAGCAGGTCGAGGGTCCGCAGGCCCGTGGGGCGGGGCATCAGTCGGTCACCTCCACGTCGGTGCGGGCGCGGCCCGTGTAGATCAGGGGCAGGTCCACGGCCGCCACGCGCCCCCACAGCTCGATCGGGGCGGCCCCGGCGACGGGGCGGGCGCGCACGCAGACCGGGGCGTCCAGGGCCAGGGAGGGGTCAGGGGCGTGCTCGACGGGGACGGTGGACTGGCGGCGCACGCTGGAGGCCAGCATGGTGCGGGCGGCTGCGGCGGCCGCGGCCGCGGTGGTGATCAGGGGCGAGGCGAAGAACCTGGTGACCACGCCGTAGGGGCCACTCGTGCGCATGGGGCCGGTGGTCTGGTCGGCGACCGCCTGGAAGGCGGGCGCGCCACCCGCCCCCGTCTGGGCGCGGGCGACGACGCGGTTGTAGACCTTGTCGCGCGAGGCCGCGCGCTTGACGGCGACGACGGTCCCGCCCTCGCCGTCAGCCAGGACCCGCTGCGGCGGCGTCGTGATGTCGGTCAGGGGCGGCAGGAGGTACAGCAGGCCGTCGCGGCCCTCGCGCAGGCGGGCGGGCCAGGCATCGGCGATCTCGTAGAGGGCGTCGACCCGCGACTCCCCCCACGACATCGAGGCGGGGCAGGCCCGGTCGCGCAGGTCCTTGTCGACGATCAGGCCCGTGTGGCCGGCGATGATACGACGGGCCTCAGAGGCCAGGGTCCCACCGGCGCGGGGCGTCATCGGGGAGACGAACCGGTCCTCCTCCAGACGGTGCATCAGGGACTTGCCGGTCACGGAGACCTTGCCGCCGTCAACGTCGGTGGACGTGATCAGGAAGCGGCCGGCCGGCAGAGGCCAGGCGGCGCCGGTGACCAGAGAGGTCACCGTGATCGTCACGTGGAGGACCTGCCCGTAGCAGGCCAGCGGGCTGGAGGGGGCCGTCGGCGTCCAGTCCCGCTCGTCCTCGGCCTCGTCGGCGGCCCCGATGCGCGGCACCGTCAGGGTCAGGGAGCCCTGAACCTGCTGGGCGGTGGTCCACGACACCGACCCGCCGGCCACGGGCACCCGCCCCAGCCAGCGGGGGCCGAGCCAGGCATCCACACGGCAGGTGTAGGTGTAGGCGTCCCGGAGGACCTCGGCCGGGATGGTCGGAGCCGTCATCCGCCGACCTCCTGCCAGATCGTCCGGTCGGCCCGGTCCCAGTCCAAGGCCATGGCGTCGGCCCGGTCCCAGTCCAGACCGACGGCGTCGAAGTCGTCCCAGGTCGACACCCAGATCGGCGTGCCCGGCTGCGGCACACCCACCACGGTGCCCTTGAGGGTCCAGGTCCGCTCGGCCTCATCGACCCGCCCCGAGCGCCGGTGGGTCACTGAGGTGAGCACCACCACAGTCACCAGGGGCACGTCGCACGCCCCCCGGCGGCACTGGTGGCACCAGCGGGGGTTGTGGAACAGGGCCGCGACGCGGGCCTCGGCCGCCAGGGCGGCCAGGGCCCTGGTGCCGGCAGCATCGGTGCGCGCCGTCAGGGCCACAGTCCCGGCGCCCATGACCGGATCCATGACCGCCACCGGCGTGGCGCGCCCGGGAATCTCGTGGAGGGTCACCCGCTGGGGGACATCGCGCTCATCATCGCCCTGCCAGAGCAGGTTCACCCTGTGGCCGCCGGCTGTGTCGGACAGGAGGGAGCGGCCCGCCCACGGGCGGGTGACGGGGGCGGAGGCGCCCATGAGCTCGCCCAGGCTGGTCACCCGGTAGACGATCGGCGTGTTGACGGGGGCCAGGGCGTCGCCCAGGACGACCTGGCCCCCGTCGGAGACCCGCTGGCCGGCGCGCACCGGCCAGGAGCGGTCGGCGGCGTGCCCGGTCACCCGCAGCTGCCGGCCGGGCGGGACCGTGCCCGCCTCGACGACCACTTGGACGACGGGGGCCTGCCCCGACAGGACCGCGGCTACCACGCCCATCAGCGCCCCCTTCCAGTCAGGCGCCGGCTCCGGCGCGCCACGGAGGAGGCGACGACCTCGATATGGGCGTCCAGGGCGTCTCCGTCGTCGAGCACGAGGCTCACGCCCAGGCCGTCCAGGGCGCGCGCGAGCGCGTCCGGGTCGGCGCCCCGGTCGACCAGGGCGTGCACGTCGGCCCACTGGCGGGCGGTCAGGACCGCCTCCGGCGCGCGAGTGGTGTTGACGGCGGCGTGCACGCCCGGCGGCAGGAGGCCGCCGGCGTCGTACTTGCGGGCGCCCCCGTACCGGCCCACCGTCGGGGACCCCCAGATGGCGGTCTCGCGGCCGGACAGGCCGGGGCGGGGCTCTTCGATCATCGTCGAGGATCCGGAGACGATGGCGACGTGGTGGGCCGGGGCCCCCCAGAACAGCAGATCCCCGGGGACCTTGCCGCCCCAGGCGACCGGGGTGGAGGCCGCCTGGTAGCCGGCCGCCGTCAGGCGGGGCCACCCCCAGCCGAGCTGCTGGGCGGCCCAGTACACCAGCCCCGAGCAGTCCAGGCCCGGCGGGATGCTGGATCCGCCCCACACGTAGGGCACGCCGATGGCCCGCCGCGCGGCGCCGACGAGGCCGGGGCCGCCGCCCGCGGCGGTGGCGGACCCGTCCTCGGTCTTCTTCTTGAAGAAATCGGTGATGCCGGTCAGGATCTTCTCGATCCCGCCCTTGGCGAGGTCGCCGATGAAGCCGGTGCCCAGGCCGTTGAAGAGGGCGCGGACGGGCTTGGTGATGAGTTCCAGGACGCTGCCGACGGGGTCGGAGAAGAAGTCGGCTACGCCCTTGGCGACGTCCTTGAACCATCCGACGATGCCGCCCTCGGCGTAGTGGGCCACTCCTCCACCGGCGAACCCTGTGGTCGGGAAGCCGGGGGAGCCGCCGGGGCGGCGGTGGGAGTAGGCCCAGTTCGCGGCGAGGATGCGGGCGGGGCCGATGGCGCGGACGAGCTCGGGCACCAGAACGGCCTCACCGGGTGACAGCACGGCGGGGACTCGGTCGTGGCCCGGGTCGTAGCCGGGGATGACGCCGCCGCCGGCATAGCCGCCGATCTCGGCGATGGTGGGCAGGGTCAGGTCGAGGCCGATCTTGCCGGCGACGGTTTCGACCAGGTGCTTCAGGCCGTCGGTGTAGACGGTCTTGATGATGTAGTTGATGGGTTTGGCCGCGATGGCCTTGAGCCCGTTCCACACCTTCTCCACGGCGCTCTTCATGCCGCTGAAGACGTCGCTGACGGAGTTCTTCAGGGTGGTGAAGGTGTTGGTGACCGTGTCCTTCACCCAGTTGGCCGCCGCGGAAGCCGCGGCCTTGATCCCCTCCCACACCCCGGAGATGACGGAGGAGATCGCATTCCAGATGGACGAGACCGTGTCCCTGACCGCGGTGAACGCCGTGGTCACGACACCGCTCACAAATCCAACAGCCGTCTGAACGGCGACCTGAATAGTCGCCCACACGGTCGTGATGACGACGACGATCGCATTCCAGACACCGGCGACAGTGTCCTTCACGCCCTGCCAGATCGCCTGGGCCTGGGCCGCGACGCTGTTCCACAGTGCGACGAGCCAGTCGAAGACGGGTTTGATGACGGCGCTGTAGACGCTGGTGAAGGTGCCCGCCACGCCGTTCCACGCGGGGACGATGTAGTCGCTCCACAGTCCCATGACTGCGGCGCCGACGGTCTGGAGCGCGGTTTTGAAGGCCTCCCAGACGGGTTCGATGACGCCGTGGTAGACCGTGGAGACGAGGTTGCCGATCCCGTCCCAGGCGGGCTGGATGACTCCGGTCCACAGCCAGGTGAAGAGGTCGCCGAGGACGTTGATGGCGACCTGGAATGGTGTGAGGACGACGCCGACGATGACTGCGAAGGCGACTTTCGCCGCGGTGACGATGCCGTCCCAGACCGTCTGGATGACGTTCCAGGCCGTCTGGAAGGCCCCGGTGATGGCGTCCCAGGCGGCGGTGAGGGGCTGGACGACCCAGGTGTTGAAGGTGTCCTTGACGGTGCTCCACGCGGCGCTCCACAGATCGCCAACGGTCTGGAGCATGCCGCTCCACGCCGCGCCGACCCAGTCGATGAACGACTGGAGGCCCTCGGTGATGGAGGCCCAGGCTGTGGCGAGGGGTTGGACGACCCAGGTGTTGAAGGTGTCCTTGACGGTGCTCCAGGTGCTGGTCCACCAGTCGCCGACGGTCTGGAGCATGCCGCTCCAGGCCGTGGCGACCCAGTTGATGAAGGACTGGAAGGCCTCGGTGATGGAGGCCCAGATCTGGCGGCCGGTCTCGGTCTGGGTGAAGAAGTAGACGAGGCCGGCGACCAGTGCGGCGACGGCCGTGACCACCAGCATGATCGGGTTGGCGTTCATCACCAGGTTCCAGGCCGCGGTCGCCGCTTTGGCGAGGTTGGTGGCCTTGACCAGGTTCATGATGGAGCCGGCCGCGTTGATGGCCTTCATGGCGGTCTGGGCGGTGTTGAAGGTGTAGACGGCCACGACCGCGGCGCCGATGGCCACCGTCAGGGAGCCCACTACGTCGCTGTTGCGGCCGACCCAGTCGAAGATGTCGCCGAGCCAACCGGCCAACAGGGTGAGGGCGTCCAGCAGGGAGCCCGCCAGAAGGCCGGCGAGGTCGCCCGCCGCCGACAGCAGTGGGGAGAGCGCGCCGCCCACCCCGGTGGCGGCGTCGGCGAAGGACTTCAGGGCGTCCCACACGGCGGTGCCCGCGTCCCGCAGACGGAACAGGTAGTCGACGACGGCGTCGTCCTCCTCGAGCCCGAAAATAGGACCGGTGAAATCTCCCTCGGTCAGGATGCTCCACACGCTCCTGAGGCTGGGCGCCGCCGTGGTCTTGATCCAGTCTATGGAGGAGGATATCGAGTCCGTGATCGACCCCATGAGGTCGGTGACGCCGGGCTTGATGTAGTCGATCAGGTCCTTGAACCCGCCGACGATGGTCGCCTGCAGATTGCCTGCGGCTCCCTCGATGGTCTTGGTCGAGCGGGCGGCCGCCTGGGCCGCCTCGTCCGAGCCGAGCTGGAGCACCGCGTCGTTGAACTCCTGGGCCGTGACCTCGCCTTTTTCAAGGGCTTCACGGAAATTGCCCGTGTAGGCGCCCGCGTTGAGGAGCGCCTCCTGGATCTTCCCCGACGCGCCTGGAATCGCGTCGGAGAGCTGATTGAAGTTCTCCGTCGTGAGTTTCCCCTGGCCCGCGGTCTGGGTCAGGACCATGCCGACGCTGCTGAAGGTTTCTTTGTTCCCCCCGGCCACGGCATTCAAATTGCCTGCGGCTTCCGCCAGCTTGTCATAGTTCTCGACGCCGTTGGCGGCCAGCTGTGCCGTCACGTTCTGGATATCGGACAGGTCGTAGACGGTCTCGTCCGCGTATTTCTGGGCGGACTCCTTGAGCCGGTCGATGGTGGTGGTGTCGATCCCCGCGAACTGGAGCGTGGAGACGAACTTGTCGGTGGCGTCGGACGCCTCGATGGCCTCCGACGCGAAGCCGCCGATGCCGACGGCGGCGCCCAGCGCCAGTACCGGGGCCATCGCCGAGCGGGCCAGCGACCCCACGGAGGACACGCGGGCGCCAGAGTCGCCGACCGAGCGGCTCACCTCGTCTGCGGAGTCGTCCACGTCGTCAAGGGCTTTGGCGAGCGAGTGCAGAGACGGCTCGGTGGCGACGACTTCACGTTTCGTCTTCCCCGTGGAAGCCGCGAGCGCGTCGGCGGCGGCGTCGGCTTCGCGCGTCGCCTGGGTCTCCTGACCGAGGGTTCGGGAGTGGTTGGCGGCGGCGGCGTCGGCCGCGCTGTTGGCTGCCTTGGAGGCGTTCAGGGCGCGCGCGTAGGCGGCCTCGGCGCTGGCGACGCTGGAGGCGGAGGCGGTGCCTGAGGAGCGGGCGCGGTTCAGTGCGGCCTCGGCCGCCTCGACGTCGGCGGCCGCGGAGGCCTCGCGCTCACGCGCGGCCGCGAGCGCGCGCCCGGATGAGGCGGCCGCGTCCTGGGCCGCGGACAGCGCCCGGCCGGCGGCTGCGGCCTCCTGTCTCAGGCGGCCGGCGGACTTGCCCAGGGGGTCGGCGATCGCGTTGACGACGTCCTTGCCGGCCGAGGCCGCGGACTTCTGGAACGCGGCGGCGTAGGCCCTTCCGGCCTCGTTGCCGACGGCGGGCATCTGCCCCTTGACCTCGCCGGCGACGTCCTTGAAGAAGCCCTTCATGGAGGGGACGACGTCGATGAAGACGGTGCCGCCCTTGTACGCGGTCACGGGCTCACCGCCTCTCCGCGAAGTACCGGGAGCCCCTCGTGGGGCGGTCGGGTCAGTTCAGGGCCCAGGGGGTGAGGGCGGCGATGATGTCCTCGGCGGCGGCCAGGGCGGCCTCCCGCCGGATCTCCTCGACGGCCCGGGCGACGGCCGATGTGGGTCTGGGGTGGGTCGTCTTGCCCCCGAGGGCCGCGACGATCAGGTCGAACAGATCCCACAGGGCCTGGGCCTCGGCGCTCGCCTCGGTCAGGGGGCCGGCATCGTCCTGCTCGTCCTCGGTCTCGGCGGCGACCCGGGCGATGGCCTCGACCCGGTGGGGGTCGGGGTCGTTGAGGATCGCCGACGTCGTCCGCGAGGTCCTGGGCAGGCCGTCGATGAGGTCGAGCAGGAACGTCCACCGCCGGGCCCTGAACAGGGCCGGGGCGTCGTGGCCCCTGTCCGCCAGGTCCTGGATGATGGGCCTCCGGTACCGACTCAGTCGGTCGCGGAGGCGGGCCCTTCCCCCGCGTCGCCGAAGAACGCCCGGTAGTGGGCGCCGATCTCCCGCAGGAGCACGGTCGCCTGCCGGGCGGTCAGGTGGGCGGTCAGGTGGGCGTAGTCCTCCTCCGACACCCAGTGGCGCAGGGCTGCGGACAGGGAGGTCGTCTGCTCCATGTCGGTCATGAACCGCTCGGCCTCCTCGACGGACAGGGAGAGCGGGTCGGGGAAGGAGACGACCCTGTTGGCGACGCCGAAGGTGAAGGGGGCCGGGTCGGCGGCGCCGTCGAGCTTCTTCAGGGCGGCGAGGGTCAGTGTGGGCTTAGTGGCCATGGCAGTGGTCTTCCTTACCGGATGTCGTCGTGGGGCGGTTCAGTCGGCGGCGTGGCCGTCGGGGTCCTCGGACGGGGCGGGGATGAGGGACAGCTCCGTCCCCGGGCCGGGATCGACCCCGGGCTCGGGCTCCGACTCGGCGGCGGGACCGGGGCCCGACTCGAGGGCGCCGGGCTCGGGTTCGGGCTCTGCGGGGTCGCCGCCGGCGGCGGGGTCAGGGGCGTCGGCGGTCTGCTGCCAGCCGGAGTACCTGAGCGAGTTGGCCTCGGCGGGGTCGTCGGTGGTGCGCTCGACGACCCGGTGGCCGGCGGCGGTGGTGATCTTCTTGGTGAACGTGGGCACGAGCGGGCTCCTTGGGGCTGGTCCTCCGCGAGGGGTGGTGGGTCGGGGCGGCGGCCGGGAGGACCGGCGGCCGCCGCCCCGACGTGCGTGTGGCGGGCTCAGGCGGCCTTGTCGAAGTCGAGGGCGTCGATGCTCCTGACCGCGCCGGTGCCGCCGATGTAGTGGCGGCACGGGGTGCCCAGGGCCGCGTCGGTGAACACCGACAGCTCGAGATCGAACTGCGTCGGGTCGCTGGACTTCCAGGCCTCCTCGGGGATCGTGGCGGGCTTGACCCTCGGGAAGCCTCTGCCGATCAGCCACTCGTTGTCCGCCGGCCCGTCCGCCATGACGGCCAGCAGCCGGTACTCGTCGTGCAGGGGAACGGGCGCCTCGTCGAAGACGACCTCCCCGGTGTTCTTGTCGGCCTTGGTCTGGGACAGGTCGAGGCCGTAGACCAGCTGCTGAAGATTGCGCCGGTAGGGCTCCAGGCACGAGAACTTGATGGTCTTGGGGGCCTTGACGACGTCGGTGCGCACCGACTCGACGTAGCCGAGGGCCTCGACCTCCTCCAGGCTCACATCGACGGAGACCGTGAACCCGTCCTTGGTCATCATGCCGACGGGCCACCAGCCCGTCTCCAGCTCCTTGAGCTGGCCCGTCCCCTCGGTGAGGGCGGCGGGCAGGGCGACGGAGGTCGGCGCCATGAAGACGACGACGTTCAGGCCCTTGCGGATGTTGCCGCGGTTGTTGTGCTTCTTCTTCAGCGCCTCGATAGTGGTGACGGCCATCAGCGGGTTTCCTCTCAGTCGGTGGGGCGGTAGGTGACGTCGAGGACCATGGAGGCGACCTCGACCTGTTCGTAGTAGGGGCGGGCGCCCGATTGCTGGGTGACCGCGACGTCGTCGACGAACCCCGCCGGAGTGTCCAGCGGGCCGGCGCCCAGGGACCGCCGCAGCGCGGCCGCCAGATCCGCGGCGCCCCGCCCGCCGGGGCCGGCGGGGGTGGTGGCGTAGACGTCCACGGTCAGCGTGGCGACCGTGTCGACGTACCCGTCGACGACGTCGAGCAGGGCCACGTGCACCAGCGGCATGGGACCCGCGGTGAAGCCGACGTCCAGGACCGTGGTGGTGGGGGCGCCCGTGATGGCGGTGACCGCCTCGCGGATCACCCGGACCGGATCCAAATCGCTCATGTCATGACCTCCTTCCCCTGCGGGCCGCCCGGGCGGCCCTGGTGGCGGCCAGGGCCCCGAGGGTGTACGCCCCCGGGATCACGTACCGGAAGCCGGCGTGGGCGCGGACCGCGCCGGCGAGGTGCCCGAACTCGACGGCGGCCGCGTACGGCGCGTCGGTGATCACGCGGCCCGACGCCCGCCGGGACTCCCCGCCCCGCTTGGTGACCACGGTCGCGATCGTGGGCTCCACCCGGAAGGACGCGGCGAGCCGGCCCGTCCGGTAGGGGACGGTGAGAGAGGCCGCGCCGGCCACGTCCTGGCCGGCGGCGGTCATGGCCGCCCGCATGTCCGAGGAGATGAACAGGGCGGCCAGGCCGGCCTTGTCGACCTCGAAGTCCTTCGTCCTACGGGCCATAGCCGGTCACCTCCTGGTCAGGGCGACGACCAGTCCCAGGGGCCAGGGGGCCGGCGGGGCCTCCACGGCCCAGGCGCCGGCCAGTGGGTGGCCGGGCGGGATGGTGACGGTGTCGCGGTGGTGGATCGGGGCCCCGGGCGGGGCGTAAAGAGTGGCCGAGGCCTCGGGCGCCTCGGAGACGGCCGGGGCGGTCAGGCCAGGGGCGGCCGAGGCGCCGGGGGCGACCAGGCAGCCGCGGACGGCGACCGGCGCCCCGGGGGCGGCGAGGTAGCCGTCGGGGGTGCGGTGCACGGGCCCGGTCACGGTGACCGGCGTCTTCCACCTGCCGGGCGTGCGATGGCGCCAGCGGCCCGTCACAGGGGTCTCCCGCGGCGGGATGTCGGGGCGGAGAACACCTGCTGGCGTCGGCGGCCGCGGCGGATCCCGAGGACGTCCTTCTCCGTGTCGGTCACGTAGATCCCGCCAGGATCGTCCCCGGAGTGCGTGACCGAGGTGGTCAGCGGGCCGGTGGTCTCGGAGTAGGAGCGGATCCCCTCGGGGTTGGTGACGACGCGCAGGACCATCGCGGCGACGACGTCCCGGGCCGTGTCCTCCAGCTCAGGGTCCCCTGCGACCCGGGTCGCCAGGGTGCGGTCGAGGCGCTTCAGAATGCGTTCGGCGCGCCCGATGAGGGTGGTCAGCGCGTCGTCGCCGGGCAGGTCCCCGGGGTCGAGGAGCCACCCCGCTCTGACGTGCTCAGGGGCTGTCCACGCCATCGTCGTCCTCCCGGGAGGAGGTCTCGTCCCGGACGATCATGAGGAGGTCCTCCTTCTTGCGCGCGCCGGCGAGATCGACGCCGTGGTCCGCGGCCCAGGCCTGGATCCCGGTGATCGTCCAAGACTCGTCCGGGACGACGGCGTCCCCCTCCCCGCCGGGGCCGGTCTCCGGGCCGGTGTCGTCGTCGGCGTCCCAGCAGGCGGGGTTGGTGATGAGGGCGGCGTCGTCGGGGCCGGGGACGCACCCGGCCGGGAGCATCACGCTCCCGGCCGGGCGGTGCACCAGCACCGTGGCGGCGAGCCGGCGCATCACAGGACCTTCGCGGCCATGGCCAGGTTGGCGTTGGCCAGGACGGGCATGGCGATCGCGTCCACGTCGATCGACACCGTGCGCGGGGTGCGGTCGGCGCGGTCCAGGGACGCGACGATGCCGGGCAGCTGGTCGTCGTCGATGCCCATGTCGGCGTCGTCCGCGGCCAGGGTCTGCCCCCAGAACGTGGCGCCCAGGGCGCTGGCGGCCTCGGCGTCGGGATCCACGGGTGCGGGCAGGAGCAGCAGCGTGTCCTCGGGCAGGACCCGCAGGCGCTTGCCCCCACGCTGGGTGCGGCGGTCGTAGACCACCAGGGAGGGCAGGCCCTCGGCATCCAGGATCGCGTTGACCTGGTCCATGGACGCGGCGCGGGAGGCCCCGTCGATCAGCTTGACCTGGAACTCCGTGGCGGCGCGGATCGCGCGGGCGATCCTGGAGGAGACCACGAGGGCGCCGGGCCGCTCCCCGTTGAGGTCGGCGTAGGCGTCGGCCCAGCCGATCATGTCGTCCAGGATCTTGGCGCCGGACGCGTTCCACAGGGTGGCGGCCGTGACCGTCATGGACGGGTCCCTGCCGAAGTCGTCCTCGGTCGTGAAGTTCTCCTGGTCGATGGTCGCCTTCCCGGTGACCAGGACGGTGCCGCGCATGCGCTCGGTCCGGTCGGACACGCCCTGGACGCTGCGCAGGGCCTCCTTGAGGACCACGTCGCGCAGGACCTCGTCGGAGGCGCCGCGGGCGCGCAGCTGGAGGTACTCGCCCACCGGCTTGAGAGAGCCGATCGCGGGCAGTTCGATGATGACCCGGCCCAGCCTGCCGGGGGCGATCACCTCGGGCTCGGCGTCGAAGGCCCGGTAGGAGGCCTCCTCCACCAGGCCGGCCTCGCCCTTGGCGAACTTCACCAGCACGTCGGGCACGAAGGTGTTGGGCAGGAACCGGGCCAGCAGGCCCTTGGCGCGCTCGGTCTCCTCGAAGGCGGCGCGCACGAAGCCGGTCAGCTCGGCCGGCTCGATCAGATCAGTCCACAGAGACATCTCAGGCTCCCTTCGGGATGTAGACGCAGGAGGTCAGGTCGTTGCCCGCGGCGGGCACGGCGAAGCCCGTGTCGGGCAGGTTGGCGATCTTGACGCGGACGTGGTCCACGACCGGGACGGCGAGGCGCCCGCGGTCGGAGGGCTGGTCGGTCAGGAGGAAGCCGACCAGCTTGGCGGAGTCGCCCCCGCCGGCCTGGTCGTAGGGGACGACCTTCTTGCCGCTGATCGCCAGAGCGGTCCCCGAGGGGATCACCCGGTCCCGGGTCTTGGCCGTGAAGTCGGCCGGGTCGAGGGTCAGGGTGCGGGCCGCCTCGACTCCGTGCAGCGACCCGAGCCAGGTCTGGTCGCCCGGGGAGACGGACTCGGTCTTGATCTTGGGCATGACGCCCCTTCCTTTCAGGTGGTGCGGATGGTCAGGAGCTCTGCGGGGTGCGGGAGCCGAACCGCTCGGTGAACCAGGAGCGGCCGGAGGCCAGGCCGCCCGAGCTCCTCCCCGCGGTGGTGGAGCCGTTGGCCCTGGGGTTCCTCGCCCCGGGGCCCAGGCCGCCGGAGGCGGGCCCGGTCCCGTTCTTCCACTCCAGGAGAGCCTTGGCCCGCTTCTCGATGTCGGTCCGGTCGGTCCCGGTGAGGAAGTCGGCGGGGACGCCCTTGTCGGCGGCGATCTCGGCCCGCAGGGCGGCGGCCTCGGCGGCGGCGGCACGGGCCTCGGCGGCGGCGGTCTTGGCCTCCAGGTCGGCCAGGCGGTCGGCGGCACGCTGCTCGGCCGTCTTCTTCTCGTCCTCGGCCTTGTCGTAGGCCGCCGCCTTCTTCTTGAGGTCCTCGTAGTCGGAGTACCTGGCCCTCTCGCGGGCCAGGCGGTCGCCGATGACCCGGTCGAGCTCCTCCCGGGAGGCCGGCGGGGTCCACCCGGGAGCCCCGTCGTCCTTCCCCTTCCGGCCGTCGCCGGCGGTCGGGGCTCCGGCGCCGGGGTCGGTTCCGGGGGCGGTGGCGAAGCGGGCGAAGCGGGGCAGGGTCCTGCTGCGATGCATGTGGTTTCCTCCAGTGGAGTTCGTGTCCGAGCGCTTGCCGCTGCTCGTGGTGCGGAAGATCCTCCGCCCGCGCCGGCGGCGAAGAACGGAGAACCTGGTAGAATTCGGTCAGAAGCAGGGGGAACCCCGCGCAATCCCCGAAATAACGGGACGTTGGAACGCACGGGCCCTACCCCTGCTTCTTCACGCCCGTGCCAGGTCGATCTCGGTGAGCTCGCCGCGGGCCATCACCCACATGCGGGCCACCCGGTTGTCCGGATTGCGGATGTTGTAGAGCTCCAGCTGGCCTCTGAGTTTGGGGGTGAGCCGGTAGGGGCCCAGGTCGATGACGAACGAGTCCTTGACGACGCCCTTCCCCCGGGCCTTCCTCACCGTCGGCTGGATCAGATTACGGATCTTCCCGTAGTTCGGGGTGGTCGCCTTGAGCTCGGTCACCGTGTTCTCGTTGGTGAGCCACACGAAGTCGTTGGTGGGGGCTCGGCCCTGGCCGGGAACGTAGGGGGAGCGCGGGATCCACCTGACTCTCTCGCCGAGCGCCTCCATCGCCTCGAGGAACTCGATCTCGTGGGGGTAGAGGGCCTCCCCGGAGGTGTCGGAGGCCAGGGCGGCCTGGCGGCGCGCCCACTCGGCCTCGTCCGGCCCTCCGCGGCGGCGTTCGGTCCTGGCGATCCTGCGCCGCGGCCGCCGGGCCTCCGCGACGGAGAGCTCCGGGGCCGTGCTCCCCGTCGAGGGGCTCCCGGCGTCGGCGGCGGCCTCGTCGAGGCGTCTGGAGTGGACGTGCTCGCGCCACTGGTCGAGCGTCGCCGTTCCGCCGGGGGACTGGGCGGCCAGGCGCTTCCACTGCTCGTGCAGGCCGGCCACGATCGGCGGCACGTCGTCGGGTGAGAGGACCTCCTGCGCCTGGCAGTGGCAGTTGTCGTGGTAGGACTGCCCCGCTCCGGCCCTGGCCCTCGACGTGGTGCGCAGGACCGTGTCCTTGGAGTAGACGGCCCCGCGCGAGGCCAGCATGAGGCAGAACGCGCAGGCGCCGGGGCGGGGCACCCGCGCGAAGCCGGTGCCGGCTGCGGCGGTCGCCTCATAGACCGTCCGGCGCTGGGCGCTCCGCACCAGCCTGTCGACCGACACCGCGGCGCGCCTGGCCGGGTCCTCCCCGGCGAGCGCGTAGCCGGCGACGCCCCGGGCCTGGGCCAGTCCGACGACGTCGAGGACCCTGGGCGCCGGCAGGTCCAGGCGGTCGGCGGCCCCCCTGACGGAGATGAGCGTGTCCGCGGTCGCCGAGGAGGCTGCGCGCCCGTACTCGGCGTGCAGCGCCCGGATGAGGTCGGCCAGCTGGGCGCGGGTCATGAGCGGGTCGGTCTCGAACGCCGCCAGGAGGACCTGGACGGCGCGGGCGGACAGCTCGTTGATCGAGAATCTCAGCGCCTCCCACGGGTCCAGGCCGGTCATGCTCACCCCTCACCGGTGTCCGACGAGTCCCCTCTGCGCTCGACGATGTCCCGCGCCGCCCCGGACACCGACGCGGCGCTGTCGGCGAGGCTCCTCACCAGGGACTCGGTTCGCCGTTCGGCGGCCTCGACCAGGAGCCTCTGCCTGGTGACCCGGTCGAAGCCGAGCAGCTCGTAGGTGACCTCGCTCGTCGGCGGCAGGACACCAGCGGTGACCAAGGTCATCACCGACTGGGCCTGGGCGGCCTTCGTCGGCGTCGAGGCGTCCCGCCACACCGGCCGGATGCCGGCCAGGTCGTCGACCTCCCAGGGGAGCCCCCGGGCGGCCCTGGAGGCCATGGCGGCCAGGACCGCCACCTCGGCCCAGGCGGCCGCGAAGTCGTTCTGGGCGCCCTCGGCCACGGAGATCAGGTCGGACTCGGCGGCCCGGATGGCGTCGGCCGAGGCCGGGTTGTCCTGGATGATCCCCAGATAATTGACGGGGATGGACGACTCGCCGGCGAACATCGTGGCCACGGAGCGCAGCTCGGCGGCGTGCGGCTCCATGGACGCCTGCGCGAACTGGCCCGCCACGGGGTTGGACTCCGAGGTGTTCCCGTTGTCGTCGACGGGGCGGGAGGCGACCAGGAGATGACCGATGATCGACTCCCACCCGGGCTTGAGCTCCCCGTTCTCGTCCTCGAAGGCCTCCATGTCCGCGCCCAGCAGGTAGCGCTGCGGGGCCGAGAAGAACTCGGCGGCGATCTCGGAGCGCAGGAGCGTGCGCACGGCGTGGTCCGTCAGGCGCATCACCGGGCGGGTGATGCGCGAGGTGCCGAACGGGCGGCCCGGCACGGTGCCGTAGGCGACGCACACCACCGGGACCCGCCCGAAGCGGTGGGGCAGGTCCTCCACCCGCCAGTCGCCCGTCACGGTCTGACGGGACATTCGGACCTGCCTGACCGGCGTCCACCAGGACATCTGCATGACCGCGCCGAACTCGTTGCGCACGTCAACGGTCAAGGCGCTGTCCAGGGCGTGCCTGCGCTGGTTCCACGTCCCGGAGGCGTCCGTGGCCGTGTAGGTGGCGATCACCGCCGGCGGCTCCCCCGCCCCGGTGTCCCCCACCGTCACGGCGATGAAGGCGCACCCGTCGCGCAGCGCCGCGGTGTGCGCCTGGCGGGCGCCGACCTCCATGTGGTTGAGGTCGAAGATCTGGCGCACCTCCTCGTCGCTGCGCGCGGCGTCGGGGACCGCGAAGCCCTCGATGTTCAGGCGGGTGGACAGGACGTTGACGGCCTTGGCCGGCCACCCGACCACGGGCATGAGGTCCTCGAGGTCCGGGGGGATGGCGATACCGATGTTGCGGATCCGCTCCTCCCCGTCGTAGTAGCGGCGCCGCAGCATGTTGCGTCTGCGCCGCGCCCCCAGGACCCGCAGCACCCTGTTGAAGACCGGCAGGTCGTCCCCCAGCGCCGTCGCGGCGTCCCGGGAGTGGTTCGCCGGGTTCGTCAAGTAGGTCAGGGTCATGCCAGCACCCCTCCTCTGCGACGACGTCGAGCGGGCCCGGAGGCGCGGACCCTGCCGGAGTCCAGGACCACCTTGGCTCCCAGCCTCGCCCCGACCATGCACACGGCCAGGTCCACGAGACGGTCGGAGTCCCGGTTAACCTTGCCCAGCGAGTAGCCCCACTGGTTGGGGCGGCGCTTGGCGTTGTGGACGTGGACGCGCAGCGCCGGATCCCCGTCATGGGTGAAGGGGCGCCCCTCGTCGGAGTCGATGTCCATCGCCGTCCTCATCGCCATGTCCGTGAACGCCTGGTTGCGCCGAACGGCGCCGCGAGCGCTCATCCTCATGTCGAACAGGACCGCCGACCCGCCGGCCCCGGGGGTCGCCCACACGGCCACCCTGCGGCGGAAGTCCCTGTGCCACCCCTCGATGGCGTCGGCCCAGTAGAGGGCCTCGGTCGAGTCGTCCCTGGCGGGGGACGGGTCCACGCCGAACCAGGCGACCCGGTAGCGGTCGAAGGCCCGGCGGACGACGGCGTCGACCTCCGTACGGGGCGCCAGCCAGTCCTCGCCGCGATGGCCGTGGGGGCGCTGCCAGACGCCGAGGACGAAGACGTGCCCGTCGGACAGGCGGCAGGCGACCAGGCCCGTGGCGTCCTGCGACTTCGAGCAGTCCAGGAACATCGCGATCCGGTCGCCCTCGTCGACCCTTCGGGGGGAGGCCAGGGCGTCGAAGCGCTGGGGGTCCACCCAGGAGTCCTCGGCCGCGGCCAGGCCGTTGAAGTAGTAGCGGATGGAGTCGGCCACCGGCGTGCGCGGATCCAGCATCTCGCCGTCGAGCCTCTCCAGGTCGGCCCACGGCGCGTCGCTGTAGGCGGCCCGCAGGCCCGCCATCCGCGAGCGCTCGTCGTAGACGTCCACGTCGGGCGGCGCCTCGATGGAGTCGTACAGGATGTCGTGGCGGAGGGCGCCCGGCCGCTGCTGGACCTGCCACGCCGTGAAGGACTGCTCGGCGACGGAGTCCTCGCCCGCCAGGTGGGCGTTGGTCAGCTCGACCACTCGCGCCTGCACGTACGCCGGGGACTTGCCCGCGTTGCGGCGGGCCACGCGGGAGATGCGGTGCCCGCCGTTGGACGAGGTCATGTGGTGGGACTCGTTGAGGAGCACCGCCGTCGCCGGTGTGCCCTCCATCGTCCTCTCCGAGGCCGTCAGGAGCTCGATGCGGCCGATCGCCGTGTCGATCCGGGTCTTGCCGGGATCCACGTCGTAGTCGTCCGCGAGCGCGGCGGAGACCATGCCCGAGGCGACCTCGAGCAGTTCGCCGGCCTGGGTCGCCGAGTTCGCGGCGACCTGCACCTTGGACCAGCCGCGCTCGACGCCCACGGGCCGGCCGGAGGCGTCGAAGCCGTCGAGCTGGCATGGTCCGCACGCCTCGATCCATGCGAGTGCGGCGCCGAAGGGGTCCTTGCCCGTCCCCTTGGCGCCTCGTTTGACGGCCGAGCGGTAGACGAAGCGCCCCGTGCCCGGGTCGAGGGCGTACCACAGGTACAGGAAGCGCTTCTGGCCGAGGGTGAAGGTCCAGGGCTCCTCGGTGAGGTGGTGGACCAGGTAGTCCTGGGCCCAGGAGATGACCTGTCCTCCCAGGGTCGGGGGCAGGAGGGCGAGGCGCTCGTCGCAGTTCCAGGGCTTGGCGGGGTCTCCGGGCCAGGGGATGGTCATCCACGCGCCCGTGCCGGGGTCGACCCAGTAGCCCGGGGGCGGGTCAGGTGAAGTCGGCTCGCGCACTGCTGATGGGCGTCACGGCGGCCCGCGGGGCGTCGGGCGCGGGGGCGGGTGCGACCTCCCAGCGCAGTCGCAGCATGGACCACGGGTTCAGGCCGAGGCGGTCCGCGTAGGCCATCGCCGTTCTGGCGGCCCTGTGGTCGCCGAGCTCGGCGAGGGCCTTGGCGCGGCAGTAGCCGGCGACCTCGCGGGTCCAGCACTGCTTCTCCCACTGGACGGCCATCGGCGTCGTCCAGGCCCGCGACCAGATCTTGCGCTCCAGGTCGGCCGCGGCGTCGCACGTGGCCTGCACCTGCGCCGCCGTCGCCCGGGCCCTGGCCGCCCGATCGAGGAGACGGTTCCGCCGGCGCCCGTCATCCTCGGTCCCGGCCCGCGCCTCGAGCGCCGCCGCCTCGGTGCGCCAGTGCTCGGCGACGGCGAGCATCGGGCTCTGCGGGAGGGGCCACGTCGGGGTGCGGCCGTGGCGCCCGTCCGCCGGCAGAGGCGTCATCGCGAAGGTGGCGTTGCGCCTCCGCCGCCTGTCCGGGTGCTTGGGGAGCGGTCCCGACGGCATACCCACCACCCCCACGGAACAGCGTCATATCAACGGAAAACTATTACCATCCGAAACGCGGGAACCCGTACGCGGTCTAACACCCTATGCCGCCCGTAGTCGGAAAGACCCCCAGGAGGGGGCATGTGGCCCGGGTCACAAAACTGCCGAACAGGCGTTCGATCACCAGGTGTCCGACGGGTGCGGACGCCGCGGCCGCAGACGAGAGCGCCTGGCGCGCCCCCGAGCGGCCTCAGCCGCGGTCTTGACCGCGTGGCACGACGCGCACGCGCCCTGACCGTTGGCCGGATCATAGCACGCGCCGCCCTCGGCCACGGGCACGACGTGATCGGCCTCGGTGGCGCGACCGGTGCAACCGGGCAGCCGCAACCGGCACACGAACCTGTCCCTGCGCAGCACCGCCTCGCGCCACCGCCGGTGCTCGACCGACGACGTCCGCGAAGGACCCGACCGCCACGCCATCGCAAACTCCTCCCCGATCCCCGGATCCGAGACGAGGCGGCTACGTCCGCCCCTCCGAGCGACGGCGCTCGCGCTGCTCACGGAACCGGGTCAGCTTCGCCGGCTGCTGGTAGACGGCGTCGAGCAGTGCGCTCATGAAGTTCAGGACGTCGTCGCACTCCTCCTCGTCAACCGCCGCGACGAAGTCGCCGTGCGCCATCTCATTGCCCACGACACGGATCGCGTGGGCGGTATCCTTCATCAGAGGGGAGATGACCCGCTGAGCCTCCAGGGCGTCGATCTTCTCGACCAGGGGGCCATCGGTGACCCCCTGGTCCTTCGCCACGGCCTCCACCACCGAGCGGGCGAGAAGTATCGCGGCGCGGTAGGAGCGGATCGAGTAGCAGGCGTAGGCCTCGGACGCCGCATCGCCGATGAGGGAGGGCACGTCCTCGAACCCCCTCCCCAGCACTGTCGCCGGGAGCCACTCGATGTCGGCGTCGGGCCCCTCGAAGTAATCATCGCACTCATCGAAGTGCCGGTAATCCGCACCCAAGTCATAGGGCGTCTTCGCGACGGAGGCCGCCCTGCAACTGTCGCACCGGTACGCCCGGGTCCAGAACTCCCCGTCAGCAGACCATAACGAATCACCGACCGGCGCCATGTGTGCGCGCTGCCCGCAGTTCCAGCAGACCCTTGAAGCCACAACCCAACAGTACCCCCGGCAAACGCCGGAGCCCCGCACCGCTCCCGGTCGGGGCTGGGCGGGCACACGTGTACCGCTGGCACCAATGTTGCACCTACCCCGAATATCTGTCCAGCGCGGCGTCGGAGCCGGCGTGTCGCGCCCGCCGACGGGCGGCGAGGAAGGCCGCCGCCTCCACCTCCACAACGTCGTCCCAGCACACCCACGAGGCCCTACCGACGCGGCACCGGCGCACCCTCCCCCGGTGGATCCAGGAGCGGAGGGTGGAGGCGTTGAGTCCGGGGATGCGCTCCAGGGCCTCGGCCGCGCGCACCCACTCCACGCCGTCGGGCCCCGTCGCGCTCACGCCCCGCCCCCGTCCCGGGCGGCGGCCAGGGCCCGGGCCCTGAGGACCGCCCAGTCGTCCTCCCCCATGACCGCCCCGCAGGCGGGCAGGGTGCAGCGCACCAGCACCTGGGCGCCCGCGGCCGACGGCGGGACCCTGACCAGGGACAGGCACCCGCAGGACGGGCAGCGCACGCCCTCCACGCGCCGCTCGGGCTCCTCCACCGGGAACCGGCGCAGAGCCACCCTCTCGCCCCCGACCAGGTCGGCCAGCATGTCACCGGCCCAGGACTGCCCGGCCGCCCAAGCCAGGTGCGCATCCAGCCACCGGGCCAGCACCCGGGTCGAGCCCGACCCGGCCGGCCCGAGCGGCTCGCGCCCCCCGGCGGGCGGCGCGGTCCACCGGGTCGCCCACCGCGGCGGCGGGACCGGGGCCGGGCGCTCGACGGCGACCTCCTCGCACCAGGACGCCAGCACCGAGTGCAACTCGTCCGCCGCCGCCAGGGCCGCCGGGTAGAGCCCGCCCTCCCCCGGGCGACCGGAGGAGCACGATCCCATCCGGCCCAACGGCGAGGAGACAGCCGGCTCGGCGACCTCGCACAGGTGCTCCACCAACGACGGCAGCGTGCGCACCACCGACTGAAGACGCCCCCAGCACCAGCCGCACAGGCGGCCGAACTCGGCCGAACGCGGCAAACAACCCCGGCACTCGATCACCTCGCCGTCCCAACCCGAGGCGGTCCCATCGCAGCCGGGCAGGTGCTCACCGCGGATCGAGCAGCCCGAAGCACAGATCATGGAAGTCCCTCCTCCTCCGGCGCAGAACGCACAGCCGAGAGTCCTTCGAGCGCTCCCAGCATCATCGTCGTCTCCTTCTCCTGCGGGGACGCCCACGGCAGGCGCCCCCCGTCCCGTCCCATCCCGACTCCGACCCGGTCCCGTCCCGACTCCGACCCGGTCCCGTCCCGGCCCCTCCCGGACCCTCCCCGTCCCAGTCCCGTCCCGTCCCGGGGAGTACGGACTCCGAACCCCTCAAGGCCGCGCCGAGTCCGGACTGAGTTCGGACTGAGTCCGGAACTCGAGGCGGACTCAGGTGAGACTCAGAACACACGGACTGTGGTCCTGCGGGCCGGGGCGGTCGGTCGGACGGCGGGCCGGAGCCGGGGCGGGGCGGGCGTCGGGCGGGCTCGGGGACGCCGCGTGCGGCCCCCCAGTGCAACCGTCTGCGCGGCTCCGCTCCCACCCCGCCGTCGGCGCCGGGGTTCGCCCCACTGGGGCTACGTCCCTCGGACGCGCCGTCCAGCGGGGCCGACTGCGATGAGGGACCCGCGGGCGCACCGTGATCCGCGGTGCCGGGGTGCACGCCCTGGAGCCCCTGCGGACGCCCCGCAGCAGGCCGCTGCGGGACCGGGGGCGTTCCCAGGACGCGGACCGCCCGACCGGCCTGATCAGGGCCGGGGGCGTCCACCTTCGATTCGGAGTCGGCCGCCGCCGGGGAGGCGGGGGCGGGAAGCAGACCGCGCTCGGTCAGCATCTTGCGCGACCACGCGCCGTAGTACGGTTTCGCCGGCGGCGGGAGCAGCCGGTGGGACGCGCCCCACGAGCCGTCCTCGTCGTCCTGACGAGCACTATTGCAAGTGATGCAGGCCACCACCAGCGTGTCCACGGTCCCGGGCCTGCCGGGTTCGAGGTGGTCCAGGGTGGCCTTGCGGTTGGAGACCCTGCCGGTCCAGTGCACCTCCCGGTGGCACCACCGGCAGTAGTCCCCGTCGCGCAGGATCACCGGCCACTTCAGATTCGGGTCGGAGTTGTCCCGCTTGCGCTGCCGCTCCCGGTCCAACTCCTCCTTCTTGCGCAGGTGGATGAAGTCCGGGTCCTCCACCAGCCTCACGCCGGGCAGGCCGTCGATCTCGACGCGCTCGAGCAGCCCGACCCGCACGCACATGCCGGTCAGAACCTCGGCGCGACCGAAACCGCCGGCGGCCTTGACGACCTGCCCCATGTTCAGCACGTAGTCGGTCGTGTACTTCGCGGACTCGCCCGACAGCGTCAGGATGAACCCCCGCACCTCGTTGAGGGTCCTCTCGTCGGCATCGGGCAGCGTCTGAACCGCGAGCAGACGAGGATCGTCCGCCGCGGTATCGCCGATGCGCTGCCAGGCCATCAAGGAGTCCAATCAGTCGAAGTGAGAAGGAAAAAGGGGCGGGCCGCGAGCGCGGCGGGGCGCGGGGGCCCGGAGCGGGGTGCGGGGGCGTCACGGCTCCTCGATCCCGTCCCAGGGCACGAGGTCCTCGATCGCCCGGTCCAGGGACTCGTACTGCCAGGACTCGATCCTGGGTCCGTCCCGGAGTGCGTCCAGGATCGTCTCCCGCTCACGGGCCAGGTCCTCCAGGAGGTGGCGGGGGACCGTGATCGGGTCGGTCATGTGGCGCATCTGGGTCGAGGCGCGCTCGATGTGGTACATGGCCCGTCGCAGGACGATGTCGAGCTCGGTGGCGTCCAGGTCCTGGGTGTGGGCGGCGACGGCGGCCTGGAAGACGGCCAGGCGCTGGTGGCGGTCCGGGCGCGGCGGCGTCGGAACCATCCCGACGGAGGGCGCGGGGGGCCGCGGTCGACCGCCGCGCCCGCGGCGGCGTCGGCGCCGACGGCCCCCGCTGGTCTGCTCGTCGCTCATCATCGACGGGTCACCCCGATCAGGTTCGCGCCGGGGCGGCGGAGGACGAGCAGCAGCAGGCCCATGGTCAGGGACTCGAGGGCCAGGGACAGGGCGTCGGTCCAGTGGTCGAAGCAGGCGGACGTGAAGTCGACGTCGACCACGCCCGGTTCGTCGTCGTACTTCATGACCGACAGGCGCATGAAGGCGCCGTGGCGGTCGTGGCGCGTGTACGCGGAGGTCGGGTTCTCCCGCACGCGCAGGCAGGTCCGGCGATCGCACCACCACGGGTGCGAGGCGGGCGCGTGCGCCCGGCGCCGGAACGCCGGGCGCACGAAGACAGAGGCGCCGCCCGCGCTCGGGCGGGGCCGCCCGCGACGGCCGGCGGGGCGACCGAGCGGGTTCGCGGTGGGAGACGCGGCCGCGCCGGGTCCGACCGGAGGGCCCGCGAGCCTCCGATCGCGGGCGGGGCCGTCCGGGGCGAACGACGGGCGTCCAGGGCGGCGGGGGCGCCCCAGCCGGGCGACGGCGCGC
>ERZ772968.388-NODE-388-length-22269-cov-7.942424_pt1 | contig 22269 bp, 20 predicted proteins | sample MGYA00580674_ERZ772968 | MGnify/ENA primary metagenome ERZ772968 (study PRJEB29015, sample SAMEA2737940) | human oral metagenome | biome: human oral; feature: human-associated habitat; material: dental | place: China | collected 2138 ...
CCGCCGTCGCCCCGCCCGCCCACGCCGCCAGGACCGCCCGCACGGCCCCGGCGGCATCGGGGACGCGTACGAGGACGGCCCGGGCGCCCGCCGCCGCGGATGCCGCCCGACTGCGGCCATCGCCCCGCGGGGCCTCTGTCCCCGCTGAACTCGTGCTCCCGCTGCGGGCGCTACGACTGCGCCCCCGGCGCGGGAGGCGGCCCCACTGAGCCGCGGCGGACCAGCGCCGTGTCCACGCGGACCGCGCGCGGCGGGGGCTCGTCCCCCAGCGCCCGGGCGCGCGCCAAGTCCACCGCGTGGCGCGCCACCTCGGCGGGCCTGCGGTCCACGGAGGCGATCGACAGCGCCCGCGTCGCGGCGATCCGGGAGTTGTCGAAGCCGATGACGGACACATCGCGGCCCGGCACCAGCCCGGCGCGCAGCAGGGCGATGATGAGGCCGTGGGCGCACTGGTCGTTGTAGCACATGACCGCGGAGGGCAGCGGGCGGCCCGCCCCCGCCTCGTCGACCATGGAGCGCGCGGCCAGGAAACCGGAATCGAGGTCGGCGCCCCCGGGGACCACGCGCAACGGCGCGCCCGCCCCCCGCGCAGCGCCCACAGCGGCCGCCCGGCGCGCGGAGGCCGAGGCCCCCGGCGGGCCGTCGACGTAGGTGATGCCCCTGTGCCCCAGGCCCGCCAGCCACTCGACGGCCTCGCCCATGCCCGCCCCGTTGTCGCTGGTCACCAAGTCGGCGTCCGCGAAGGGGCGCTCCTGGCCGATGACGACCACCGGCGCCCCCGGGTCCCCGGCGCCGCCCAGGCACCTGGGATCCACCACGACCAGAGCCTGGATCCGGAACTCGCGCAGGCGCCGCAGGGCGGCGCCCGGGGGGCACCGCCCTTCCACGGACTCGACGACGACGCGGAACCCCGCCTGTTCGGCGCGCTGGAGGACCTCATGGCGGTAGGCGACGTGCAGCTCCTGGGACAGGTCGCACAGCAGGCCCACGACCCGCGGCTTCGACGCGCGCAGCAGGCTGCCGGCCACGTCGGCGCGGTACCCCAGCCGCTGGGCGATCTCGACGATCCTCTGGCGGGTCCGGGCGCTGATCCGCTGGTCGCCGCGCAGGGCCCGCGACACGGTGGAGACGGAGGCGCCGGCCCGCACGGCGATGTCGCGCAGGGTCGGGGGCCTCCTCCCAAAGGGCTGCTTCTCCACAAGAATCCCCCCGGCCTCGCTGGAACGTCACCGAACAGCATAGCCCGCGTCCCGCCCCTGACCGCCTCCCGCCCCGGGCGGCGCGCCGAGCCTCGCCCTCCGGTGCCCGGCGGCCCGGGCGTGTATCGTTACGGGTGACGTTCCTTTAATGACCGTCCCGTGAGGCGGGGAAGGAGAACAGCGTGGGCTCACCGCAGCCAGATCGCGCCACCAGGGGCAAACAGGTCCTGGGACCGGACGACATCGCCCGCTCCTTGACGCGCATCGCATACGAGATCATCGAACGCAACGACGGGGCCGACGGGCTCGTCATCGCGGGAATACCGACCCGGGGGGCCACGCTGGCGCGCCGCCTCGTCGAGCGGATCGCACAAGTCGGGGGAGCGCGCACCCAGTACGCGTCCATCGACACGACGATGTTCCGCGACGATCTGCGCGCCCAGCCTCTGCGCCCTCCCCACCGGACGGAGATCCCCGAATCCGGCATCGACGGGCGGCCGGTCGTCCTCGTTGACGACGTCCTCTACACGGGCCGCACCGTCAAAGCCGCCCTCGACGCGCTCGGCATGACGGGACGGCCCTCGCGGGTGCAGCTGGCGGTCCTGGTGGACCGCGGGCACCGCGAACTGCCGATCCGCCCCGACTACGTGGGCAAGAACCTGCCGACCTCGCGCTCCGAGACCGTCACCATCCTGCTGGACGAGACGGACGGCGCGGACGCGGTGCTGCTGGGGGTGCGCTGATGGGCCTCGACCACCTCATCTCCATCCGCGACCTGTCCCGCGACGAGGCGGTCCTGCTGCTCGACACCGCCGAGAGCATGGCCGCCACCCAGTCGCGCGCAGTGAAGAAACTGCCCACGCTGGCGGGCAGGACCGTCGTCAACCTCTTCTTCGAGGACTCCACGCGCACGCGCATCTCCTTCGAGACCGCGGCCAAGCGCCTGAGCGCCGACGTCATCAACTTCGCCGCCGGCGGCTCGTCCCTGTCGAAGGGGGAGTCCCTCAAGGACACCGCCCTCACGCTCCAGGCCATGGGGGCCGACGCCGTCGTCATCCGCCACCCCTCCTCGGGCGCCGCCCACCGCCTCGCCCACGCCGGGTGGATGGGGCTGCCTGTGCTCAACGCCGGGGACGGCACGCACCAGCACCCCACCCAGGCCCTCCTCGACGCAATGACGCTGCGGCGCCACTACCGCCCGGACGGACCGGACGGCGGGGGAGCGGCCCCCGCTCCCGGATCCGGCCTCGACGGCGCGCACGTCGTCATCGTCGGCGACGTCCTCCACTCGCGGGTCGCCCGCTCAGGCGTCGACCTGCTCACCCTGCTGGGCGCGCGCGTCACCCTGGTCGCGCCCCCCACCCTGCTGCCCGTCGGCGTGGAGGAATGGGACTGCGCGGTGTCCTACGACTTCGACGCGGCGCTGGCCGACCAGCCCGACGCCGTCATGATGCTGCGCGTCCAGCGCGAGCGCATGAGCGCCCGGGGAGGCGGCTTCTTCCCCTCCGTGGGCGCCTACCACGCCGAGTACGGGCTCACGCCCCTCCGCTTCCGCTCGCTGCGCCCCGACGCCGTCGTCATGCACCCCGGTCCCATGAACCGCGGCCTCGAGATCTGCGCCAAGGCAGCGGACTCGGACCAATCAGTCGTCGTCGAACAGGTCGCCAACGGGGTGTGCGTCCGGATGGCGGCCCTCTACCTGCTCCTCGCACCGGAAGGGAAACACCGTGACTAGCACGCGACGGGACATCCTCATCAGCGGCGCCGACGTGGTCGGCTCCGGCAGGGCCGACATCGCCGTCAAGGACGGCACGATCGTGGCCGTGGGGCCCGGCGCCGCCGACGCCCTCACAGACCCGCGCCGCATCGGCGCCGACGGCCTGATCGCCCTGCCGGGCCTGGTCGACATGCACACCCACCTGCGCCAGCCCGGCGGGGAGGACGCTGAGACCGTCCTCACGGGCACGCGCGCCGCCGCCGTCGGCGGCTACACCGCGGTCCACGCCATGGCGAACACCAGCCCCGTCGCCGACACCGCCTCCGTGGTCGACCAGGTCCTGCGCCTGGGCGACGAGGCGGGCTGGGTCCAGGTGCGCCCCGTCGGCGCGGTCACCGAGGGGCTCGGCGGGGCCCGCCTGGCCGCCCTGAGCGCCATGGCCCGCTCGCGCGCCCGGGTGCGGGTCTTCTCCGACGACGGCAAATGCGTGTCGGACCCCGTGCTCATGCGCCGCGCCCTGGAGTACGTGAAGGGATTCGGCGGCGTCATCGCCCAGCACAGCCAGGACCCCGCCCTCACCGACGGCTCCCAGATGAACGAGTCCCGGCTCTCGGGCGAGCTCGGGCTGGCCGGGTGGCCCGCCGTCGCCGAGGAGGCGGTCATCGCCCGCGACATCCTGCTGGCCAAGCACGTCGGCTCGCGCCTGCACGTGTGCCACCTGTCCACCGCCGGATCCGTGGACCTGATCCGGTGGGGCAAGCGCATGGGCGTCGCCGTCACCGCCGAGGCCACCCCCCACCACCTGCTGCTCACCGAGGACCTCGCCTCCACCTACAACCCCCTGTACAAGGTGAACCCGCCGCTGCGCAGCGCCGAGGACGTCGAGGCGGTGCGCGAGGGCCTGGCCGACGGCACCATCGACTGCGTGGGCACGGACCACGCCCCCCACCCCCTGGAGGCCAAGGACTGCGAGTGGCAGGCCGGGGCCTTCGGCATGACCGGCCTGGAGACGGCCCTGCCCATCCTCATCTCGACGATGGTGGAGACCGGCCGCATGACGTGGGCGGACCTCGCGCGCGTCATGAGCGCCGCCCCCGCCGCCATCGGCCGGGTCGAGGGGCAGGGCCAGCCCATCCGCGCCGGATCGCGCGCGAACATCACCCTGGTCGACCCCGCCGAGCGGCGCACGGTCGACCCCCAGCAGCAGTGGACGCGCTCGACGAACTGCCCGTACACGGGCATGGAGCTGCCCGGGCGCGTGCGCTACACGATCCTGGCGGGCGCCATCACCGTGGACGACGCCGCCCCCGTCGCGAAGGAGGACCGATGAGCGGCGACACAGCGCTGCTGGTCCTGGAGGACGGCACCGTCTACCGGGGCCGCGCCTGGGGCGCCCGGGGGCGCGCCCTGGGGGAGGCCGTGTTCTCCACGGGGATGACCGGCTACCAGGAGACCCTCACCGACCCCTCGTACCACCGCCAGATCGTCGTGATGACCGCGCCGCACATCGGCAACACGGGCGTCAACGACGAGGACCCCGAGTCCGCGCGCATCTGGGTCGCGGGTTTCGTGGTGCGCGACGCTGCCCGGCGCCCCTCGAACTGGAGGTCGAGGCGCGGGCTCGACGAGGAGCTGTCCTCCCAGGGCGTTGTCGCCATCGCCGACGTCGACACGCGCGCGGTCACCCGCCACATCCGCGAGCGCGGCGCCATGCGCGCCGGCGTGTTCTCCGGGGACGCGCTGCCCGCGGGCGCCGACCACCTGGGGCCCGAGGCCGTGGCCGCCCTGGTGCGCATCGTCGCCGAGTCGCCCGGCATGAGCGGCGCGGCCCTGGCGGGGGAGGTCTCCACGGGGGGCGCCTACGTGGTCGAGCCCCTCGGGGAGTTCGAGGGGGCCGAACCCGTCGCGAGGGTCGTCGCGGTGGACCTCGGCATCAAGTCCCGCACGCCCCACCACCTGGCGGCCAGGGGCGTCCAGGTCGTCGTCGTGCCCTCCTCCTACTCCTTCGCCCAGATCGCGGACCTGCGCCCCGACGGGGTGTTCTTCTCCAACGGGCCCGGCGACCCCTCCACGGCGGAGCACGAGATCTCGGTGCTGCGCTCGGTGCTGGACGCCCGCATCCCGTACTTCGGGATCTGCTTCGGCCACCAGCTCTTCGGCCGCGCCCTGGGGTACGGCACCTACAAGCTCGACTACGGGCACAGGGGCATCAACCAGCCCGTGAAGGACGTGGAGACCGGGCGCGTGCAGATCACCGCGCACAACCACGGCTTCGCCGTGGACGCGCCCGTGGGGGGGCCGTCGATTTCGCCCTACGACTCGGGGCGCTACGGCAGGGTCGTCGTGTCCCACGTGGGCCTCAACGACGGGGTGGTCGAGGGGCTGACCGCCCTGGACATCCCGGCCTTCTCCGTCCAGTACCACCCCGAGGCCGCGGCCGGCCCCCACGACGGCGAGGGCCTCTTCGACCGTTTCATCACTCTGATGGCCGCCCGCCGGGGCGCCGCTAGCGCGAAGGAGGGCCGCTGATGCCCCGCCGCACAGACCTGCGCTCGGTCCTCGTCATCGGCTCGGGCCCCATCGTCATCGGCCAGGCCTGCGAGTTCGACTACTCGGGGACCCAGGCGTGCCGGGTGCTCAAGGAGGAGGGGCTGCGCGTCGTCCTCGTCAACTCCAACCCGGCCACCATCATGACCGACCCGGGGATCGCGGACGCGACCTACGTCGAGCCGATCACCCCCGAGGTCGTCGCCTCGATCATCGCCAAGGAGCGGCCCGACGCGCTGCTGCCCACGCTGGGGGGCCAGACCGCCCTCAACACCGCGGTCGCCCTGGCCGAGGAGGGCGTGCTGGAGCGCTACGGCGTCGAGCTCATCGGGGCCTCCATCGACGCGATCCGCGCCGGGGAGGACCGCGAGGCGTTCAAGGCCATCGTGGAGCGGTCGGGCGCCGAGGTGGCGCGCTCCTTCATCGCGCACACGATGGAGGAGTGCCACGCGGCGGCCGAGCAGCTGGGCTACCCGCTGGTCGTGCGCCCCTCCTTCACCATGGGCGGCCTGGGCTCCGGTTTCGCCCGCACGCCCGAGGACCTGGAGAGGATCGCGGGCCAGGGGCTGGCGGCGTCGATCACCACCGAGGTGCTCCTGGAGGAGTCGATCCTGGGGTGGAAGGAGTACGAGCTGGAGCTCATGCGCGACAAGGCGGACAACGTCGTCGTCGTGTGCTCCATCGAGAACGTCGACCCCGTCGGGGTCCACACCGGCGACTCGATCACCGTCGCGCCGGCCCTGACCCTGACCGACCGGGAGATGCAGCGCCTGCGCGACATCGGCATCGCCGTCATCCGCGAGGTCGGGGTGGACACCGGGGGCTGCAACATCCAGTTCGCGGTCCACCCGGGCACCGGGCGCGTCATCGTCATCGAGATGAACCCGAGGGTGTCGCGCTCGTCGGCGCTGGCCTCGAAGGCCACGGGCTTCCCGATCGCGAAGATCGCCGCCCGCCTGGCCACGGGCTACACCCTGGACGAGATCCCCAACGACATCACGGGCTCGACGCCCGCGTCCTTCGAACCGGCGCTGGACTACGTGGTCGTCAAGGTCCCGCGCTTCACCTTCGAGAAGTTCCCGGGGGCCGACCCCTCGCTCACCACCTCCATGAAGGCGGTGGGGGAGGCCATGGCCATCGGCCGCTGCTTCACCGAGGCCCTGAACAAGGCCCTGCGCTCCATCGACAAGCCCGGGGCGCAGTTCCACTGGGACGGGCCCGACCCCTCGCCCGAGCAGACGCGCGCGCTCGTGGAGCGGGCGGGGACGGCCACCGAGGAGCGCCTCGTGCAGGTCCAGCAGGCCATCCGCGGCGGCGCCGGCATCGACGAGCTCCACGCGTCCACGGGGATCGACCCGTGGTTCCTCGACCAGATGGTCCTGCTCGACGAGGTCGCCAGGGAGACCATCGGCGCGCCCGCCCTGACCGGCGACGTGCTGGCCCGGGCGAAACGGCACGGGTTCTCCGACCGGCAGATCGCCTCGATGCGGCGCCTGTCGGAGGACACGGTGCGGGAGGTGCGCGGGGCATTCGGCATCCGCCCGGTGTACAAGACCGTCGACACCTGCGCGGCGGAGTTCGCGGCGCGCACCCCCTACCACTACTCGTCCTACGACCTGGAGACCGAGGTCGCCCCCCGCAGCCGCGAGGCCGTCATCATCCTCGGCGCCGGCCCCAACCGCATCGGGCAGGGCATCGAGTTCGACTACTCGTGCGTCCACGCCGCTATGGCGCTGCGCGGGGACTACGAGACCGTCATGGTCAACTGCAACCCGGAGACGGTGTCCACCGACTACGACGTCTCCGACCGCCTCTACTTCGAGCCCCTCACCCTGGAGGACGTCCTGGAGGTCTACCGCGCCGAGTGCCAGGCCGGCCCCGTCAAGGGCATGGTCGTGCAGCTGGGCGGGCAGACGCCGCTGTCCCTGGCGGCGGACCTGGAGCGGGCGGGCGTGCCGGTCCTGGGGACCACGCCCCACGCCATCGACCTCGCCGAGGACCGCGGGGAGTTCGGGAAGGTCCTGGAGGCGGCGGGCTGCCCCGCCCCCGCCCACGACGTCGCGCACTCGCCCGCCCAGGTGCTCCCGGTGGCGCGCTCCATCGGATTCCCCGTGCTCGTGCGCCCCAGCTTCGTCCTGGGCGGGCGGGGCATGGCGATCATCAACGACGAGGAGGCGCTGGGCGCGTACCTGGACCGGCCCGACATCGACGTGCTCTTCAGCCGCGGGCCCCTGCTCATCGACCGCTTCCTGGACGCCGCCATCGAGATCGACGTCGACGCCCTCTACGACGGCGAGGAGCTGTTCATGGGGGCGATCATGGAGCACATCGAGGAGGCGGGCGTCCACTCCGGGGACTCCTCGTGCGTGCTGCCCCCCATGACGCTGTCGGCGCGCGAACTCGGGCGCATCACCGCCTCGACGGAGGCCATCGCCAGGGGAGTGGGGGTGCGCGGGCTCATCAACATCCAGTTCGCGATGCTCTCCGACACCCTGTACGTCATCGAGGCGAACCCCCGCGCCTCGCGGACCGTGCCCTTCGCCTCGAAGGCGACGGGCGTGCAACTGGCCAAGGCCGCCGCCCTCATCCAGGTGGGCCGCACGATCGCCTCCCTGCGGGACCAGGGGCTCCTGCCCGGGCGCGACGCGCGGACGATCCCCGACGGCGGTTCCATCGCGGTCAAGGCCGCCGTGCTGCCCTTCAAGCGGTTCCGCACCGCGGCGGGGGAGGTCGTCGACACGGTGCTCGGCCCGGAGATGCGCTCGACCGGCGAGGTCATGGGCATCGACCGCGACTTCCCGACGGCCTTCGCCAAATCCCAGTTGGGCGCGTTCACGGAGCTGCCCACGCGGGGCACGGTGTTCATCTCCATCGCGGACACCGACAAGCGGGCGATCGTCCTGCCGGCCGCGCGCATGGCCGAGCTGGGCTTCACGGTCCTGGCCACGTCGGGCACGGCCTCGGTGCTGCGCCGCAACGGCATCGCGGCGCAAGTGGTGCGCAAGTCCTCCGAGGGGCGCGGCGCGGAGGGCGAGCCCACCGTCGTGGACCTCATCAACGAGGGCCGCATCGACCTGGTCGTCAACACCCCGCAGCGGTCGGCGAACCGCCACGACGGCTACCGGATCCGCGCGGCCGCGGCCGCCCACGACCGGCCCGCGGTGACGACGCTGCAGGCGTTCAACGCCGTCGTCCAGGCGATCGAGGTGCGCGCGCGCGGCGCCTACTCCGTCCGCTCCCTGCAGGAGTGGGACTCCCACCGGTCCAAGGAGGCCCGATGAACCCCCTCAACGCCAAGGAACCCGCCCGCATGGGCTTCGGCGACAGGCTCTACGAGGCGATGGGCGCCCACGGGCCCGTCTGCGTCGGCATCGACCCCCACGCGGCGCTGCTGGCCCGCTGGGGCCTGGACGACGACGCGCGCGGCCTGCGCGAGTTCTCCCTCAGGGTCGTCGAGGCGCTCGGCGGCCGGGCCGCGGCGCTCAAACCGCAGTCCGCCTTCTTCGAGCGCCACGGGTCCCAGGGGGTCGCGGTCCTGGAGGAGGTCGTGGCCGCCTGCCGGGAGCTCGGGACCCTGTGCGTCGTGGACGCCAAACGCGGCGACATCGGCTCCACCATGGAGGGCTACGCCGACGCCTACCTCTCTGACGCCTCGCCCCTGGCGGGCGACGCGGTGACCCTGTCCCCGTACCTGGGCGCCGGGTCCCTGGCGCCCGCGCTGCGCCTGGCCGAGCGCACCGGCCGGGGCGTGTTCGTCCTCGCCCTCACCTCGAATCCGGAGGGCGCGGACGTGCAGCACTGCCGCTCGCGCGAGGGCGTGTCCGTCGCCGCGCGGATCGTGTCCCAGCTGGCGGACTTCAACGCCTCCTGTGACAAAGTTCATCTGGGTCCCGCGGGGGTCGTCGTGGGCGCCACAGTGGGCTCGGCGGTGGCCGATCTGGGGATCGATCTGGCGGCACTGCGCGGCCCCGTCCTGGCGCCGGGCGTCGGCGCCCAGGGCGCCGGGCCGGCGCAGGTCAGGGATGTTTTCCGCGGCGCGCGCTCCGCCGTGCTCGCGTCCTCGTCGCGTGCGATACTCGAATCGGGTCCCGATTTGCGGGGGCTCCGTTCGGCGTACAAACGGGCCGTAACCGAGCTCGCCGGATAGCCCGGAACGGCACGGCGCGCGGAAAGCAGGAGAAAAATCATCCGGTTGGTGACATAGTTAATTCACGAAGACCCCAATGGAGGAAGTGATCAGAATGGCACTACCTGATCTCACGCCCGAGCAGAGGGCTCAGGCCCTCGAGAAGGCCACTCAGGCGCGCCGTCGGCGCGCCGAGGTGAAGAACGCGTTGAAGGCCCGCTCGATGAACCTCTCAGAGGTCCTCGAACTGGCGGAGAGGGACGACGCCGTCGCGAAGATGAAAGTCGTGACCCTGCTCGAGTCCCTGCCCCGCGTCGGGACGAACACCGCGGCAGTCCTGATGGACCAGTACAAGATCGCAGCGAGCCGCCGCGTGCGCGGACTCGGCCCTATCCAGCGCAAGCAACTGGTCGAGCGTTTCGGATGAAGCGGTCCGGCGTGGCACGATGGGCGCATGACCGAAGCACCCGCACTCACCGTGCTCGCCGGCCCCACCGCCGTTGGGAAGGGGACGGTCGTCGCAGCGCTCAAGGAGCGCCACCCGGACCTGAGGGTCTCGGTGTCGGCGACGACCCGCCCGCCCCGGCCCGGCGAGATCGACGGCGCCCACTACCACTTCGTCTCCGATGAGGAGTTCGACTCAATGGTCGAATCCGGGGACATGCTGGAGTGGGCGCTCGTCCATGGCCGCAACAAGTACGGCACCCCCCGCCGCCCGGTCGACCGGGCCATCGCCCAGGGGCACCCGGTGCTCCTCGAGATCGACCTGGACGGCGCCAGGCAGGTCCGGCGCACGCGGCCCGACGCCCGTTTCGTCTTCCTGGCGCCCCCCTCGTGGGAGGAGCTGGAACGGCGCCTCGTCTCGCGCGGCACCGAGGACGGGGCCGAGCAGCGGCGCCGCCTGGAGACTGCCCGCGTGGAGATGCGGGCCAGCGCCGAGTTCGACCACATCGTCGTCAACGACTCCGTGGAACGCGCCGTATCAGAACTCGCCGCCCTGATGGGCCTGGAGTAGACTGCCACTCACGCCGTTGAACAGAGGAGACACGTATGTCAGGAATCGTCGCCCAGCCCGTTGGCATCACCTCGCCGCCCATCGACGACCTGCTCGAGCACGTCGATTCGAAGTACGCCCTGGTGATCTTCGCGGCCAGGCGCGCCCGGCAGATCAACTCGTACAACCTGCAGCTCGCGCAGAACATGATCCAGTTCGTCGGCCCCGTCGTCGAGACCTCCCCCGACGAGAAGCCCCTGGCGATCGCCCTGCGCGAGATCGACGAGGGGATGCTCACCCTCGAGGCGTCCCCCGGGGTCTGACATGGCGACGGTCGTCGTCGGCGTCACCGGGGGCGTCGCCGCCTTCAAGGCCGTGAGCGTGGTCCGCGAGCTCATGCGAGCGGGCCACGACGTGCGCGTGGCCGCCACCCCCGCCTCCCTGAACTTCGTCGGCCCCTCCACGTGGGCCGGCCTGACGGGCGCCCCCGCCGTCGTCGATGTCTTCGGGGCCGGCGCCGAGCACGTCGAACTGGCGCGGGCGGCCGACCTGGTCCTCGTCGTCCCGGCCACCGCCGACGCCCTCGCGCGGATCCGCGCGGGCATGGCGGACGACATGGTGGCGCTCACGGTGCTCGCCTCCACCGCGCCCGTCGTCATCGCCCCCGCCATGCACTCCGCCATGTGGACCAACCCCGCGACCGCCTCGAACGTCGCGGAACTGCGGCGCAGGGGGTACACGGTCATCGACCCGGAGGAGGGCGCGCTCGGCTCGGGCGACACCGGGGTGGGGCGCCTGCCCGAACCCGCGGCCATCGCCTCGCGCGCCCTCGCGGTCCTGGCCGGGCGGGGGCGGTGCGGCGGACCGCTGGCGGGAGCGCATGTGCTCGTCACCGCCGGCGGCACCCACGAGCCCATCGACCCGGTGCGCTACCTCGGCAACTCCTCCAGCGGGCGCCAGGGCACAGCTATCGCCCGCGCGGCGGCGGCCGCGGGCGCGCGCGTCACCCTGGTCGCGGCGAACATCGACGACGCCCTGGTGCGCGGCGCCGGAGCGGGGGCCGAGGTCGTCCCCGTCTCCACCGCCGTGCAGATGCGCGACGCCGTCGCCGCCAGGCTCGAGGGCGCCGACGCCCTCGTCATGGCGGCGGCCGTCGCAGACTTCAGGCCCAAGCGCGCCCTCGCCTCGAAGATCAAGAAGGACCCCGACGGGGACGGCGCGCCCGTCATCGAGCTCGTGCGCAACCCCGACATCCTCGCCGAGGCCGCCCGCGCCCCCCATCGGCCGCGCGTCGTCGTCGGTTTCGCCGCAGAGACGGGCACGGACGAGGAAGTGGCCGCCTTCGGGCGCGCCAAGGCCCGCCGCAAGGGCGCCGACCTGATGGCCGTGAACCGCGTGGGGCAGGGCGAGGGCTTCGGCGACGTGCCCAACCGCATCGAGGTCCTCGACGCCGACGGCCGCAGCGTGGGCGCCGCCTCGGGGACCAAGGACGACGTCGCCGAGTACCTGGTCGGACTCATCGCGGGCCGTCTTGCTACGCTGAGTGCGTGAGTCGACAGCTTTTCACCTCAGAGTCAGTAACCGAGGGGCACCCCGACAAGGTGTGCGACCGGATCTCCGACGCGATCCTGGACGCCCTGTTGGAGAAGGACCCGCGCGCGCGCGTCGCCGTTGAGACGATGGCCGCCACCGGCCTCATCCACATCGCCGGCGAGGTGACCACTGACGCCTACGTGGAGATCCCCGAGATCGTGCGCCGCGAGATCCTCCAGATCGGCTACGACTCCTCCAGGGTCGGCTTCGACGGCGCCTCGTGCGGCATCTCCATCTCCCTGGACGGGCAGAGCCCCGACATCGCCGGCGGCGTCGACGAGGCCCTCGAAGTGCGCGGCGGAGCGGCGGGCGACCCCAGGGACCGGCAGGGCGCGGGCGACCAGGGCATCATGTTCGGCTACGCGTGCACCGACACCGCCGACCTCATGCCCGCCCCCATCTGGCTGGCCCACCGGCTCGCCGAGCGCCTCGCCCACGTGCGCAAGAACGGGACCGTGCCCGGACTGCGCCCCGACGGGAAGACGCAGGTCACCCTCGCCTACGAGGGGGACAGGCCCGTGGGCATCGACACGGTCGTCGTCTCCGCCCAGCACGACGAGGACCTGTCCCAGGCCGACCTGCGCGACGCCATCGGGGAGCACGTGGTGGCCCCCGTCCTGGCGGCCTCCGGACTCGGCCTGGACACCGGCTCCATGGAGCTGCTGGTCAACCCGTCGGGCCGTTTCGTCCTGGGGGGGCCGGCCGGCGACGCGGGCCTGACGGGGCGCAAGATCATCGTCGACACCTACGGCGGCATGGCGCGCCACGGGGGCGGCGCTTTCTCCGGGAAGGACCCGTCGAAGGTGGACCGCTCGGCCGCCTACGCGGCGCGGTGGATCGCCAAGAACGTCGTCGCCGCCTCCCTGGCGCGCCGCTGCGAGATCCAACTGGCCTACGCCATCGGGCGGGCGAACCCGGTCGGCCTCTACGTCGACTCCTTCGGCACCGGCGCCGTCCCCGACGGCGCGATCGCCGACGCGATCCGGCAGGTCTTCGACCTGCGCCCCCTGGGCATGATCGAGGACCTCGACCTGCTGCGCCCCATCTACCGCCAGACCGCGGCCTACGGCCACTTCGGGCGCGGCGGCTTCCCGTGGGAGCGCACCGACCGCGCCGACGACCTCAGGGCGGCGCTCGCATGAGCGCCACCGCGTGGACGCGACGCACCTGCGCCGAGATGGCGGTCAGCGGCGCAGTCGGCCTGGTCGCCTCCTTCGTGCTGTCCATCGAGGCGTGGCAGCTGGCGATGGACTCGACGACCCGTTTCGGCTGCGACGTGTCCTCGGTGCTGTCGTGCTCGACGGTCGCCCAGACGTGGCAGGCCCGCATCCTGGGGTTCCCCAACGCGTTCCTGGGAATCCTCTTCGAGACGGCGGTCCTGGCCGTCTCCGTCGCCCTCTTCGCGGGGGTGCGCTTCCCGCGCTGGTACATGGTGTGCGTGAACATCATGTACACGGTCGCCCTGGCCTTCGCCTACTGGCTGTTCCTCCAGTCCTACTTCGTCATCCACGTGCTGTGCCCGTGGTGCCTGCTCATCACGATCACGACGACCCTGGTGTTCGGCGGGATCACGCGGATCAACATCCGCGAGGGGGTGCTGGGCCTGCCCCAGTCGGCGCGCCACTTCGTGGAGAAGGGCTTCGACTGGTCGATCTGGGGGCTCTTGGTCTTCATCATCTGCGCGATGGTCGCCGCGCGTTACGGGGCGGGCCTGATCGGCTGATCCGCAGACGCGGGCGCGCCGTGGTGGAATTGACCCATGACAGGCACCCAGGCGGCGTTCGATGGATTCGAGGAGGCCCCCGCCCGCACCGGCGAGATCGCGGGGGTCCTGGTCGACGTCGACCTGGCGCACCTGGACCGCCCCCTGGACTACGCGGTGCCCGAGGAGCTGAGCGGCGGGGCGCAGGTCGGGCGCCTCGTGCGCGTCACGCTGGCGGGCAGCCGGGCCAACGGGTGGATCGTGTCGCGGCGGCGGGGCCCCATCGGCGCCCGCATGGCGGCCGTCGAGCGCGTCGTCTCGGACCTGCCAGTCACGACCCCCGCCCAACTGGAGCTCGCCTCGCGCATCGCCCTGCGCTTCCTGGCCACCTCCTCCCAGGTCCTGTCAGTGGCCGTCCCGGCCCGGCACGCGCGCGCCGAGCGCGCCGTCATCGCGGACCTGTCCGCGCCCCGCGCCCCCGCGCCGACCGCCGCCGGGGAGGGCGCGGACAGCGACCAGGTGTGGTCGGGGTACCCGGCGGGCGCGGCGCTGGCCGCGCACCTGGCCCGGGGGGAGGCCCCCAAAGCGGTGTGGACCGCGCTGCCCGGGCGGCACGCGGCCCAGATCGCGGACCTCGTGCGCGCCACGAGGAGGGGCGGGCGCTCCGCGCTGGTCGTGGCGCCCACGGCCGAGGAGGCCGAGTGGCTCGCCGGGGCCATCGAGGCGGCCACGGGCGAGCGCGCCGCCCTCATGGGCGCCTCCGTGGGGCCCGAGGAGCGCTACGCCGCGCACCTGCGCTGCCTCAACGGCTTGGACCGCATCGTAGTGGGAACGCGGTCGGCGGTGTGGGCCCCCGTGCGCGACCTCGGCCTCGTCGTCGTGTGGGGGGACGGGGACGACCGGTTGCGCGAGCAGCGGGCGCCCCGCTGCGACGCCCTCGACGTGGCCGTGCAGCGCTGCGTCGTCGACGGCTGCGCCCTGGTGGTCGGCTCCTTCTCCCGCTCGGTGAAGGCGCACGCCCTGGTGCGCAGCGGCTGGGCGGTGGGCGTCGAGGCCGTGCGCGACGCCGTCCGCGCGGCCACACCCAGGGTCCGCCTCTACGGCAGCCGCGAGGCCGACAGGACGGGGGAGGGCCGCGTCGTCCGGTTCCCCTCCCAGGCGCTGCGCCTGGTGCGCCGGGCCTCCCAGGGCGGCGCGGTGCTCATACAGGTCGCCTCGGCCGGGTACGTGCCGGTCGTGTCGTGCGAGAGGTGCCGCACGGTGGCCCGGTGCCCGTCGTGCCACGGCCCGCTGGGCCTGGGAGCGGAGGGGTCGATGCGCTGCGGGTGGTGCGGGCGCGCCCCCAGCAGCTGGAGGTGCCCGCACTGCTCCGGGACCAGGCTGCGGGCCCTGCGCGTCGGGGCCGACCGGACGGCCGAGGAGGTGGCGCGCGCACTGCCCGAGGCCTCGGTGCTCGAGTCCTCGGCCGCGCACCGCGTCACACGACGCCTGCCCGCGCGCCCCGGCGTCGTCGTCGCGACCGCCGCCGCCGAGCCCGCGGTCGAGGGGGGCTACGCGGCGGGCGTCGTCCTGGACGCCCAGGCCGTGGCCGGGCGCCCGGAGCTGTGGGCGCCCGAGGAGGCGGTGCGCAGGTGGTTCAACGCCTTCGCGCTGGTGCGCCCCGGCGGCGATGCCCTGGTGGTCGGGGACCTGCCCGACGACATGGGCCAGGCCCTGGTGCGGTGGGCGCCCTCGGACTACGCCGACCGGCTCCTCGACGAGCGCGAGGCCCTGGGGTTCTTCCCGGCGATGACACTGGTCGCGCTGGACGGCGACCGCGCGCAGGTGGCCCAGGTGGCCGACCAGTGCGCGCGCGAGGCCGGCGCCGAGGTGGTGGGCACCGTCCCCGCTCCGCGCCGCTCCAAGGACTCCATGGACGTGCGCGCCATCGTCCGCGTCCCGCGCGACCGGGGCCTGCGGCTGCTCGAAGTCCTCACGGGCGTGCGCCAGGCGCGGGCGTCGAAGAAGTCCCCCCCCGTCGCGATGAGCGTCAACCCGCCCGAGTTGTTCTAAGGGGCGGCCCGCCGTTCCCGTAGAATGAGCGGGTGCGCATCATCTTCGCAGGGACCCCCCAGGCGGCGGTCCCCACACTCACCGCCCTCATCGCCTCCCCCCACGACGTCGCCCTGGTGGTGACGCGGCCCCCGGCGCGCTCGGGGCGCGGACGCGCCATGCGCCCCTCGGCCGTCGCCCAGTGCGCGCGCGGGGCCGGCCTGGCCGTCCTGGAAACGGCGTCCCTGAAAGGGGAGGAGGCAGCGGGGGCCATCGGGGCGGTGGGCGCCGACCTGGGCGTCGTCGTCGCCTACGGGGGCCTCGTGCCGCCGGACGTCCTCGCGATGCCCGCCCACGGCTGGGTGAACCTCCACTTCTCGGACCTGCCCCGGTGGAGGGGCGCCGCCCCCGTCCAGTGGGCGGTCCTGTCCGGCGACCCGACGACCGCCTCGTGCGTCTTCGCGCTGGAGGAGGGGCTCGACACGGGGCCCGTGTACTCGCGTGAGCCGTTCACCATCGGCCACGAGACCAGTGGCGAGCTGCTCGACCGCATGGCCGCCGCCGGCGGGGCGCAGGTGCTCGCCTGCGTGGACTCCCTGGCGGCGGGAACGGCCAGGGCCACCGCTCAGAGCGACAGGGGCGCCACCCGCGCCCGCCGCCTCACGGTGGCCGACGGCTACGTGTCCTTCGACGAGGACGCGCTGGCCACGGACCGGCGCGTGCGCGCCGTCACCCCCAACCCCGGCGCGTGGACGCTGGGCCCCGGGGGCGGGCGGATCAAGCTCGGCCCCGTCACCGCCGCGCCCGACCGGGGGCTCCGAGCCGGCCAGGTCGAGGCCGGCAAACGCGACGTGCACGTGGGCTGCGCCCAGGGGTGCGTGCGCCTGGGCAGTGTCGCCCCCGCGGGCAAGGGCTGGATGGACGCCGCCGCGTGGGCGCGGGGCGCCCGCCTGGCGCCCGGGGCCCGCATGGGCGGGACGGAGGGGGCGCCGCGATGAGCCAGAGGCGCTACGCCGACGGGTACCGCAAGCTGCGCAGGGCGGACGCGCCCCGGCGCGTCGCCTTCGAAGTCCTCTCCGAAGTCACCTCCTCCGGCGCCTTCGCGAACATCGTCCTCCCCAAGGCCCTGCGCCGGATCCGGCGCGAAGAGCCCTTCGACGACCGGGACGCGGCCTTCACTTCGGAGCTGGTCCACGGCACCCTGCGGGCCCGGGGGCGCCTCGACTGGGCGCTCGCCCGGCACGTGGACCGCCCACTGGGGGACCTGGATCCCCGCGTGCTCGACCTGTTGCGGATGGGCGCCCACCAGCTGCTCGACATGCGCGTGCCCGACCACGCCGCCGTCTCCGCCACCGTCGATGTCGCGCGGGAGCACCTGACCGACGGCCCCGTGCGCATGGTCAACGCTGTGCTCAGGGCCCTCGCCCGCGAGGAGGTCGGCCGCATCGACGAGGAGATCGCGCGGATCGAGGACGGGGACGCGCGCCTGGCGGTCGCCCACTCGCACCCCGAATGGATGGTGCGGGCCTTGCGCGCCGCCCTGGCCGCCCACGGCTACGACGAGGCGGAGCTGGAGGACGCGCTCGCCGCCGACAACGAGGCGCCCATCGTCTCACTGGCCGCCCGCCCCGGCCTGATCGGCGTCGAGGAGCTGTGCGAGGAGGCCGAGGACGTGCTGTCGGCGCGGGTCGCCACGGGGCTGGTGAGCAAGTGCGCGGTCCTCCTCGCCTCCGGCGACCCCGCGCGACTGCCGTCGATCCGGCAGGGGCTGGCGGGCGTGCAGGACGAGGGCTCCCAGTTGGCCGCCCAGATCTGCGCCGGGGCGCCGCTCGTCGGCCAGGGGGACTCCTCGTGGCTGGACCTGTGCGCGGGCCCGGGGGGCAAAGCCGCCCTCCTGGGCGCCCTGGCGGCCGGGCGCGGCGCCCACGTGGTCGCCAACGAGATCCACCCGCACCGCGCCCGCCTCGTGGAGAGGACCACCCGGGCACTGGGGACGGTCGAAGTCGTGTCGGGCGACGGCAGGACGTTCGGGGGGCAGGGGACGCAGTGGCCGCTGGGTTCCTTCGACCGCGTCCTGGTGGACGCGCCCTGCACGGGAATGGGCTCCATGCGCAGACGCCCCGAATCGCGGTGGAGGCGGGCCCCGGGGGACGTTGACGGGCTCGTGGAGCTGCAGGAGCGGCTGCTCGACCGGGCGGGCGCCCTCACGCGCCCGGGCGGGGTGATGACCTACGTGACGTGCTCCCCGCACCGCAGGGAGACCCGCGACCAGGTGGAGCGGCTTCTCGGCGCGGGCGGCTGGGAGCTCCTCGACACCGTCGCGCTGGCCGACTCGGTCGCCGTCGAGCCGCTCGCGGTCCCCGACCGGGCGGGGCGCGTCGACGGGGGAGGGGCGGGCCGGACCCTGCAGCTGTGGGGGCACCGCCACGGCACGGACTCCATGTTTGTGGCCGCGCTCCGCCGCCTGTAGCATTTACGTTATGAATGCCACAATCTCCCCGTCGATCCTCAACTGCGACATCGCGGACCTGCGCGGTGAGCTCGAGAAGATCTCGGGTGCCGACGTCGCGCACGTCGACGTCATGGACAACCACTTCGTCCCGAACCTCTCCTGGGGGCTCCCCGTCGCCGAGGCGGTCGTCAAGACCGGGATCCTGCCGGTGGACGCGCACCTCATGATCGAGGACCCGGACAGGTGGGCGCCGCAGTACGCCGAGGCCGGATGCCAGTCGGTGACCTTCCACGCGGAGGCCGCGCAGGCGCCGGTGCGCCTGGCGCGCGAACTGCGCAGGATCGGCTCGAAGGTGGGGCTCGGACTCCGCCCGGCGACCGACATCGCGCCCTTCGTCGATCTGCTCGGCGAGTTCGACATGATCCTCGTGATGACGGTGGAGCCCGGTTTCGGCGGCCAGTCGTTCCTCGAGTCGATGCTGCCGAAGATCCGGCGCACCCGGGCGGCGATCAACGCCTCGGGCCTGGAGGTCTCGATCCAGGTCGACGGCGGGGTGTCCCGTTCCACGATCGAGCTCGCCGCCGAGGCGGGCGCGGACAACTTCGTCGCAGGCTCCGCCGTGTTCCGCGCCGACGACGCCCTCGAGGAGGTGGAGGTGCTGCGCCGCCTCGCCTCCGCGCACTGCCATTAGGCCGCGCCGCCCGTCTCCTCCGGACCCGGATCACGCCGACGGGGGCTGCGCGCCTCGGGCGCCCGCCGCGGACGCGGTCACCGCTCGGTGGCTGAGGCCTCCTCGATGAAGGGGTCGGCCAGTGAGTGGTAGGCCTCCGGGTCGTCCCGCCGCACGCAGTGCCCGACGCCGTCGAGCAGTACCAGGCGCACGAGCGGGTTGACCACCTCGGAGGGGGCCGGCGCCATGTCCCCGTTGCGGGGGGCGAGGTACAGCGCCGGCACCTCCAGCCGGTTGACCGCGCTGAGCAGGTCGGCTTCGCCCAGGTACGTGCCCTCGCGGATGTAACGGCGGTCGACCTGCGCCTTGCAGCCCGCCCACCCCTCGATCTCCGCCTCGCTCCACGAGGACGCGCGCCGCATGCGCTCCCGCTCGGACGCGCCCCCGTCGGCGAAGGCGTCGAGGAACCGCTCCTGGTGCTCCACGAACCAGGCGTCCGGCTCCCAGTCCCCAGTGGGGCGCGCGGCGTCCTCGAGGACCAGCGCGCGGACCAGGTCGGGCCTGGCGGCGCCCACACGCAGGGATACGAGCGCCCCGAGGCTGTGCGCCACGACGACCGGGGGCTCGGGGAACGATGAGAGCACCCCTTCGAGGTCCTCCTGCAGGGTTCGCGGCGCCCTGGCCAGGGTCTGGTCGTCCCAGCGCGGGGACGCCCCGTGCCCCCGCTGGTCCACCGCCAGGACGTGGTAACGGGGCGACCACCGGGCCACCGCGTCGGGCCACGCCGTGGCGGACTCCGTCAGGCCGTGGACGAGGAGCAGGGGCGGGGCCGTGGGGTCCCCCCATTCGTGCAGTGCGAGTGCGGTCGCCATTGTGCGTGGTCCTCCTGAACGGCGCGCCCGCAGTCGGGGCCGCGGGGGCGCGCCGGGTTGTGGGTCCGGGCGGTGGGCTAGAAGGTGGGGATGTAGATCTCGACGCGGCGGTTGGCCTGGCGCCCGGCGGGGTTGTCGGTCCCGTCGTCGTTGGTGTTGGGGGCGACGGGTTTGGTCTCGCCGAAGCCCTGCCAGTCCAAGGAGGCGGTGGCGCCGTTCTTCTTGAGCTCGTCCACCACCGCCTTGGCGCGCTGCTCGGACAGGGTCTGGTTGAAGGCCTCGTCGCTGATGGAGTCGGTGTGCCCGTAGACGTGGGCCGCGGGGACCTTCGCGTCGGCCAGGACGCTGGCGAGTTTGGCCAGGGTGTCCGCGGCGTCGGCGCGCACAGCGGACTCGCCGAAGTCGAAGAGCACGCCGTCTTGCAGCGTGATCGTCGTCCCGCACGACTCCACCGGCTTGAGCGATCCGACCGGCGGGAAGGAGCCGACGCTCCCCACGGCGGGCACCGGGTCCGCCTTGATGCTCTTCCCGTTGACGAGCGCCGTTCCGTCGCCGTAGTTCACGATGCTCAGACCGGTCTTGTCGCTGTACGTGCCGCCGCCGTCGCCGTAGTTCACGATGGAGACGCCGGTCTTTGAATTGGAGTAGTTGCCCGAGCCCCCGGTGTAGATGGTGATATTGTCACCGGTCTCCGAGTTCACGTAGAATCCCGATCCGTCGCCGTAGGAGACGATCTGCAGTGCCGGGGAGTTGTAGTTCCCGCTGCCGCCGGGGTACACGACGATCTGCTCGTTGGTGTCGCTGTTGGTGTAGTTTCCCGAGCCGTCGCCGTAGTAGACCAGCGTGATCGGCCCGTCTGTGATGGTGCCGGATCCGTCGCCGTAGTTGGTGACGCCCTGGTCCCCGTTCCTGGAGTACCCGGAGCCATCGCCGTAGAGGACCGTGTTGCCCCCATTGGCCAGCAGTGAGCCCCCGTCGCATGCGGCGGGGGCGACGGTGATCCCGGGCACCGAGGCGATGGCGGTCGCGGTGTCGATGACGGCCTTGTCGGCGTTCTGCGCGAAAACCCCGATCGGGGGCAATGTGAACAGGGGGATGGGCGGGATCTCGCCCGGCTTGTACCCCGGTACGGCCGGCGCCGAGGCGGTGGCGCTGGTGGTCGGCGAGGGCGCGGTGCCGGATTGGGCCGGGCCCTGGGACTGGGAGGAGGGACTGCCCGCGGAGCAACCGGCGGCGAGTGCGGCCGCGGCGGCGAGGGCCACGAGGGGCGAACGGCGGAGGGACATGAGGGGTGCCTCAATCTCTGGTCGTCGGAAGGGGGAGTGGGAAGCGGGTAGGGCACTATGTGTTCGGATGGGACTGGCTGCGCTGGCGCCGCGTCCCAACGGATCCCCCGTTGGGCGCCACGGTGCGCGCGGGCGGAGGGGCTTCCCGGGGTCGCCCCCGAGTGCCCAGCGGTGTGCTGACAGGTGGATTGTCCCGTGCGCGAGGGGGGAAGCGTAATACGGCGCGGAGCCGCCGTTCGCCCGACGGGACGTGCGGGTGGTGGTGCGCGCTCCCCCGGTGTCAGCGGCCCTGTTCGACCGTGTTCTCCGCGCCGGTGTCCGACGCGACCTGCGGGGCCGGCCCCTGGACGTAGTAGATCTCGTTGTCGGAGCCGCTGAAGCTCACGCGCTGGGCCGAGTTCACGTGGATGTCGTTCTCCGACCCGTTCACCTTGATCTCGGTGACGTCGCCTCCGGTGACGTCGACGTTCGAAGCGTTCACGACAACGGTCTTCGTCCCGGAGGGGAGCGCCACGGTGGTGTTCGATTCGTCGATCGTGTAGACGCCGTCGCCGCTGAGGGCGTTGCCGGCTCCGTCTGCGGCGGAGCTGGCGGCGTTGCCCGCGGCCCCCGCGGCGGAACTGGCGGCGTTGCCCGTGGCCTCGGCGCCCGTCCGCGCGGCGTCTGCGGTGGCGCTCGGCGCGGACGAGGCCGCGTCCTGGGCGGGGGCGGCGCTGTTGCTCCCGCAGGCGCTCAGGGCGAACCCTGCGGCGGCCACGATGGAGATGCTGGCGAGGACTGCGAGGGGGCTCTTGCGAATGGACATGGTCTCTCCTCCGGTGGGCGTGCGATGAGGTGCACCTGAAGGGTATCCCAGCTGGTAAGCGTACGAGCGTTAGTTGTGGACAAACCTCGGGTGGGCTCAGGGTTTCACCGGGGAAGCGTTCCATATCGTGGGACAGGGGCCGGGATCGGTCCCGTGAACGCCGTCACGGCGGGTGTGAGCGGGGGTGAAGATGTGGGAGAATCGGGGCATGACCTACAAACTGGTGCTGCTCCGCCACGGCGAGAGCGAATGGAATGCGAAGAACCTCTTCACCG
>ERZ772968.391-NODE-391-length-22171-cov-3.734129_pt1 | contig 22171 bp, 13 predicted proteins | sample MGYA00580674_ERZ772968 | MGnify/ENA primary metagenome ERZ772968 (study PRJEB29015, sample SAMEA2737940) | human oral metagenome | biome: human oral; feature: human-associated habitat; material: dental | place: China | collected 2138 ...
ACCACCTGCGCGCCGGCGGGCGCACGGTCGGCATCGTCTCCCACGTGGCCGAGCTGCGCGACCAGATCGCCGAGCGCATCGCAGTGCGGCGCGTCGCCTCGGGCGGATCCACTCTGAAGGTGACCGCCTGAGACGACGCGCCGCGAACGCGTTCTCCTGGCCGGTGCCGATCCAGCGGCCGGCAAAGGAGCCCGACGTCTTCGAGGCGGTGAAGTCGTAGTCGAAGGCCTTCCCGTCCAGGGACAGGTGAGCCTTGATCGTGGCGGTGTCACCGGAGATGGTGGGCTTGTCGATCTTGGCGACCTTGATCCTCGCCGTGGCGGCCTTGAGGGCGTCGTCGGTCAGCAGCTTGCGCTGGTCGTTGGGGACACCGGGGTCCACCATCTTGGTGGCCTCAGCGGCCTTCCCCTCCGATGGTCAGACCTGCCGCCCGAGGAGCACATCGGGGTGTCAACGCCTGAGAAACGCAACGGGAGCAGCCCGTAGAAGACGATCGCCTCCAGAGCCAGTGAAACCAGCGGAAGCGGCCAGACGCACAACCACTCGATCCGCCCCCGTGCGAGCGTGCCTGACGCCCACGTGCACCACTGCCACCACGATGGCGACGATCATGGCCGCGAACAGCAGGATCAACCAGCTGCCGAACCAAGTCCAGGCGTAGGCGTCACAGTCACAGCGGGGAAGCCGCCGGTCTCCGGCCCCGACGTCATCGGCGGAGCAGAGACCGGAGCCTCACCAGTGCCATGCAAAGGATCAGGAGGAAAACTGCCGCTGGACACGAGGATGCCTTCGATAGGGAATCAAGCGCAGCAGTTCTACCCCACGGCAACCAGCCACGCACCGGTTTCGTCACCCAGTCTTGACATGCGATCCCGCTGCCGATGAATGAGCACGGACGCAGGCATTCCGTGCGCCCAACGTCCTACCGCGCCTGAGACTAGCCCTCGCCACCGGCCGAGTCGCCCTCACCCTGCTGGCCGTCGCCGCCTTCCTGACCGCCACCGTCCTGGGAGCCGTCCTGCTGGTCCCCGGATTGATCAGTCCCCTGCGAGTCCGTGTCCGACGGGGCAACGCCCTGCTCTGCGGCCTTCTCCTTGACAGCGTTGAGGATGCTGATGAGGTCGTCCCGTCCGGGGAAGGAGACTCCGGATTCCAGCGCCTTGAGGGCCTGGTCGACATTGCCGATCTTGATCTGACCGGAGAAGCTCTTCGCCTCGGCCAGGGTCTGCTGCTTGAGCACGCCCGCCCCGTAGTAGACGCCTGCTCCTGTAGCCACCAGGGGCAGGAGGAGTGCTGCCAGGACCAGCAGGGCCGCAGGCGCCTTCGGCTTGGCTCTGGCCAGGGCCGCACAGGACACGAGGAAGGCGAAGAAGGCCAGCACCGCGCCACCGCCGACTGCACCGATGGCGCCCCAGTTCGGTGTCCAGCTCTGAGTCGAGAGGATCTCGAAGACGTGCAGCGTGCTCAGAAACGTGTAGGTCCCCCATCCCAGGGCTCCGCAGGCCACGAGCACCATGAGCGTCCCCACCGGCAGGGCGGCGGTACGACGGCGCTCAGGCGGGCGAGGAAGCTCCACCCGGGGCTCCGGCTCGGGGGTGACATAGACCGGCTGGACCTGCTGAACCGGCTCAGCCGGGTAGACCGCCTGCGTCGGCATGGCCGTTGTCTGCGGCGCCGTTGGCATGGGCTGAAGGACCTGGGTGTACTGGCTGCGCTGGTCCGGGGAGGCGGCCAACTGCGGGGTCGACGTCGACGGCGGCAGGTACCCCCATCCCTCCTCCCCGGGCGGCATGGCGATGGCCTCCGTGGTCCCCGGCTGCGCCTCCAGTTGGTCAAGATCGATCCGCTCCGTGGGCCGTCCGCGGTCAATATGATCGATACGGTCGGTGCGGTCGACGGCCGCATCTTCCTCTGCGTCGTCGTCGAACTGCGGCCCATGGGAGAGAGGACGGGACACGATGAGGCTCCTTGCCAGAGGGTACCGATGGGGTCTCTACGACCCCGAGGCTACGCCACCGGCGCCCCGGACACGAGGAGCCGGCGGCCTTGCCGAGTGCGTCACAATGTCAGGCCCCTGACGTGCATGCCCCACAGCACCGGATCGAGGACCCTGAACGGAGAGATACCCCGTTCGGTGAGCTGCTCGTTGTGCCGCGGAGACTCACCGACCGCAGACACAGCGAAGTGCCGATAGTCATGGATCTGCCGGTTCGCCTTGGCCTGCTCAGCCAGGAGCGTCACCGACTTCTCTCCGATCAGCTGGAAGAGCGACCTCACCTCAGCATCCAGGAAGTCGAGGTCCTCCATGAGCAGCCTACCGGCGTCAGGCTCCTGCATACCAGCCAGGATCATGGTGTCATCCCGGTTGATGTGTGCCGCCGGGTTGGCCAGCGCCGGCGCCATCGGGCTCATCGCCTGGGGCAGCTGGTGAAGGGAGTCGAACTTGGAGACCGTCAGGGCCAGGAGCGCCCGACCGGACTCCATGAACCCCATGATGGTCGGCAGCACCTCCCCGGATCGCGCACCCAGCCGTCCTTTATCGACGTCCGGAATGATGCCGGAGAGCACCTGACGCACCGAGTCCAGCAGAATCGGGTCGAAGAGGAAGATGACCAGGTCGGCTCGATCGTGGAAGCTGAACGCGGGCGGCCGACCAGTGAGGTTCTCCATATCCTCGCCCGAGACATCACGCATCACGATATACAGACGCCCCGACCGAGCCCCCGAGACCTCCCAGATCAGAGGATCGCTCTCGAGGGAGACCCCCACACCCAACGGGTGGGTGCTATCCATGACCGCATTCTTTTCGAACAGCGGTTGAGAGTACATGGCGTTATAGGCGTCCTTAGTACGGCGCGTGTACGCCTGCACCGTGCACGCCCTCTCCTGCGCATACCGACGCAGCACCTTGACCATGACGGCGATATAGACGGACTTACCCGCCCCCCGAGCTCCCGTGATGGCCATGGTGAACACGTTGGCATCGCGCCAGCCCTGCGGAAGGTCTCGATGGCAGATCCTGCAGATTTCCTGCACGCACATCGACTGGCAACGCCGACACTTCACCGCGCTCGGAAGAACCTTGACGTCCTGCCTCAGAGTCTCCCGATAGAAAGGAGTGCGCTTCATCTCATAGCCGGCGTAAGCGGAGGCCTGGGGGTCCGGGACCTCGGCACACCCACCGGTGCACCTCAGGAATATCTCGGACGGAGAGATCGGAGTGAAACAGTAGGGGCACGCAGAACTCATGATGACGTTCCAATCGACGCATTAGATGAAGCGGGCTGAGCGAGCCAGTCCAGAAGGGGGTCCATGGTGGCGAGAGTCTGCGAGGTGAAGGCCGCATCCTCCCGCAGAAGCTCGTTCCACGCATCACCATTGGGCACGAAGTAGGGCGCCCCGCTGTGGGGGGCGAGCGCACGAACGATCTCCGGGCTGCTAAGGACCAGGCACTCGCAGCGTCCCGTCTCCAAGGGAATGTCAGTGACGACGATGCGCCTGCCCCGGGCATCGGGGTCCACCTGCACTGAGCCGACCCCGCCCATCCCACTTGACGAGGCATCGACCGAGCCACCGACACTGAGGGAACGCACGTGAGGTGCAGCGATGCCCAGTGTTGCGTACAAGTCGGCCACAAAGTCCAGGAACGACTCCACGCGGGGCCGGTGCTGCACCATGGATGCGGAGGCGTCGAGAATGACCTCTGTGACCGTTGGCATCAAGGACGCCCCGGACTCCTGCCTGCGCTTGGCGCACCAGCCCCCCAGCCCGAGCGTCGCCACACCTCCCTCACCTGGACGGACACGAATCGCGTCACCCTCCAGCGTGAGCTGGAGGAGTGGGGCGCTGGCCTGGCCCGCCACCGGGATTGCCCTGATGAGGTAGGCGTGCTCTCCCCCGGCGGCGTCGAAGGACACGTCGACGACGCAGTCGCCGGGGAAGGCCTCCTGGGATGACACGTTGGCACGAACGATGACGGGCCGCTCAGCCGACACCGCTCTTCCGGGGAAGGCCACGGCATCGCGCGAAGCCCCGAGATACTTCGGAGCGCTCGAGGTCCCCACGACCTCCAGGGTGGCGGGCACGGGAGCGACCAGGCCGATCTCCAGAGCACCCCGGTTGCTCACCGAGAACTCCTTCCACTGCCCACTCGCGAGGATGTCAGGCATTGGCTTTCCTTTCCCACAGCAGTCTCAGTGTCATCTCAGTATCCTCCGACGGCTTCCGGAGCCACGACTCGCAGCAGACAGCAGGGTCTTATCGACCCAGCGGCGGGCCCCGGCATCCTGATGAAACAGGTCATAAAGAATCGGTCGCCACAGCTCGACCGCCCCTGCCCCGCCGCGAGCGATGACAGCACGAGCTGTCGCTAAAGCCGCATCATGCTGACCTAAGAACAGGCGGGAGGACTCCATTTCACCCTGCCTCAGCTGACTCACCTGCTCATCAACGCGGGCCGCCATGCTTTCTGACATGCGAACGCCACTGCTGAAATAGAGGTTCCGGACCAAGGGCTGCATCAGCACACCCGGCCCGTTGTCATCATCGGAGAGCAGGTACTCCGGGTGCCGTTGGAGAATATCGGGAAGCTCCGCCATCACCTGCTCCAGCTTCTGATTCACCGACCGAACCTCGGGGCCGTTCCCTTTCCAGACGACGCCCTCAAGAAGAATGCGCTTGCCGCTCCAGACTCCGGCCAGCATCACCGCCAGGGCCTTGACCATTGCCTGACGCACCGGATCGCGGCCGAGGTCGTGATGGTGAGCTGCCAGTGCACAGATGGCGCTCAGCACGTTGCCAGCATAGTGCAGGACCTCAACGTCGCTACGACGGCTCATCAGAGGCATCCCTCGACTGAGCACGACCAGGCTCATGGCAGCAGATGGGGAGAAACGGTGATTTATGCCGATAGTCAGGGAGCGATCAGTGAATCCGTAACTTTCGAGATAGGTCCGGGCGACCTTATCCGCACTCTCCGAGTCATACCTCCTGGCCAAGACCTCGGAGAAGATCTCGTGGAAGTTCTGACAACTATGAGGGAGGTGCTGCACCATGTCGGGCGTCGCCCGCTGTGACAGCGCCGTGACCACCGTGGGTTGAAGCCTGAAGAGGCCTCCCAGACGCTCCAGCGCGCGGCATGCCCGGCCGACGTCATTCCCACCAGCGGCAAGCCTCGTCAAAGCGACCTGGGCTTCAATCTGTACTCGATTTCCGGGCTCGTTGTCCTGGCTCAACCAGTCCAGGACCTCGGGACTGAGACTGGGCAGGACCCTCAGTCGCCCAGAGTGCTCCTCGCTATCGAGCTGCCAGCTCACCCGGTCGGCCAGCAGGCTACGGCTGAGCGATATCGCCGGCACAGCAAGAATCTCACGCTGCTCACGAGAACCGTAGGCGGCCGGCTGCATCATGTCGGCGTATCCCTGCAGGAGGACATCGCATGTCCGGGTCGAGACGCTGACGTGCTCTCGGAGCATACGGTCCAAGACGCGCAGGCCCCCCGCAGTGCCCGGCTGCTCGGCCTCGACACGCTCTTTGGCCTGCGCGAGTGCTGCATCGACCGTGGACCGATGCTCCGGCATCCCGCTCCACTGACGCAGGCAACGGTTGGCCTGCTCGGAGACGGGGCGTTCGAGGTCGGTCATCCACCGGACCTCGCGGCACGCGGCATCGAGGTAGCGTTCGCAGAGCCCACTGACGAGTCCACTCACTGGTGCCCACCGGGGAATCCGAGAGAGGCGCGCATACCAGGCGGCGGGGTTCTGCGTTGCTGAGCCGAGTACGCGATCAGTCACCACCGCTGCGAGGTAGTCATTACCGACCATCGACCTCGGGTAGCACGACACGAGCTCCACCTCGATGAGCTCCGCCTCATCCTGTGCACGCGCCTCCTCGTCCTGTGAAGAGCTCGGCGTCTCCCCCTGCTGAGGCTCGAGGAGCCCAGGATCGCAGGCCTCGGCCGCGGCCAGCGGCCACCCCGGGCTGAGATCGGAATGATCGGGCAGAAGGCTGAGGACGTCCTTCATCCCTTCGTAGGCGGCGACCCACGCTCCCAGGTCCTGACTCATCAAGGCCACCAGGCGTCCCCACGACGTCGTCGGCGCCGGCTCGACAGCGCCGCTCTCGTTGGGGTCGATGACGACCAGGCCCGGTCGAGACTCCCCCATGTTCGTCAGGTCCTGTCTCGGAACGCAGGCCACGTCGATACGAGATTGTAGGAGCATCTCGACGTCCGAGGGCGTCAGGATCCTCTGGAGGACGGAGTAGCTCAGGTACCGCCCGGTGGCTGGGGCACAGGTGCGCAGCAGCGCGCCGATCCACAGGGCGGCTTCATCGGTCGAGGACACTGCGAGGACCACAGTGTTCCTCCTGCGTGCCTGGTCAGACGGCACGCCATCCCATTGGGCACGGATCGTCTGGAGCAGCCCCGGCTCGAGAGCGTCGGCCATGGCCACCAGGGCCGGGCTCCGCGAGCCGTCGGCGAGGAACTCGGCCACCGTGTCGTCGTCGACGCTGGCGCCGGGTCGCAGCGACGCCGGGTCGGGAAGCTCCGCCTGCCTCACCTGCTCGGGCCCGAAGGGAGTCACCCAGCCGGGTGATCGCCATAGGTCAATGGTTCGTAGGTCGGGCGCTGGTTCGTGGTGCTTGGCGAGCACCACATGGGTCATGGTGTTGGGCCGTCCCGTTGTGTCGTTCCCCGCCGGAGCGGTGTGGACGAGTACCAGGCCCTCGTCCGTCCAGAACTGTGCCAGGCGTCGATCAGCTGCCGCCACCTCCTGTTCCGTGGGGAATCCGGACAGGGGCGTCACGGGGTTGAGGGTGGGATCGATCAGCGCATACAGCGTGCTTGCATCATCGTCACTCAGGCCGGCAGTCTGCGTCATCGTCTGCCACCCCGAGCGTTCTACCCCGTCAACGACATGGTCGACATTGGTGTAGAGAAGCTGCTCGCATCCCGACATCAACCCGACATTCGGATCAGAGTCGTCTCCCACCAGGGTCACCCCTTCTTGATGAGAGCAGACAGGGAAGGATCGACCAGACCGAAGTGCTCGAGCGCCAGATGCCGAGCCTTCTCGTCAATGGCGCTCAGCGGATAGGAGTCGACAACCAGCCTGAAGTATCCGGCAGGGAATGTCGAGTGATCGAACCATAGTGACAGCGGCTGGCCGTTAGGCGGCACCTGGACAGACGTTTCAGCCTGCGGGTGGTTGTCCTTGGTGGGGCGCTCCAGGAACACGTCGACTCGCTGCCCGTCAGCGGCGTGGAGAGGAAGGTGCGAGGGGTTATGAAGCAGGGCCACTCCGATGGCTCCCGACTGATTCGGGACCCCCCTGAGGGCCTCAACGGTGATCTCCACAACGGTGTGCCCGAAACGCGCCACCGCTTGACGCATGAAACCGCCCATGACCTTCACGTCACCCGGCCACTTGAGAGAGTACTGGTAGGTCCACAAGGAGGGAACCTCAATGCTCACGGGCGGTGAGGAGATCTGGGTGCCGGACATGTAGGTGATCGCATTGAGGTGGAGGCGCCCGCCGGGAGCGGGCAGGCCGTTCTTGATGACGCAGCCACCATCAGCCTGGTAGTCCTCATGGGTCACGGACATGAAAGGCGCTGCCGAGGCATCGAACGGAGCGTCCAGAGCCGTCATGCGCAGCTCGACAAGAGTCGCATCGCCCGGCCAGGTGAATGTCACCAGATCCCAGTTCAGACGCCGAGTCAGCGTGACGTTCTCGATGCTGGTGGCACGTTTGCGCTGGGCGGTCGTCCCGATCGTCACCTCCCCGTCACCGTGGAAGGTCACCGGGGTGAAGTAGATGGTGTCCCACTCATGCCCGTCGGGCCATGGAACCGCAGAGATCGTGCGCAGCTGCCGGGCCGAGGAGTCGAGCTCCTCGATACCTGCGGCCGCAGTGATGGCCGCGTCCTGGGGAAGGCCCGCCTTAGCCAGAGCCTCTTCGGGAATAGTGGCTCGATCAGATGCCGCCGGGTCCACGGGCCCCTGGGTGCGGTAGACCGTCACGGAGGACTGAGACAGCTGGGTCCACGTGAGTCGCAGAGCCGACCCGCGTGCCGGGTCACTCCCTTCGTCGTCAGCAATGCCCAGGTCGACGATCTTCTCGCGTTCCACCTCGGGAGTGATCTGCTGGCGCATCGGCGTGGAGGTGTAGGTCTCCCCGGAGATCTGGGCCTCGACGGCGGCAACGTAGTTGTACTGCTTTCCCCCCACGAGATTCTCAGAGTCCTGAAACCCTGCTCCATTATTCGGGATCTCGCAGCTGAGCCAGGCACTCCCGCGCAGATAGCGCCCGACCGATTGCTCCAGAGGAAGGCGGGCGGTGCGCACCTTCACCGTGGCCCCGGGGGGAGCCACCGGAGGTTCCCAGGAGGCGTCAACGCACCGGGACTCGGAGTTGAAGCTCAGGGACCACTGCGCCACGGGGTGAACGACGACGCGACTGGCGACTCGCCGGCACTGCCCCAGATACTTCTCGTCATCGCCGAGGCGCTCGTAGCCCCATACGGTGACGAAGCGCACGGCCGTTGTCCACGGGGCCGAGTCCAGTGCATTCAGCCCCTCAGTGACGGCCACCTCGTCGAAGTCATCCGGGCTGTAGGGGTCCTCCAGGTCTGAGATGACCACCCGATAGACCTCGGCCTGTTTCGCATCGGGCCAGGTGTAGCGCAGGCTGCCTCCGACGTCACTGACGGTGACCGAGACTCGCCCTCCCTCCTCAGGTCGGTCAAGATCCTCACGCGAATAGTCGTAGGCGGGAAAGATCCACTCGATCGTCTCCTCATCGGAAGGGGCCTGCGGCGCCTGGTCCGGCTCCGGCGTCGGCTCCTCGTGGATGTCCTCCTGCGCGACGGGAACGTCAGGTGAGGGGGCGCCCCCGGACGGAGTCTCGCCGGCGTCGGTTCCCTGCTCCCCCGGCTGGACGCTGACCCCCTCCTTGGGACCGAACCTCCTGTTGAGCATGAGCGCAACCGGCAGGGCCACGGTCATGGTCAGCTCATTGTTCCCGTCCAGCACACGGTCAACGATTTCCTGAGGGGAGAAGACCGTTCCGCCGTCCACATCCTTTCCGGTGAGCATGAGGGACTTCCATGACGAGGCACGGAGGTGCTGCTTGACCTCTTCAGGTGCCTCGTTCATCCATTGCGTCATTGCATGCGTGAATTCACGAAAACTGATAGCCATATTTGAGTGTCCTCAGGGTCGGTATGTGAGGGGAGACAACGGGCTCAGTGACGCTGCCACAGTTGATGTGCTCAGGTGCGGCCCGTTGCCCGCTAGTACTCGAGAGGACCGGACAAGGGTTCCGGCCCTGCGGGCGTATCGCCCGGAGCCCCGTTGGAGGAGGAACCGGCGCTGCCAGGAGGCGCCGTCTGGTCCCGTCCGACGTTGAAGTAGTCCATCCCGGCGAGCGGGCCGCTCGGGCTCTGGTCGTGATCCGGGTAGATGAAGTCAGCCGGCGCAATCGGGTTCGTGGTTTCGACCAGCACCATCGTGGGAGACAACCCGTCATTCCACTGGCTGAGCCAGGACTGGTCGGGCACTGTCAGGGACTGCGGGCCCGAACGGGCCACCGGCCCGAGAACATCGAGCACCACTGATCGTGAGCCCCCGGTCGTCAGATCATGGCAATAGGCGGAGACCTGACGCCGCTCCCCCGAGGGTGTCATCACCGTGAGCCGGGGGTCGGGGCCCTGATCCCCCGAGAGGATCGCCAGACACTTCTGCCAGATCTGACTCGCCTGGCCCGAGCGCACCCCCTTGGTCTGCAGACCCTGCGCCCAGTTGCTCAAGGCGCTTCCCGCCTCACCGGACTCCGCCGTCAGCACCAGCTGCCGGGTCGCCAGACGGTTGCGCTGCTCAGGGTCCAGGTCCACGCCGATACCGGCCCGCATCGTCTCCCAGGCCTGGGTGAGCCAGCCCACGGTGAAGACGTTCGTGCGCAAGGAGGCAGCGGCGTCGGCGAGGTGTTCGGGCGAGGCTTCTGCCTCGACCCGCTGGATGGCATCAGGGAGCGCAACTTTCTGCGAGCTCCGGTCGGGTCCTGTGTCACGGGCCCCGAGCGGGTCCTCCAAGAAGGCCGAGACGATCGTCGCCCAGCGCCTGAACTGTGAGTAGGCGGCCCCCTGGGCGGCGAGGTCCTCCACCGCCAGCCGAAGGTTCGCGGTGAGCAGGGGGATGCGTTGGTCGCGTTCCTCGATCCTGAACAGGATGCGGAAGACCTCACGCTGCTGCGAGACGAAGGTTGATATCGAGACGGCCAGCCACCCTATGACTGTCACGACCGCAAGGAGCGCGAAGTACAGCCAGCCAATGCGGCCCATGGTCTTACTCACCACCAGGACCGCCAGGACGATCACGAGGACCAGCAGGAACAGACGCAGAATTCTGGCCAGCCTGCGCTGACGCTGCTCCAGCTCCCCGCCGGGCTCCTGCCCGAGAAGCGACTGGAGCTCGTGGGACAGCGCGGCGACGTCGTTCCTGGTGGAGGTGAAGCAGTTGGAGAGAACGGCGCCCAGGCGCGGCAGAAGGCGACGGCTGTTGTCGGCTCGCCACCGGTCTATCTCCGCCAGCTGGCGTGCCGCCTCTGGGCCCTGGGAGTGCTGGGACTGGGAGAGCTGCTGCAGATAGGTGCGGACGCGGTCGATCTCGAGCTGGTCCCAGGAGTGGAGCACGGTGCCGGCCGGCAGGTCGCCCAGTGGCTCGGTGATCTCGATGCGACTCTTCGGGCCGGGAGGCGCGGCGATGGCATCACGCCGCGGCAGGTACCCCTCGTAGGCCTGGATGCCCAGCGACGAGTGGGCCGAGCCGTCCAGCAGGGCGATCGTTCCTGAGACCAGGTCCTGCCACAAGGCCCCGAAATCCCGTTGGACGGGTTGACCCGACCGTGGGAAGTCCGCGGGCAACGTGTCGCTGGCGCGCTTGGCGGCATCAGTCAGCTCGTTCCAGCCAACGGTCCGCCCGTTGGAGTCCACGCCTCCGACGACGACCTGTACCGCGGATCCTTCACCGAAGACCGCCGACGCCACTCCAGAGGCGATGGAGGCCTTGGCGGCCCGCACACGGCTGCGGAGCCATTCACCGGGAGCTCCGATGAGCGCCTTGACCAGGAAGGAGAAGAAGAGCTTGAGCGCCTCGAGGGCCCCCATGCGGCGCGCACCGGCGCGTTCGGGCATCGGCACCTGAGGACGCCTCAACGAGTGGATGTGGCGCTCCTGCCAGGCCTGTGCCACGGCGGCGACCCTGGCCTCAGGATCCGCATACGCCGGGACCCGGACACCGGTATCGGCGCGGGTGGGTTGCGGGAAGCTCTCTCCGACCTCAGTGACCTGACGGCGCAGCTGGTCCTCCACGCTGTGGGCGTCAACGATACGGACGAAGCTGCGCACGACGTTGATGTCGTAGGAGACGTCTTCACGCTGTCCGTCATGCGGCGCCGCATTGACGGCCCCGCACAGACCGGCCTGCACCGCCAGACCGACCGCGGCTGATCCCGGTACCGTCTCCGGCCTGGTCCACCACGGGATGGCGCTGTAGGCCGGATCGGAGGTGGACTCCGGGGAGAGCATGATCTTGCGCCAGCCGATGCGCCCCAGCTCGGCGGCCAGCGGCTGCGCGGAGTAGGGAACGATAACGCGCAGGCTCTCCCGGCGCGCGTGCTGCGGCACCCCAAGGAGCTGATAGAACTGCTCCGCGCTGGCGGGCAGGGCGTCCTGAGCGGGATGCCCCACAGGAACGACCACGAGCAGCCGGACCGTTTCCAGGTCATGGCGGTTGACGATCCGGGAGAAGGTACTCACTGTCGCCTGCCCGTGATCGGCCCACACGGCGACGGGGTCGTAGCGGTCCGCTGCCTTGTCCGGCTCGCCGTCGCTCTCGATCCAGGCGAAGGGAGCGAGCAGCCCAGCGGCGGACAGGTCGACAAGCGCGGACAGAACAGGCCGTTGGCTCGGCGGAGCAACGAAGACCGATACAGACCGGGACTCGGCAGGCCCTGATGATTCCATGTCAGTACTCGATTCCGGATCCGAATGATGTCGGCGAGGCGCCCAGGTCCGAGGCGGGCGGAGCTGAGGCGACAACGCCACGAACGTGACTGAGCTCGTCGTGCATGTCCTGGGCGAGATCGATGGTCAAAGGTGTCGTCTCCACCAGGGAACGTCTGCGGTAGTTGGTGAAGTGCCCGGGTTCATCGGCCTTTCCAGGGCCAGGCAGGTAGTTCTGCTCCAGGTCGCCGAGGATCACGTCGCAGTAGCTCAAGAGCTTTTCGCGTCGAAGCTCAGGATCCGTGAGCTGATCGATTCCGGCGGCCGGAGTGAGACCGTCGACCTGTCCCCGGCCCAGGAGCGTTGATACGGCCTCGTCGACCGGAGTCGTCACCCCGAAGGCGATCTGCGGCTCGTTGACGGAGGCATCAGCCCATCGGCGCAGCACCCGCCAGGGCCTGAAGGCCTGCAGACCGTCCTCGCCCACGCGCAGGTACGCCAGAAGGGATGACTCCAGCACCGCGGGCAGCCAGGCGTTGGCGGTGATCATTCGTGACGGCGGAGTGAGCATGGGAGCGGGGAAGGCCACCCACTCCTGCTCCTCGGTGTCCCAGACACGTACCGGCTGGGTGTCGGAGTGGCCGCCCCACGGCGCTCGTTCGATCCCGCCGGCCAGGGTGGCCGTCCACCAGCCACGCACCATGGTAAGGCGCTCCGCGTCACCGAAGGGCAGTCCACCGCTGAGGGGACGTGCTCGCCGGAACCGCCAGAACGCGTCCCGGGCTCCCGCCGAGCCGTGGGCCCGGTCCCAGGACTCGCGCACGGAGCGCAGCAGGCCGGAGTACGCCACGGGAAGGGTGCGGGGGTAGGAGCCGAAGACGTCAATGCGGGCGACGTCCTCGTCCCCCAGGGCCTTGTCGACTCGGTCGTGCACCAGCTCACGATCGATGGTCGACTCCTGGTCGAGGTAGTCGAGGAAGTCCTGGGCGACGCTCTGATTGCGCAGGGGGATGGGCGAGAAGGTGTATGCCAGCGCAGGCGTGTCACCGTTGTGAAGAGAGCGGTAGGTCTCGGTGCTGATCTCCACCAGGGGCCGTGCCATCTCCAGTGTCCGTTTCAGGCCGGTGAGAACGGCCTGCGACCGCTGAGACCGCTCGTGCTCGCCCACCGTCTCGTCGGTGAGGAAGCTGCGCAGGGACTGGCTGCAGAAGACCTCGAAGGCCTCACCGCGCCGTGCGACGAACGCTCGGGCGCGGCCCAGGACCTCCGAGGGGCGCAGACGCAGCTCGTACCGGGCCGGTGTGGGAAGGGCGCTTCCGGTGGCGCCCTGGAGGCCTGCGGGGACCCACGCGGTCGTCACGGTGAGCAGATCCTCCGGGGGCTTGTCCCCCGCCCCCTGCTCCCAGGTCCCGGAGAGGACCTCCTGGACAGTACGGGAGTACGCCTGGTGGAAGTCGCGCTCACCGCCGACGGCGTCGGAGATGTGCTCCTCGAACCGTCCGGGATACTGTTCCACCGGCATGAGGACGACCTCGTTGTGGGCGGTGGCGAACCGCTGCGGCACGATGCTGCCGTCGGCCTGGCCGGGCTGAGGCTCCTGGGGCCATGCGCTGTAGACGTCCGTGGTGACGTCGGCGATGCCCTGCTGGCTGGCGCGGACCGCCCGCGCGTCCACGAGGACCTTACGGGCATCGTCCAGGACGTCTTCCAAGGGCTTGACGGCTGAGGTCATCATGTCGCGCATCGCTGTGGCGAGATGAGCGGCGGTTCGCGCGCTGAGCCAGTGGAATGCCGACTGCTGCAGCTCGGACTCGAGCTTGCCGGTCACTTCCCCGAGCCCTGCTCCGCCCAGAACGGCCTTGCCCATGCCGCGCAGCTGGTTCAGGAGGGAGTCGGGGAAGGACAGGGGGTGCTGGGGCGCCAGATGCTCCATCGCCGCGACCCGAGGAATGAGCGTGTCCAGGACGCCCCCGGGCTGGCGCAGCCGCCCCAACAGATACAGGGCGTAAGGAAGTCCGAGGTCGGCGATCGCCTGCCGGGTGGTGGCCACGAGGCGGTCAGCCATCTCCTCGACTCGTTTGAGCGCGTAGTTGAGGCTGGCGCGCTCGAGCTCGGAGACGAAGGCCGACTCCTTGGAGGTGGTCAGCCACCGGTTCATCCCGTCAGCCCATTCGGTCACCGGCATTCCCTCGGCCTGGGGCCGTTGAGCCAGCACGGCCTTGACCGCGTCCTTGGCGTGGCCCCCCAGGACGGACTTGTTGACGGTCGAGGAGACCGTATCGCTCAGGAACCAGTCGATCGTGGCCTGGTCCACCGCCGAGCTTCCCGCCAGGACCGGGGAGCCGGAGGAGGTGGGAAGTCCCAGGCTGCTCAGCTCGCTGTCCTGACGATGCGCCCACAGGTCGGCAAGTCGCTGAGTGTCACCGGTGGTGTCACCCACCAAACGGAATCCGTCCAGGCTGTGGTCGACGGAACGCCGAGCAATGCGTTGGGCGGCGTACTCGGCATACCGGTCCCGCCCGGTGCTCAGCGACGCGTAGCCGAAGGAGCCCCACGCCGTATCCGTGGGATCCACGCCCCAACTGGTCATGTCCCGTCCCGGAATGGAGACCTGGTTGGCGATGTCGTAGGAGACATAGTCGTCGAAGGCCGACGACGAGATGTAGCGCGCCAGGCCGCGCCCCATTCCCCGGAAGACTCCCTCGGTGGTGCCGTCCCCGAAGACCGCGCCGGAGCCGCCGGCGCGCAGGCCGATCGGGGTGACTCGCTTGAAGGCCCGCCCCGCCCGATTCGTCAGTCCGAGCGTCTCGTAGAGCCGCTGGTCGAGCTCGGCCGCGGCGCCGTCGGCCCCCGCCTGGGCGGCCACGATCTCCCCCAGCATGGCCAGGGTGTTGCCCGGCATGCCCGAGCGCATGTGCGCCGGCACCGAGGCGAAGGCCTCGGCGGTGTAGAGGAACACCGAGATGAGCTGGGGGTCGATCGCCGGCGTCGAGTTGACTCCTGCGATGAGGCGACACACATCGAGGGTCATGGACGCCCCAGACCCTCCAGCCATCGAGGAGACGACGAGCACCAGGGGCGGAGCCGTGGTGTCGGGGGCGGGACCGGCTCCGGGAACCGCCTGTGAGACCAGGGCCGCCTGCTCCTGAGCCTTGGGGCTCACCATGCGTGCGAGAGCCGACTGCACGGCCTGCGAGATGTCACGCAGCCTCGTCAGAACGAGCAGGCGACCGATCCCCCGGAACTGTCCGGCACCCACTGTCACGGGGAAGGCGACGTCCTTGGGGCGGCGAGGCATCCAGGTGGCCAGCTGTCGCAGCCCCTGACTGCCGTTACGTTGAACCGACTGGGTCAGAGCCTCGTCGACGACGCGGTACTCGCCGTTGGCGACGCCGCATGCCACATAGGAGCCCCCTTGGCGGCTCACCGAGGCCACCGCCTCGCCCTGCTCCTCCTGAAGGGGGGTGTCGACGTTGAGGAACTGCCAGCAGCCCGGCACCTCATCGATCCCGTGGACCGCCAGGTCCGCGTGCAGCTGGTCCAGCATGTAGGACAGTGTTCTGGCGCCTGACCCACCGCATCCGACGACGAGGACCTTGTGCATGGTTCGATCGTTCCTTTCTGCCAGCCTTCGGCATTATATGAGTGGCCGTATCGCCGCAGGTCACGGACTGATAACCACCATGATTCCGGTGCGCTCTCTGCGCAGGCGCGCCCCACTGACAGGACGCTATAACGTGGGGAGGGCGGCCGGAGGGTCCTGGGGGTCGGAGTTGGACGGGGGACGCTTCGTAGCCTCCTGCACCTCAGAGCTGGATGCCCCCTGAGACGGCGCGCCCGGGCTGGTCGGGAAGCCGGCGAAAGGACTGTCGTCGACCGGGTTGAGGGAGCCGAAGCCGCCCCCGGCCTCCGCCATCGACGTCCCCGCTGTGGGCAGGGTCCCGATCCGCCCCTCTGCTGCTGAGGTCGACGCCCCGGCCGGCTCAGCAGGAAGGATCGAGTCAACGCGAGAGGCAAGATGGGCGCGGGCATCGTCCACCACCTTGGCCAGGACGGCGTCGTCCAGTGAGGCTGCCAGCACGATCAGGGTCACCCGCCGCGCGTCGTCCGACTGCGACGGCTGGTCGGCAACCGCGATCCACTGGCCCCGGACTCCCAGGGGCACGACCGCCCGCCCACCGCGTGATCCGGGTGTCGCCCCGGAGACCGATGGAGCGTCCGGTTCGACGAGCTCGACCCGGGGGACCGCAGTAGGCGACAGTCCCATGATGGCGCGTAGACGGTAGCCGTCCATCTCAAAGGTGCGCGTACGGCCCCGCAGGGAGTACATCCTCATCCGTTGGGAGGGCAGCTCGATCCTGGGAGAGGTTCCGTCACGGGGCACGTCCACGACAGTCGTGCCCACGACCAGCGACCCCGAGGGGATCACTGCCGAGAGGTACTTGAGGAGGTAGAGGACTCCGATCGGGATCAGCACTCCGCACAGCAGCGCGATGATGAATGCCGTCCATGCGGTGCCGACGTTGAGCGGGCGGCGCATATCGGCTTTGAAGGGGACGGCGACGCTTTGGGGCTCTCCCTGGTTGTTCAGCGGAGCCACCGTAACGGTCACGGTTCCTGTCACCGCGCCGTTGGCGTGCTCCTGAGCCGCCAGCTTGACGGGTACGGCCCCCGTCTTCCCCTCCTCGACCTTGACGCACGTGTCCTTCGACGACGCCTGAGCCGAGAGCGTGACGGTTCCGGCTTCCTTCGGGGAGCCGGTGAGCGTGGTCTGACCGTCCCCGATCCAGACACATCCCGGCCCGGTGACCTTGAGGTCGGCGCTGGCCGCGGTCTGACCATCCATGCGACCGAAGTCGATCTGGTCACCCAGGGTCGGGTAGTTCGACGGCGGCGAGACAGTCACCGCGGTCGAGACCAGAGACGGCGAGAGCGTGGTGCCTTTGACGGGTGAGCCGCTGGCACTGGTGGCATCACCCGTTGTCAGGGTGAGGCTGGTGGTCAGGGTGCCGCTGCCTAGAGCGGCGTCCTTGGGGATCGTGATCCGTTGCGGCGTGGACAGAGAGGCCGGGTCGGTGCTCGTGAAGAGGGTGTGCTCTTTTCCCTTCGCATCCTTCAGCGACACGTTCAGGGAGACTGGACCGGTGAGATCCGACGCAGGAACCTCCGGGCCTCCGACGCCGTCAACCAGCTTCAGGTCGGCGTTCGGCACCGCCTCCCCCTGGCGCAGGGTCGTCTGTCCCAGGTTCTTCCAGGCCATTGACAACGGCGAGCTGAGGTGGAGATTGACATGAACCTCATGTCCTGCCGAGGCTGACCGCCTGTCCACGAAGACCAGACGCCACTGCCCGTTCCATGCGGCGGCGTTGGCGGAGTCAAGGTCGATTCGTAGCGTCCGCCCCGTCATCCACTCGTAGGAGACGCCCTGCTTGTTCTGCGGGCCGCTGGAGTCCGATGTCATCGCGATGGGCGTCTGAGAACCAGGGGCGTAGAGGTCGGCCTCCAGTCCCTGCGTATCCGACGAGGCCAGAATATGTACGCTGCGCAGCGAACGATCCAGGACGAAGCTGGTCTCTCCGTCGGAGCACACGTCGCCCTGACAAATCTTGGTCGTGCTGCTGGAGACCGAGCGCCCCGGGGCGGAGATCGAGTCGAACGCCATGAGCAGTGAGTCGATATCCGTCACCGGATAGAATCCACCCGGTGGATCGGAGACATTGCCGCACGACTCGACTGAGTTTTTAGCGGCATTCGCCCCTCCACCCAACGTGATTCTCTTCATGAAATCGAAGTTGGAGTCTCCGCTGCTCAGTCCAATGCCCAGCAACGTGATGTGGGAGGAACGCAGCTGGTCAGCGAGTCCGGCGGGCCGGCAGATGTCCTGCTTTCCTGCGGACTCGGCCGTCTTCACGCCCGACTCGTCAGTCAAGGCGGAGCCAGGAGCATAGGGTTTGGTGGTGCCGAAATCCTGCTGGGACTGCTCAGAGTCCCGCACATCGAGGTCGTAGGCGCCGTCCGAGAACCATGCCACCGCCCGGCACTCTGAGCGGTCATGTCCCGCCAGGTCCTGACGCGCTCCCTCCAGAGCGGTCCAGTAGTCTGTGTCGTAGTCCTTGAGATTGTCCCCGGCCGCGGTGATCTGCTTGTCGACCTCAGCCAGGGAGCCTGAGTTGATCGTGACCCAGTCGCCCAGTGCGTGATAGTCGGAGGCGAATCCCGCGACCCTCACCTTCAACGTGGCCTTGGAGGAGTCGGCGAAGGCCGCAAGACGCTGTGCAAGGTACTTGCTCGCCTTGACCCTCGCCTTCTCCGGATCCGACTGCCGCAGGGAGCCCGACTGGTCCATCAGGAGGACCAACGACCCCTCGCCTTTACCTGAGAGGCAGGCTCCGAAGGCACTGAGAGGCCCAGGGCTCTGATCCTTCTGGGGTGCGGCGAGGGCCTGAGGAGCAGGAGACAGAGTACCCCCTGCGAGCAGGAGGATCGTGACGCCCAGAACTGCCAGGACGTTGACGGCCAACCGCCTCAATCGATGGATCAGTTCACAGCAACTGTGACGCGGGGTCATATGTCACTCACATCCTACCCACGAACAAAGCAATTCTGACAGATGTGGCCACAATGGCCAGGAAGCACAGCAGCACCGACAGTCGGTACAGGAGCTGGGGGCGCGAGGAATAGAGATACCACGGACTTGTCTGGCGCTTGGCGTTCCGAACAACAAAGACCGTAGCGGCCCCCAGTCCCACCAGCACCGCAAGTACCCAGCCAATACCCGCCACAACCACTGACTCAAATAGTGCGGACAGGGCGATCGAGACAACGGCCGCTGCCAAAGCGATGTACAGGAGCCCCTCGGGGGCCTTGGTCACGTGGATCGAGGAGCTCTCGGAGCGCCAGATCGAGCCATCGGTCCCCGAACCGAATCCGACGCCATTACTCGTATCGGCGTCACTCGATCGGAGGCTGCCGGATGTCCCCAGCGTGGCAGGCGCCCCTGAGGGCGAAGCCCCTGCACTGCTGACCTCCCCTGCGGAGGGCTGTTTCGTCCAGGAGCCCGCGCTGGGAACCTTCGGAATCTGCGCCATGATCGTTCATCATCCTCTCGTCTGCTGGACACCACCGGAGCAGATCCACACCATCACGTTCGCGGTCCTGCCACACGGCTCACCATCTTAAGCACGACTATGAAACGCCTTCCCTGCTCTGGCGCAGCAGCTCGACAAGATCATGGCGCCACGACAAAGGAATCCCCATCGACTCCACCTTGGCAAGGACTGCATCGACACTCTCGGGGCGCACGTCGCCGGCATAGTGGCGAGCCTCGATGAAGGTGTTCCTCCGTAGCGCCTCGACTCCCGCATAGCCGGCAGAGCCTGCCGCGATCGCGGGCAGGACCACACCGCACAGGAGAACGATCGCGGCAAGCGTCTTCGGCCTGGATCTCACGACGGCAACGATCGCCATGACGACGGCGACGAATGCCAGCAGAGCCCCCGTAATCACGGCGATGACCGCCTTCCAGCTGACGAGTGTCGCGCCATCGAACACGATGGCGAACACGCGGATCGATGTGAGGAGTGCGTAGACACCCCACCCGAGTAGGCAGCATCCGATGACGGTCAAGACAATACTGGCCGACATCGCCCTGCTGCGCCGAGCTATCTTCGCCGAGGACCCAGGTGAAGACAACTCGACCTCGGCGGGTGAACGTCCCTGGTGCATACTCAAGGAGGAATCGGCAGGCGGCTCAGACAATGACGGAAAACTCATTCTCGGCACCTCTCAGTAACGAAAGAAGTACAGCCGACCCTCACTGCGCCAGCAGCGTTCCGATCCTCGCCGTCAGAAGAGCTCATATGAGTTCCTGTTCAAGGAGAATCCTTTTCCTGTCCATTGATTCCAGCACTTCACTCCGTCCTCACTGGATGAACAGGCGTAGTTCCCGTCCGAGCTCTCGCTCGTCGTCCCATACTCCAGGGTTTGCATGTTCTCACCCTCATGTCCACCCAAGACGAGTCCGCACGCCACCGCAGCATTGTCCTTGCCGACACTCAGGGCGAACAGAGTGTCATCACAGTCCTGCTGGCCGTTGTCAGCATAGAAACGCTCATTGATGAAGCAGTTCAGCTGACCATCCACGACCTCGCACACGATGTTCTTCGAGGGGGTTTGAAAGAGATCCGTGGTGATCGACCCCGCAGGCGCCGGGCTCGCCTTGTCCGGCGTCGCGCTAGCCTCCGAGCCGGAATGCGAGGATCCGAGCTTATCGACGGCGTGGATGCAACCGTACATCAGCGCCATGACGATCACTGAGATGACGAGGCACCCCAGCGCCATCCCTCCGCATGACGAGTTGGCGCGGGAATTTGCTCGCACGGGTGCTTGCTGCATCCCCTGAGGCGGGGTCTGCATCGGCACCGGCGGCATCTGCTGGGTCTGGTGCGCCTGCACCGGAATCGTCTGGGTGGCCGCCTGCCGGGCCTGGTGGCGACTCCATGCCTCCGCCGCCTCCTTGGAGCCCCGCTCCTCGATGATCCACTGGCGCAGCTCCGGGGGGCACGAGGGGTTCATGACGATGAGGGCGTACAGCTCGGGATACAGGTCCGCCAGCTGCTCCAGCCTGTCTGCGGAGGTCTCTGGATCACGAGCCTCAGCGGCTTCAGGAATCTCACTCATATCATTACCTCAACCGAACGATAACACTCCGAGAGTCACGCACCCTCGGCAATCAGTGCGGGCTTCATCGCCCCAACAATATTCACTGCCGCGCTTGGCGCACCAGCGACCTTCACACAAGCGCAGCCACACCTGTTGACTAGTCCAAGAATACATGCCACAAGTGCCTGGCAATCGAGAACACTAGCGCGGGAATGCCAACCATCACAGCCAAACCGAATTTTACAATGTACAGAAAGTAAGGAAAAAGTAGCATCACATAGAAAATAAGCGGAACATCAACCTTCCCCTTAGTTCTAAATGAGAATCTAAGTGAATTAATGATGGGATCCATGAACGACAGCGCGCGCCACCCGAAGGGGAATCCGGCACCCATGCCGAAGAAGATCGCATAGCCGGATGGCTCATCAAAGGACCTGGTCACAGCATAGAAGATTCCCATGCCGGCAAGCCCTCCCAGAATCATCATGACGGCATCCTTCATGATGCTGTGGGAGATCTCCGGTGTCATGTTCATGCGAGAGCGGAGGGGTTGACGTCCGATCGGCTGCGCGGATGGCGCCGCCCCTTCGGTGTACGCATAGGGATGCGTCGTCTGCGGCTGGTTCGTGTAGTACTGCGACGAGTCTTCAGGGATGCCGTTGGGGATCGTCATAGCGACAGTGTAGACGCCGCCACCTTCGTGTGATGTCCTGTTGAGCGTCTACGTTGCAGGCAACCCCGTGACTCCGCCCTACCGCTGAAAGCTCATCACCGGGCACTGTCGGCCCCACTTACTGCCTCACGTCAGGGTTGCGCTCGACGAGGAGGCCTGTGTGCTCGGCAGGCGGTGCACCACGAGCGCCGAGCGCGGGGGCACGATCACGTGGCCGGTGCAGGACTGGCCGCTCAGCAGGTCGGTGCCCACGACTCCGGCCACCTCGGCGGCCCGGTCGGAGTGGTTGAGCAGGAAGAGGACGTCCCCGCGCCGCTGGGCCTCGACGCCGTCGGGCAGGTCGGCGACCACGGGTCGCAGCCGGGCGTGCGCGCACACCAGTGTCAGCAGGGCGGCCCGGCTGAGGGCGTCGAGGGCGGCGGCCACGTACCAGCCCGTTCCTGCCCCGTCACCTGCCCGCCGGGTGATGGCGGGCCGACCGGCCAGGTCCGCTCCCCCGCCGCGCCCGTCGAAGACCGCGACGACCTCCACCGGCTGCCGGCCCTGCCCCGCCCGGGTGTTCCCGGCCGCCTCCTCGGGCGCCTCGTCGATACGGAGCTCCTCGGCCCAGCCGCCGGCGCGCAGATCGGGGGCGGGCGTTCCCATCCGGTCCAGGACCCGGCGCAGCGGCTCGCTGACGGCCTCCAGTCCCGTCCAGGTCTCGGCGGCGGGAGTCCCGACGGCGCGGCTGAGGCGGTTGACGAGCGCGCCTCGGGGATCAGCCTGCCCGACTGGGCCGGTCAGGGCGGCATGATCGGTCACCCGCACCCCCAGCAGCGGCCGCAGGGATCCCAG
>ERZ772968.392-NODE-392-length-22158-cov-20.834774_pt1 | contig 22158 bp, 19 predicted proteins | sample MGYA00580674_ERZ772968 | MGnify/ENA primary metagenome ERZ772968 (study PRJEB29015, sample SAMEA2737940) | human oral metagenome | biome: human oral; feature: human-associated habitat; material: dental | place: China | collected 2138 ...
CTGAGAAGTCTTTGTCAGCTACGTACTCTACCAAGTCAGCAAGGTAAGTAGATGAGATTGAGTTTCCAGCGTAAAGGATTTGTGGCGCTTTGCGCTCTTCTTTTGTTTGCAAGTTTGCAAAGTGGTGGTTCAAGAAATCGATAGCAGCTTTGGCACCAAGGTAAGATCCACCGATACCGATCACCACCAAAACATCGCTGTCTGACTTGATTTGCTCAGCAGCTTTCAAGATGCGGTCGAATTCTTCGCGGTCGTAGTTTTCAGGAAGGTCCAACCAACCCAAAAAGTCGCTACCAGCACCAGTTCCTTTACGAATCAATTCGTCTGCTGCTGTTACTTGTGCTTGCATGTATTCCACTTCATGTGGGGCAACAAATTTGTCTAAAACTTTTGAATAATCAAATTTAATATGTGACATGATATTCCTCCATTTTTTCTTCCACTCTATCATATCGCTTTCATACTTTTTTAGCAAGTAATTCCTTCAATGAAAACGCTTTTAATTGATATTTTGTTAAAATTTTTACAATTTTGCAAATCCTAGACCAGAAGCGAACGCAATCGTTTGCGCAATCTGCTATTTTTACCAAAAAATTCCTGCTCTCAATTTCATGAGCAGGTTGAGAGGTTCAGCGTCCTTTCGGCTGGATTCACTAAGAATCTTTATACGGTTTACAGATTTTTCCCTTACGGGAAAAACTGCATCCATTGCTCTAAGATTCATCTGCGACTTTCAGTCTTGATTTTGTAGTTTTCGGAACGTAGTTCTCACTTCGTTCGAACTGCGTCAATGTACCTAAGTTCCTCTGCGTCCTTTGGACTTGATTCACTAAGGTACATAGAAAAAGAGCACACAGTTCAAATCGCTTAGGGCTGCTGGATTCCTCCCCTGACCCGCTTCACGCAGAACTGTTGCTCCACTAATTAGTATAACACAAACTTTCTTTTTTGGCTAATTTTCTTTACTTTTTCCTGCGATTTCTGAAAAAGTTCTGCATAATCGCTGCACATTCTTCTTCTAAAAGGCCGCTTTCAACCTCTACGCGATGATTCAAGCGCTCATCCGTCAGGATATCGTAGAGACTGCCCCCAGCCCCGAATTTCTGATTTTTCGCTCCATAGATCACCTTTGGAATCCGAGCCAGTCCGATGGCGCCACTGCACATGACACAGGGCTCAATAGTCACAAAAAGCGTCGTATCTAGCAGGCGCCAGCTATTTTCATGCTGATTGGCCTCCTCAATCGCCATGATTTCCGCATGCATGACCGCCCGCTGCAGCTCCTCACGCGCATTATGCCCGCGTCCGATAATCTGACCATCCTTGACCAAAACACAGCCAATCGGTATTTCATCATTGGCGAGGGCAATCTCCGCCTCCTTCAGCGCCTCCCTCATAAACATTTCTTTTTCCTCTATCGTGTAATCCATCACTTCCCTCTTCCTTTCAGTTTCTTTGTTCATTATACCACAGGCAGCTTATGACTCACAAAAAAGCCGCCGATTGGGCGACTCTTATGGGAGATTATTATGAAAAAGTTTAGGAGGTTTAAACAAAGTTAGGAGGTCTTTGTTTATGCTTCTAGTATAGCTGGCCTATCTTAAATAAAGCTTAAGCTTTTTAAATATTGATGATTTTAGCAATTTCGCCAACTTCTTGGGCAATATAGGTGGCTCCGGCTTCTTCTAGCTCTTCCCTGCTACCAAAGCCATAAAGGACACCGATAGAATCAAGCTTTTGCGCTTGAGCGCCAAGCACATCGTGCTCCCTGTCTCCAATCATGATGGTATGCGCCAAATCTGTAATCCCATTTTGCTCTAAGGCATACTGGATAACATCGCTTTTTTTACTACGTTTTCTGTCCATGGTCGCACCAGCGACAAAGTCAAAATCATCATACAAGCCAAAATGCTTGAGAATCTGAATGGAAAATTCTTCAGGTTTTGACGTAGCTACAATCAACTGTTTACCAGCCTGCTTGAGAGAAGCCAGCAAGTCAGGGATACCGGGATAGACCTCATTTTCATAAAGGCCTTTTTCGGAAAAGTACTCATGATAGTAATCAATGGCCTTTAAACATTCTTCCTTAGAAAATCCATAAAAGCGCTCAAAAGAATCCTGCAAGGGCGGACCGATGAAAACCCTCAATGCCTTCTTGTCTGGCACTTGAATCCCATATTTTCCTAAGGCGTAGGCCACTGAGTTGGTAATCCCTTGTTCTGAATTGGTCAAGGTACCGTCTAGGTCAAATAAAATCGTTTGATACATTTTTTCCTCTTTCTGCTTTCAAAAAGAGGCTGGGACAAAGTCCTAGCCTCTCAATTGTCTTTGGATTGTCGAGTAAGACGCAGTGGTTGAGTGGGCTCTATTACGCTGATTTCATCAGCTTTTACAGCCCTACTCAACTGTGCGGAGGTGGGACGACGAAATCGAATTCTAACGAATTACCGATTTCTGTCCCACTCTCTTGTCTTCATTTGCTTATAAACTAGACCAAACACTTTCCAAGATATTAGTTTGCTCGCGACCTGGTCCGACTGAGAAGGTCGAAATGCGGACACCGACCAGCTCGCTGACACGGCGAACATAATTGCGGGCATTTTCTGGCAGGTCTTCTAGGCTGCGGACACCAGTGATGTCTTCTGACCAGCCTGGCAATTCTTCATAGATTGGCTTGCAGCGCTTGAGCTGCTCCAAACTTGCTGGATAATGGTCGATTCGCTCCCCATCCAAATCGTAGGCTACACAGATTTTGACTGTATCTAGACCACTCAAAACGTCAATGGAGTTGAGAGAAAGGTTGGTAATTCCTGATACGCGGCGGCTGTGGCGCATCACAACGGAGTCAAACCAGCCCACACGACGCGGACGGCCAGTTGTTGTACCGTATTCATGACCTACTTCGCGGATACGGTCGCCCACTTCATCAAACAGCTCTGTTGGGAATGGTCCATCACCGACACGGCTCGTATAGGCCTTGCAGACACCAACTACCTTGTCAATCTTGCTTGGACCAACACCAGAACCAATCGTCACCCCACCAGCAACTGGGTTAGACGAAGTTACAAATGGATAGGTACCTTGGTCAATATCCAGCATGACACCTTGTGCCCCTTCAAAGAGGACACGCTTGCCTTGATCCAGAGCGTCATTGAGGATGACAGATGTGTCAGTCACATACTGCTTGATTTGCTGACCGTATTCATAATATTCTTCAAAAATATCGTCAACGCTCATCGCTTGGCTATCGTACAATTTCTCAAAGAGGCGGTTTTTCTCAGCAAGATTCCGCTCCAAGCGCTCTCTGAAAATGTCTTTATCCAAGAGATCAGCGATACGGATACCAACACGCGCAGCCTTGTCCATGTAGGCAGGACCGATTCCCTTGATCGTCGTTCCGATTTTATTGTCGCCTTTAGCTTCCTCTTGCAGGCGATCCAGCTCGATATGGTAAGGCAGGATGACATGGGCACGGTCTGAAATGCGTAAATTATCTGTGGTAACACCTTCTTGGTGCAGATAAGCCAACTCCTTGACCAGAGATTTAGGATTGACCACCATCCCATTTCCGATCACTGAGATCTTTTCTGGGAAGAAAATTCCTGACGGAATCAAGTGCAATTTATATTTTTTCCCGTCAATCACAATCGTATGTCCAGCATTGTCACCGCCTTGGTAGCGGGCAATCACTTCAGCATTGGCCGAAAGGAAATCCGTAATTTTCCCTTTTCCTTCATCTCCCCATTGGGTTCCTACAACAACAACTGATGTCATAATTTCGTCTGAGCTACAAGAGCTCTTCCTTTCTTAATCTACAAGGCAGGAGTTTCACCTGCAAACGTATCTTACACCTTATTATAAGAAAATTTTGAATTTTTTTCAAGATTAGGTATCTTTTAAATTTGGATTTTCACTTTTGAAAGCGAATAATTCTTTTTGGATTTTTCCATTTTCACGAAATATATCCAACAAATGGAAATAAAAGTTCGGGAATTCATCAAAAACGTAGCGAATAGTTGTTTTCTAGCCTTTTTTATAATAGACTGAAAGTACTATACTAAGGACGGAAAAACATAATGACCATTGATCGTTTACTCGAAAAGCTAGACCCTGCCAGCCCGATCTTACAGGCGACTTTTGGACTGGAGAGAGAATCCCTACGCGTGACAGAGGCTGGGACACTGGCATCAACTCCCCATCCCAGCTCTCTGGGTTCTCGGAGTTTTCATCCCTATATCCAGACGGATTTTAGCGAGCAACAGCTCGAATTAATTACGCCCATCGCCTCTTCAACTCAGGAAGCCCGTCGCCTACTGGGTGCCATCACCGATGTAGCTGGACGCTCCATTCCCCAAGATGAACTCATGTGGCCCTTGTCCATGCCTCCCCAACTCCGAGAAGACGAGATTGAAATTGCCCACCTCGAAAATACCTACGAACTCCATTATCGGCAAGGTTTAGCGGAAAAATATGGCAAACGCCTCCAGACCATTTCCGGCATTCATTACAATATCGAGCTAGGAAAAGATTTGATGACGGCTCTCTTTGAGGCTAGCAACTTTTCTTCCTTCAAGGATTTCAAAAATGCCCTCTATCTCAAATTAGCTCGCAATTTCCTCCGTTTCCGCTGGTTCTTGACCTATCTTTATGGTGCGGCTCCACTGGCAGAAGCTGGCTTTTACGATGAGCCAGTTGAGGCTCCTGTCCGTTCACTACGAAATAGCCATCACGGCTACGTCAATGACGAGCATATCCATGTATCATTTCGCTCGCTGGAAAGCTATGTCTCGGACATCGAGGACTATGTCGGGTCTGGCGACCTAAGTGCGGAAAAGGAATTTTACTCGCCTGTGCGCTTTCGCGGTCAAAAACGAAATCGAGATTATCTGGAACAAGGCATTACTTACTTGGAACTGCGCTGTTTCGACCTCAATCCTTTCAACGTTTTAGGTATTAGTCAGGAAACCTTGGACACGGTCCATCTCTTTCTCTTGGCTCTATTGTGGCTGGATGATGTGACAGATAGTGATACACAGCTACAAGCGGCTCATGCTCTCAACGATGCCGTTGCTTTGGCTCACCCCTTGACGCCTCTACCTGCAGGGGCCGACAGCTCTGCTATTCTCCATGCTATGGAAAATGTGATCCAGCATTTCAATCTCCCTGACGCCTACCGTCAATTGCTAGCACAAGTCAGAGCTACGCTGGCTGACCCTAAACTGACTCTGGCAGGGAAATTACTGCCTCATATTGAAAAGAATTCCCTATCAGCTTTTGGACTGGCAAAAGCACGGAAATATCGAGATTATGCCTGGACCGCACCCTACGCCCTCAAGGGGTATGAAAGTATGGAGCTTTCCACTCAAATGCTTATGTTTGACGCTCTCCAGAAAGGCCTCCATCTCGAAATCCTAGATGAAAACGACCAATTTCTCAAACTTTGGCATGGTCAGCATGTGGAGTATGTCAAAAACGGCAACATGACCTCCAAGGATAACTATGTCATCCCTCTGGCTATGGCCAATAAAACAGTCACCAAAAAGATTTTGGCCGCAGCTGACTTTCCCGTTCCAGCTGGAGCAGAATTTTCTTCTCTCGAAGAGGGTCTGGCCTACTATCCTTTGATTAAAAACCGACAAATTGTTGTCAAACCCAAGTCAACCAACTTCGGACTGGGCATCTCTATCTTCCAAGAACCGGCTAGTCTGGAAGCTTATCGCAAGGCTTTGGAGATTGCTTTTTCAGAAGACGCTGCTGTCTTAGTCGAAGAATTCATCGCTGGAACGGAGTACCGCTTCTTTGTCTTAGACGGTCAGTGTGAGGCGGTTCTCTTGCGTGTAGCAGCCAATGTGGTCGGAGACGGTCAACACACTGTGGGAGAATTAGTTGCCATCAAAAATGACAATCCCCTGCGCGGGCGCGACCATCGTTCACCGCTCGAAATCATTGAACTGAGCGACATTGAACTGCTCATGCTGGGCCAGCAAGGCTACGGACCAGATGATATCCTGCCTGCTGGAGTCAAGGTTGACTTGCGGCGTAATTCCAACATTTCTACTGGCGGAGACTCGATTGACGTCACAGACAGCATGCACCCATCTTATAAAGAACTAGCTGCGGACATGGCAAAGGCTATGGGAGCTTGGGCTTGTGGCGTTGACCTAATCATCCCTGACAGCTCTGCTATTTCCACAAAGGAAAATCCCAACTGCACCTGTATCGAGCTCAACTTTAATCCCTCTATGTATATGCACACCTATTGCGCTGAGGGGCCGGGGCAAAGCATCACCCCTAAAATACTGGCCAAACTTTTCCCAGAAATGGATTGATAAAACAAGAATCGCAGGGGATTCCTTGCGATTTTTGTTTGCTCCTTGTGATAAAAAAGAACTCTCACACTTGTTTTCGAGAAAGGAAAGAGGACTCTTTCTTGATGAGACAAAAATTCTCATCAAATCTAAAAGTGCAGCTGAATATATCAATCTTTCTCCTTCAAAAACCAGCTTTTATGTTAAAATAGAGATATCACATTGAGAAGAAAGAGAAAGGTTCATGTCGAGAAGAAAGAATTATTCTAACCAGCAGCCGGAATGGTTTAGCTGGATTTGGATACTTGCAATTATTTTTGGTTCTGGAGTGGTAGCCAGCTATCTGATCCCCATTGCTATTTTGGGAGGTATTGGCTACGGAATCTATCGCTACCAAAAGCAGAAGAGAGTTCATATTGAAGCTAAACAAGCTAGCATTGGCCGTATTGAAGATTTAAAAGCAGAGATTGGTCAGGCTGACCGCCGTATTAAAGAATTAGAAAGCTACCAAGAATACGGCAAGAAGGAAGACTACCAAGATTTGGCCCTGCAAATTCTTCCCCAACTCACCTATATCAAAAACGTTGCTAAGGAATTGCGAGATGAAATTCCTGCCTCTGTCTACCAGCGCATTCAGACTAAAATTACTACTGTAACCGAGGAAATTGATAAACAACTGCAAAAGATTGAACGAGAGAAAAGGCAGAAGGAAGCGCAGCCAAAGAAAACGAGTCTAGAAGAACTAGCCCCAGAATTGGTCGCTACGGTTCGCAATATTCAGATTGACCACGAGGCCATTCTTCAAAAGATCTCTCAATCCGAAAGCAATAACAAGAAAGAGCTGACTGCCATTCATCAGTCCCAGATGGAGCACTACGAAGATATTTTACAAGGCTACCTCAAAATCAAAGCTTCTCCCAAAGATTTTTACAATGCTGAGGAGCGGCTAGCCAAGGCCAAAGCAGCTATCGAGCAGTTTGACTTGGATCTAGACGAGGCGCTTCGCCAGTTAAATGAAGCTGATTTGAGGGACTTTGACATTAGTCTGCGCATCTTAGACAAGGAAAAACAAACAGAAACTGGTCTTTAAGCTATATAAACCAAAGGAGAAACTATGAGCCAAGAATTTAATTTTGATATTGATAAAATTGCCAATAATGCTATCAGCAAAAGCGACAAAACAACAGAAATCATTGAGGCCAATACGACTCCAGAAAATGGCCAGCTCACTTTTCTGGAAAAGCTGACGCCTGAGCAACAGAGTGCGATTACGGCTAAAGCTCCGCAGCTGGTGGATAATTTCGTATCGGACCAGAATGCCTTGCTGGACTTTGGCCAATCTGCTGTAGAAGAGGTCAACGGTACTGTCAATCGTATCTTAGCCGAGCAGAAAAAATTACAAATTCCCCAGGTAGATGAGCTCTTAAAAAACACTAACAAAGAACTCAATGGCTTTGTTGCAAAATACAAGGATGCTCAAGTAGCAGAACTGGACAAGAAGCCTAATTTCCTGGAAAAACTCTTCAAGCAGAGCAAAAATACTCTCCAAGAATTCTATTTTGACTCACAAAATATCGAGCAGAAAATGGATGGCATGGCTGCAACCGTCGTCAAGCAAGAGGATGTTCTGGCTCGCAATATTGTTTCTGCTGAAATGCTGATCGAAGACAATACCAAATCGATTGAAAACCTAGTTGGTGTTATTTCCTTTATCGAAGCTGCTCAGCAAGAATCTAGCAATCGAGCGCTCAAGCTACAGGCTGAAGTCGCTCAACTAGATACGACAACTCTTGACTACCAAGTCAAATCGCAAGAATTAGCCCGAATGACAGAGGTGGTCAATACCTTAGAGCAGCAACACACTGAATATGTCAGCCGTCTCTATGTAGCTTGGGCGACGACTCCTCAAATGCGTAATCTGGTCAAGGTTTCCTCTGATATGCGCCAGAAGCTAGGAATGCTCCGTCGCAATACCATTCCAACTATGAAACTGTCTATTGCCCAGTTAGGCATCCTCCAGCAATCCATGAAGTCTGGTCAGGTAGCTGACGCTATCTCTAATGCGAATAATGCTGCCCTGCAAATGCTCGCCGAAACGAGCAAGGAAGTCATTCCTCAGCTGGAACGGATTTCCCAAAGCCCTACTATTGCGGTTGAGTCTGTCACCAAGCTAGCAGAAAGCCTCGTTGCTCAAAATCAAGGCATTATCGAAGCCATTGATAAAGGACGAGAAAAACGCGCTCTGCTAGAAGCGGCTGTCATCCAATCCGCAGAAACCATCAACAACTCTGTCAAACTGCGTGATCAAAAGATTATCCAAGCCCTGCTGGATCAAGGCAAGGAAGCCCAGAAAGAATTAACTACAGAATAAGTAAAGGAGCCTAGATGGCTCTTTCAAATCGTAGACAAACGTCAAAATTGATGTTTGTCTTTTTGTATTTTCCAAAATTTTTAGTCAAGAAGACAAAAATACACTCAACTCTTATGAAGAATTAAGTGCATTTTTTGGAAAAGTATAATTCTTTACAGACTTTTGACTGCAGCAATGGCTGCATCATAATCTGGCTCGGTGTTGATGTTGTCAACATATTCAGCATAGGTCACAGTGTTGTTTTCGTCCAAGACAAGAACTGCGCGAGCCAATAGGTGCCATTCATTGATGAGGACAGCATAGTCGCGGCCGAAAGAATGGTCGAAGTAGTCAGATAGCATGACGGCATTTTCGATACCTTCAGCAGCACACCATTTGCCTTGAGCAAAAGGTAAGTCAACTGAAACCGTGATAACAACGGTATTGTCCAAGTCAGAGAGTTCTTGGTTGAAACGGCGAGTCTGAGTTGAGCAGACACCAGTATCGATAGATGGTACGATGCTGAGAACTTTCTTTTTGCCAGCAAAGTCAGCCAGAGTTTTCTTTGAAAGGTCAGTAGCTGTCAAGCTAAAATCGTGGGCTGTGTCGCCGACTTGCAGTTGTTGGCCCGTAAAGGTTACAGGATTTCCGAGAAAAGTTGTCATAGGAAGTCTCCATTCATGTTTGATAGCTCCATTGTACTGCGAATAGTGATTTTTTTCGAATAATTTGACCGAAAATTTGAGAGTGACTCCATGTGAAGCTTGTTCTCCAAAAATAAAGAGGTTAGGATTTTGTCTTCCTAACCTTTTATTATTATTTAGACAGACCTTCTGCAATCTTTTCTAAGTTGTATTTCATCATGCTGTAGTAGCTATCTCCTTCTTCTCCTTTTTCTGCAACAGAGTCAGTAAAGATTTTAGCGTAGATTGGAATGTTGGTGTCTTTAGAAACGGTCTTCATCGGACGGTCGTCTACACTTGATTCCACAAAGAGAGATGGCACTTTGGTCTTGCGCAGTTTTTCAACCAAGCTTTTGATTTGGTCTGGAGTTCCTTCTTCTTCAGTGTTGATTTCCCAAATGTAGGCTGATGGCACTTTGTAGGCCTTAGAGAAGTACTTGAAGCAACCTTCGCTGGTTACAATCATTTTCTTTTCTTCAGGAATGTTGTTGAATTTCTCTTTGGCCTCCTTGTCCAAAGCGCTCAATTTTTCCACATAAGCCTTAAGATTTTTCTCGTAAGTTTCTTTGTTAGCTGGATCCTTTTCGCTCAAACGCTTGGCAATGTTTTTCGCATAGATAATCCCATTTTCCAAGTTAAGCCAAGCATGCGGGTCTTCCTTGCCCTTTTCATTTTGGCCTTCAAGATAAATGACATCAACGCCTTCGCTGACAGCGTAGTAGTCCTTGTTTTCTTTCTTCTTAGCATTCTCTACCAATTTTGTGAACCAAGCATTTCCGCCGGTTTCAAGGTTGATCCCATTATAGAAAATGAGATCCGCTTGGGAAGTCTTTTTTACATCTTCGGGCAGAGGCTCGTATTCGTGCGGGTCTTGCCCGACAGGCACGATGCTATGCAAATCTATTTTATCGCCAGCTATATTTTTGGTAATGTCAGCGATAATGGAATTGGTCGCAACAACCTTGAGTTTGGACGATCCGCCAGACGAGTTCTTTTGACTAGAGCAGGCAAAAAGAGTGCAGACTGCTAATAAAAGCAGTGATAAAAAACCTAATTTTTTCATAGGATTCCTCCATTAAATTTATTTTAGTTTAGGTCGATTTTTTAGTTTTAAATACCGCTGCTTAGGAGCGATAAAGAACGAGATAAGAAAGATGAGGGCTGAAGTCAGGACAATGCTGGAACCTGCCGCGACATTAAAGCTATAGCCGATGAAGAGGCCCAGTACAGAAGCTAGAGCCCCCAATCCTGAGGACAGCAGGATCATGGTTTTTAGACTATTTGCATAGAGGTAGGCCGTTGCAGCTGGTGTAATCAGCATGGCCACGATCAGAATCGTTCCAACACTTTGCATGGCTGTGACAGAAACCAGAGTCAAGAGAATCATCAGCAAATAGTGGTAAAAATTAACCTTCATTCCCATAGCCTTGGCCAAAAGCGGATCAAAGGAAGTCAACAAAAGCTGCTTGAAGAAAATAGCAATGACCAGCAACACCAAGATGCCCACACCAATACTAATCCACATATCAAGGTCTTGCACCGCCAAGATATTCCCAAAGAGGATATGGAAAAGGTCGGTCGAACTCTTGGCAACACTAATTAAAATGACCCCCAGAGCCAAGAAGGAAGAAAAAGTAATCCCGATAGCTGTATCACTCTTGATAATGGAATTACCCTTGATGTAGGTGATGATAATAGAAGCTAGTAAGCCAAAGGTAATGGCACCGATGAAGAAATTAATTCCCAAAATGTAGGACAGAGCCACGCCGGGCAGCACCGCATGAGAAATGGCATCCCCCATGAGCGACATACCCCGCAAGATGATAAAGCACCCAACGGCACCTGCCACCACCCCAATCACAATGGCCGTAATCAACGCATTTTGCAGGAAATGAAAATCATGTAATCCTTGAATAAATTCCTGGATCATCCTAGTCACCTCCATTCATAAAGAGCTGAGAACCGTAGGTCTTCTGCATATTTTCTTTGGTGAAGGTGCTCTCAGTTGATCCGAAAGCGACGACTTTTTTGTTAAGTAGCAAGACCTGATCAAAATAAGCGACCACCTTGCTCAAGTCATGGTGGACAATCAAAATCGTCTTTCCAGCTTTTCTTAGCTGGCGGAGCGTCTCCATGATAATCTCTTCGCTAACTGAGTCAATTCCAACAAAAGGCTCATCTAGGAAGATATATTTAGCCTCCTGAACCAAGCAACGGGCAATCAAGACCCGTTGAAATTGCCCACCAGACAACTGGCTAATCTGCCGCTCAGCAAAATCTTCTAAACCAACGATTTTCAAAGCCCGAGCAACCTTTTCCCAGTCAGACGCTTTGAGGCGTTGAAAGAGCTTGATCTTAGGATATAATCCCAGAGACACACACTCCTTGACCTTGATAGGAAAATTATAGTCAATGTGAATTTTCTGCTCTACATAAGCAATCTTGCTTAATTCTTGCTTCATGGGTTTTCTATCCAGAAAAGTCTGCCCCTCACTCTCAACAATTCCTAACATACCCTTTATGAGAGTTGACTTTCCAGCCCCGTTTGGTCCGATAATCCCTGTGATAGTTGGTCCTTTTATTGTTAAAGAAGTTGGTTCTAAGGCCAGCTGTCCTTGATAACTGACACTTAAATTTTTCATTTCAATCATTGTTATACCTCTTTCGTTTTAATATACATTAAAATGAAAATTAAGTCAAGTTAATTTTTAAAAAATCCTTAAAATCAATATAGGAAATATTTGAAAAAAGGAGTTAATTTTGATAAGGTTATATCAAAAGCAGGAAAGTGAGAAAAACATGACACGTTTACAAGATGATTTTTATGATGCTATTAATGGTGAATGGGCCAAAACGGCGGTTATCCCAGATGACAAGCCTGTCACCGGCGGGTTCACAGATTTGTCAGATGAGATTGAAAAGCTGATGCTCTCCACTACCGATCGATGGCTGCGAGGTGAGGAAGTTCCTAATGATGCTATTTTGCAAAACTTTATCAAGTACCATCGTTTAGCAGCTGACTATGACAAGCGGGAAGAACTCGGTGTCAAGCCTGTTTTGCCTTTGATTGCGGAATACCAAGCACTCAACTCCTTTGCAGAATTTACCACAAAGATTGCCGAGTTTGAACTGGCTGGTAAGCCCAATTTCTTTCCTTTTGGTGTAGCGCCTGACTTTATGGACGCCCGTATCAATGTCCTCTGGGCAGATGCGCCAGGTACTATTCTCCCAGACACAACCTACTATGCCGATGGGCATCCTCAAAAGGATAAGCTCTTGAAAAAATGGCGCGAGTCTTCCGAAGCTTTGCTGCAAAAATTCGAATTTTCAGCAGAAGAAATCCAAGATTTGCTGGATAAGGTTTTAGAACTGGATGCTCGAATTGCCAAAGTCGTTCTGTCACGGGAGGAAAGTTCAGAATATGCCAAGCTTTATCACCCTTACAAGTGGGAAGATTTCAAAGCCTTAGCACCGAATCTACCTTTAGATGCGATCTTCACCCAACTCATCGGGCAAATTCCTGACCAGATTATCGTACCTGAGGAGCGTTTCTGGCAAGCTGCCAACCAATTCTACTGCGAAGAGACTTGGCCCCTCCTCAAGGCCGTGCTTATCTTTAATGCTATCGCGTCAGCTGAAGCCTACTTGACTGACGAAATCCGTGTCCTATCAGGCGCTTACCGTCGCGCCCTGTCTGGAACACCTCAGGCGCAAGACAAGAAAAAAGCTGCCTTTTACCTAGCTCAAGCGCCTTTCAATCAAGCCATCGGGCTCTGGTATGCTGGTCAAAAATTCTCCCCTGAAGCCAAGGCCGATGTGGAGCAAAAAGTAGCCAACATGATCCAAGTCTACAAGGAGCGCCTCGCAAGCAATAACTGGCTGACACCAGAAACTCGGGACAAGGCCATTGTCAAACTCAATGTCATCAAGCCTTATATCGGCTACCCAGAGGAGTTGCCTGAGCGCTACGCAGACAAGATTGTGGATGAAAATCTCAGCCTCTTCGAAAATGCTCAAAAACTGCGACAGGTGGAAATCAAGCATGGTTGGAGCAAGTGGAACCAGCCCGTGGATTACAAAGAATGGGGAATGCCAGCCCATATGGTCAATGCCTACTATAATCCTCAGAAAAACCTGATTGTCTTTCCAGCAGCCATCCTGCAGGCACCATTCTATGACCTGCACCAGTCCTCTTCAGCCAATTATGGCGGAATCGGTGCGGTTATTGCCCATGAGATTTCTCATGCCTTTGATACCAACGGCGCTTCCTTTGATGAAAACGGCAGCCTCAACAACTGGTGGACGGAGCATGACTACCAAGCCTTTACTGAGCGGACTCAGAAAGTCATCGACCAGTTTGAAGGTCTAGATTCTTATGGTGCCAAGGTCAATGGCAAACTGACCGTTTCAGAAAATGTAGCGGACTTGGGCGGTATTGCAGCAGCTCTCGAAGCAGCCAAGAAAGAAGCTGACTTCTCTGCGGAGGAATTCTTCACCAACTTTGCCCGCATCTGGCGGATGAAGGGACGCGAAGAGTACATGAAGCTCTTAGCCAGTGTCGATGTCCATGCGCCCGCTAAACTTCGGACCAATGTTCAGCTACCTAACTTTGACGACTTCTTTACGACCTTTGATGTCCAAGAAGGAGACGGCATGTGGCGTAGCCCAGAAGAGCGCGTGGTGATTTGGTAACAACTTCAATAATAATTAATCAATCAAAAAACCTGCTCAGGAAGGCATTAGAGCCTTCCCGAACAGGTTTTTATAGTTCTTTGATTTCTTTCATATAACCGGCCGTGATGATACCAGCGGGTAGAGCCACAATGGCGATTCCTAAAAAGGAAGAAATCATGGTAATAATTTTTCCAGTCGTTGAAACTGCATAAATATCACCATAACCAACCGTCGTCAGGGAAATGGTTGCCCAGTAGAGGGCGTCAAAAAAATTAGGAAATGTGCTAGGCTCGACATTAAAAATGATAAGGGCAGAAATGAAGATATAGCCGAGAGCCAAAAGACCCACGATCATCAAACTGTCCTTCTGCTTTTTTAAGACATTGGTCAATATTTGAATATTTTTAGAATAGCGAATAAACTTAAAGAGCCGCAAACTATTATTTAACAAAAAGAGAGAAGGCAAAATGCAGAGCAAATCAGCCAGAGCCAGAAAGGTAAAAGGATAGAGGAAAAAAGAAAGCTTCCCCCTTTCCAATTTATAATCGGCAGTAACGAGCCTAAGCACATAGTCAACAATAAAAATAATCGTTGACACAAAATCCAACCACATGAAGATTCCTGTGTGACTTTTGGTGGTCAGGGGGATTAGGCTGACAATAATAGTCAGGAACATAAGCACATCATAGGCTTTTTCAATCGCATTTTCCTTTTGATGGGGCTCAATAATCTGAAATAAAGTCTTCCTTGTCATCCTCAACCTCACTTTTTTAAACTTGCTTTCATTCTATCTGGTTTTAAAAATAAGTCAAGGTCGATCCGCAAAGATTTTCTTCATTCTCCTTCGTCGGTTGCTTTCAAAATCCCTTGAAAATGGTATAATAGATAGAAACGTGTCTAGAACACAGAAAAGATCGTTGGAGAGTAAATGATTATGGCAACTTACAATCACAAAGAAATCGAGCCCAAGTGGCAGAAATACTGGGCTGAGCACCATACATTCAAGACAGGTACGGACAAGGATAAGCCTAACTTTTATGCGCTGGATATGTTTCCTTATCCATCAGGAGCTGGTTTGCACGTAGGACACCCAGAAGGCTACACAGCGACGGATATCCTCAGCCGCTACAAGCGCGCGCAAGGCTACAATGTCCTTCACCCAATGGGTTGGGATGCTTTTGGTCTGCCAGCTGAGCAGTACGCTATGGATACAGGCAATGACCCAGCTGACTTTACAGCAGAAAACATTACCAACTTTAAGCGTCAAATCAACGCGCTTGGTTTTTCTTACGACTGGGATCGGGAAGTCAACACGACTGACCCTAACTACTACAAGTGGACCCAGTGGATTTTCACCAAGCTTTACGAAAAAGGTCTGGCTTATGAAGCTGAAGTACCAGTAAACTGGGTGGAAGAGCTGGGAACGGCTATCGCTAATGAGGAAGTTCTGCCAGACGGGACATCTGAGCGTGGTGGCTATCCAGTCGTTCGCAAGCCTATGCGCCAGTGGATGCTGAAAATCACAGCCTATGCAGAACGTTTGCTTAATGACTTGGAGGAACTGGACTGGCCAGAGTCTATCAAGGATATGCAGCGCAACTGGATTGGTAAGTCAACCGGTGCCAATGTAACCTTCAAGATTAAGGATACAGACAAGGACTTCACCGTCTTTACGACTCGTCCGGACACCCTTTTTGGTGCGACCTATGCTGTTTTGGCTCCAGAGCATGCTCTCGTTGATGCCATTACGAGTGCAGAGCAAGCTCAAGCAGTTGCAGACTACAAACACGCAGCCAGCCTCAAATCTGACCTGGCTCGAACTGATTTGGCTAAGGAGAAGACTGGTGTCTGGACAGGAGCTTATGCCATCAATCCTGTCAATGGCAAGGAAATCCCAATCTGGATTGCCGACTATGTTCTTGCAAGCTACGGAACAGGGGCTATCATGGCCGTTCCTGCGCATGACGAGCGCGACTGGGAGTTTGCTAAGCAGTTTAATTTAGAGATTATTCCGGTTCTAGAGGGTGGCAATGTTACTGAATCTGCTTATACAGAAGACGGTCCGCATATTAACTCTGGCTTCCTAGATGGCTTGGACAAGGCTGCCGCGATTGATAAGATGGTTTCTTGGCTAGAAGCGGAAGGTGTCGGAAATGAAAAAGTCACCTATCGCCTGCGTGACTGGCTCTTTAGCCGTCAACGCTACTGGGGTGAGCCAATTCCAATCATTCATTGGGAAGATGGGACTTCAACAGCAGTTCCAGAAAGTGAATTGCCACTTGTCTTGCCTGTAACCAAGGATATCCGTCCTTCTGGTACTGGTGAAAGTCCTCTGGCCAATCTCACCGACTGGCTGGAAGTGACTCGCGAAGACGGTGTCAAAGGACGCCGCGAGACCAATACCATGCCTCAATGGGCTGGTTCTAGCTGGTATTACCTGCGTTACATTGACCCGCATAACAATGAGAAATTAGCAGACGAAGACTTGCTCAAGGCTTGGCTGCCAGTTGATATTTACATCGGTGGTGCAGAACATGCCGTACTCCACCTCCTCTACGCTCGCTTCTGGCATAAATTCCTTTATGACCTCGGTGTCGTTCCAACAAAAGAGCCTTTCCAAAAACTCTTTAACCAAGGAATGATCTTGGGAACAAGCTACCGTGACCACCGCGGTGCTCTTGTAGCGACAGATAAGGTGGAAAAACGCGATGGTTCTTTCTTCAACATCGAAACTGGAGAAGAACTAGAGCAGGCACCAGCTAAGATGTCTAAGTCTCTGAAGAATGTGGTCAACCCAGACGATGTAGTGGAGCAATATGGTGCCGATACACTTCGTGTCTATGAAATGTTCATGGGGCCGTTGGATGCATCCATCGCTTGGTCAGAAGAAGGTCTGGAAGGTAGCCGTAAGTTCCTGGATCGTGTCTACCGTTTGATTACAAGTAAAGAAATCGTTGCGGATAACAATGGTGCTCTCGACAAGGTATACAACGAAACAGTCAAGTCTGTCACAGAGCAGATTGAGGAGCTCAAGTTTAACACAGCCATTGCCCAGCTCATGATCTTTGTCAATGCAGCTAACAAGGAAGAGAAGCTCTATGTCGAATACGCTAAAGGCTTTATTCAATTGCTGGCGCCTTTTGCACCGCACTTGGCTGAAGAACTCTGGCAGGCAGTCGCTCAAACTGGCGAGAGCATCTCCTATGTAGCCTGGCCAACTTATGACGAAAGCAAGCTGGTCGAGGCAGAGGTCGAAATCGTAGTTCAAATCAAGGGTAAAGTTCGTGCTAAGCTAGTCGTAGCTAAAGACTTGAGCCGTGAGGAATTGCAGGAAATCGCTCTGGCAGATGAGAAAATCAAGTCTGAAATCGCTGGTAAAGAAATCGTGAAAGTCATTACTGTGCCAAATAAACTGGTTAATATTGTGGTGAAATAATCAGTTGGCTACAACATTATCGTGATTACAAAGAAAGGAGTCGTTTAAAACGGCTCCTTTTTTGATAAGAATTTTCCCTTAAATCGTCGGACTTTTCTCATTTTCCGACTTTCACTTGCTATCCTCATTCTTTTTATTTATAATCATTATAAATAAAAAGAAAAGAGAAGAGAAAAGTTTTAGAATGGAAGAACATAAGATTGACAAAAATTTTAGTGGACGCCTGAATATTTTGCGGGCTGGAGTTTTGGGGGCCAACGACGGTATTATTTCTATCGCAGGGGTGGTCATCGGGGTGGCCAGTGCGACGGAAGATGTTTGGATTATCTTTCTATCTGGTCTGGCTGCTGTCTTTGCTGGAGCCTTTTCTATGGCAGGTGGGGAGTACGTATCCGTCTCCACTCAGAAGGACACTGAGGAGGCTGCAGTGGCTAGAGAGCGAGAACTCTTGGAAAAGAATCCCGATATTGCCAGACAGTCCCTCTACGCCTCCTACGTCCAAAATGGTGAGTGCGAGACTTCTGCCCAACTCTTGACCAATCGCGCCTTCTTGCAGAATCCGCTCAAGGCCTTGGTCGAGGAAAAGTACAGCATTGAGGTCGAAGAGTTCACTAATCCTTGGCATGCAGCTATATCCAGCTTTCTAGCCTTTGCCATAGGTGCAATCTTCCCTATGCTGACCATCGTTCTGCTTCCGGCTGCCTATAGGATTCCAGCGACCGTCCTTGTTGTAGCTCTTTCCCTCTTGGGAACCGGCTATACTAGTGCAAAATTGGGACAGGCACCCATTAAAAATGCCATGATCCGTAACCTCACTATCGGACTTTTGACCATGACTGTTACCTATCTCGTAGGCCAGTTCTTCTCAATTTAAAAGAAGAACTATTCAGGCCAGAATAATAAAAAGATTGAAAAGAAATTATTTTCTCTTCAATCTTTTTTGTTTTAAACTTAGATTAGTTTTGGCCAAGAGCAGCTGCCATTGTTGCTGCAACTTCTGATTCGAAGTCGTTAGCTGCTTTTTCAATACCTTCACCAACTTCAAAGCGAACAAACTCAACTACTGAAGCATTCACTGATTCAAGGTAAGCTTCAACTGTCTTGCTGTCATCCATGATATAAACTTGTGCAAGAAGAGTGTAAGCTTGGTCAACTTTAGTGTTGTCAAGCAAGAAGCGATCCATTTTACCTGGGATGATTTTATCCCAGATTTTTTCTGGTTTGCCTTCAGCAGCCAATTCAGCTTTGATATCCGCTTCAGCTTGTGCAATCACTTCGTCAGTCAACTGAGCTTTTGAACCATATTTCAAGTGTGGAAGTGCTGGCTTGTCAACCATAGCGCGGCTTTCATTGTCTTGATCGATAGCGTGGTTCAATTGTGCCAATTCATCTTTAACAAATTGCTCATCCAATTCTTTGTATGAAAGAACAGTTGGTTTCATCGCTGCGATATGCATAGAAATTTGTTTCGCAAGAGCGTCATCACCACCGTCAATCACTGAAACAACACCGATACGGCCACCATTGTGTTGGTAAGCACCGAAGTGTTGAGCATCAGTCTTTTCAACCAAAGCAAAACGACGGAATGAGATTTTTTCTCCGATAGTTGCAGTTGCAGATACGTATGCAGCTTCAAGAGTTTCACCTGAAGGCATTGTCAATGCAAATGCTTCTTCGTTGTTAGCTGGCTTGCCTTCTGCGATTACTTTTGCAGTAGCATTTACCAATTCAACGAATTGAGCGTTTTTCGCAACAAAGTCAGTTTCTGCATTGACTTCAACGATAGCTGCAACATTACCATCCACATAAACGCCTGTCAAACCTTCAGCGGCAACACGGTCAGCCTTCTTAGCTGCTTTTGCCATACCTTTTTCGCGAAGCAATTCAATCGCTTTTTCGATGTCACCATCAGTTTCAACCAATGCTTTCTTAGCGTCCATGACACCAGCACCAGATTTTTCGCGCAATTCTTTTACAAGCTTAGCTGTAATTTCTGCCATTTTTCTTCTCCTATGTTTACTATTTTTAAATAAAGGGGCTGGGCTGAGCCCCGCCCCTTTAGGTTAATTGACTTATGAAAATTATGCGTTGTCGCCTTCTACAACTTCAACGATTTCTTCGATTGAGTCTGCTTGAGTTTCAGTTGCAGCAAATTCTGCTTCAACAGTCGCTACAGCGTCCTCACCTTGACGGCCTTCGATAACAGCATCAGCCATTTTCGCAGTGATCAATTTAACGGCACGGATAGCGTCGTCGTTAGCAGGGATAATCACATCGATATCGTCTGGATCAGTGTTTGTGTCAACCATCGCAACTACTGGAATACCAAGTTTCTTAGCTTCCTTAACAGCGATTTGCTCTTTATGAGGATCAACGATGTACATTACATCTGGGATGCGAGGCATATCTTCGATACCACCCAAGAACTTTTCAAGACGAGCACGTTGTTTATTCAAAAGTGCTACTTCTTTCTTAGGAAGAACTTCAAAGATTCCTTCTTCTTCCATACGTTTGATTTCTTTCAAACGAGCAACACGTTTTTGGATAGTTGTCCAGTTTGTAAGAGTTCCACCCAACCAACGGTGGTTGATGTAGTATTGACCAGCACGTTCTGCTTCTTCTTTTACAGCTTCAGCAGCTTGCTTTTTAGTACCAACAAACAAGATAACTGCATCGTTTGCAGCTGCATCACGCATGAAGTCGTAAGCTTGATCTGCGTATTTTACAGTTTGTTGAAGGTCGATAACGTGGATACCGTTACGCTCAGTGAAGATGTATTTAGCCATCTTAGGGTTCCAGCGACGAGTTTGGTGACCAAAGTGAACACCAGCCTCAAGAAGTTGTTTCATTGAAATTACTGCCATGAGTAAATTCTCCTTTTTGTTTTTTTCCTCTCTTAGATTTCAGCTCGCAGAGCTACCGATCGGCAACGGCTCCACAATTCATCTAAAATGAGTATTTCTGCCGTTTAAACGGCATCTACTATCATATCAAATTTTCTAGCTTTTGACAAGTCTTTGGGCAGTATTTTCTCGCTTTGATTCAGCCCATCTGCTAGCCATCCTTCAAGAAATTCTCACTTAAGTCAGGTCAGCCTCTTGACGAACAGGCCGTTTTAAGGTAGAATAGTAAGAGTTGCGGCGGTATAGCCAAGTGGTAAGGCACGGCTCTGCAAAAGCTTGATCGTCGGTTCAAATCCGTCTACCGCCTTTCAGTACCTGAAATAACAGGAATTAACCGAATGAAAAGCCCGTAAAATCGGGCTTTTTTATTTTCATCTCCGGATAAAAAAGGACAACTTTAAAAAACTTTTGGGGCGAGTTTGGGGCAAGGTATTATTTGTGAACATTTCGTTCCATCTCATACATCTGCACCGAATGTAAAACCAACTCACGATACTTCCAAGCGTTGACCAGGTATTCAATTACTTCAGCATCTTCAATTTCAAAGTCAAAGAGTAGCAACAATCTGACCGTGTATTCATTCTTTAAAATTGGGACCGTGTAAGTCACATCCACCCAATGCTCAAAACCTAAATCTGTTTGCTCTATGCTCGCAAGTTCAATGTTCAAAATGTTCATATTTCTTCCTCCTACTTATCTATTCGTAGAAAAAATAAAAAAGACCGTAATTACTCACGGTCAATTAAAAAATCTCATTATCTGCTTTCATTTCTGCCAGCACCGAACTAGTCAAGACTTTTTCAGCAATGTCTCCCTGCTCAATATCCTCAGCAGTGTAGTAGTAGTCGACGATGGGACATTTTCCCATCGTTTCGTTATAATTACCTCTCACAATATAGAGATATTCGTCTGTCAGTCCCTCGTCTATATCTGCCTCTAAATCTTCTATCAATTCGCTATAATCGTAACTGAAATGGTAATTACCTTCGTCTATCCATTTCTGGACTCTCGTAGCTACTTCAAGGCTTAGCTTGCTAAAATCCTTTTTACCATTTCTTAACAACGAGATAGAACTCTCTTGTATGCCTATTTCTTTTGCTAAACGATAGGCTGAGATGCCCTTATTCATTAAGACCATCTCAACTTGTGATGTGTTAATACGCATATACCACCCCGTTATCGACATGACCGACTTTCTGAATTCCATCGAGTGGGTGCATTCCACGCCCCTCGATTAAGATGTATCCGTCTTTGTCAATCCAAAAATCCCAGCCGTCTGCGTACTCTTCAAATGTTTGCTCGTTTTTATATTCTGTTTCGTAAACGCCGATAAGCACTTCCATCAATTGTTCTTCAGTAACCATGATATCGTCTCCCTAACCCCAAACTTTTTCTGAAATATAGTAAGTTCCGTAGTTAGAACCGTCTGCGATGACTTCGATGCCGTAGTAAGCGCCAGCTTTATGCATCACTTCGTTAAATTGTACTTCTTTAGCTTCACCGAGAAGGCTTGCACGTCCGTATTGTCCAGCTTGACGCATTTTAGCTTCTACTGCACGCCATTGTTTCAAGCTGTAGTGTTCTGTTTCTTCTTGTTCTGATTTAACGATTCCCCATGCGATTTTCATTGCTTCTGCAATGTACTCAACTGCTGAACCACCAAAACTTTTAGAACCACGTTTCGCAATTTCCCAAGCTAGTGTCATAACCTCTTTTTTCATTTTGAATTTCCTCGTTTCCTTATCTTGATTATAGTATATCATTTTACTTGACGTCCGTCAAGTATTTTGACAAAGAAATTTAA
>ERZ772968.393-NODE-393-length-22154-cov-8.878999_pt1 | contig 22154 bp, 22 predicted proteins | sample MGYA00580674_ERZ772968 | MGnify/ENA primary metagenome ERZ772968 (study PRJEB29015, sample SAMEA2737940) | human oral metagenome | biome: human oral; feature: human-associated habitat; material: dental | place: China | collected 2138 ...
CACGGCGAGCTCGTGATCCGCCCGGGCGGGTCACTGACCCGCCAGCTGCGCGAGACGGGCATCGACGCCAGCGACGAGGACTCCCTGTGGGGACTGTCCCCCGACCTGGCCGCAGACCCCGACGTGCGCGAGATGACCGACGCCGAGGCGGCGGCCACGATCCTGGGAATGCGCCTGGACGCCTTTATGTCCGCGGCCCGGGGCGTCGAGCTCGGCCTGACCAGCGCCGAGAAAGAGCTAGCCAAGAGGAACCACAGGAGGAAAGCATGACCAGCATGGACCGTATCGACGTCATTCGCCTAGCGATGAGCACCCACTTCATCCACCGGGCACGCAAAGACCCCCAGGGTGTCCCCACTGAAGCTGACCTGGTCCGCCTTCACGACGAGCGTGGGAGCGGGGAGTGGGAGGACCTCGTGGATGACCTGGTGCGCGCCGCTCGTCCTTTTGTGTCCGAGGACGGCACATGGATCCGCCACCATGCCGGTCAGACCGTCGTTGAGGAGGTCGGTATCGACGACGTACTGGCCGCCGCCCGGTACGCCCGGAGCCAGGTTGAGACGATCGCGCACGGCGACTACGCGCTGGTGCGGGCCGTCAGCGACGCCCTGTGCGCCGCCGCCGGCGACATCTACGCGGAGGCCGCCGAGGTCCTCCACCAGGCGCTCACTGCCGAGCAGGGACTCTACTGACCTCACCCCAATCAGGCTTCTGCCCGACCCTCAACGCGCAGGGTCGGGCAGAAGCCTGATTGGGGTGAGCGCCATGGCGGGGGAGAGGTGGGACGGGGCTCGCGCTCGCGGGCTCGAGTGGTTCGTCGTCCTTTTGCAGTAGGCGCGTGTTCTGGGTTCTGGGGGTCGCCGTTAGGCGTGGTTGGGCCAGGGGTTCCCCCAGGCGTCCTTTTGCGGCCAGTGTGCTGTTCCCCCGTTGGTCGCCAGGTGCTCGAGCCACCTTGCCTCGTCGTCCCACCCCTCTTGTCCGGGCAGCACCCTCGGGACACCCCAGCCGGCCGTCGTCCTGTCCAGCCAGGGTGTCATGGTCGCGTCCAGCATCCGCTCGGTGTACTGCGACCACAGGTCGGGGTTGGTGACGACGTGCCCCTCGCCCCACGGCCCGCTCACGCGGTTGGCTCGCGCCCACGAGCAGTACTGGCACAGCCCGTCAGAGCCGTGTCGGGGCGCGTGGGGGGGGCACTTCCCCAGGGGGTGCATCTCGACCCACGTCTCGGTGCCGGGCTGCCCGAAGACCCAGCTGCGGCCCACCGGCACGTTGTGTCCCTGCTTGGCCGCCACCATGCCCGCGCCCGAGCGCACCGCCCGCCGGGTTCCTCGCACGACCTTCATCACGACCCACGCGACCAGCGCCATCACCCCAACCGGAATGATGATGAACATCAGGGCGACGGCGTTGCCACTCGCAGTCCCCATCTCAACCCCTCTCCGTGCAGCACCCGCCACACAGCATCCGTAAGATTCAATCAACAACACAATAACTATAGGCACACAATAAACACGGCGACAAACCCCACCACACCACGACAAGGGAAACGAGGGAGCAGGAGGGAAGGAGGAGGTGGGGGAGTGGAGGGGTGTCGTGTGTGGGTGGGGTTCCCGCGAGCGCGAGGCCCGCCAACCGTGGGCGGGGCGGCTACCCCAATGAGGGACACCCCTCGGCCGCCGCCCCGCCCACGGGGGATCGCTAGACCTAGACCCTCAGCTGAACCTGAGCCGAGCCGTCACGCTCCCACCCAAGGAAGTCAGCCATCGCCAACCTAACCAACATCAGCGCGACCCGCGGATCCGGAACCAGGAACCTCCGAGCGACACCCGACTGGCTGACCCCGATCACCTCATCGCCCTCCCCAAGGGTGTGAAGGATGAGGCCCACTCCCTCGGAGCGGACATAAAGGTCCCGGCTCCCGTCCGAGGTGCGCACCTGTGCGTGGGCCTCACCGAGCCCCTCCCCGTCCGGCACCTTGTCCACCTGCCGGCGCCACGGCCGCCACCTCAGACTAAGCAACACACGGCTCCAAAACTTCGAGATCGCTGATATCACTCCTGCTCCTTCCAACGAGACAACCGAGCGCAACCCAGCACGAGCAGCGCCCGCCAACACCCCAATAATAGACACATAAAAAACCAAAGTCAACTACCCACCCCCCTCCTAAGCCAAAAAACCCAACCTCCCACCCAACCCAACACCGCCCACAAACCACCGACCACCAGAACAGGAGACGGAGCGTGAGCGGAGGGGTGCCGCGGCGGCGCAAACGGAGAACCCGCCGGCGGGGGGCGTGGGGGGACCGGTCCGTCCCCCCACCCCTTTCTCCTCACCTTCGGTCTGCTCGATCGTTCGAGGGATACCCCATTGGTGTCCCTCATTGGGGTGTTCCTCATGTGGTGCCCAGGGCCCCCTTTCACCGCCGCCACCGGTAATCGGGGGTAATCGTGCCGGCCGACTGGCCGGCAACCCAGCCCCCTTCACTTCGGAATAGTGCACCCACGAGATGGGGAGCCCCTCATAGTGGGGTCCCACAGGGTGGTGCCCCGTTGTGGGGCTAGTGGTGCCCCACGTCGGTGGGGCCCCACATTCCTTGGGGCACCACACCACATCTCGCCTCGCCTGACTCTGCGCACCACGTGGTCCTCTCGTTCTCTCCGTCCCCTTCTCACCGTCTCATTGGTTCTGACCGTTTCACTACGACGCACGACCTGGCTCCACGGTTACCCCACCAACGAACGGGGCTCACCAGGAGGCGACCCTTCACCACAGAAGAGGGGTCCCGCGAGCGCCCCACCGACACTACGCGCGCAGAGTTTGCTCGGGCCTTGCCTTCGGTTCACCAACTCCAGCAGTCACTGGGGTAGCCCATGTGGTCGCCCCATGTGGAGCACCCCAGTAGTAGGGGCACCATGCCGCCGCACCAGCACAGCTAGGCACCAGGGCTCCTGTCGGACACAGCCTGATACGCACCATCAGGTTTCCCACAAGTGGGTGGGCGGCCTGCGCCCGGCAGCGCACCACAGCTGAGGCACACCCCAGAGGGTGGACCATGGCGCCCGCACACCTGACACCCGAGGTGCCCGACCGACTGAGGCCAGCAGCCGAAGGCCTACCGACCAACACGAGGAGGGCACCACAACACAGGGCACCCCAAAAGGGACCCCACAACAAGGGGCCCCCCACAGGCACACCACCAAACCGAGCCACCGCGCTCGCGGACCAATACGACCAAGGCGCACCACCACGGGCGCCGCGAGCGCCATGGCAACCCAACAACGCAACCCAGCCACAGCCGGGTTAAGAGTCCCACCATCAGGTTGAGGCGAGGCATCAGCGTAAGCCCCGTCAGGACCACCACAGTGAAACACCGAGTCTCGACCACGATGCCGCGCCAACATTGGGGTTAACCCTAGTGCCTGTAAGCATGTCAACATGTAAACATGTAAACAACCTGCCAAGGAGGGACCCTTCGGGATTCCTCGGCTCTCGTTCAGGCTTGAAGAGTATGGACTTTTCATTGCTATATCAACACAAACAGCGATGTCTTAGGGTTACCTAAGTCGCTAGTAGGCTCAGATAGGGCTGAAATTGAGGCAAATAGTACGAGAACGAGTACACTGATCTAATAGATTTGCACGTTGCAGCCGTAGGCTTAGACACTAAGGCAGGCAGGTTGAAGTACACCCTCAGAACCAGAGAGTCCGGGAAGTCCCGAGGCATGGTGATTACCCACAGGGACCGAAGGAACCTAGAGCGGGTGGCTCGCTGGTACTCGCTGACCATCGACCACATGGCACGGATGGAGCTAGGTTGGCCCGCCTGGGCGACGATGCTATCTAACAGCGAAGTCCCCACCGGCGGAGAACTGACCCCAATGCCTGACGGCTCTCCCGGACAACGCGCCTCCACCTACTACGCGACAATTAGCCGCCGAATGAGCCTGCTCTCTTCCCTCAGCGTGCCCGGGTACGACGAAGGCCTGGTCACCAGGCTCGACTCGTGGGAACCAGGAGAGAAGACCTCCGGATGGTGGCTTACCAAAGCAGGCAAGGAGTACCTGCAAGCCCCCTACGCGATCGCGACAAGACCTGCAACCTTGAAGGCCCAGCACACCTGGGACTCAGCCGACCTGGGCAACCAGCTCGAGACCATGTTTGGGCTCGACGTGCTCTCCGAGCGCGAGATGATGGCCGGCCAGACATACCGCGACGGCGAGACACGAGAAGTACCGGTCACCCTCTTCCAGTCACGCCGCAAAGGCGGAGGACCAAACGGAGCCCTGCCCCGAAGCAAACGCCCAGACCTAGCCCTGCTCCACTACGACGAGCGCGGAAGAGTCTCCTTCACGGCTATCGAGGTCGAGCGCATCGGATCCCGCCCCATGAAGGAGTATCGAGACAAGCTTCTGACGTACATGGACGACCCCCACGTCGACGCCGTCTGGTACCTGTGCGACCGCAACTCGATCCGCAACCGCGTCCGGCAAGCCATGAACGACCTCATCCAAGCCGGCGAAGTCACCAACCCCTCACAGACCCCCCTCCTGGTCGACACCGTCCAGCACTGGGGGCAACCAACCAAGCAGATGCGCGACGACAACTTCACCCGACGCAACACCTCATGGGTCGGCCTACCCGGCATCGGACTAGACGGGTCCGTACTCCTCAACAGCGAAGGACAACCCTCCAACGTCGGTCAACGAACCCTGCGCATGATCCGCACCGAGCAACAGGCCCAGGACGTCCCCATGACCCCCGAAAGGAGCGCATAATGCTCAACGCCTACCCCTACCAGAAGGTAGAGCGCTTCGCAGTACGAGAGAGCCTCCTACGACCATTCATGTCATGGAAGACCCTGAGCCCAGTCCTGCTCATCATGGCAGTCACCTGCCCCATCGCGGCAGCCTTCGCAATCGTCTACCCGCTGACCTTCCTCCGAGACAACCTCGACCGCAAACGCATCCCACTCATGGTCATCGGAGCCTCAACAGCCCTCACCATCGCATCCCTCCTTGCAGGAACAGTCCCCGTCGGCGCACTGTTCATGGCCCTCGGTAGTGCCCTCTACGGCTCACCAAACTGGCTCCTAGCGGCCCTCATATGGCTCATCGGGTCACTGTGGTACTCCGCCCCTATCCTCATCATTAGCGGCGTGATAGGCCTGGGACGATCGGCAGGCATAGACCTGACCCAGGAGAGGTTCCTCCAGCCCCCTCGCGACGGCATCAGATCCTTGGAGAAGATCAAGGAAGCCGCCGAGGAAGAGCTAGCGGCCGGCGACATCGAAGACGCAACCAAGTAAGACACCAGGCGCCAGGAGCACCACAATGATCGCCACCAAGGACAAGAACGCCCCATCAGGGGTCTACACAAGATTCGGGTACATCACCGGACACGCACTCCCCTGGGAGGGGTACCGGATCGGAAAGATCGTCGAGCGTCCCGTCGAAGAGCTCGGCCACGGACTCATCTGCGGCGGCACCGGATCAGGCAAGACCGTGGCCGCATACCCAGTCATCTACTACCCAGTCGTCGGCTGCGGCTGGGGAGCAATCGTCATCGACTTCAAGGCATCAGCGAAGACCAGAGAAGCCACCAGAGCCGCCGCCACAGCCGCCAACAAGCCATTCATTTGTCTCCAGGTCGGCACCCAGACAACCCAGGAGACACCAGTCTTCTACGAGCCCTTCGCATGGGAAGGCACGCCCGAGGAGAAGGCATCCATGCTCCTGTCCTGCCTCGACCTGCCGACCGAGGGAGCGGCCTCGCACTACTCCGGCCTCGCACAAAGATGGCTCCGCTTCTGCTTTCATCTCCTGAACCACACCGCCCCCCGCGCCAACGAATCCACCATGGACTTCATCATCCGCATGTTCAACGTCGCCGAGGCCAACGCAGTACTCAAAGACATCCACCGCAGCGACGAGATGGTACACGACCACCTCATCTCCCTCAGGGGCCCATCCGTCACCAACAACGACCTAGAAGGCGTCCGAGCCAGAATCCAGAACATCGCCAGCCCCCTAGCCCCCAACCTCACCCCCAGCACCGACGACCCCCGCCGTGGAACCTTCGACCCCATGCAGATCGGCACCAACGGCGCCGTCGCCTACATCTCCATCAGCGCCGCCAACGAGTCCGTGGTCAAAGGCGTCGGATCACTCATCATCGAGCACCTCACCTCCATCATGCAGGTACGCATGCGCGGAGGAAACCACACCCCCATGATCCTGTTCATCGACGAGGCCTCAGCCCTCGGAGATAAGGCCATCCTCGTCGAGACACTCTTCAAGCAAGGCCGTGAGGCACGCATCTGGACATGGCTCGCAACCCAGCAGCTGTCCGCATGGCTCGAGAGCGTCCAGACAGCCATCCTGGGCAACACATCCACCATCATCGCCCTACGAAGCGACGACAGCGCCTCCGCCGAACAGCTCTCCGCAAACGCCGGATTCGGCATTATCGAAGTCGAAAGACGAGAGGTCACCGCGCGCGGCGCCATCGGCGGAGAGAAGCAGACCATGGGCGGCAGCAAGCAACGCATCGCCCAACCAGGAGAACCCCTCATCACCCCCCAGGAGTTCCAGGAGCTCCCGAACTACAGCGCCTACATCTGGTTCAAGTACCTCCCCGGAGTCGACACCGGATCCGGCCGAAACAAGCGTCGCCCGCCAGCAACACCCAGAGACTGGACCAAGAACCCCAGGCTCCGTAAAGGCTGGGAGTACGGGTTCACCTACGACACACCCATCGTCCGGATAGTCCCCCCCGCAATCATGCTGAAAGCAGCCAACCAGGTCAGCGAGACCAGCCTCCCGAACACACCACGAGCAACGTCCACCACCAGCGAGTGGAACTTCGACCCCACCACACCACCGCAGCAACACCCCCTCTCACCAGCACCTCCAGCACAAGGATTCGGCACCCTAACAGCACCCCCACCACCAACCCCCACCAGCACCGAAGAGGACGAGCCCACAGACCCACCCATCACCCCCTTCTCCACCTCACGACGCCCAACACCCACCCCCACTAAGCGCCCCCGCAAGCCCGTCATCGAGGTACTCGACGACGAACCACGCGAGGATGACACCACACAACAGCCACAAGACCCACCACCCCCCGCAAATGCGCCAGCAGGTCCCCCTCAGGCAGCGGACCCGTGGGCTCCAGTAGTGGATGATGACTAGACAGGCTATCCCGGTGGGTGACTTGCCGCTCGACATGACGATGACAAGGAGACAAGCATGACTCGACCGCCTGATCAGTCCGGGCAGAGCCCCAAGAGGCCCCTGACCCCACGCAGACGTGAGCCTCGAGCCGAGGTCGACCTGACCCCAGAGCAGCTGGAAGCCGCACGGGCATATCTTGCGCAAGAGGAGAGCGACAGCCAGGACACGAAGCCAGGACTTCTGGGAAGAATCCTCGGACGCGGAAAGAAGCATGAGGGCCGCGGCGACGACGGACAGGATGAGCCCGAGCAGAGCGCCGACGAGGACAGCCACGAGCGAGGCAAGGACGCGGCGTCATCGCGCGGAGTCGTCGGCTCCCTCAAACGATTCTTCGGATCATCTAAAGGCAAGTCCGATCTGTCTGAGTCGCTCAAGCGCGCTCAGAAGTATGGCGGCAAGCGCCGCTACGCCATGGTGTTCGTCGGAGCACTCGTCGGCTCGTTAGCACTGTCGCTCGCAGCGGTGGTAGTCGCCTCGCAGTCCGTCAAGCAGGCCGACGTAGCCAACGAGGTATCCAAGCAGCTGGAGGAGCAGGGAGCCGGGTTCCCGTCCGGCCAAGCGGTCCAGTGGGCGGGCCAGGTCGTGCGCGTCATGGGCACCTACGACGAGAACGCCAAAGACGACTACGTCAACCAGGTGTCTCAGTTCCTGAATGGCGACATGGACGAGATGGCCGGCTGGAACGGCAAGGGCAGCCAGCAGGTTGCGTTCGTGTCGGTCAACCCTCAGCCTCGCGTGATCGATGGATCGCACGCGATCGTGACAGCCTCCTACCAGACATCAACTGGAACCTGGTCCTGCGTGGATGTACCAGTATTCGCCTTCAAGCCCTCCACCTACGGCAAGGAGACAACCTGGGCATTCACTCTGTCTGGACTGCCCACACCCACCGCTTGCGCAGCACGTACCGGGCTGCCCAAACTGCCTGACGTGAAGTCAGGAGCCAAGAGCGATGACGACGTAGCGAACACGCTGGCATCAGACTTCTACCCCGCATTCTTCGCGGCCTGGGCATCCAGCGATGACGCCACGCTGCGGCAGTACGTGGTGGACGGCTTCACGACTGTCGGTCTGGGAGGAGCGATGCAGTCCTCACCCCCGCCGACCATCGGAGACGTGTCCATGATGATCGATGGTGACGGCAAGGGAGACACCGCCAAGGCGACCGTTGAGGTGACCTGGACCGTATCCGGCTCACTAGCGACGCGCACCACGACATACGAGATGAGCATGCGTCACGTCGGGTCGAAATGGCTCGTCGCCTCAGAACCTGTGCCGGCCTACCAGTCGTCAGCTGGATCTCCCGCAGACATCCCAAAGCCAGAGGCATCAGAGGCCCCCGCGACCTACAGCAACCAGCAGCCCACGCCACCTACCGCAGCACCCGATGCCACGGTAGGGGCCTCGAATACAGCTCCGTCAGCCACGCCTGAGGCCACCCCGACGGAGCAGGAGACTAGCCAGCCCCAGACTTCAGCGCCTCCCGCCGGATAACCACCCGCAGGCCACGAGGCTGTAGTCACAGAGCGCTAATGCAGCGGGACTCACAAGGATCAGATCGAGCTAATCGACTGACAGTGAGTCCCGCTGCACCGTCTTACCCAGCCCGCGCCTAGGCGGTCCAGGCTGCGTAGACACCAGGAGTGATCTCGAGACCAGCAGGGACGGTGAGACTAGGGCCGTAGACGATAGTCTCCTTGCCGACGTGCTGGACGGCGGCGGTGTGGGCGAAGTTGAAGCGGGCGCAGCGGGCGGCGGTGTATAGGTCGGCCCAGATGACCTCCTGGTCGTCGTAGGTCAGCAGCCACGGGTAGTCAGCGCCCAGGAGTCTGTCTGCAAGGGCCCGGTGGTCGTCGGCGTCGAAGGCATGGAGGTAGAGGCTTCCCCCTTGCTCGACGTAGGGAGGGTCAGCGTAGACAAGGACGTCGGCAGCGTGCGCCTCTATGGTGGTCAGGAAGTCGAGACCGTCGAGCTGGGTGACGTGGATGCGGTGCCCGAGGCTGGCTACGTGCTTGACTCGTTCGATGAGGGCTGGCTTGTTGTAGCGGGCGTCGATCGTCCACTTGCCGGCCTGGTCGAGGCCACCGATGGGGCGAGCGTCGAGGATGCCGGATCGGTTGGTGCGGTTGAGGTAGAAGGTGGCGAAGCCGAGAGTGAGGTCGTCTGCCTGGGCAGCCTGGTAAACGGCGCGCTGACGGTGCCACTGGTCGATGGTGACGGGTGTGTTGTTGATGAGATGGCTGAAGGCTTCGGCGCCGTCTGGGGTGGTGATGGTGCGCCAGAACGCAGCTACGCCGGCGTTGATGTCGTTGATGTGGACGTGGTCGACAGCGCCATCGGTCAGGAGGCGCAGAGCGGCGCCGGCGCCGCCGGCGTAGGGCTCGGCGTAGTGGGTCGGAGCGGGGACCTGGGAGCAGATCAGGCGGGTGAAGAAGGGGGCCAGGCGGGCTTTGCCGCCTGGGTATCGCAGGGGGGACAAGTACCTCACGAATCAACCCTGCCATGCCCCAACTTGGAGCGTCCCGGACGAACGAAGGACGCTGGTATACGCAGACGACCTACCAGTCTCACACGCACGAGAGGGTCATTCCCCGTCTAAAGCGCCCGAGAAGCTCTCACCCATACCGAGCCCCCACCGAGACTCATCAAGCACACTCACGAAGCCCCTGGCGGGCACGCGAACCTGCCCGACGCAGGCTAAGCTGAGGTCAAGAGCCGGCACTCCCGTGCCCCGCGTGAAGGGCGCCGGGGAAGGACATGGAGGGGCGCAGCTAGACAGAGACAGCCGCCCCCAAGGACCCACAGGAGCCCCAGCAAGACTCCTCCAGGAGCCCAGACGGCCGCCAAGGGCGAGCCAGACGACGAACATCGCCACAGCCCCGTTATCGCAGCAAGTCGCGTGGCCGCGAGCGCGACGGTCGTTGAGTGGTTAGTTGGTCCGGGTAGCTCGAGTATGCGGTGCTGGTTCATTGGCTTCCGTAGGTCTATCAGGATCCGCGTGGTCGCTGGCTCTTGGTTTCTTCGGCTGTGGTCGTGCCTAGTTGTGCCACGGGCGGTCATGCCTTCAGGTGCTGCATCTTCTGTTGCTGGCAGGTCTCTAGTCCTATGGCCTGTCCCTGAGGTGGGGTGCTCGTCGACGTCGACAATGTCTGGTTGCGTTGTCGGTGTTGCAGCGTAGGCAGTGTCGCGTCGGCTGGTGGTGGGCTTCCGGGGCGCTTGCTGTCGCTGGCGTCTGGCTTGTCTCAGGGTCCTGAGCTGTGTGGTCCGTGTGTGCTGACAATCCATGAGGGCCTGGAACCCAGTAGTTTGGGTTCCAGGCCCTCATGTTCCCAGAATTTGATGACGCCAACACCGGATCAGAAGAGATCGGCATGACTCACATGGTTATTGTCTACCACGTCTGACGACAGCATGTCAACATGTTTACATGTTAACACTGCTTTAGTGGTTAGGGGTCGGCTGGCTTACTGGCACCCCATGGTCGAGGAACACCCTGACTGGCTGTCCCCACGTCTGCTCGAGCGAGGTCGCAAGAGCCTTGACCCAGGTGTCCACGTCGACGCCGGCGGCGTGGCACGCCAGGTCTAGATCCAGGGTTCGAGGGACGTGAACCTCGGGGAAGACGACGTCGGTTGCTGGCAGGGTGCGCATGACGAAGAACTCCCCGGGCAGGCAATCCTTGCTGGAGTCGGCCAACGTGCCCCTGCGGACGTTGATGCCGTACGCAGTGCTCAGGATTCGGTGGGTTGCGGCGAGGAATCCTTTCACGGTCATCGGACTGGTTCTGGCGGCGCCCGTCAGAGCCTGGTGGGTCAAGGTCAGGGTCCATCTCGTGGCGGTGGGATTCGACGTCATGAGGCTACGGTATGTGCCCCATAGAGGGCGGTGGCGGGTGTGCTCTCTCGCGCTCACTTACTGTGTCGGTGTCAAGAGGTCACTGCTCCTCAGTACTGGGTTGGGGGGCGTAGGTTCCTGACCGCTGCGGGCAGGGGAGGAGAGCATCAATGAGCGACTTGGCCGCCGGCACTGTAGATACTGAGGACTGGGCGATGACGCCCGAGGATCGGGCGAACTCGGGAGCTGTAGTTCTTGAGCCGGCAGGTCCACAGCAAAGGCCGAACGGAGAGACGTACGTACCCCGCAGCATCGGCATGTATGAGGATGTCGCGTGGATGAGGTTCTGTCGATCTCGAGGCCAGCACGTCCTGTTCTCGGGGCCTCCAGGGACAGGGAAGTCAGCCTTGTCGGACGCGGCGTTCCCAGACGGCTTTGAGACACTCATATGCACGGCCGACACCACCGAGTCAGACATCGTGGGAGGGTACATTCAAGACCCAAACAATCCAATGACGTTCCAGTGGGCGCACGGGCCGTTCCTCCGTTCCCTGGAGCGTGGAGTCCCACTGATCATCGAGGAGATCGCGCTGGCCGACCCTCGCGTGCTGTCTGTGGTGTACCCGGCGATGGACGGGCGCTCCTGGGTCGAGGTGCCGGCGAACCCGGCGCTGGGCAAGATTCAGGTGCCAAAGGGATGGAACGTGGTGGCGTCGTTCAACCCGGATGTCCCAGGAGCAAACATGAGCGAGGCACTGCTGGACAGGTTCGACCACAACGTGGAGGTGACGACCGACTGGGAGCTGGCGGCCTACCTCGGGGTGGACGAGGACATCATCCGAGTGTCCACAGAGCTGGATCGGCGCCGACGGGCCGGAGAGATCGGATGGTCGCCTCAGCTGCGCTCGCTCCTGTCGTATCAGGACGCCAAGAAGACGTTCGGGGAGCAGTACGCCCTGTCCAACATGATCGCCAAGGCGCCCCTGCTCTATCGGCAAGTCGTGGCTGAGGCGCTGGAAGCCGTGTTCAAGGGCAAGGCGATCAGGATGAGCAACGACATCGGCGAGCCCTGCTCCCTGTCGCTGGGACGTCGTTTCCGGTAATCAGTGACTGCCGCATAGAGACGATCGGAGCATCGAAGTGGCCGGGCTATTTTCTCGCCTGACAAGGAAGATCCAGACCCTTCCGAGTGAATCAGCGCCGCAGGAGGCACACCCCCAGACCGACCAGGACCCCCACGGCGAGAACGTCACAACCCTCGAAGGCTTCATCGCAGGTGCCAGTGCCCCGGCCGCAGGAGACGCCGACAGCACCCCCCACACCAAGAAGGACGAGTGGTCCGACCCTCCAGCAGTCGACCTCGCAGCAGCAGAAACCATCGTGGAGGACGGCCGCACACCCCTAAGCGACGAGCAGGCACTAGCCCTTCTAGGCGTACGTCTGAGCAGAGGCGTGGCCTTCATGGGCGACCGGGACGACATCCCCCTCGTAGTACACAAGCACAGGGACCACGGCGCCTGGGCCTGGATCGACAAGACCCTGATCACGGCCGCGAGTGCGACGGCGCCAGCTGCTGGTGGGGGTGCTCTGCATGTGGCGCTGGGGCCGTTGCTGGGTGGAGTGGACGCTGCTGAGGTGAATCCGTTGAAGCCGGTTGGGCGGCGGGCTCATCCGTCGGTTCCTGGTGCGTTGGCGCATGCTGCGGCGCATTTGAAGCACACTCGGTTGGATGAGGCTGTCCTGGGGGGCGTGGACTGGGAGGTTCGTGCGGCGGCGACGATGTTGGAGGAGATCCGCTGTGAGGCGGCGCAGGTGCGGGAGCGTCCGTGGGATGCGGTGTATCTGCGGGCGTCGGCGCGGTTGTGGACGGTTCCTGAGGGTGATGATCAGCGGTGGCGGACGGCGTACCTGGCGTTGATGACGTTGGGGCGGCGGGCCGCTGGGGTGCTGCTGCCCGAGGACACCGATCCGGTGCTTCCTGTGGTCAGTGCTGTCTTCTCTGTGCATGAGCGGAGGCGGTTGACGGGGGTGTGGGTCAAGGCGTTGCGTCTTGAGGACGGAGACACGCAGGGCCTGGTTGATCTGGGGGCTCGGTGGGTGCAGATCGTGGGGCCGCGGCAGCGCGCGGGCACGTTTCCTGACCCGTGTGCGGCACGGAGCTGGCACATGTCGGTTCCTCCGGACGATGAGCGTGGTGGCGATGAGGGCGAGGCCGGTTCTGACGGTGGTGGTCAGGATGGTGCCGCTGGTGAGACGGGGCCGGACGCAGCTGATGGTGGAGGCGGTGAGAGCTCCGGCGCAGACAGGCAGCAGGAGACCGGCGGCGCTGCTGGTGGAAGCCCCGACAGCAGTAGCAGTGGGGGTGAGGATGGTTCCAGTGACGCTCAGGGCTCTGGTGAGGGCGAGGATGCAGCGGGCCGTGGTAGTGGCTCTGATGGCGAGATGGAAGGAGCCGGGGATAGTGCCTCTGCTGCGGCCACGGGAAGCCTGGTGTCGGAGCTTGGTCTGGACTGGGATGACCCGTTGACCGATGCGCTTGGGCGCGTAGCGCGTAGCGCACACGAGGGGGCTCGCAGCGACCTGGAGAAGCAGCGTCGTCAGGAGCGGCACCGTGAGGAGGTCATCAGGTCCGCAACGAGGCCTCTTGATGAGGGATCTGCGCAAGCCGCTCAGCGGCGGGCCGAGGCGGAGGACGTGTACGCCAAGAACCGTGAGGGGCTGCTTGTGAAGCCGGCGGCGCACAGCTGGCGGGATCCGAGCTCGGGGGACAAGAAGCTGTGTCGAGACCTGGAGCAGGCGCTGCGGCGGGCGAAGTTCCGTGAACGGGGCAAGACGTCCAGCTCCTTCGACCGGCCTCCGGGCAGGATGGTGGGGCGCGACATGGTGCAGCGCATGGCTCAGCAGTCCCAGGGACGGCTACCGACAGTCAGGCCCTGGCGGCGCCAGATCTACGCCTCGACGCCGTCGCCGATGATTCATGCGCTGATCCTGGCGGACAAGTCAGGATCCATGGAATGGGTCATGGGCCCGACATCTGTTCTGACGTGGGCCTTCTCCCGAGTCATCCACGCTGTCGGCGGCAAGGCCACCGCCCTGACCTTCGGACGCGACGTGCGGGTCCTGGCCGACTCCATGACGGTGCTGCGACGCATCCCCGTCTACCGCTCCAAGGACACCCAGGCCAACCTCGCCGCCGGGCTACGCGCCGGTGACGGCCGCATGAACCTCTCCGCGGCTCGCGGAGTCAAGATCGTGTTCATCCTGTCTGACGGCGCCTACTCCCAGGAGGGCTGCAAGCGGGCTCGGCGAGAGCTGACACGCATGATCGACGCCGGAGTCAAGATCATCTGGATCACTCTGGGCATTGATGAGGAGATCCGCAAACGCTCAACGGTCCTCACGATCTTCGACTGGGCACCCAAAGGAGTCCAGATCGTCCCCATCAGCATGGAAAGCCAGGTCGGTACCGAGGTCGTGCGAGCAATGACCCGCTCCCTGGTCCGAGAGACCTACAACGCCACCGCCTAACACCCCACCCCGACGCAAATCGTGTGGCCGCGAGCGCGACGGCGCCGGCCGGCCTGGTTGGTTAGAGTCCCAGGCTGCGTCCGATGAGGGCCTCGTTGACTTTCAGGGGGTCTGATGTGAGGCGCTGGCGGGCGGCGGCGTCGACGCCGTCCCAGCCGAGGTAGGTGATCAGTGCGTCATCCTGCTCGGTCGTGGACAGCTGGTTCCAGGTGTCCATGATTGTCTCCCGAGGGTCCTGTTCCTTCATGGTGTCTCTTAGATCCTATCGGACCCTGCTCATCATTACCACGTCTGGTTTGCCGTCTGGGTACTTGGTGGACATGAACAGTGTGTGGTCCCATCCGTCTGGGGTGTACTGGTCGTCCCATGCCATGCGGCCGGTCTCCTGGAAGCCGGCGCGGGCGTAGATGGTCGGCAGGATGGTGTCGAAGCAGTCGAGGTGGTCTCCGCCGACGGCGGCGGCCGTGGCCACGAGGTTCTGGCCGTTGTTGGCGTATCGGGCCTCGGGGGCGGTGAAGGAGTGGACCGAGACGATGTCGCCGTCGGGTTTGACTGCGACGCCGGCGCAGCCGTCCGGGGTGAGCAGCATCGTCATGCGCTGGTAGTCCTGTGTGCTGTAGACGTCGACGGCGGCGGCGTGGGGGTTGCGTTCCTTGGTGGTGAGCATGTTCCGGCGGAATGTGTCTGCCTCGGATGGGGCCAGCTGGTACAGGGGCGGAATCTGTGTGGGTTGCAGCGGGATGCCGCGGGCTGCGCGGGCGGTGTTGGTCTTGGTGATGTGGGCTCTGGCGGCGGCGACCTGGGCGGGGTCCGCGGCGTGGATGGCGGTGACTCGGAATCGTCGCCTGCCCAGGGGGATGAACACGCCCTGGGGGATCTTGCGTCCTTGCCGGCGGGCGAGGTCCTGGGACTGACGAATACGGGTGGCCAGGCCCTGCTGTGCTCGGGTGAGGGTCTCCTGCCACTGCGGCGTCGAGGGGTCGAGCTCTGCTACCTGGTTGGTGAGGGTGGTGATGCCGGCGACGCTGGATTCCCAGTCTCGGGTGGCCTTGGCCAGGGACCGTTGAGCCTGCTTCAGTGCCGCATCGGTGGCCTCACCGCGCTCGTGGGCTGCTGAGACCTTGTCGTACCGGTTCTGGGCATGGGTGAGGCGCTGGTTGACGTGTCGTTGGCACCTGGGGCCGCCCGTCTTGCACACAAGCCCCTGATTCTAGAGAGGGTGCGGCCGCGGCGGGGCGCTTTCGGTGCCTGGAGGCCAGACGGGGGTTACATCATCCCCGTGGACTTCAGCCAGCCTACGACCGTGTCATAGGTGTGCCAGTGCAGGTGGGCGTCGATGGTGTGCAGGAGCCAGGCGCCGCCGGCGACGAGGGCGCAGATCCCGAGAGCCCACATGAAGAGGGTCCCGATGAGGTCGTCGTTCTCCCGCTCATAGGACATGTCTACGAGCCGGTGGTCCATCTCCCAGCGGTCGTCGTCGTAGTAGCTCATTGCCCGATCTCTCCTTTGACGTGTGACGGTACCTGCCCAGGATAGGCACCGAAAGCAGGATCCGTGACGAGGCCCAGGTGGAAGCAGGCGTACTCGACAGACGAAGCCCCCGCACCTGCGGCCCTGGATTCCTCGTCGGGGGTGGTAGTCAGGAGGGTGCTGTGCCCGGCGCGGGCGTCTCGAGCAGGGGCGTCCAGGTGCCTGCCCCAGGATCCCACCAGCTGCTGTAGCCGCCGGCGGCCACAGCCCATCGGCAGGCACGGTCACGGTCGGCGGTGGAGACGACGTGGACGTGGTCAGGGTCGGGACCGGACAGGACCGTGCTGGTCCTGGACCAGGTGTTGTAGGTGCGGGCGGTGTTGGTCTCGGCGATGAGGGTCAGGGCGAGCAGGGTGGCGCCGTCGTGGCCGGTGGTGGACAGCCTGGGGTCGGGGGCCTGGGCGGTGGCTTCGGCGGCGGCTTGCCACAGGGGCTCAGCCTGGTCGTCGAGGGTGACCTCAGGGGGGTTGGTGGTGTCCCAGGTCAGGGTGCCGACCTTGTGCCCGTCAAGGCGGATGGTGGTGGACACCCCGCCTCCTCCTGGGAGGGCGCGCCAGTCGGAGTGGCGCGGGGTGGACAGGGACCAGCCAGTGGTCTCGTCGGGCAGGGTCAGGCCGGTGGCGGGCAGGGTGCGGGTCATGGGGCGGCTCCCAGGTTTCGCTTGGCCAGGGTGACGGCGATGATGCCGGCGCCGGCGCGGTTGGCGTCCCGGAGGTCGGCGGCGTTGATGGAGTTGATGGCGGCGTCGTAGACGCGACGCTTCTTGGCGCGGATGTTGTACAGGAGGCTGTCGATGCTGTCTCGGGCCAGAGCGTTGACGACGTGGACAGGGCGGGTCTGGCCGATGCGCCAGATGCGATCGTGCATCTGGAGTTCGTCGCCGGGAGTCCAGACCTGCTCAGCGAAGATCATCCAGGCGCACTCGGGGCCCGCGCCGTTCATCGCCTGCTTGCACAGGGTGTGCCCGGTCTTGCCGGCGTCGATGGACACGACGATGGCTGGGGCCTGATCGAGAGGGGCGGTGTTGAAGCGCTGCTTGACGTCCTCGATGTCCTGAGTGGACATGCCTCCTTGGATCTTGAGTCCTCCGAGCGCATCGGCGTAGGCCTCGACGACCTCTCTGTGGTGGGCGGCGACGACGACCCTCTCACCCTCCTGGTTCTTCTGGTGGACCCAGTCGATGATGGTGGGGACCTTGGCCAGGCCGACTGCCTTGCGCAGAGCGGTGATCTTGGTGAGGTTCTTGTACGCCGCGGTCGCGACCTTGTGGGTGACTCGGACGGTGCCTGGCCCGACCTGGAGCTCCCTGGCCCACCGCCTGGCCATGGACGCGTACTCGTCGGCGACCTCTTTCTCGACCTCCTTGTACTCCTCCAGCTGCTCAGGGCCCAGGGTCAGCATCCAGGGGGCGCGGGGCGCCAGGTGGTCGTAGAAGTCGGCGCCGTCGACGAGCTTGTGGGACATGGTCCCGGAGGTGACCAGGTGCTCCTTGGTGCGGCGGATGTAGTGCCCTGAGGACGCCAGGCGTTGAGACAGCTCCAGCAGGTTGGAGGCGCCGGAGAAGTCGGTGGTGACGCGCCCGTTCCCGATGGACTTGGGCTGAGGGTCGCAGAAGCGGTACTGGAAGCCGGCCTTTCCCCCGAACAGGTGCAGGACCCCGACCATGTCGAGCAGAGCGACGAGCTCATCAGGCCGGTTGATGATGGGGGTGCCGGTCAGGGCGACGCTCAAACCTCCCGGGGAGATCGCCTGGCCGATCCTGATGACGGCGTCGGCGCGCGCCGACCCGCCGATCTTGATGCGCTCGGCCTTGCCGGTGCGGGCGTTCAGTCGGGTGTCGTAGACGAGGTCTCCCGTCTCAGGGTCGACGTGACGCTGGTAGGAGATCTTGCCGCCCTTACCGTAGTGCCCCTCATCAATCACCAGGGCGTCTGGCCCCCAGCTGATCAGCGTGTCTCTCCAGGCGTGCAGGATGTGCCAGCCGATGACGATGGTGTCCACCCTGGAGGGAATCGTGTCCAGCGACGGGGACGTGGTCGTCGCGATGTGAGCGGTGAACACGCCCGGCTTGAAGTGCCTCCCCATCTCCTCGACCCAGGTCCGAGTCAGCGACGTAGGACAGATGACTATCGCCCGACGAGCGTGCCAGTCGCTTGTACGCAGGGCCGCCAAGGCGCTGATGGTCTTGCCCAGTCCCGGCTCGTCGGCGTCGATGATCCCCCGCCGGCCACGCCCCGGGTGCTCAGGGCCGTCAATGACGGCTTGACCTGCGGCCTCCACGAACGCCTCCTGGTGCCCCATCAGGGTGGAGACCAGCCCGTCAACCTTGACCGAGCCCGCCGCCTCCAGCGCCTTCGACGCCCGCATGCTGGCCAGCTCCCGACGCCAGGCCCGCTGGGCCCACTGCTCAACAACCGGGTCAACGCTCAGGCCATTGGCATGCGCCCAGGCGATGGCGGCGGCGGCGTCGGAGTAGGGGGCGGTGGCGATACGGTGCCCGTTGCTGATACCAGGTCGAGCGATCGGGACCGCCTCCGTGAAGGAGCTGACCCCGCGCATGTCCGTGCGGGCCACGAGCAGCCCGAGCTCCTGCGGAGCCCGAAGAACGTACTGGGACGTCACTCACGTCTCCTCGGGGCCCAGGTGGCGCTCCCTGTCCCGCGCCGGGACAGCCTGAGTGAGCCAGCTCCACACGACGAGCATGTCTAGCAGCAGAACGACGGTGACCAGCCACCACGTGCGGGTGGCCACCGCAGGCGACAGGATCGTGACGGTGCAGACCACGGACGCGATGACGACGGTCTTAGCGGTCACCTGCCACGCCTGGGAAAGCCCCTCGGAGAGGACCTCACGGGCCTCCTTGTCCCGAGTGATGGCCAGACGCCGGCAGACGGCTTTGCGGTAGCTGCGGGTCAGCAGCAGCGTAGGCAGGGCGACAACCGTGACCAGGGTGAGGGTCACGATGGTCGGCCCCCACGGATTCGAGGCCACAAGCAGACCTTCCATGCATCCTCCTCGTGCGCGGCGCCGCCGCGGCATACTCGGTCTTGAATCGCTGGAGCCTGCTGGAGCAGTCCGTCAGACGTCCAGGGCCATCATGCTCCGCTCTCTTTCCACTCTCTTCCTGCTCGTGTACTATACCCGTGTTACACACGAATGAGCAACCATTTGTGCGCAACCTGGGTGCATCAGGGAGGTGATGGCATGACGGATCTGGGCGAGCAGGCACTCACCGTCTCAGAGCGGCCCCGTATCGTCCTGCCTCAGGCGCCCCCTGAGACCCCCCGACGCGCCCCAGGGCAGGTGGTCAGAGCCGTCGACAGCGGCGAGACAGCCCGAGACATCGTCCAGGCGTGGGAGGAGTGGGTCGAGGGAATGGCCCACATCTCCATGACCAAGGCGCTGCGAGGCATGACGCTGCGCACCGTCAAGGATCTCCTGTCCAAGAAGCTCACCTCCGTGGAGGTCAAGTGGGCCCTGGCCTTCTGGGTGGCCGAGTGGGTCAGCAACGTGGAGAAGATCCCCTCGCTGTCCCCCAAGAGGCTGGAGGAGATCGCCCTGACCGCCCGCATCGCCTCAGACCCCAAGGCCACAGCCTGGATACAGTCCATGAGGAACCAGGTCCAGACGATCAGCGGCGGCCGAGGACGTACCCGAGCCGCCCTGGCCAGCCTGTACAAGGAGACACCATGACCACACGACTCACCGGCCCCGAGAAGGCTGCGTGCCTGTCTCTGCTGACAGCCACCTTCCCCAAGGCGTTCGAGTCCCTGGACGCCCAGGACCTGGACAGTTTCATCACCCTGGTCGACCCCGACAGCCAGTACCCCGCACCAGTCGTGTACGCCGCCGTCGAGAGAGTCTGCCAGACCTACCGCGGCTACAGCCCCAAACCCGGCGACGTCAACGACACCCTGCGAGACATCGCCGCCGCCGCCGTCCGCGACACCACCTCCCAGGCGCCGGCGCCGTCGGGGATGAGCGACGTCGAGTATCGACACTGGCTCCGTAAGCGCCACGAGAAGGTGCTCGACGACGCCTTCCCCCCAGGGCCGCTGCTGGCCGCCGTCCAGCGAAGCCAGGAGGCCCTCGGAGCATTCATCGCGCCCCCGGCCCCCGGAGGCTTCGCCTCGATCGGAGACGGACGCTGACGCGTAGTCAGCGCCGGCAGCCATCCACCAGACCAGGAGCGCTCACCCGGCCTACGCGCCAAGGACCTGCGCGACCAGGGGAGATCGCCGCAGGGCCGCCGCGTTCTGCTCGTTGCTGTGATCCAGATACAGGCCTGTGGTTCCTATGCTCTGGTGCCCGGCGATATCGCGGATCGTCTGCGGCGGGACCCCGGCCTCTCCCATCTGGGTCAGTGCTGTGTGCCGCATCCCGTGCGGGGTCCCGTGGCGGACCCCGGCATTCAGGCACGCCTTGGCCAGCATGCGCTGAACGTCGCGAGGCGTCATGGCGGCGCCGTTGTACGTCGTGAAGAGGGTCTTCGGGTCCTCATGGCCCTTGGGCCTGCGACGCAGCGCCTGAGGGCGCTCCTGTGCGATGTAGTCGCGGAGGATGGCCGCCATACTGTCACTGACCGGCAGGTCGCGTCCCTTGCGGCCCTTGCTCCGATGGATCCGGGCGATCCACGTCCCGCTGTCGAGCCGCAGCAGATCATCCGTGGCTAGGTTGCACAGCTCGGAGACCCTCGCGCCGGACTCGGCCATCAGGGAGACCAGGGCATAGTCCCGCTGGGGATTACGGCTGGGATTGGCCGCGACGTAGGAGATGAGCGTCCGTGTCTCCTTCAGGGTCAGCCCCTGACGAGCGTGGGACCGCGGCGGAGCGGACACAGCAATCCCCTCCATCGGGGACAGCTGAACGTAGCCTCGGTTCACTGCCCAGGTGAAGAAAGCTCGCACCGAGGCGACCCACCGCGCCCGGGAGGCAACCCCTCGTCCTGGTCCCTTTTTGACTGAGTGCTTGTAGCGACGATCCGGCAACGTCGTGATCTCGAGGAGCGCGTCCTCGATGTCGTCGGCCTCGATGTCGTCAGCCGCACGCTCCTGGCCATGCGTCAGCCGGATCATCTCGTCGACGTCCCGCAGGTAGGTCGTGATGGTGTGGGGAGCCGGCTTTCCGCCGTTCGTCGCCGCGAGACGGCGCAGGTACTTCTCAAAGCGGTCCCTGGCCTCAACCAACGAGATCAGGTCGAGGTTGCGTGGCTTGGCCATCTTCCGATCCCCCCTTTCGTCAAGGCCCAGTATGACGAGAAGTGTCCTGCGCCCGTCGCATCGACAGGCGCAGGACACCATAGGAGCAGCTGTGGCTCAGGACCGCTTTCTGCGTGCAGCGGCGAACAGGACGCCGCCAGCGGCAGCGCCCGTGCCTATGCCGCCCGTGAGGATCCAAGGCCAGATCCCCCAGCCGTCACCGTCACTGGTCTCGTTGGTCTTGCCGGCAGCCCTAGCGTCCGACTGCCCACTACTAGCAGGCGCCTCGCTCGGCGTCGGTGACGCAGTGGACTTCGGCTTCGATGAGGTACTCGGGTTCGATGCCCGCGGCGGCTTGCTGGTCGGCGCGCTAGGGGTCTGCGGCTGCGGGTTGGACGACGTGTCCCCTGACGTGTCCGGTGCGCTGGGAGTGACAGATCCCAGGGGCAGCGGATTCGGGGCCTCAGATCCTCCCCTTGTAGCCGGGGCCCCGGGGTTTGACGAGGCCTCATTGGACGGCGCCAGGTTCACGGACGGGGCTGCCGGACGGTTGGCTGACGGGATCTCAGCAGCCGGGTTCGTCGTACTCGCGCTAGTGGCCGGGTCCTTGACGTCCGGGTTAGGGGTTGGTGCCGCTTGCTTCCTACTCCCTGGATTAGGAGTCTGCTGCGCCCCAGGAACGACGGGCTGAGGCTCCTCCTGCCGACCAGGACCAGGCTGAGGCTCCTCCTGCCGACCAGGACCAGGCTGAGGCTCCTCCTGCCGACCAGGACCAGGCTGAGGCTCCTCCTGCCGACCAGGACCAGGCTGAGGCTCCTCCTGCCGACCAG
>ERZ772968.394-NODE-394-length-22143-cov-15.936346_pt1 | contig 22143 bp, 14 predicted proteins | sample MGYA00580674_ERZ772968 | MGnify/ENA primary metagenome ERZ772968 (study PRJEB29015, sample SAMEA2737940) | human oral metagenome | biome: human oral; feature: human-associated habitat; material: dental | place: China | collected 2138 ...
GGACGGCGGAGGCGCCGGTCAGCCCCAGCCCGCGCAGACGAGCGCGGGTGGCGGCCCGCAGGGCGGCGGCGCGCTCTCGCAGCCCGGAGACGTCCAGGGCGCCCTTCCAGTAGGACTCGACGTCGCGTTTGAGCTCGCGGTCCGGACCGATGCGGGGGTAGCCGAGGATCGTGGCGGCGGGCAGGGGCGCACTGGGGGTCGATGGGGTCGAGGGGAGCGTCATATGCGTTATTTCCTTAGTTTCCTTGGGGTTCTCGTCGGCGGAGATCGGCGGAGATGCAGAGATGCGTTAGGCGACCGCGGCGCGGCCCGAGCATCAGCAGCGTAAGGGCTGAGCGGGCCCGGTGGTGAAGCAGACCCGGGCGCGGCGCGAACGGCGGTCAGGCTCACAGGAAGGGCGGACCCGCAGGAGGGCGACGAAGCGCGGCGGCTCGCCGCCTCAGGGCCTCGTCGCCCCGGGCATTCGAGCACTCGGCCCCCGGTCGCCGCCGGGGGTGGCGTTGAGGTAGTCGCGTCGGACTTCGCGCTGAACGGCGGTGTCCGGGGTGGAGCCGTTGAGGATCCCGCCCAGACGCAGATGGGAGATCACATCGAGTGCCGGACGCACCCGGTTGAAGGTGTAGAGGTGGACGCCGGGGGCACCGCCGTCGAGGACGGCGGAGGCCAGGGTGAGGGTGGCGTCGATGCCCGCGGCAGCGGCGGCCACCCCGTCGGAGCGCTCCAGGGTGCGCACCAGGTCGGCCGGGACGCAGACGCCGGTCAGGGCCTCCAGGCGGGTCAGACGTTTGAGGTCGGTCAGTGGAATGATCCCGGGCAGGATCGGCATGGTCACCCCGGAGTAGAGGGCGGCGCGTCGCAGCGCCAGGTAGTCCTCGGGGTCGTAGAAGACCTGGGTGATCGCCAGGTCCGCGCCCGCGGCCTGCTTGGCGGCCAGCACCTCGATACCGGTGCCGTGGTCGATATCGGCCGGGTAGGCGGCCACGGCGACCTGGAGGTGGCGGGCGCCGTCGTCGAAGTAGTCGGCCTCGACCTCGCGGATGACGCGCACCAGGTCGTCGGCGTGAGGGAGCTCCCCGGCGACGTCCTCGGCGGCGAAGCCCCGCGGCGGGTCGCCGCGCAGGGCCAGGAAGCGGCGCACGCCCATGTCGAGGAAGTGACGGACGATCTCGACGACGCTGTCCTTGCGGTAGCCGATGCAGGTCAGGTGCGCCATGAGCGGCACCTCTGATCGGGACAGCACGTGGGAGACGACGTCCTCGGCGGGGTTGCGCTCGCGCCGGACGTGGACGTGCGTCCTCGTGCCGGTCGCGTTGCCGGTGCTATCAGTGGTGTCGGCGCTATGAGAGCCGCTGGGCCCGTCGGGTCGGCCGGGACTGTCGAGGTCGCTGGTGCCGCTGGTCACGAAGGAGGGCCGGTAGGTGACGGAGGCGAAGTCGGGGCGAGTGCCCAGCAGTCGGTCGAGCGCACCCCAGGTCTGCGTGACATGACGCCCGGGCCGCGGCGGAAAGAGCTCGAGGGATAGGGAAGGACGCGCCGTAGGCGCGGCTGGGGCGGGCACGGCGCCGGGCACAGCTGGGGCGGGCACGGCGCCGGGCACAGCTGGGGCGGGCACGGCGCCAGACACAGCCGGGGCGGGCACGGCGCCAGACACAGCCGGGGCGGGCACGGCGCCAGACACAGGACGCGCCGCGCGCAGAAAAGCACCGGCGTTGCTCGGCTGATCGGGGGACATCGTCATTCGGTCTCCATCGGTCCCGGCAGAAGCACCCACCACGAGGGGGTTGCTGCGGCGTCATCAAGCCGGGTCTCTCGGCCGCTCTGGATGGAACGGCGGTAAGTGTAGCGCCTCCGTACAGACCAGGCAGCAGTGTCCGCCGATCGGGAAAACAACCAGTCGAACAATAAACGGGCCGGTCGCGCCGCGCAAACGCTTCACGCTGCCAGCGCAATCCAAGTGCTCCCCATGCTGATGCCGTGACCACCGTTGACGCCTGCTCTAGGTTTGCCGTATGACGGAGATCAGCATCGACACGGCCCGCGGCATCACTCTGGCCGCGACTCTGTGCGTGCCGGATACCGCCGATCCGCTGGATCTCCCCGAACTGAGCACCGCCCTGGAGGCGGGCCGGACCGCCCCCGCCCGCCACGAGGGCGCCGTCATCCTCGCGCACAATTTCCTCACCGACCGGCATGGGCTGGCGCACCGCCTCGACGAACTCGCCGCACGCTACCGGAAGGCGGGGCTGACCACCTTGCAGTTCGACTTCTCCGGGCTGGGCGAGTCCGATGACGACGTCATCACGCTCGCCGGGGAGATCGAGGACATTCAGGCCGTCTGCGGCTGGCTGGCGGATCGGGGCTTCGCCAGGCAGGCGATCCACGCCAACGGCCTCGGCGCGACCGCCACCCTGCTGGCCCGACCGGAGCAGGTGCGCACCGTCGTGGCGGTCGGCGCAGTGGTCGGCCCGCAGTCCATCCTGTGGGAGAACGTCTTCTCCTCCGCGCAGCTCGACGAGCTCGACCGCCACGGCCTGACCCGCCTTCCCGATGACAACCCCAACTCGCGCCACTGGGACGTGCTGAGCAAGGAGACTCTGGCCGACGTCTCGCTGCAGTCCCCCGACAAGACGATGGCGGACCTGCCCTGGCCGATCCTCATGCTGCACGGCGCCCTGACCGACGAGTTCCCGGACACCGCCGAGGCCGCCACCGAGGGCTTCCCCCTGCTGCGCGACGGCAGTCGGCTCCAGCAGGTGCGCTGCGATGACGCCGAGACGGCGCAGGAAGAGGTCGCGCAGCTGGCGATCGAGTGGATCACGCACCGGCTGGACTGAGGACGCAGGCGATCGGCGCCCCGCAGACCGGTCCCGCCGCGCACGTTGCACATGGGAGAAGCGCAACGATAAAGAGGCAAAGCCAGTTTCTCCCGGAATCATGGGGTTCCGCGAGATTCGTCAACAACGGTTGCCAGTCTCCCATGTGCACAGGAGGGGGTCACCGCACATGGGAGAACATCACCCTTCTTCGACGATGTCATTCTTCCGCAGAATCACAGGGATCATCGCAACGTGCACCGCCATCGGGTGTGCAAAGACGCCGGCAGTCGAGGCCGTCCGGCTTTCTCAGATCCCTCAGCCGTCTCAGATTCCTCAGCTTTCTGAGCTTTCTGAGCTTTCTGAGCTTTCTCAGCTTCCTCGGCCCCGCACTCGCTGTCGCCAGGCGCGCGTCCCGAAGACCTCGGTCGAGGCGGCGGCAACCGCGCAGGCGCGCTCCACGGCGGCGCCCAGGACGGGCCCGGCAATGTCTCCGCGCCGGGCCCCGACCAGACCATGGGCGAGCGCCCCGTGAAAGATGTCGCCGGCGCCAAGGGTGTCGACCGCTTCGACTCGCGGCGGAGCAACAGCGCCGCGGGCGCCCGAGCACCACCACAGGGCGGGATCCGCACCGCGGGTGATGACGGCCCCGTGGGCTCCCGCGTCGAGCAGCCAGTGCGCCACATCCTCCGGTGCCACCATGAGACCGGAAGGCCCGGGCGGGTAGAAGCGCGCCGACGCCGCCACCACATCGCAGCATCCGGGCAGATTCGCAGCGTCGTCCTTCCACGACCCGGCATCCATGACGCTGAGAGCACCCACTCGTGCCGCCAGGTCCAGGCCGACAGCGGCGAGAACGGGATTGTGCCCGTCGATCAGGACGATTCCAGGCGGGGACTTCCGCCCGGCGGCCACCTGCGAGGCGTATCGCTCAAGCGGGGCGGGATCGGCACCGGCGCGGGCATTGGTGGACACCACGGAGCGCTGACCGGTGGCGGCGGTGACGGTGCACGAGGAGATCGACAGGCCCGAGGCCATCGGGGCGGCGGAGGTGACAGCGCTCACGGCGCTCACGGCGTTCACGCCATCCAGGCCTTCCACTGCATCCGCTGCGCCCGCTGAATCCACTGCATCCGCCGTCAACGCGGGTTCAAGGCAGTCAGGGCGGTCAGGACAGTCGGGGCGAGCGGTGCTCTCAGAGCAATCAATGAGCTCGACGCCGCACGCCGCCAGGTCGGCGCGCACGAAATCGGCCAGAGGGCCGGCGCCCACGGGTGCGGCGAGAATCGCGCGGCCGCCGAGGGCCGCGAAGGCGACGGCGGCGTTGGTGGCCGGGCCGCCGGCGGCGATAATCTGGTCGAGGGCCACGATCTTGTCGTCGGGAGCGGGCGGCGCCTCGACGAGCTGGATCACATCAACGACGGCGAGCCCGCAGAACAGGCCGACGGGACGGGCGGCAGGCGGTGGCGAGTCGGGTGCGTTCACTCTCCTACTCGATCTCCCGATGCTGCGGCGCAAATATCACGCCGGGCGATACGCCGTCGCATTTCCGGCCCTGTCGTAGGCGATCAGCAGATCTCCCTGAACGCTGAAGCTCGACCTGTCTCCGAGAGCTATCGGATCCGGCGACTGCCCCGTGGTCATGTCAACGAGGTGGAGGAATTCCTCATTGCTATCGTTATGTTCGTAGAATGTGGCTATCTGACCGTCTCCCGAATGGTAGACAGCCTGAATCGGCGAGGTCCCGTAGCAGCTGCCCGATTTGCCCTTGGTCAGGGCATTCTCCTTTCCGAGATCGATGTCGTTGTCCCCGACGGTGATCGAATTACATGATGCATCTGCCTGCGAAACGGAGTATGTGCTCGGAGCCCAGGAAACATCTCCGTCTTTGAGCCACAGACGCGCCTGGTCAAGGGTGAAGGGGACGGGAGTCCAGGGATACGTGGTGAATTGCTCATCGACCCCGGATTCGAAGGTCTCCCTGGTGGAGCCGTCGGCCTCGTACAGGTTGACGGCATGCGACTGTCGGCCCGCATAGACGATCCAGTTCTTCCACACGGTTATCCAGGAGGCCGAGCCGCTGACCTCCTCCTCCCAGAGTTGCTCGGGCGCCCCATCCCCCAGCCTGTACACCGTCACGGTCGCGGCATCGGGCCCGCTCAGCATGCGAATGAGCTTGTCGCCCATGATCGTTATGGACGCGTCTCCGCCGAGGCCGGCCGGTGCGTCCAGAGTCCACGCCTCCTCGACTCCATTCAACCAGTCGCTCGACCAGCGATCGCCGGAATCCGCGACATTAGTTCCGGCACTAGCACTGGCACCGACTTCATGACGGTCACTTTTCACCCAAAACCATATGAGGATTCCAACAACGGTAATAACAACCAGAACGCGCACCGCCACCAAGACGACCACTAAAACGATAATGCCTGTGTGTCTTCGCCTCGGAGGCCTCGAGCTCCTATAGGCGGGAGAAGAATTGGGAGCAGCGGGCGGGTACTGCCCGGCCGGATACGACACCGCCTGGCCTGGCTGATTCGGATCGGGCACGCCGCCGTAAGGGACTGGTCGGGACTGATCAGGACCTGCCATGCGCTCGAGCCTGCCATACACGCCCGCACGACGAAAGGTGCGGACAAGGCCCACCGAGATCGGTCGTAATCCGCGCCGAGATCGGTCCGAGACACCGGCGTATTGCCCGCTACGATTTGAGGGACTCCAGTCGAGGAGGTGGCGGATGGATGACGCGGTGATCGATGCGCTCCGGCGCGCCGTGTCGATGAGCCCCGATGATGCCGCCCTGCGGCTCCACCTCGCCGACCTGCTCTTCAAGGCGGGGCACACCGGTGAGGCCGTGCAGCACTGCGCGCTGGTCCTGGCCGATAAGCCCACGCATGCCGGCGCGCTCTCGCTGCTGACGCGGGCCAGCGACCCGGCAGGCTCGGCACCGCCGGACGCCCCCGCGGCCCCCACCCCGGGACCGGGAGGATCGACGTCGGGGACTTTCGACTGGCAGCGCGCGGAAGCGGACCTCAATGGCCAGGCCCCCGCGTTCACGACCATCAGGGACGTGCCCGCGCCGCCCGAGGAGGTCTGGGACGTCGAGGCGAGCCCGCTCACGCTCAACGACGTCGGCGGGATGACCGAGGCCAAGCGCGCCATCGAGCTGCAGTTCTTCGGCCCCCTGCGCCATCCGGAGCTGCGACAGGCGTTCGGCAAGCCCCTGGGCGGCGGCCTGCTCATGTACGGACCGCCCGGGTGCGGCAAGTCCTTCATCGCCCGCGCCATCGCCGGGGAGATGGGGGCCGCCTTCCTCAACGTCACCGTCGCCGACGTCCTCGACATGTACGTCGGAGTCTCCGAGAGCAACATGCACGAGCTCTTCCTCATGGCGCGGCGCCGGGCTCCGATCGTCCTGTTCTTCGACGAGCTCGATGCGATCGGCATGCGGCGCCACGCCGACAGGGGCAGTCAGGCGACGCGGAACACCACCGTCCAGCTCCTCGCCGAGCTGGACGGGGTCGACTCCGACAACGAGGGCGTGTACGTGCTGGCCGCCACCAACCGGCCGTGGGACCTCGATACGGCGCTGCGCCGTCCCGGTCGGTTCGACCGCTCCGTCCTGGTCCTGCCCCCGGACGAGGAGGCCCGGTACGCGATCTTCTGGCACCATCTCAAGAACCGCCCCGTATCCGGGATCGACCTCGCTTGGCTGGCGCAGCACTCCGACGGGCTCACGGGCGCCGATATCGCCGGGGTCTGCGAACAGGCCACCGAGGCCGCCCTGGCGGAGTCGATGCGCACCGAGCGGGTCCGGATGATCACCATGCGCGACCTGCAGAGGGTTCTCCGCCGGACCCGGCCCAGCTGCGGCGCATGGTTCTCCAGCGCCCGTAACGTCGTCGCCTATGCGAATAACGACGGCGAGTACGACGACCTGCGCCGCTACATGGCCGCGCGCAAGCTCCTATGACGGGCTCCACTCCCGGAGGCGTGCCGGAGTATCCCGACGACGCCGCGGACCAGCCCAGTGATGCCGACTACGCGGGCCGCCTGGAGCGGGCCGCTCTGCTGCGCACGATGGGGCAGCTCGACCGCGCCGTGGAGGAGGCCGGCCGTCTGTGCGTCGACTTCCCCGACTCGCCGCAGGCGCACCTCGAGCTCGCGCTCGTCCTGCTCGAGGCCGAACGCGTTGACGAGGCGCGCCGCGAGGCTCATGAGGCGCTGGCCCTCGACCCCGGCAACGTCTGGGCGACGTTCTTGTCCGCCGAGCTGACGCCCTCCTTCTCCTTGTTCAAGCGTCGGAGTCTCATGCGCCGGGTCGTGGAGCTCGATCCAGACAGCGGCGTGGCCCTGGCCCGGCTCGCCCTGCTCGAGCGCCATTGCGGCGCCGGACGCCGACGATGCCGAAAGCTGGCCGAGAGGGCTCTCGACGCGGAGCCCTACAACCCGTCCGTGTACGTGGCCGTCGCCGAGCTGGAGCTAAGCCTGGACAACGTCAGACGGGCACGGGCCCGGGTGAGCGAGGCGCTGTCGCTGAGTCCCGATCACGCCGGCGCCCTGGCGCTGCAGGCCAAGCTGGCCAGCAGCACGAAGCAGATCCGTGAGGCGCGCACGGCCCTCAGCTCGGCCCTCGCCGTCGACCCGACCGACAGCCGGCTCGCTTCCGGTGTCCACGAACTCGGCCACAAGTTCTACGATCCGCTGACGTGGGGCATCGCATGCATGGACATGCTCATCCTCGTGTTCACGTGGCCGGCGGTACGGCCGAACCACAGCACGGCACCCGAGCTGATCGCCTCCAACAACTACTTCCTCATTCCGGTGCTGGAGTTCATATGGCTGGTATGCGGCGGGTTCCTCTGCCGGCGCGCGATGCGGACGCTCCGAGGACTCGGTGAGCAGCGCGCCGCCGTCATGGCGGCCTACCGTCGCGCCCATCCGACTGCCGTTCCGGTGGCAATCGCCGCGGTCCTCGGCGCCGCCGTCCAGATCGTCCTGTACATCATGGTGCGCCGCCTCGATGTGGCGTGGTGGGCCGCAGCCGCCGCGCTGGCGCTCATCCTCACGGTGACGGCGGTCGCCTTCTGGCGCCGCAGCAGGCAGTAGCAGCGGTAGTACGGGTAGTAGGGGTAGTAGGGGTGTCAGCAGCCCCGCACCGGGGCTCCGCCGCAGGCCCGCGACGCGGAGCGCGCCCCGGAGAACGGCCGACTCGCCTTCTTACGATGCGCGCCCCTCCGCCTTCTCTGCATCCTCTGCATCCTCTGCATCCCCTGCCTTCTCTGTCTCCTCTGCGACCGGCGGCTGCCGGGAGGACGCGCTCCGCGGCGCGGCGCCGTCGTCGGGCCCGGGCACCCGAGCCGCCCGGGAGTGGGAAGAGCCAGAAGGGTCGGAGGGGCCGGGGGCCGTCGTCGTCCCCCTTGCCTCCGCCGCCTCCACCAGCAGCTCGACGCGCTCGGACAGCGCGGCCACCTGCTGCTGGAGGGCGTCGACCTGGGCGCGCGTGGCCGCCTCCTGTTCGGCATTCTCCTCGGCCACGAGCGAGACGATCCAGGAGGCGAGCGTGGCGGTCACGACGCCGGCGAGCGCGACGCCGCCGATCATGAGCAGCACTGCGGCGCACCGGCCCACCGCGGTGACGGGCGCCAGGTCGCCGTAGCCGATGGTCGTGATGGTCACCAGCGACCACCAGACCGCCTGCCCGAAGGTGGTGATCGGCGTCCCGGGCTCGCCCCGCTCGGCGTCGAGCACCGCCAGGGAGGACAGGAGGACGAGCAGACTCACGCCGCCGGCGGTGTAGGCCGTGATCCGCCCGCGCAGGGCCGTCCCGGCACTGCGCTGGAGCACTCCGAGCAGGGCGATGAGTCGCAGCAGCCGCAGCGGCCTGAGCACGGGCAGGACGACGATCATGAGGTCGAGCAGGTGCCGGAGGAACCAGCGTCCGCGGTCGGCGGCGAGCATCAGGCGCACGAGGTAGTCGATGACGAAGACCGCCCACACGATGTTCATCGTCAGCTCGGCGCCGGCCCGGGCCGCACCGCGCGGATCGGCGATGACCTCCCACGCGTAGACGGCGAGGAAGACGAGGGCGGCGAGGGTCAGCGGCCACTCGGATGCACGCTCCCAGGTGCGCAGACGGGTGCGGCGACTCTGCTCCTTCGACATGCGACCCATCGTAGGCGGGGCTCGCACGGGCCGCCCGCATTACTAAGCCAACGCCCCGCACACAAGAGACCTTGCGCAGGGACATGCCCCGCACGATCCTGGGCGATAACCCCGAAGAGCAACGAAGAAAAAGGGGCGAGCAGGCCCATGATCGATATGGATGCCGTGAGCAGAGACATTGAGACTGGGCGGGTGGAGCTGGCCGCCAGCAGCAAGGCGATCCTGTCTCTCGGAACTCGTAGACGGATCTGGAGGGCTATGATCGACCCCCAGAACGACGAGGCCTCATACCGCCACCGAATTGAACTGGACGGGATGTGCGTGCGGCGCGTGCAGCACCTCTGGGATCGCGTCTTCCCTGGCGACAACCGCATTGAGGAGATGCTCGCTCTCGCCCAAAAGCTCGTCAACCAGCAGATAGACCCAAAGCAGGCCGAGAATCGCGCAGAGGACTTTCCTGTCGATGTATCTGGTGAAGTAGAAAATATCACCGCACCCACGCAGTCCGCCATTCTTATCGCCGAGGGAGCGGCACACATGACAATTTCAGCCTGTTATCGAAATCCCGACTACAATACTGCAGAAGGTGAAACAGCTGATGATGAGTTGCTACCGGACTCCCTCGATACAAGCTACTGCTGCGCGAGCGCTGCTGCCGGTGCGTTGAACTGGATGCCGATCGAGAAGACGGATGCGCCTGCGCGCCGGCCGTTCTGGAGCTGGTACCTGGACGAGGCCATCCCCACCGTCCTGGCCGACTGACGAGCAGGAGAGCAAGGGCATACCCAGCAGCACCAAGGACCACTCCACCGCCCCGCCGATGTCTTTGACAAGGCGGATAACTTCCACGCCGGCTCAGTCTGCGTGTAGTAGGTCAGGGCGCCTCCCTGATCTGGCTCTGGCGTGGCATGCTATTCGGGCCTTCTCCGGCACCTCCTCCCGGAACACCCAGTGTCCTTGCCGGGGAAGTCGAGGAGCCAGGGAGGAGGTGGGGGCCGTGTCCAAGCCGAAAGGCCGACATGCCAAAGTCCGCAAGGGCAAGAAGACGGCCCGGAAGGTGAGCGACATCTTAACCAGTCTCGCTCACCTGATCCGGGCCATCGGTGTCCTTGTGGATGCCCTCGGTAAGTGGCTCGACTGAGCCGCCTACCCGGGGAGCCATCCGGTGACAGCCGGGTGGCTCCCCACCAGTATGCCCGCCGAGGCCTCTCGTGTCCACGACGGCCCCGGTCCCGCCACATTCATGCTGAATTCGTGCTGAATTCATGCCGGATTCATGCCGGATTCATGCCGGCCGGCACCGGCCGCACCGACAAGCCGCGCGGCGGAGAGCCGCCCTTTCCCGAATGGCTCGGCCGTCCAAGACGAGGCGCGGGCAGCTCCGGCACCGGCCGCGCGGACCATCAGCGGACCATCCACGGAAGACGACGGGATCCCCACTGCTCGTCCGCGAATAAGAGGCCGGTATAGTCTTGAGCGGCTTATGGACACCGCCGAGAACCCCGAGGACATGCCGCTGCCCGCCGTCGCGGGCGACCTCGACGACGCCAACCACGCCACAGACACCAGCGCGAACGCGCCTGCACCTCCCCGCTCCGATCGCGGCCGTCCCGGCGAGCATCCCGGCCACTCGCCCCACAGCGATCGCAATGAACACAATAAACACGGAGAGCACAGGGAGCACAGATCGCGCGGAGAGCGCAGCCGCCGGAATCGACACCGCGGCAGCCGCCCCGACAGGCGCCGCAGCACCTGGCACGGCTACTCCCCCGATCAGCTCGCCGCCCGAGCCGCGTCGGTCCCCGCCCTGATCTACCCCGAGGAGCTGCCGGTCAGCGCGCGCCGCGACGAGATCGCCGAGGCCATCCGCGACAACCAGGTCGTCATCGTCGCCGGCGAGACCGGATCGGGCAAGACCACACAGCTGCCCAAGATCTGCCTGGAGCTGGGACGGGGCGTCACCGGCATGATCGGCCACACCCAGCCGCGCCGCATCGCCGCCAGGTCCGTCGCCGAACGCATCGCCCACGAGCTCGGCACCCGGATCGGGCGCGAGGGCATCATCGGCTACCAGGTGCGCTTCACCGAGGAGACCGGCCCGAGCACGCTCGTCAAACTCATGACCGACGGCATCCTCCTGGCTGAGATCCAGTCCGATCCGATGCTCTCGCGCTACGACACGATCATCGTGGACGAGGCCCACGAGCGCAGCCTCACCATCGACTTCATCCTGGGGTACCTCGCCCGGCTCCTCCCCCGCCGTCCGGATCTGAAGGTCATCATCACCTCCGCCACCATCGATTCGGCCCGCTTCGCCGAGCACTTCGGACGTCGTGAGAACGAACGCCGCGAGGCCGGCGACCGCGGCGAGTCCTCCGCTGAGCCCGCTGACCCCGCCCCCGTCATCGAGGTCTCGGGCCGCACCTACCCCGTCGAGATCCGCTACCGCCCGCTGCTGGCCGACGACGGCCTCGACGTCGGCCCCGGGCACACCCCGCACGGCGCCGGCGGGCACGTCCCCGGCGACGACTCAGACGGCCCCAACAGCCCTGATGCGCGCCCCGCCCCCGGCCCGGCTCCGTCGTCCGCCCCGCAGGAGGACCGCGACCAGGTCACCGGCATCCTGGACGCCGTCGATGAGCTCATGGCCGCGGGCGACGGCGACATCCTCGTCTTCCTCGCCGGGGAGCGGGACATTCGCGACACCGAGGCCGCCCTCATCGACCACCTGGGGCCGCGCTACACCCCGGACGGGCGCAGCCGCGCTCCGGGCGCCGTCGAGGTCGTGCCGCTGTACTCGCGCCTGAGCGCCGCCGAACAGCATCGTGTCTTCGAGGCGCACTCCACCCGCCGCATCGTGCTGGCCACAAACGTCGCCGAGACGTCCCTGACCGTGCCGGGAATCCGCTACGTCATCGACCCGGGCCTGGCGCGCATCTCCCGCTACTCCAACCGCACCAAGGTCCAGCGCCTGCCGATCGAGCCGGTCAGCCGGGCCAGCGCCAACCAGCGGGCGGGCCGCTGCGGGCGCGTGGCCGACGGCATCGCCATCCGCCTGTACTCGCAAAGCGACTTCGAGGCGCGCCCGGAGTACACCGAGCCGGAGATCCTGCGCACCTCGCTGGCCAGCGTCATCCTGCAGATGGCGGCGCTCGGTCTCGGCGCGGTCGAGGACTTCCCCTTCTTGGACGCCCCCGACCCGCGCGCCGTGCGCGACGGCCTGCAGCTGCTCACCGAGATCGGGGCGATCGAGACCGGCCCCGAGCACCCGGCGCGCTCCGGGCGCACGGGGAGCCCCGAAAGCCCTGAAACCCCCGAGACCCCTGCGGGCACAGGCGGAACCGGCCCCCGGACCACCGGCCGCCGCTTGCCCCGAGCCCTGGCCCGCGGACCGCGACTGACCGCCGTCGGCCGGCGCCTGGCCCGCCTGCCCATCGACCCGCGCCTGGGGCGCATGCTGCTGGAGGCCGGCGAGCTCGGCTGCGCCGGCGAGGTCATGGTGATCGTGGCGGCGCTGTCCATCCAGGACGTGCGCGAGCGCCCGGCTGACCGCCAGGAGGCGGCCGACGCCATGCACCGGCGCCTGGCCGACCCGACCAGCGACTTCCTGACCTACCTGAACCTGTGGCGCTACCTGCGCACCCAGCAGCGCGAGCTGTCCGGCTCCGCCTTCCGCCGCATGTGCAGAGCGGAGTTCCTCCACTACCTGCGCGTGCGCGAGTGGTTCGACGTCCACGCCCAGCTGCGTCAGCTCGCCCGCCCGCTGGGGCTGGACGCCGCTCCCGTCGAGCTGCCCACCGTGCGGTCGATCCGCGCGGCCGGGGCGGCCCTGGAGCCGGGCACCCAGGCGGCCACGATCGCCCACGGGGACGTGGCGGCCGCCGTCGTGGCGCTCGGCCGCTCCGCCGACACCCCCGACGCCGACGCCATCCACCGCTCCCTGCTGGTGGGGCTGCTGTCCAACGTCGGCAACTGGGACGAGCGGCGGCGCGAGTACGCCGGGGCGCGCGGGACCCGCTTCACCATCTGGCCGGGCTCGGGGCTGCGCCGCAAGACCTACGACTGGGTGATGACCGCCGAGCTGGTGGAGACCTCCCGCCTGTTCGCGCGCACGGTGGCCAGGGTCGATGGGCGCTGGGTCGAGGAGATCGGCGAGCGGGCGGGCCTGACCAAGCGCGTCTTCGGCGAGCCCTACTGGTCCACGCGCCACGGCGCCGCCATGGTCCACGAGAAGGTCCTGCTGTACGGGATGACGCTGGCGGCGGACCGGCCCGCGACCCTGGCGAGCGTGGGCACGCCTGCCGCCCACGAGGTCGCCCGGGAGATGTTCATCCGCTCCGGGCTGGTCGAGGGCGGCTGGCATGCGCGGCACGGCTTCGTGGAGCGCAACCGGGAGCTGGTCGAGGAGCTCGGCGACGTCGAACGGCGGCGCCGGGTCCATGGGCTACTGGCCGACGACGAGACCCTGTTCGACTTCTACGACGTCCGCCTGCCCGACGGCATCTACGGGGCCAACGACTTCGACGCCTGGTGGAAGCGCGAGCGGCGGCAGCACCCCGATCTGCTGGACTACACGCGCGAGCTGCTCCTGCCCGGCGGGGACGACGCCTCCGGCTACCCGGATCGCTGGGTCCAGGGCGACCTCACCCTGAGCCTGGACTACGTGTTCGAGCCGGGCGCCCCCGACGACGGCGTCAGCGTGCAGGTGCCCGTCGAGGTGCTGGGGCGGCTGACCCCGAACGGCTTCGACTGGCTGGTGCCCGGGATGCGCCCCGAACTGGTGGTGGCGACCATCCGCGCCCTGCCCAAACGGGTGCGCCGTCGGCTCGTGCCCGCACCCGACGTCGGGGCGCAGGTGTGGGCAACCATGCGCGAGCAGGTCCCGGGCGCCGGGGGCCAGGGGACTGCCGGCGGCGAGGGGACTGCCGACGGCGAGACGGCCGCGAGCGCGCCGGCGGTCTCCTTCCGGGAGGCCTTCGCCGCGGCTGTGGCGCGACTGCGCGACGTCGAGATCACCGACGCCGACTGGGCCGAGGCCGACGAGCGCCTGCCAGACCATCTGCGCATCGCCTTCGTGGCCCTGGACGCTCGAGGGCGGAGGCTCGGCCGCGGCACGGATCTCGTCGCCCTGCAGAAGCGCCTGTCGGGGCGCACGGAGCAGGCGGTGCGCTCGGTCGTGCGCGGGGCGCTGGCGCAGGCGATGGCCGAGGCGCAGGAGCGCGAGGACGCCCGTGGCCGCAAGCGGGGCGGGAAGGGACGCAAGCGCGGGGGCCGGGGTGGCCGGACCGGCGGCGTGCCCTCCGGGGTCGGAGCCGGCGGCCCGGGCGGCTCAGCCGGGTCGGCAGACTCGACCGGTGCAGCCGGCACGACTGCGCCGGCAACCGGGACTGCCTCCGCGTCGGGCCCCGCCCCCGGAGCCGGGAGTGCCCCGGGCCGGCGGGACGGCATCCGGGCCGGCCTTGCCGAGCGCACGGGACTGTCGGACTGGCCCAGCGGCGTGCCGGGGCTGGAGGCGCCGGAGCGCTCGACGATCCCGGCGACGGTGGAGTCCACCGGGACGGCGGGGCTGGTCGTGCGCGGCTACCCGACGTTGCGGGCCCGCAGCGCGCGCAGCGCGGATCTGGTCATCCTGTCCGACGCCGACGCCCAGGCGCGCGAGCACGGCGGCGGCGTGACAGCGCTCGCCCTGGCGCGGACCTTCCTGCCCGTCGGGCGGGTGACGAGCCGGTGGACGGCAGACGAGTCCCTGACTCTGGCGGCCAGCCCCTACCGGAGCACCGAGGCGCTCGTGGAGGATGTGGAACTGGCCGCGGCGCGCGTGGTCGCCGGCCGGTGGGCGGCGACATCGGGCCACGATCTGGCCGCGGTGCGCGAGCGGGTCGTCTTCACCGAGCTGGTCGGCGTCATGCGCGACGAGCTCGAGGACGAGGTCTACCGGGCGGCCCAGGCGGTTGCGCGCACGCTGGCCGCTCAGCGGGAGGTGGAGCGCGCCGTCGGAGCGCACACGTCCCTGGCGCTGCTGAACACGCTCCAGCAGGTGCGCGAGCACGCCGCCGAGCTCGTCTTCGACGGCTTCGTCGCGGCCACCCCGGCCGAGCAGCTGACGCATCTGCCGCGATATCTCAAGGCCCTGGCGCTGCGGGTGGAGAAGGCGGAGTCCTCCCCCACTCAGGACGCGGCCCTGGCCTACCAGGTGGCCGAGGCGAGCGCCGTCGTCGACAGGGCGCGGGAGCGCAGCGCGTCGGCGCCGCCCGACGCCGAGCGCGAGGCGGTGCTGGTCGAGGCGCGCTGGATGCTCGAGGAGCTGCGGGTGAGCCTGTTCGCCCAGACGCTGGGGACGAGCCGCAAGGTGAGCCTCCAGCGGATCAGCAAGCTCGTCGCCAAGCTCTGATCCCCCGAGATCGGTCCGCTTCCGCGCCGAGATCGGTCCCACTCCGCGCCGAGATCGGTCCGCTTCTCATCCCAACTGCTACTAACTGCTAATTCAGGCTAAATTAGCAGTTAGTAGCAGTTAACATCTGGTTGAGGAGCACCCATGAAGAGATCCATACCGCCGCCATCACGAGAGTCGCTTCTGCGCGCAGCAACAGTGCCGATTCCCGATCTTTTGAGCGATGCCGCCCTCGGCCAGGATCCCGACTACCACCCGTGGGAGTGGTTCACTCACCATGAACCGCCCGCGGGATTTACCAGGGAGGACTGGTGGCTGGCGGTTCGCCTGCGCAGAGAGCAGACAGCACGCCCCACCCCATTCACCCTGCGGGACGGGACGCGCCTGACCTACAACCTGCCCGACCGACTCCTGCGCCTCATTGAGGATGTCTCCACCCGCGCCCGGGGCGAGGTCGCCCTGCCCGAGCCGATCGCCAACCCCTCGACGAGGAACCGCTACCTCATCTCCTCACTCACCGAGGAGGCGATCACCTCCTCGCAGCTGGAGGGCGCCTCCACCTCCAGGATGCGCGCCAAGGAGATGCTGCGCGAAGGACGCAATCCACAGGACCGCAGCGAGCAGATGATCCTCAACAACTACGGGGCCATGCAGGAGATCATCGCCCTCAAGGATGAACCCCTGAGTCCCGAGCTGATACGCGAGATCCACCGCCGAGTTACCACCGGCACACTGGACGATCCTGCCGACGCCGGTCGGATCCAGCGCCCCGGGGAGGAGAGAGTCCGGATCTACGGAACACAGGATCAGGACCAGATCCTCCACGTACCGCCACCGGCCGAGGAACTGCCCGGGCGCATGGAGACGCTGTGCGCCTTCGCCAACAGCGGCTCGAAAGACGACGGCCCGTACATGCCTCCACTCCTGCGCGCCATCACTCTGCATTTCATGATGGGCCACGACCACTACTTCGCCGACGGCAACGGGCGCACCTCCCGCGCCATCTTCTACTGGTCGATGCTGCACCAGGGCTTCTTCCTGACTGAGTTCCTCTCGATCTCACGGCTCCTCGCACACGCCCCCGCCCAGTACGCGCGCTCCTTCCTCCTCACTGAAGACGACGACGGCGACCTGACCTACTTCTACTTGGAGCAGGCCCGTATCATCACCCGCGCCATCGACGAACTCGAGGCGTACCTGGCTCGCAAGACGGCAGAACTGCAAGGCGCGAACCACCTTCTGCGCAACCTCAGCCTCAACCACAGGCAGATCTCCCTCATTGAGCGCTTCCTGCGAGACCCAGGGTCATCGACCACCGTGATGGCCCATCAGACGAACCACGACGTCGCCACCCAGACGGCGAGGACCGACTTACAAGACCTGGAGCGGCGCGGGTATCTGGAGTCAACCAAGCAGGGCCGTCGCGTGGTCTGGTTCCCCGTACCTGACCTCGCCCACCGGCTCGACGCCGATCGCCCTGATTGATACGCGTCCGCACCGGCGGAAGCATGCGGGATCCCGGCTCGCCGCCGACGTCGGCGGCGCCCCTCAACCGCAGCGGCGGACAGAACAGGCAGGGCGGACAAGATGGACAGCCCGCCTACCCCACGATCTCGCTGATGGAGTGCCCCGCAGTGGGGCGCACCCCGTGCGCAGCGAGCGCCTCGCGGGCCCGGCCCCAGCGGCGGTCATCCCGGTAGCCCACCCACACGGGGGCGAGGCCGAGCTCGTCGATGGCGTCGTCGAAGCCGCGCGCGGACTGCGCCTGCATCGCCGCAGCCAGCGTGCTCGCAGCGGCGCGCTCGTCCTGCCGTCCGCTGCTCTGCAGGTGATGGATGAAGCCGCGCCGATCCGCGGTCGTGATCGCCTTCGCGCTGTCATCGACCACGACCCACCGGCGCCCGGGCTCGATGCCGAACTCCTCGTCCCCCGCCTCGAGATTGATCCCGCGCGCCGAGACCATGGCGGCGAGCAGGACCTGCCCGGTGTCCAGATCGAGGTACCCGCCGTTGACGTCGCCGTAGGAGGCCATGGTGTCGGCCAGCTCCTCGAGGTCGACCGGCAGCGGCCGACCGACCGGGTCATGCCCCTGAACCCGGGCGACGAGCTCCTCGCTGAGAATGACGTCGCCCTCCTCGGCGCGCCAGCGGAGCCGGTTGCTCAAGGTCGCCATGACTGAGGCGAGCTCGCCCCGCACGGCCCTGCTCCCGCGCGGGCGCCCGGGCCCGTGAATCCCGTCCCAGACCTCCATGAGGGCCTGGCCGATCTGCTGGAGCGCGTGATCGGCATTGACACCGGTCAGCGCCGTGATCAGCGCACTGGGGTCGTTGGCGGCCCGAGCGACCCGGACCGCCCGCAGGTCGAGCCGCTCGGGCTCGACCTGGCCGAAGGTCATCAGGAAGGTATTGACCTCGTTCTCCTCGGCGCGCGCCTGCTTCGCCGTCAGTGCCGCATCGTCCCCGGGGAAATCCTCGTCATCATGGCGGACGCGCCCGTACTGGTCGGGCAGCGCCCCCCAGCCCCAGATCGCGGTGGGCTCCTGCACGACGACGCCGACCTCCTGCTCGGGATCCCCGAACCTGGTCACGGTGCACCGGCAGGTCCAGTCGTCCCCGAAGTCGAAGACGTACCGGAACACCTCCCCGACATCGACATGATCCTTCACTCTGACGTTATGGCGTAGCACCCTGTCGATGAGCGCGCCGCCGCTGAATCCCCCGAAGCCGAGCTCGAGATCGGTGGCGTCGTCGATGATGCGGGTGCCATCGGCGAGCGTGAAGTCGCGAAGATGCCCCAGATCCCAGCGGGCCAGCGCGAGGTCGATCGCCACGCCGAGCTGCTCGAAGGTCGTCGACGGCGGCACGATGAGGTCCCGACCGGGCGGGGGCGCGAAGATCTGCCCGCGCCCTGAGACGAGTTCAACCGAGATGATCTGCCAACGCCGTGTCATGGTGCCATCGTGGCAGCGCCCGCGACATCGGCCAAGATTCTGCCCCGGCGCGTCCAGCCACTGGTCATCAGGAGATCAGCCCGTGGCCCGGCGGCATCCAGCACCGCTCGCGGCGACGCCGATCAGCGGGGCTCCAAGCGCCCGGCGAGCTGGTCCCACAGCTCGAGCCACCGATCGACGATGGCGGGGGCGCTGAAGCGCCGACCGTACTCGCGGGCGCGCCGCCCGGCGTCGGCGCGCGCGGCGTCGTCGTCCATGAGGGCGCTCAGAGCGGCCGCGAAGGCATCGACGTCCCCGTTGGGCACGAGCGAGGCGGCCGGCCCGCCCGCCAGGCGCACCCCGGGCGAGCAGTCGTAGACCACCGAGGGCACGCCGGCGGTGTTCGCCTCCAGGATGCACATGCCCAGCCCCTCGAAGCGCGAGGGCAGGGCGTGGATGGCCGCGCCTGCCAGGACGGGGCCGACGTCGTCGACTGAGCCGCACAGCTCGATATCGCCTCCGGTGCGCGCCGCCAGCTCGAGCAGGCGCCCCTCCTGGGGCCCGGAGCCGTAGATCCGCAGGCGCCAGCCGGGCCGGGAGACCGCCCCGAAGGCCCGAATGAGGTGGTCCGCCTGCTTGCCCTCCGACAGGCGCCCGAGGAAGACGACAGTGCGCGAGCGCTCCGGATCGGCCGCCCCGGCGAAGTCGGGGCACGGGTTGGTCATGGGGACGGCATTGATGCCCCAGGAGCGCAGCTCGTCGGCGCCTTGCGGCGTCAGTGCGGTTACGGCGGCCGAGACGGTTGCGGCGCCGCGCACCAGGGCGCGCTGGACGGTGGTCAGGGCGGGCACATCGGTGTGGACCTGGGAGACGAGGTGAGCGGGACGGACGCCCGCCTGGTCGAGCAGGCGCACCGACTCCAGGCCCGCGCCGATGACGAGGGTCTCCTTCTCCCAGCGGCTGGCCAGGCGGCGCAGGCGGGCCGACGTCCAGGGCCACCAGCCCAGGGTGATCAGATGGCGAATCGGCTTGAGGGCGGCCTTGGAGTTGGCGAAGCCGGGCATCTTGGTGGTCAGGCGGCGACCGGGCACGACGTCGATGACATGGTGGCGCTCGCGCAGTTCCGGGTCGCAGGCGCCGAAACACCAGATGTCGACGGCCAGGCCGCGTGCCCTCATCTCGGTGGCGAGCAGGTCGGTGGCGCTGACGATGCCGTTGGGGCGGTGCATGTCGTTCATGAGGAAGACGACTCGCCGCAGCCGTCGGTACTCGGCGGCATTCTCAAGGTTCGCAGGACCTGCAGCACCCTTGAGGCGGTCGCCGCGCTCGGCGCCGCTGGTCGCTCTGTCGGCGCTGCCGGCCCTGTCGGGACTGCCGGCACTGCCAGCGCTACTGGCGCTCGCCGGGATACCGGCGCTCGCCGGGTTAGCAGCGCTCTCAGCAATACCCGCGCTCGCAGGGTTATCAGGGCTTCTAGGGGTCTTGGGGCTCTCCGGGACCATGACCCAACTTTAGGCGACTGGCTCTCAGCCCGATTCGATCCGATTCAGCCCGATTCGCCCCAATCAGGACTCGGATTCGGGCATCCGGGGAGCAGGTTGCACACATAACGGCGGGAGCGCCGCGAGGACAAAACCACTTTCCTTTGAGAATCCGCGGTTCTGCATGAGTCATCAAAACATGGTGGCAGGCTCCCATGTGCATAGAGGGGGTGGTACGCACATGGGAACGTGACATCAGCCGGGATGCACAACGCGATTCCGCATGATTCCGCGGTTCTCCAACAAACGGCTCACGCGCGAGTGTGCAATGCCGGTCGGTGGCCCTGTCAGTGGCCCCTCCCGGTCGAGCCGGGCCGAGGCGCTCATGCACCGGCGCGCTCCTCCCAGACACCTTCCCTCTTCTCCGGATTCCCCACCCTTCTCCGGAGCCTCCCAGAGGGGCAGACTCTGGCCCATGAGCGCCACCGACTCTGCCGATCACCGCTCCGCTCCAACCTTCAACACCCGCCGCCGACTCGCGCAGACCGCACCCGTCCCGAGTCGTCGCACCATGCTTCTCCTGTCCACCATCGCCGCCGGCGCCCTCGCCGGATGCTCCATCTGGAAACGCGACATCGGCGGAACCGTGCTGAAGAGCGATCAGGCACGCACCGAATTGACCCTGGAGGAGGCGCCGGACCCGAATGCCGCTGTCAGCGCTTGCGACGCCCTGGGCGCCGCCCTCCTATCGGCCCAGCTGGCCGATGGCGCACACGCCAACGCCCTGGCGAGCCCGGCATCCCTCGCCCTCAATCTGGCGGCGGCCTCACTCGGCGCCACGGACCCGGAGGCCCAGGGGCTCAACAAGCTGCTCGGCGCCGCGGATGAGGAGGCCCGCAACACGACCTGGTCCGCGATCCAGACCGCGCTGCTCGCTCACGACGGCGACGTCTCCGGCTTCAAGCCCGACGAGAAGGCCCCCGAGCATCCGCTGGTGCACGTCGCCGACCAGATCGTCATCATCGATCACGATGAGCCGACCGAGGTCAGCCAGGACTTCATCGACAACGTCCGGTACTGGTTCTCCGCGGACCTGCGACGGGCCGATGTCGATAAGGCCCAGGATGTCCTCAACGAGTGGGTCAAGCAGAACACGGCGGGCCTCATCGAGTCCTCGGCGCTGGACGCCACCACGATCGACCTCGCGCTGCAGAACGTCGTGCTCTTCGCCGCGCAGTGGAAGGAGCTCTTCGACAAGAAGAGCACCCAGGATGAGGACTTCACCTGCGCGGACGGCAGCGTCATCCGGGTCCCCATGATGAGGCAGCAGAGCAGCATGGTCTGCACCGAGGGGACCACCGGCTCGGTGACCTGGAAGGTCCTGCGCGTGCCCTACTCGGAGGACTTCGCCCTGGACATCGTGCTGCCGGACAAGGGCACCCTGCCGGAGGAGCTGCCCAGCGGTACGTGGGCGGCGGCCAGCGCCCTGCTCGACCAGGCGGAGAGCGAGGGTCTGTCCCCCGAGGTAAGCCTTTGGCTGCCGCGCATCGACCTGGCGACCCCGGACGGAGGCATCGACGTCCTCCCGGTCCTGGAGGCGCTGGGCGCCGACATCCGCCCGATGGCGCGCGTCAACCCTCTTTTCGAGACGAAGGACTACCGGCAGCAGGTCCGGCTCATCGTGCGCGAGGACGGCACGGTCGCAGCCGCCGTCTCCGAGCACGGCGATGAGCCCATGGCAGCCGTGGACCTCGGCCCCATCACGGACTTCTTCGTCGATCACCCCTACGCCATGCGGCTGCGGGACCTGTCCACCGGCATCGCCCTGTTCGAAGCGATCATCAACAACCCGTCCTAACGCCGAGATCGGTCGTACTCCGCGCCGAGATCGGTCCAGTTCTGCCTCGAGATCGGTCCAGTTCTGCCTCGAGATCGGTCCAGTTCCGCCTCGAGATCGGTCGTACTCCGCACCGAGATCGGTCGTACTCCGCACCGAGATCGGTCTATCGGCCGCCAAGGCACGAGGGCGCACCGTGAACTCCGCACCCGCCGCCTGCCAGGCCGCGCCTCACAGGGCCTCACGGGCCGCGCCTCACAGGACGGCGGACAGCAGCCGGCAGACGTTGTCGACGTACCGCTTCCACCATGGCTCGGCCGCCCATTCCTCGGCGGTGAGCTCGGAGGACGTGGTGCGGTAGTAGGCGTCGTTGGAGCGCAGCATGTCGTCGAGATCGCCGCCGAAGGCGAGCAGCATGACCTCGTAGTTCAGGGCGAAGGAGCGGAAATCCATGTTCGCGCTGCCGATGACGGCGATCTCGTCGTCGACCGTCATGTACTTGGCGTGCAGCACGGTCGGCGCCGGGT
>ERZ772968.395-NODE-395-length-22142-cov-7.024675_pt1 | contig 22142 bp, 31 predicted proteins | sample MGYA00580674_ERZ772968 | MGnify/ENA primary metagenome ERZ772968 (study PRJEB29015, sample SAMEA2737940) | human oral metagenome | biome: human oral; feature: human-associated habitat; material: dental | place: China | collected 2138 ...
CCCCCCCCCCCCCCCCCCCCCCCCCCCCCCCCCCCCCCCCCCCCCCCCCCCCCCCCTCATCACCCCCACCTGGTCGGGCACCCACCGCGCCGGCCGCGGCTGGGACCAGTGGAACCCGACCCGCTACGGAGGCCGCTCCGACCTCTACCAGGGCGCCACCGGCGCCTCCGGCCGCCTGACCGGCCTGGCCGACTACGGGGACGCCATCCCCGCCCTGACCCCCACCGCGATCACCGAGGCCACCCTGACCCTCACCGGCAACAACCCCGACCAGGGCCCGATCACCGTCGTCGTCCGGGCCGCCGCCCGCACCCCCGACGGCCCCGCACCCACCGGCCCCACCGCCACCGCCGCCCTCACCGGCGCCGCCACCATCCAGGTGGACGTCACCGAGCTCGCCGCCGGCCTCATGGCCGGCGCGGGACTGGCCCTGGTCGGCGACGACTACGGCGGCATCCTGGGCGCCGGCGCGTCCATGAGCATCGGCATCACCTACATCACGGAGGCATGACCATGAACGACGCAGAAGAGACGACGGCGGGGGCGGGCGGATGGTCCGTGTGCCCCATCTGCGGAGCCGTCATCGCCGACATCGACGCCCACGTCCTCTACCACGAGCAGGTGGTGGTCGACGTCGTGGTCGAAGTGGTCGGCGAACTGATCGAGCAGCTGAAAACACCGACCGAGCCAGCCGACGCCGAGGGGAGCGCCGCATGAGCACCACCGACGCCCGCGGACACACGGTCCCCGAGGGCACCGACCCCGCAGCCAGGCAGAGTCTGCTGGACCTGTCCCTGTCCATCCCCTCCATCCGGGCCTGCCCCTCGGCCGCCACCGCCACACAGCACGTGCAGGCGCTCGCGGCCGCGGGACAGGCGCCGTCGGCGGAGGCGCCCGCCTACGTGTACCGCACGGACCTGAACGCCCTGGCCGTATGGGACGGCACATCGTGGACTTACACCCTCGACCACGAGATCGTCCTGATCGCCGCGGAGGCGACGAAACCGCCATTCACCCCACTGAAAATCGCCGCGGGTTCGCAGATCCTCACCACCGACGGTGAGGGGAAAGCCGTCCTGGACTGGAAGATCGCATTCAAATATGTGATCACCATTATCATTGCCACAGGAGATCGGACCGCTGCGCACACGGTTTCAAAGGGGCAATGGAACAATGTTCAGGGATGCGACATTTTCGCGGCCCACGTCAATGGGGCGCCCGCGGCCAGAGCGAATGTTCGCGTCAACTACATAGTTCTCGGCTGGTGACACCGAACATATCGAATAACTATGGAGAAAGGAGGAGCGGCGTGCTGGGAATCGACATCTCGAATTATCAGGCGGGGATCGACGTGCCCGCCGTGGAATCAGATTTCGTGATCGTCAAGGTCTCCGACGGCGTCGGCTGGACCCAGCCGTACTGGCACGCCCAGGCCGAGGCCGTGCTGGCGGCCGGGAAGCGGCTGGGCCTGTATCACTGGGCGCACGGGGACGGCAACACCATGGCTGGGGAGGCGGACTGGTTCGCTGACTGCGTCGCCCCCTACAGGGGGCGGGCGGTCATGGCCCTGGACTGGGAGGACGTCCGTGCGACGCCCTATGGGCCAGCCGGGGCGCGCGAGTGGCTCGACACCGCGCGCGCCCGCCTGGGTACGACGCCGCTGGTCTACCTCAACGGGGGCGAGCTGCGCGCCCGCGACTGGACGGGTGTTGCTGCGGCGGGGTATCCGCTGTGGTACGCGGGCGGGGCGGTCTACGACGTGCGTGTGGATGGCTACCGCCCACCCGCCTACCCGACCTCCCTGCCCTGCTGGGGGACGCCCGCGGTATTCCAGTTCACGGGGCTGGGCCGCCTGGGCGGTTACGAGGGAGATCTGGATCTGAACGTCTCGGCGTGGGACGGGCCCGCCTGGGATGCACAGGCCGCGGGCGCTCCCGCCGCGACGGGCGCCACCGACCTCGACGGGCTGATCCGCTCCGGCACGGTCACGCACCTGCTCTTCGCCCACCGGGGAACCATGCACCTGCTGTGCCTGGCGACTTGGGAAAGACAGAGCATCCCCGACCCGGGAACCCTGACCGACGTGACCTACATCCTCACCCGCGCCGGGTGGAGGGTGCAGGACTGGCGCCAGCTCAACGGCGCCGGCATCACCATCGGCAACATCCGCGCCTTCGGAAAGGACATCAACAGTGCCTGACCTGGATCTCATGTGCGACCTGGCCCGCGACGTGTGCATCAACTGGGACGTGGGCTATTGCCAGGAGCACCGCCAGGACATCCGTCGCGGAGGGGAGACGGACTGCTCCTGGCTGGTCATCTGGTGCGCCCAGCAGGCCGGCTACGACACCGGCGCCGCCTGGTCCACCCACAACCTGCGCTCCGAGCTGACCGCCCACGGGTGGCGGGCCTGCGAGCCCGACGGGAATCCCCGGCGCGGGGACCTGCTCCTGCACGACGGCAAGCACGTCGCCGCCTACCTGGGCGACGGCCGACTGTGCGAGGCGTGGATCAACGAGCTCGGCACCGACGTCGATGGCCAGCCCGGCGACCAGACCGGCCAGGAGACGCGCGAACGCGACTACTACGACTACCCGTGGCTGTGCTACCTGCGGCCACCCGCCCGAACCACGACCGCATCGCAGGAAGGACTTTTCAACATGGATGCGACCCATATCCTCTTCGCCCACCAGAACAGAATGTACCTGTACTGCGCGGCATCCCACACTTACCAGTGGATCCCCGACCCGGGAACCCTGACCGACGTGACCTACATCCTCACCCGCACCGGGTGGAGGGTCAAGGACTGGAACGAGATCAACGGCGCCGGCATCACCGTCGGCAACATCCGTGCTTTTGGAAAGGAGGTGGCGTGAGATGGACACGACCACCACCGCCGTCCTGTCCGTGCCGACCATCATTGCCCTGACCACCCTGGCCAAGACCATGGGCGCGAAGGGACGATGGGCCACCCTGACCGCCGTCGTCGTCGGCGTCGCCCTGGGCCTGGCCCAGTACCTTCTGGCCGACTCCGCCGCCTGGCAGGCCGCCTCCCGCGGCCTCATGCTGGGCCTGTCCGCCGCTGGCGCGTGGGACGTGGCCCGCACCATCGGCCCCACCGCGCCTGCCGCCCGGACCGCTCCCGATACCGCCGCGGCAACGGTCCCCTCCGGCTGGGAGAGTGTGGACACCGCGGCCGTGATCGCCCAGGCCACCGCCCGCGCCCACGCCGACATGGCCGCCGAGACCATGCCTGACGAGACCGACGTGCACCGCATCATCGCCGCCGCCAAGGACGAGGCCCTGGCCGACGCCGCCGGACTGGACCGCAGCCTCCTGTCCACCGAGACCGGCGCCGGCCACCAGGTCCACGAGATGGACGGCGCCAGTGCTCCCAGTGCCTGAGTCCGTTCTGGTGGCCCTGGTCGGCCTGGTCGGGGTGCTCGCCGGCCACGCCGCCGGACTGCGCACTCACAGGCAGGACTACCAGGCCGCCAGGGCCGGCGTGGAGGTCGCGGGCCTGCGGGCCCTGGTCGACTCCCTCACCGCCCGCGTCGCGGCCCTCGAGCAGGCCCTCGCAGCCGCCGAGGCCAGGGCCGAGATCGCGGCCCGGGTACGCGCCGAGGCCGAGCGCGACCGCTGGCACGCCATCGAGTACGCCCGCCAGGCCCTCGCCTGGGGCCGGGACGTGCGCGCCCTGTTGCCGCCGGACGCCACATCCCCGCCCGAGCCGCCCATCCCGCCGCCCATCGCCGACGAACTGTGACACGATGCGCCCCTCCACCCGTCCCGGGTGGAGGGGCGCATCATCGTGTTCTGCCGCCGTTCCGACTGTACCCATCCTGTACCCATAAAGAGTCCTGATAAGAACTTTTCGTGGGAGTACCAGCGAGTGGTGGAGATGGCGTGGAAGTCTCACCCGCAGGATCCGGTCGCTTGACGCTTCGGCGCCATGACGCCGAACACCGGGGTTCAGCGGCGTGATACCGGGTATTGACGGCATCCGGGCGAGTATCGCGTAGACGCGTGGAGATGCGTCCAGTATCGTGTGCGTGTACCCATTCTGTACCCACGCGGAAGGAGCCGGCATGACTGGGCGGCTCAGGTTCGGCACGGTGGATCAACGGGCGCCGAAGGGGCGTCCCAAGCGGTGGCGGGCCCGCTACGACGACCCGACATGGACGGGCCCCGGCCGCCCGCCCCGGATCACGGCCCCGGAGACCTTCCCGACCAAGGCCGCCGCCGAGGCCTGGCTGGCCGGCGTGTGGGCGCAGGTCGCCGCCGGCACCTGGACCCACCCCGACGAGCTCGAGGCCCGCCGCGCCGCCGAGACCAGACGGGCTCGGACAGAGACCCTCACGATCGGGCAGTGGGCCGCCCAGTGGCTCGCCGACCTGGAACGGACCCGCGCCGCAGGCACGGTGCGCAAACGCCGTTCCGACCTGCGCGTCCACATCCTCCCCGAACTCGGCTCCCTCAGGCTCGTCGACCTCACCACCCGCCGGATCGCGGCATGGCACTCCGCCCTGCCGTCCGAGGGGGTCCGCGCCGCCTCCTACCAGACACTGCGAGCCATGCTCTCCGCCGCTGTCGACTCCGACGACACCGCCTTGACCAACAACCCCTGCCGCATCCGCGGAGCCTCCGCCGCACGCCGGACCATGGGAGAGCGCTACCTCCTCTCCCCCGCCGAGGTCGCCGCCATCACCCGGGCGATCCGCCCCGACCTGTCCGCCCTCGTCATCCTCCTCGCCGACGCCGGCCTGCGGATCAACGAGGCCCTCGCCCTCCACCGCGACGACCTTCGCCTGGGAACCTCCGCGGCCTCCGTCGACGTCGCCCACTCCCTCGTGCGCACCGGGGCCGACCTGACCCGCGGCCCCACCAAGACCAAGCGCTCCCGCCGCGTCCAAGTCACGCCGTCCACCGCGGTCGCGCTCGCGGACCACCTGGCTCGGTTCGCGGAGGCCGCGATCGTGTTCCCGGCGCCACGGGGCGGCTACATGCGGGACTCGACGGCCTCGAAGGCACTGCGGACGGCGTTGTCCGCAGCCGGGGTGGTGATCCCGCCGGGCAGGTACGGCGGGTGGCACGCCTTCCGACATTACGCGGCCACCCGGTACGGGCAGGCCGGGGCCTCGACGTCGGCCATCATGATCCGGTTCGGGTGGACGCGCCCCGAGCAGGCCATGCACTACCAGCGGGCGGACGCCGACTACGAGCGCATGATCCTGGACCAGATGGCCTCCCGCGCTGGTGAGGCGACCTGGGCCGAGCGGGCCGAGGCCGTCGGCGACGTGGTCCGGCTCGAAGGACGGCGGCGGGCGTAGACCCGTATGCAGGGCGGGCGACGGCGCCGGTGCGGGTTTGTCAACCCTGGTGGGCTTCCGGTTTCTCGCTGCGGCGGTGATCGGCGAGCTTCACGACGCGGTCGAAGGCGGCCCGGCTCTCGTCCTGTCGGTCCTGCGTGACGCTGGCCGTCACGCAGAGGCGCAGGAACAGGAACTCGTAGCAGATGCTCAGGATGAGCAGGGCGCCGGACGCCTCCAGGCAGAGGGTCGCGATGGCGCCGGGCACGGGGGTCATCGCGAGGAGGGTGAGCACCATGGCGGCGGCGGGGAGGGCGAAGAGGGAGAGCATCTGCGGTGCGATGGTCTCGCCCAGGGCCACTCGCACCGAGCGGAACACGGTGCCCCGCTCGGACAGGAGGAAGACGACCACGATCCCGGCCATGGAGGCGAGGAACCCGGAAGCGGTGAGCAGGCCCCCGGCGAGGCCGTCGAAGCCGCCGGGCCTGCGCAGTGGGAGCAGGCCGATCAGTGCCAGGACCGCGTGGAGCGCGGGGAGGACGGGAACGACTACTGCGGTCAGGCGGAGCGGATGGTCCAGGGACTTGCTCACGGCCTCTCCCCCTTCGTCGGGCGCGCTCGCGCAGGTGCCCACTATTGTCCCAGATCGCCTGGGCCGGACCCGGGCCCCGACCACCGCCCGCTACCAGCATTCTCCCCGACCGTCCAGGCTGGTGTCAGGATCGCACCTGGCGTGTGTGGTATAGGCGGGTGATGACGACGGCGCGGTGCGGCGGATCGCCCGCGGCGTGCGCCTGCGTGCTCTGGCGGGTCCCGTTGCGACCCGCGGGAATGTTTGAGGCACATGGGCGTGTTGTAAAGGTGGGTACAGTGGGGTACAGGGTTCGATGTGTGATGCCGTTCTCTCAACGAGGGGTAATCGGGCCCGGCGGACCGCCTACTGTGCGAGTCGGAAGAGAGGATCCCCATGACCTACGACGCCACTCTTGTGGCCAACAACGTGCTCTACCGCGCAAGCAGGAGCGAGCCGCGCGTCACCGTCACCCCGATGAAGCTCCAGAAGGTGCTGTACTTCGTCGCCTCCGAGTATGCCAAGAGGACCGGAAGGCCCCTGTTCTCCGAGCACTTCCAGACATGGGAGTACGGACCGGTCCTCCAGAGCGTCTACCGCGAGTTCAAGCCGTTCAGCAAGTCCGCGATCGACGCCTACGCGAAGGATGCGGCCGGCAGGGCCTACATGGCCGACGAGTCGGACGACCCGGATCTCGGCCAGACGCTCGACCGTGTCTGGGGCGCCGCCAAGGGGCATACCGCCACGGCCCTGTCCCGCATCACGCATGCCGAGGACTCGGCCTGGGACAAGGCCTACCAGGGCAACAAGGCGTTCCTGGACGACGACGACGTCAAGGAGGACAGGACCTACTACCCGGCCCTGTTCCCGGGGGAGACGGCGGGCGGGACCCTGTGAGTCAGCCCGAGGAGGCGGGCCGGCGCAAGCCGACGCCCTTGATCCCCGATGACGCCGAGGAGGACCGGCGCCCGGACTTCCCGCTCGACGGCTCCCCCTCGAAGGCGGTGCCCGTGCCCGACACCCCGGACAAGCGGCACCGCCGGAAGCTGGAGAAGGCGAAGATCCGGTTCGCCAAATGGCTCATCTGGGTGACGCTCGCGATCATGGTGGCCATCGGCGCCGTGTCCCTGTGGAAGACCACGGAGACGATCGACGCCCTCATGGACACCGTCAAGACGATCGCGACGATTGCCCTGGGCTTCGTCTTCGGGCGCATCTCGGGGGACAGGTAGCCCGAGAGTCCAAGCGCCCCCGCCACCCGGTCCGGGTGGCGGGGGCGCTGTCGCCGCCTCGGGGTGTTCAGTTCGGGAGCTGGAGGTAGGCGGCGCGGAGCCGCTTGATGCACATGAGGAGGATGAGGAGGTAGTGCAGGCCGAGCGCGATGATGATCGCGGTGCCCAGGGGGCCCGCCTGGTCGGGGTTGGCGGCCTGTGACGCGCTGACCATGAGAGCGGTGGTCAGGCCGAGGCCTACGAGCACGGAGTAGAGGACGTTGCCGAAGAACTCGTCGAGGAGCCTGCGTCGGTGGCTGCCCGCGGTGCTCGTGTCCGCGGCGCGGGTCTGGAAGGCGAAGACGGCCAGTCCGAACGAGAACGCGGTGAGGATCGCGGCGCCCGCGAGCAGGCTGGACAGGCCCTTGAGACTGGCGCCTGCGAGGAGGGCGCCTGCGGCGGCGAGGACGGGCAGGCCGTACTGCGTGACGATGTCCCAGGGGTTGACCTTGGGGGCCGCGCCGTAGGGCTGCTGGTCGACGAGGGTGTCGTAGTGGTCTTGGATGACGGGGAGGACATCGATCTTGACGCTCATGGGGGCGTTCCTCCTGTCTTCTCGGTCACGAACGTTCCCATCGAGTATCCCACTCCAGGCCTTCGCGGTGCATGAGATCCCGGATCTGGTCGAGGGACTTTCGGATGTGCTGTTCGTCGGTGAGCGTGGGCGTCCCCCAGTCGCTGAACACCCACCGGGCCATCGGCGTCCGCTCGTTGTCGATGGCGAAGGTCTTCTCCTTGCCGTCCTGACCGACCATCTTCACGGAGACGGAGTCGGGCTGCTCGTCGGTCTCGGAGCGGCCCACGAGCCTGCCGGCCAGTTTGCGGTTCTCCTTGACGAGCTCGTAGGTCCTGCGGGGGAAGAGCGCGCCCCCCTTGAGCTTGAGAACGGACTGGACGGTTCCGGCGACCTTGGGGACGCCGTGGTCGGCGAGGTCGGCCTGCTGGTCGTGGTAGGTGACGGTCATCTGCGCCATCTGCGCGGTTGCCAGCCACGCCTCCGACTCGACGACGTTGTCGATCTTGAGGGTGAACTCGTGGTACTTCGCGTTCCAGATCTTGCGGAGCGCCTGGATGTAGGGGGCTTTGAGACTGCCCTCTCGAACCTCCTCCACGACCATGTACGCCGACGAGCACGGGTCGGTGGCGGGTACGGCGAGCACGAGGCGGACCTCGGGCTCGTTGGCGAGCTCGCCGTCGTGCTCCAGCCTGATCTCGCCCGTGGCCACGTCCCGGACCTGGGCGGGTGTGCCGTAGTGCCCGACACGGCCCTTGAGCAGGGCGACCCTGCCTTGGCGCTGGGCGGGCAGGGTGGAGAAGGATCGGTGCTTCTGCTCGTCACGGTCGACGACGCAGGCCCATGCCTCGCACGCGACGTCGAGGAAGTCGGCGCCGTCGCCGGGAAGGGCGCGAAGGTCGAGAGCCGGAGCGTGATGCTTGTGCTTCTTATGATACGAGAACTGGATGGCGTGGGCGGTGTACCGGGGCATACGGTCTCCTGGTCGCGGTGGGCGGCGGTGCGGGGCCGTCGTCAGGGTGGGGTGGGGGAAACGCTACAGCCGCCGCGCGCGGCGCCGCCCCAGGTGCGCGGTTGCAGAACGGCCGCGGGCGCGGCGTCGGAGGGGCTCAGCCCCGTAGATCCTCCCTGTGCAGCCATGCCGCGAAGGCTTCGGCGTCGGCGAGAGAAGGGCACGCCCAGACGGACTGCCCCTCGCGGTAGCGCCAGCGGAGGACCACGGGGACCCGCATCCTCTTGCCGCCGTTGGCCGCGATGTGCTGGTGGGCGATCTCCTTCCACTCTTCGGAGAAGTAGGCCACGGCCTTGCCCCGCACCCAGATTTGAACGGCGCGGCTGTCCACGCGGTTTCGGGGCTCGGGGATGACGTCGGCGAGGATCGCGAGGGCCCCCGAGCCGCCTTTGCCGTGCCTCACGAAGAGTCCGGTCCGTGTGAGATCCCGAATGGACTGCTGGTGCTTGGGCATGACGTACAGGCTGACTCTCCCGCCCCTGACCCAGCTGCGACCGGGCACCTGGATGTCCGCAGCCAGATCCATGATGGCTCCGCGTCTGGGGGCGGGCGACGGCGTCGCTTCTCCGGGCTGTGCACCACGCGCGTCCTTATGCGCCCGCCGGCGCTCCTCCCGCCTCGCCTTCGCGGCAGCACGCCGCGTGGTGCGCTTCTGATCGCGCCGCTCTCGCCCCTCCGCCAACCGCTTACGACTGGCGGTCACTGCTTCGCCGGCACGCCCGCGAACCGTTATCGCGGCCTTGGCGCCGCGCTCGCGGGCATTGGCCGTGGTCTCGGCCACTCGTTGCACCCAAGAGGGTTTCGACGCGTCTACTGCTGAAGAGGACGCCGTATCGGCAGGTACGGTCGCGGGCCCGGCCTGCGGCGGATCCCCAGCTGAGTCCGCAGCGGCCGGGATCGCTGCCGGCGATGGGACGGATACCGGGGCTCCGCCGCCGGCACCGACCGGAGGCGGGTTCAGAACCGGGACCCGTACGGGCTCGACCCGCGGAACCGGTGCTCAGGTGACCTGCGGGACGGGCCGGATGCGGGGCGCGAACACCGCCGCGGCGCTCGCGGGCCGGTCGGCCGCCCGCCGGTCGAGGCGCCCGGCCCACCGGAACAGGCCAGCGGCCCCGGCCCCCGGCAGCACCACGAACAGGATCGCGGCGGTGGCGGCCCCGCCCGCGCCGAGGTCGCCCTGCGCCGTCGCCCCAATGGTCCCGACGGCCATGACCAGGACCAGCAGCGCCGGCAGCACGCCGGCGATCCTCAGCCCGATCCCGCCCCCGGACCTCCCTCGACTCTCGCCGGGGGCGGGTCGTGCGGGAGTGGGGGAAGCGGGTGTCATGGTCTCAGCCGTCCAGGTCCTTGCCGGTGCCGACCTTGTAGAGCTCGGCGGCGGTCATGGAGCCGGCCGGGGTGCCGTCGGCCATGACGGTGTCGACGCGGGTGACCCGGGTGCGCAGCCGGTCGCCCTGCTCGTCGGAGAAGGACATCGGGGTGCCGATGAACTTCGCGAGGTTCGGGAAGGCGTTGATCGTGTCGAAGGTGGCCTGGTCCATGCCTGTGCTGGCCGGATCGAAGACGGCGGTGACGACGCCGTCCGCGCAGGTGATCGAGGTGACCGTCTTGGCGATCATGACGCCGGCGGCGGCCCGCTCGTCGACGAACGCCTGGAACTCCGCGCACGCCTCCTCGTCGGTGATCGCGGCGACGGCCGGAGCGGCCTCGGTGGCCGGCTCTGCGGTTGCGGGTGCTTCGGAGGCGACGGTCGTCGCCGGCGTGTTACTGCTGGTGGTTGCGCTCTTGGAGCCTCCTCCGGTCATCCTGCTGATGGCGACCACGACGACGACGATCGCCAGGATGACGAACCAGCGGCGCTTCCACAACGGCTTCTTCGCCGGAGCGGCCGGGGCGGGCGAGGACTGTGCGGCAGGGACGGTCATGGGACGCGCACCTTTCTGTGCGACGGGGGTGGGGCGCGATGACAGTACGACCATCAGGACCGACCCGGACCCGGAACGAAGGTCACGAAACAGTAACGAACAGTGGTGTCTCAGGAAGCGGACGCCTCGCCCCGGGGCGCCGAGTCACCGGACCCGGTGCCACTCGCGCTCGCGGACCCCGGCGCCGGGGCCCGCGGCCCTGAGAGTCCGCCGCCAGGCCTCGATCACCCAGGTGGGGACCTCCAGCTCGGCGGCGAGGGCCCCGACGCGGCAGCCGACCAGGAGTTCGGCGGCGGCATAGTCCTCGACGGTCACCAGGCGGCGGGCGACGACGGCGTCGATGCGGGCCTCGACGCTGCGGGGCTGGGGCCCCTCGTCGCCCCTGCGGGCGTGCTCCATCTCGTGCATGAGGGTGGGCACCGCCATCCACTCGGGCATCCCGGCGCGCAGGACGATCGTGCGCGTGGCGTGGTGGTAGGCGCCGCGCACGGTCCGGGGCAGGGCGGTCAGGGCGACGGTCAGCCGCCGTCGGTCGCAGTCGGTCAGCAGGGAGTCCAGGGACGGGCGAGTGGGGGACACGGTCTGTGACCGTAACCGCTCTCGCCGACGCAAAGGTGAGTCCTACCTCACAGGGCGCCGAATGCCTCCGCCTCGGCCTCCGGGTCCGTCCCCGGATCGTGAGCCGCCACGGCCCACCCCTCCAGATCAACGTGCCCGTCGGCGGCGCCCTCGTCGGCCTCTCTGCGCACCGCGTCCAGGGGCAGGGCCAGCTCCTCCGCCTCGGCCTCCGAGGTTGCAGTTGCATCACGGTCGACCTCACCGTCGACCATCCGCAGTCCCGCACGCTCGTGAGCGGCCACAGACTCGACGGCGTCGCGGAAGACGTCTTCAGGATCGAGGCCCAGCGCCACGCAGATCGCGCCGAACTCGTCCATGGTCATGACCTTCTCCCCGGCCAGGATCCGTCCCAGCTGAGTAAAACTCACGGGAGTCTCCGGTGCAAGAGAGCGTAGTGAGCGGCCGGATCTCGCCCGAGCCTCGTCAAGGCTGCGGGCCACTGCGCGACCAAGCGCGCCAACCTCACGACTTCCAGACGGCATGACACTAGTGTGCCATATAGCAACATATCATGTAGATGTACCTACTTGACGACGACCTGACGGGTCGCTACGGTACCCACATGGCTACACGAACATGGAACGAAGCCGTTGCCGCAGAGATCAGAGCGGAGCAGGCTCGCCAGCAGATCAGCAATCGCAGGCTCGCAACCCTCGCTGGACTCGAGCAGAGCAACGTTGCCCGCAAGGTCAGGGCCGCCCGTGACATCACCGTTGACGAGTTCGCTGCCATGAGCACCGCCCTCGGTGTCGCCCCCGTCGAGATGCTCGCTCGCGCAGCTCGATCTGTGACTGGTGTCAGCGCCTCCGTCGCACCCGTGGTACCGCCTTCCGCCAGCGGCAACGCCGCGGCGCCGTCGTCGGTGGAGCGGTTGCTGGAGCACGAGGCCGTGTGCGACTCGTGCTGGTCCCTGGAGGACGCCGCCCGGCACACCGCCGGCGCCGCCGACGAGACCGACCCCGCCGTCCGCCCGGCCGCGCTCGCGGCCACCGGCCAGCAGGAGGTGGCGTGATGCTGCCCGTAGTGATCAACGCCATCTTCTGCGTCATCGCGTGGACATTCGTCTTCCTCATCTGTCGTGCGGAGAAGCGGGCCGACGCCGCCCATAAGGCCTCGATTGAGGAGACGCGTCAGATTCTCGGCGGGCGTCCCGTGGCGGGGACGACGACGGGTTCGTCCTCCCCTTCGACGTCGAGCACGAGCTCGTCGGGGAACGGGTACCCCATGCCTTCGTCGGCGGCGCCGGAGACGGATCTGCCGGGTTGGATGGTCACGGGTGTGAAGAACGGGTCCCTGATGAAGGATTCGGGTGTAGTGAAGGACTCGACCGTGATCGGCGAGGATGAGGTGTTCCGCAGTGCGAACTGCTTGCTGGAGGACCACTCGATCACGAGCCGTGGCGGGGTCAGTACGGAGGCTATCGACTCCTCGGCGGTGGCCGCCCGGGTCGCGGACTCGGCGTGCTCCCGGGCGGTTTGTAGGGATTCCTCTGCCCGGGTTGCAGCGGCCTCGCCCTGTGCGACGAGTGACTTGAGTGACTCCGCCTGCTCGGCGGCGGATCGCGCGTGGTCGGCCGCGACCCGCCGGGCCTCCGCCTCGGCGGCCTCGGCTCTGGCGGCGGCGCGCTGCGCCTTCAACCAGGCTATGAAACCGGCCACCGCGCAGACGGCTGAGATTCCGGCTGAGGTCCAGGATGCTGCATCTTGCATTGACTCCTCCTCGATGAGCGGCGGCGGTGCCGCATGCGGTGATGCCTCGGAGCCTACCGGGGAGGGGTCTCTCCCGACTACGGATGGGCCAGCCCCTGAGGGGGTGGCGTGATGTCGTCGTCATCCGCCGATCTTGATCTGGCCCTGGCGCACGGTGAAGCGCTGCTTGATGACGTCGCTGTGCGTCACCCCGGCCTGGGTGTCTGCGGTGATGGTCAGGCGCAGGCCGAATCGGTGGGGGCCTCGGATGATGCTGGTGCCGCCGCTGATGAGGACGGTTGGGCGCTGGCGCGCGTGTTCGAGGTGCTTCTGGAGCGTGCCGTGGAGGTCGAGCGGGACCTGGCCGAGGACGGGCACCGTCTCGGCAGTGGCTGTCGTTATGACTTCATGACCGTCGGTGACGACGACGGTCACGTGCGTCGCAGGATGAGCGCTGTCGTTGACGACGCGGACGGCGGGCGGCTCGCCTTCTGCCTCGACTCTCCAGGCGTACTGGACGTGGTCCGTGGCGGCCGTCAGCGCCCGCTCGGCGATCGTGTTCGCGTCGCGGGCTATGTGGTTGCCATCCTGGGCGACGCGGTTTGCCTCCTCGGCCTGGGCGAGACTCTGCGCCGCAAGGTCGTTGGCCATCTCGGCGTGGCGGTTTGCCTCCTTCGCGCGCTTGTTCGCCAGGCCCGCCAGCAGCAGGCCGCCGACGCCGACGCCCGCGGTGACGGCGTCCATGACCAGGGACAGCGCGTCCACAGTGACTCCTCCTCGGTAGGTGGTGGCGGCGCCAAGGGTGGGGACCCGGCACCGTCCGGCAACGGCGCCTGGGAGCCTACCGGGGAGGACCCCGCCGCGGCCGGGGCGGCGCCCGAGGAGGTGGCGTCTGTCCCGGGTGGTGACCTTGATGGTGCCGGGCCCGTACCCGACGACGAGTCCGGCGATGGTGGTGGGCTCCGGTGAGGGCGACGAACGTGTCAGCCGCCGAGTTCGCGGCGGCCACGTCCATGAGCCTGACGGCGGTGCGGTCCCTGATCGCCAGGGGCGACCTGCGCGCGGTGAGGCTCGGGAGGAGTGTGCGGATCCCTGTCTCGGAGTTCGCACGGCTGGGGCTGGATCCGCCGGTGCTCAACGACGGAGAACCCGCGGAGCGGTGAGTCGGGCGCTGGCGGCAAGACCAGTTCAGGAGCGGGAAGAAGTAAGAAGCGCCCCCGCCGTCGGCTCGGCGGGGGCAGGACGAGACAAGGAAGTGGACATGTCACGCAGAAGGAAGAGTACACCAGTGATCTCGACGGCGAGGAGGCGCGCGGCGCCGCTGCCGGACGGTGTGCGCCGGCTGGCGAAGGCGGGGTGGGTGCTGATGGGCCTGGCCCTGGTGGCGGGCGCCGCCAATCTGGCGGTGTGCCTGCCCGATGGGCGGGCGATGAGCGGCCTGGGCCTGGCGTCCGTCGTGCTGCTTGGCGCGGGCGCCGCCCTGGCGCTGATCGCCTACGGGGGTGAGGACCGGTGAGCGCGCGCCGGCCCGTCGGGGGCGGTGTGCGCCGGGAGTGCCGGTGCGCGCGCTCGCGGCACGTGCACGGAACGGTCCACGCCTACCGCAGGGACGGGTGCCGGTGCCGGGCGTGCACGGCCGCGAACACGCGGGCGGTGACCGCCTACCGGATGGGGCGGCCGGTGCGCTCGATCGGGGCCCGCATGGTCGACGCGGGCCCGGTGCGGCGGGTGCTGCGGGACCTGGTCCGCGAGGGATGGTCGCTGCCGCAGATCGCCCGTGCGTGCGGGTGGGCGAGCGCGACGTCGGTGGAGCGGCTGCTGGATGCGCGGCCCGGGCGCGCGGTATCGGCGGTGCTGCCCGAGACGGCCGGGCACGTGCGACGCGGAGCGGCGGCGCTGCGCGCCGGGGCTGACCCGCTGCGGCGCGGGGTCATGACGGTGCCGGTGGACGCCACGCGCCGTCGGGTGCGGGCCCTGGCCGCGATGGGCTGGTCCCAGCGGGCCCTGGCGGACCTGTCCGGCGTCCACCGCAGCACGCTCGCGGCGGTGGCGTCGGGCGCGCGCACCCGGGTCGCGCGCCAGACCGAGCGGCGGGTCGCCGCGGCCTACCGGCGGCTGCTGGCCTCGTCCGCACCGCGGGGCAGGTCGGCGGCGCAGGCGCGAGCGGCGGCCGGGCGCCGCCGGTGGAGGGGCCCGGCGTACTGGGCGGACATCGAGGCCGGTCTGACCGATGCCGAGGTGGATCGGAGGGCGGCGGCATGAGCGTTATCCCCAAACCGGCGCCGACCTGTGACGCGGTGCTGGCCGCTGTGGCCGGCGGGAGCGTCACCGTCCCGGCCCTGGTGGCGGCCACGGGCCGCACCCGGGTCGCGGTCAATCACGCGGTGGCCCGCCTGCGCTCCCGCGCCCTGGTGTCCGGCACGAGCCGGGACGGGTCCCTGGCCCTGACTGGGGCGGGGCGGGCCGCCCTGGGCGGTGACACCGCCTCGGCGGCGAAGGCTGGCCGGCGCCCGACCACGTCCCACCTGGTGCTGCACCTGGTCGTCCTGGGCGTGGCCACGGTGGCCGCCATGGCCCGTGCGACCGGAATGGGCGAGGGGACCCTGAGGGCCGCTGTGCGCAGTCTCGTGGTGGCCGGGCGCCTGACCCGCACCGGCTTCGCCTACCGGCTCACCGGCGTCGGCGCCGAGGTGCTGGCCGAGTACACGCGCACCTGGGGGCCGCCGGCCTGCCCGACGCCGAGACTGCGCGCCGGGCCGCCGACGACGTGGCCGCCGCCCGGCGGCGCCGCACCGCGCGGGGCGGTCGCCGGCAGACCGACGGGCCCCGCCGGAAGCCCGCCCGGAGGCCTGTCCGGCGGCGGGCCGCTGCGGCGGGCACGACGACGGGGAAACCCCGGGTCGAGCCCGTCGAGGTCGAGCGGGTCGCGCGGGTCTCGCGGACCGCACCTGCCGAGATCAAGCGGGTTGAGCGGCGGGCTCCGGTGCGCCTGGGCCCCGTCCCCCGCCGCCGCCCGCCCTTCGAGGCCCCGACGGCGCCGGTGCTGCGCGGCTACGCCTCGGATCACGGCCTGCCCGCCAACCCGGCCGCCGCCCGTTACGCCGCCGCGCGGCGCCGAGCCCAGTCCCTTGCTCCCGCTTCTACTTCTTCTTCTGCTTCTTCGGAGGGGTTCTTCTCATGACCACGACAACCACAACCGTGATACCGGCCGCCGGGGGTGCGGTGATCGGTGAGGGGGATGTGCGGGCGCGCACGGTCGCGGCCCGCCTGCTGGCCCTGGCCGGCGACGCCGACCGCGTGGCGGTCTCGCAGGCGGATCTGGCGGCGGCCTCGGGCCTGTCGGTGCGGTCCCTGCGGCGGGTGATGGACCGCCTGGTGGGGGCCGGCTGGGTGGGCGTGGCCCGGCCGGCGACGACGACGGCGCCGGCCTCCTACACGGTCGGCGCCCTGCGGGAGGCGGGGATCGCCCCCGCCGGCCCCGCCCCGGCCCCCGCGGCCTCGGGCGGGCCCAGGGTGCTGTCGGAGGCCGAGGCCCGCTCCCCGCTGGGCCGTCTGACGCCCGGCGAGCGTGTGCTCGTGGATCCGTCCCTGCTGGAGGGCGGGGAGAACATCCGCCGCGACCTGCGCGTCACCGACGGCCTGGTGGGCACGGTGCGCGCCCTGGGCGTGCTCAAGGACCTGCACGTCTACCCGACGCCCACGGGCCTGGTGGTCCTGGACGGGCACCGGCGCCTGGCCGCCGCCCTCAGGGCCGGCCTCGACACCGTGCCGGCGCTGGTCGTGGCCGTGGACGACGAGCCCGCCCGGGTCGAGCGCCAGCTGGTGTCCAACGACGAGCACGCCCGCACCCTGCCGGTGGAGCGGGCTGAGGCGATCCGCCAGCTGGTGCTCCTGGGCGTGCCCAGGCGGGACATCACCCGCCGCACCGGCGCGCCCGGCGCCGAGATCGACGCCGCCCAGGCCGTGGCCGCCGCCCCGCAGGCGGTGCGCGACCTGGGCCGCACGTCCCCCCTGCTCGACCTGGTCACCCTCGGCCGCCTGGCCGACCTGGCCGACGTCGCCGGCGCCGACGCGGCGCAGAGGGCGGCGCAGAGCATCTCCCGCGACCCCGCGCAGGCCGACCACGTCATCGAGCGCGCCCGCCGCGACGCCGCCAACGCCGCCGCCCGGGAGGAGGCCGCCGCCGCGCTCGCGGCCACGGGCCTCACGGTCATCGACATCAGGGACGTCCGGGAGGGGGTGAGGGAGCTCGTCATGCTGGTCGACGGGGCCGGCGAGCCGATCACCCCGTCCGACCACGCCTCGTGCCCCGGGCACGCCGCGTACATGGTCGTCGACTGGTCGGTGGACGACCAGGACGGCGTGCACTCCTACAAGCCGGTCTACGTCTGCACGCAGTGGGCCGCCCAGGGGCACCGGGACTTCCACTCCCGCTCGGGGGCGCAGTCGGAGCAAGACGCCGGGCGGCGCGCCCGGGTGCGCCGGAACAACATGGCCCTGGACGCCGCCAACGCGGTGCGCCGCACCTGGATCCGCGACGTCCTCCTCGGCCGCCCCCGGCCGCCGGTCGAGGGCGTGGCCGCCTACGAGCTGCGGGTGGCCCGGTGGGCCCACGCGAACGTGTCCCCGGTCGCCAGGGACAAGGGCCTGGAGCGCATCGGGGTCGACCCCGACTCCCTCGTCGAGCCCGCGACGCCCCTGGAGGCCGCCCGGGCGCTGCTCGCCCTCCACCTGGCCCTCATGGAGGGGGCGATCGAGAAGACCGCGTGGCGCCCCGACGGCCACGGGGACGTCTACCTGCGCATGATCCGCGCCCACCTCGGGGCGCTGACCGCCTGGGGGTACGCGCCGGCGCCGATCGAGAAGCGGATCATGACCAGCACCACCGACGAAGGCGACGCCGATACCGGCGCCGCCGCCGAGGGCGGTGAGGCCGCATGACCGCGACAACAGGACTGGATGCCGGGCTCTGGGCGGTGTGCCGGATGGAGGATCTGCTCTCCGCCGTGGCCGCGGTGGTCCCGCACGTGGGCAGGCCCAAGGACGGGGGCGGCGTCGACCGCGTCCGCGTGGTGGTGGACGCCGGGGCGATGCGACTGGCCCTGCTGGCCGGCGACCGGACCTCGGCGGCCGTGGCCCTGGCGCCGCTGCTCGAGACCGACGAACCCGACGCCGACGAGGGCGGCGGCGCCGGGTGGGTGGCGGACCTGGACCTGACGGCCCCGTCGGCGAAGGTCATCCCCGCCGTGCTCGACAAGGCGGGTGGGGACACCGCGGCCCTGACCGTGGACCCGATCCGCCGCACCCTGCGGGTGGCGGACGCCTCCGGCCTGCTCGAGGGGCGCGCCGTGAAGGTGCGCGCCATGGGCGAGTGGGTCGGCGACGAGGAGCGGGTGTGCGCCGCCGGCGTGGTGCTGGCCGCCTGCGCCCGGCCCCTGGCGGCCCGGGCGACGGCGTTCCTGCCCGCCGACGCGCTGCGCTCCTGGGCGGCGACCGGCCGGGCCCTGGGCGGCCTGCCGATGCGCCTGACCGCCGCCGGGGACGTCGTGGTCGCCGCCGGCGCCGTCGACGACCTGGACGGCCTGACCGTCCTGGGCGCGACGGCCCCCATGTGGGGCGCGGACCACGCGCCCCTGGGCGAGCCCGCCTACGACGGACCCGGGGTGACGGCCCTGATGGGCCTGCTGCTCGACGGCGTCCCCGCCGGCGGGGAGACCGCCCCCGACCGCGACCGCGGCCTGGTGGGCGAGATCACCGACTGGCTGCACGACCGGCCCGCCGACGCCGGGGGTGAGTCGGCGTGAGAGGGGATGAGCTCCTGACGACCGTCGAGGTCGCCCAGTACCTGCGGATCAGGGTCAACACGCTCGAGCAGTGGCGCAGCAGGGGGAAGGGCCCCGCCTTCGAGCGGGTCGGACGGCGCGTGCGCTACCGGCGCAGGGAGATCGACAGATGGCTGAAGCGGAATGGAGGGCCTGATGCGGCATCTCGGGCATAATGGCGGGGGCGGCCCCGACCGCAACGGGACCGCCCCCACCGGCTGCGAAGGCGCTACTGAGCGTTGCCACGGATCACTTGGATTCCTTCACCGTGGTGCCCGGGTGACTCTTCCCGTAGGAGGGGGTCACGTAGCGGCCGGTCTTAGCGGAGCGCCACTTCGGCGCGCCGCCGGACTTGCCCTTGGCCATAGGTTCACCTCCTTTCTTCCCGGGGCGGGTCTGTCGACTCGCCACTGCGTGGAACTGTACTGCCCTGACAGGACGGAAGGCACAATATCTACGGTGCCTGGTATCCGTGGGCCACTACATGTTGTGGTTTTCGAACGTCTGTTTTTTGTGGGTGGCGGGCGTCGGAGAGGCGTTCTGCTTACTGGAACGGCGTGTTGTCGGCATCGGTCGTGGGGCGACGGCAGGCGCTCTTCGCATGCTAAAGATCACATTTTTGACGTGTTGAGACGCGCCGATGAGGGGGTGGTCTCATGAGCGCCGCGACGGCTCCCGCCTGGGAGGCGGACCTCCGCCTGGCGGCCGGGGACGTGCTGACCAGCAACCAGCGGCTGCACTACTACGCGCGCTCCTCCCGGGTCCGCTCGATCCGGGAGGTGGCGGCGGCCACCGCCCGCCTGACCCGGGCCCCGCACCTGGAGCGGGCCCGCATCACGATCACTATTGCGTTCCCGGATCGGCGGCGGCGCGACACCCACAACCTCATGCCCACGGCCAAGGCCGTCGTCGACGGCCTGGTCGACGCCGGCCTGCTGCCCGACGACGACCACCGGCACCTGGTCGGCCCGCACCTGGAGGCCGCCGACGACCCCTCGCCCAGGGCCTGGGGGCGCAGGACTTTCACGTTCCGCATCGCTGTGACCGACCTCGGAGGGGAGACCCCGGCATGAGCACGGGCATCACGGCCTTCACCTACGGGGCCCGCCGGGTGCGGACCGCCGTCGGCGCCGACGGCGAGCCCCGCTTCATCGCGGCCGACGTCGCCGCCGTTCTCGGCTACCGCATGGCGTCGGACATGACCCGCCGCCTCGACGACGACGAGAAGGGGTACGCACTTGTGCGTACCCCCGGCGGCGAGCAGACGATGAGCGTCATCACCGAGTCGGGCCTGTACCAGGCCGTGTTCGCCTCCAAGATCGAGGGCGCCAGGCGGTTCCGCCGCTGGGTCACCGGCGAGGTCCTGCCGGCGATCCGCCGCCACGGCGGCTACCTCGCCCCGGACGCGGCCGAGCGGGCCCTGACGGACCCCGACTTCATCATCCGCCTGGCCACCCGGCTGAAGGAGGAGCGCGCGGCCCGCACCGCGCTCGCGGCCGAGCACGCCGCCCTGGAGGCCAGGGTGGAGGCCGACGCCCCGCACACGGCTCTGGGGCGGGCTGTGGCCGACGCCGACGGCCTGGTCCTGGTCAAGGCGGTCGCCGACGTGCTGACCCAGGAGGGGCTGGCGTGCAGCCAGCAGAGGCTCTTCGCGTGGCTGAGGGCGCACGGCTGGCTGTGCGCCGGCGGCGGCGAGATGTGGAACCGGCCCACCAAGTGGGCGCTCGAGAAGGGGTACGTGCGCGCCGTCGAGCGCGTGATCTCCACCCACGGCGGCCGCCGGCAGCGGTGGACGCCGAAACTGACCGGCCTGGGCCAGGAGGTCCTCGTCGAGGGCTTCACCACCGGCCGCTACACGCTCGGGGAGGACCCCTGACCGACCTCCCCGACACCCCGCCGAACCGGAAGAACCCGCAGAAAGGAACCGATCACATGAACACCTATGTCGTCACCCCCGTGTCCGTCGCCGAGATCCGCGTCGGGGACTCGCTCCTCGTCGAGGGGCGGCCCAGGGACGTGGGCCGCGTCGTGGAGGTCGACGTGCCCGTCAAGTCCTTCATCGGCTTCGACAGCTGCCGCCGCACCCGCGTGTACGACGTCGCCGGGGACATGATCGGCGAGGCCGACCTCGACTCCACCGCCTACCTGCTCCCCGGCGGCGAGGGCGGCGTGGAGCAGGTGCCCGCCGACGAGCTCCAGGCGCTGCGCGAGGCCGTCGCCCGCGTGACCGACAGCTCCGCCGACGACGACCGCGCGGTCGCCCTCGCCGCCACGACCCTGATCGCCGCCCTCGACGACGCCGACGCCCCGGACGAGCCCGACCCCGACACCGAGGCGACCGATGAGGATGAGGAGGCCGACGATGAGGAGGCCTGAGGCCCCCCGCCCCCGCCCTCGCCGCCCCGGACCCGCAGCACCCGACGGCGCCGGCTCGAAGCGGCCGCCGTCGCTGCTGGGCGCGGCCCTGGGCTACCTGCTGGCCGTCGGCGTGTGCGCGCTGGCGCTGTCCGCGCTCGCGGCGCTGATCACCTCCCTGTGGCGGGTGATCCTGTGAGCGCCGCCGGCTACGAGGACTCCGGCGAGCTCGACGCGGACCCGGTCCCCACGACCATGGCGGGAGCCCCGGGCGGGCCGAGAATCGCGGAGAACCGGTGGGAGTGGCTCGACGCCATCGAGATGTTCAACCGGACGTCCGCGGTCGCGCTGAAGCCCGCGGCCCAGGTCATCGCCTACTCCCTGAGCCGCCGGGCCATGGACGCGCAGGAGGCCTGGCCGCCGCAGGCTCATCTGGCCGCCGCCACCGGAATGAGCCGGCGCGCCGTCCAGCGGGCCGTGGACGAGCTCGAGGCCGCCGGGTTCCTCGTCCGCAGGGCCTCCCAGCACCGCGCGCCCCGTTATGCCTTCACCATCCCCGCTGGCGTCCTCGCCATCTACCAGCCGGCGGCCGCCCGATGAGCGGGGAGCGGGTGGGCGCGACGCCTATGATCGGAGTTGATGAACGTGAACGAGGACGAGGTCCGCGATCTGTTGGCTGCTGTGGAACGGACCAGTGCGGCCAGTCGCGCCGAGACGGAACGCGCACGCCGGATTATGGCCGATGCCGCATCTGCGCGCTCGCGGGCCATCCGGGCCGCGCTCGACGCCGGTATCCCACGGCAGCGGATCGCCGAGGCCGCTGGAACGGATCGGAACAACCTCTACAGGATCATCGGCCGCAAACCACGCTAGCGGTCCATACTGATTGCATTGCGTCCGCGGGGGCGGTATCGTCCGCCTTGCGGTCCACACGGACCGCAAGAGAGATGAAGAAGCACCCCGCGTCCGCAATCGACTTGCCGGAAGAGCACGGGCGCGGGGCGCACGATCCCTTGGGAGGGACCATGCCTCAGGATACCTCTGTCTTCGTGCG
>ERZ772968.397-NODE-397-length-22066-cov-10.411840_pt1 | contig 22066 bp, 13 predicted proteins | sample MGYA00580674_ERZ772968 | MGnify/ENA primary metagenome ERZ772968 (study PRJEB29015, sample SAMEA2737940) | human oral metagenome | biome: human oral; feature: human-associated habitat; material: dental | place: China | collected 2138 ...
CTGTGTCGACAAATCCTCCACATAGCCTTTGCTATGCGTCCGGTTTGTCTCCTTGGCAGGACAAAAAATCTGCACCAATCTGACAGACTTCATTTTATCAGCGATTCCTTTATTACGGAGACGGATGTACTTGGGAAGGGAAACCGCTCTATGTGATACGGCGAATGATTGAGGGGGATGGTGAGCCCTTTGGCGACGGCTCGCATATTGTTTATGTGAACGCCTCGATTGTGGATGATACCCCTCTTGGTAAGCTGATGCATGATTTTCAGTGTGTGCAGCCCGAGGAGATGTACTATCCTGTTCTTGCAGAGCGGGCGGGAGCGTTTAAGAATACGGAGAAAGGAGAGATTTATATGAGCTCGAAGTGGGAACAGTTTGTTCAGGAGATCAGCAAAGAGGCGATGGAGCGCGGCATGGAGCGTGGCGCAGAAAATGCGTATCTTTCTTCTATCCGAGCAATGATGGAAAAGTTATCGGTCACGGCAGAGAAGGCGATGGATGTGCTTGCCATTCCGCAGTCGGAGTGGAGCAGGTATAAGGCGATGCTTTGAGAAATAATTGTGACGTACACAAAGAACCCGTCGGCATGATTGTCGACGGGTTCTCTGTGTATGTGGGAAAATTTGTTAGGCGTTCAAGGCGCCCTTTCTGTCATGCGTCAGAACTTCCACTCAACGCCTGCCCTAAGGCTTACGCCGCGCTGTTTTCCTGCCCAGCCTGTGACACTGATGTCTGCGGTGGCGCTTTCGCTTAGCGATGCTTTCCAACCGAGTTCGAGGCTGCCGGAGAATCCTTTCAGCGTGGGAGATGGGGTATCGTAGGATCTGCCGCCGACATAGACGGTGGCATCTGTCTCACCGCCAAACTCGTACTGCGCAGCTGCGCCTAGGATGAGAGAGCCGCCCTTTTGCGGAATCGTCCAGCGTGCGCCTGTACGTAGGCGGTGGCTGTCCACGGCGTCAAAGCGGTAGTGCTCGCCTGTGGAGAGGGTTGCGCTTGTGCCGTTCTGGCGCGTGTAGAAGTAACGGAGGTACATCTCGAGATCTGTGCCGTTTTTCTGCGTGCGCTTTTGCCCAAGACCAAGATGCGCGCCGAGATAGTTTACATGGGTGTCGTAGGAAGCAGAGCTCCCCGCGAGATCACCGGTGTAGTCCATACCGGTGCGTCCGGTACGCAGGCTGCCCTCGTAGAATGTGCCGTCCTTCTCTTCCTGTCGAATGAATGCGCCGCCGCCGATGTAGCGGACGGTGCCGTCGCCGTGTGCGTCATTCACGTAGCTGTCGTAGTTGCCGCGTCCGTACTCGACCATGGGGCCAAAGAGGAGGCGGCCACTGCCGCGCTCGATCGCACGCGCAAAGCCGACGGCGAGATTCATCCCCTTCATCTCTACGTAGGAACCCGTCTCATACCGCATGGAGGAGCCGCTGATGGCGGCAAAGGGGGTAAATTCGTCTGCCCCTGCGGTCTGGATGGAGGCACTTGCGATCCCTGCGCCCGTAAAGAGGTCTGCACCCGCACCGAGGAAGGCGACCGATCCTGCTACCGTTTCGACGATGGATTTGCGGTTGTCCGCAATCTGATCGCGAATATCGGGGAGCGGGTTGGGGTTCGGATTGGGATTTGGATTGGGATTCGGATTGGGATTCGGATTTGGATTGGGGTTCGGATTGGGATTCGGTGGTGTTGGTGGTGTCGGTGGTGTTGGCGGCGGCGTCGGCGGTGTTGGCGGCGGCGTCGGCGTGCCGCCCTCGTCGATGGCAGAGCCGTCGGTCTTGATGATGAGTTCCTTCTCGTCCTTGGTGATGCCGATCTTTGCGACGGTGGCGTCGGAGACGCCCTTCCAGACAGTCATGGTGGTCGCGCCGTTCTTTACGATTTTGGCGTTCGCGGTGTAGAGAAGACGCAGGCGCTTCTCGGTCTCATCGCCGCGCAGATGCGCCGTGATGTCCGTGCCCGTGAGGTCGGTATTGCTCGCAGACGAGAGCCAGAGCATCGTGTCGTCCTTCGTCATACCGGCGGGCAGCCAGAACTCGAGTTTTTGGAATCCATCGATGCGCTTTGCCTTGATGCCCTTGGTCTCCTTGACGACGAGCGCGTTGCCTGCGATGTTCTCCGTCGCGCCGTTTGCCTTGTACCCATAGAGCTGCGCCGCAGAGAGGTTGGGCGTGCCCGTGATGACGATGCGGTTATCCTTGACGGTCGCGACGGAGCCGGCAGCACTGCCCGCGTTCGCTTCGCCGGCATAGATGCTGTGCTGATAGATGCCGCCGCTGATGTTCACAGTGTTCTCGTTTGCCGTCGCCTGTGCCGGCGCGCCGTCTGCGATGGCGTAGCCGCCGATGATCTCCGACGTAAATGTACCGTATGCGAGGTTCAGGGTGTTCTTGCTTGCTGTCGCCGTCGCAGCCGCTCCCTCCGCGTTGGCATTGGCCCTGCCGCCGCGAATCTGCCCCCACGGAGCAGCGGCGGAGAGGGTGACGGTATTCTCTGATGCCGACGCAGTAACGGGGGCATCCTTGCCGATCGCCCCTACTGTGCCGCCGTACACATCACTTGCCGCTGTCAGCGTGCCGCCCTCGGCGGTGACGCGGTTTTTGTCTGCCGCAGCCGCTGCGCCCGCGCGCTCTGCCTTGCCGGAGGCGGCGCCGCCGATGAGCTCCTGCACTGTGCCGGAGGCGTTCTTCAGCAGCAGCACATTTTCATGTGCCGCAGCGGATGCGGTCTTCCCTGCCGCTTTCGTAATGACCAGGGCATACCCCGTCTGGATGCTGGTGTCATCGAGCTTGGCATTCGTGAGGTTGACCGTGTTCTTCGTGAGGGCGGCGGTCGCTGCGCTCTTCGTTGCGATGAGTTCTGCCCAGCCGCCGTACAGCTTGTTCGCGAATGTACCGCCCGTGCCCGTGACGGCGTTCTCCGTGAGCGTTGCCGCCGCATCGCCCGCATTGTTCACTTTCAGGGAGGCAAGTGCGCCGTAGGCATCCTTCACCGCGCCGCCCGTGCTCGTGACCGTGTTCTTCGCTATATGCGCCGTGAACGATGCGCCGTCCTCGGAGGAATTTTCCTGTGAGAGATAGGCGCCATACGCGCTGCTTGTCACCACGCCCTTTGCCTCGATGGTGGCGGTGTTCTCGGTCGCCGTGTATGTCGTCGCGCCGCCAAAGGCGTTCGTCGCCGTCATGCTCGCGCCGCTCATGGACTCCGCCGTGCCCTCCACGAGCCGCGCCGTGTTCCCCGTCGCCGTGAGCGCGGTATCGCCCGCCGCCGTGGCGCCGGGATCCCGCCGATAGGTGATGTATGCACCGCGGATGCTTTCCACGGCATTCGCCTTCGTCACGGTCGCTGCGTTCCGCTCGGCGATTACCGCCGCTGTGCCGTCTGTCTGACGGACAGAGGTGTCTATGCCATAGACACCATCGAGCTTCGTGCCGCTCCCCTCGGCGCTGTTCTCCCGGAATGTCGCCGTGAGATCCGCCGCCGCCGTCGTATCAAGCTGCGCATAGCTGCCCGCAAGATTCGCGATCTCCTTGCCCGCCGCGCTCGCACGGTTCTTCTCTGCGAGGATCTCCGTCTTGCCGGCGTTCGCGTTTTGCGCGAAGATATGGCTGCCGTAGATTTTGTCCGCGCTGAGATCCGCCCCGCGCGCCGTGATGGTGTTCTCCTCGGCGGTGAGCTTCAGATTCCCCGCTGCATTTCGCGCCTCGATGCTGCTGCCGGCGAGGGCTGCGGAGCCAGCGCTCTCGACGTCCGTGAGTGCGGCGCTGTTCTTTGCTGCAGTCAGTTCTGCCGCGCCGAACGCCTTGAACAGACGCAAAAAGCCGCCGTAGGCGCTGCCCGCCTTGCCGTTCGTGAGCGTCAGCGTATTCTCCGCGAGCGTCCCCGTGACGGTACGCGTCGTCGCCGCCGTCTGCTCCAATGAGCCATAGGCGCCATCTACCTCTGCAGTGGTGCCATGTGTGCCGAGCACCTTGTTCTGCGTGACGGTGAGGCTGACATCGCCCGTCGTGCTGATCGCCGAGGCGTAGCCGCCGTAGCTCTCCCCGTTCGTGACGGCGGCAGCGGCGAGGTTCAGCGTGTTGCCGGTGGCGACGGCGGCTGCCGTGCCCGGCGTGCCGGAGCCCGCACTCTCTGTGCCTGCGTAGGAAAAACCGCCGTAGAGCGGCCCCTGGAACGTGCCCGCATCTGCCGTGACTGTATTCCCCTCTGTCCGTGCGGTCGCCGCCGCATTCACGGCTTTCGCATAGACATCCGCACCGTAGACCTCCTGCCATGGAGCAGCTGCGGAGAGGGTGACGGTGTTCGCCGTCGCCGCAGCTGTGACGGGGGCGTCCTGGCCGACCGCCTCTGTTTTTCCGCCGTAGACCTTGTTCGCCGCCGTGAGGGTACCGCCCTCTACGGTGACGCTGTTGCTGTCTGCGGCAGCCGTCGCACCACCAAGGTCTGCCTCGACATAGGCGTTGCCGCCGATGAGATTCTGCGCTGTGCCGGAGGCGTTCTTCAGCAGCAGCACGTTTTCATTGGACGCAGCGGATGCGGTCTTCCCTGCCGCCCTTGTACGAGCAACGGCATGGCCCGCGCGGATGGAGGCGTTATCGAGCGCGGCATTCGTGAGATCGACCCTGTTCTTCGCGAGGGCGGCAGTTGCCGTGCCCGTCTCTGCGGAGAGGTCTGCCACACCGCCCCGCACGTCGCCCGCAAATGTGCCGCCCGTGCCCGTGACGGCGTTCTCCGTGAGTGTCGCCTGTACGTCCCCTGCATGGTCCGCCGGCAGCTTCACGGAGGCACCCACCGCGTTCTTTACCTTGCCGCCCGTATTCGTGACCGTGTTCTTCGCCGCATTCGCCGTGAACGATGCGCCGTCCGCAGAGGTAGTTTGCTGCTCGATCTCTGCGCCCGCGACGCTATTTGTCACCACGCCCTTTGCCTCGATGGTGGCGGTGTTCTCGGTCGCCGTGTATGTCGTCGCGCCGCCAAAGGCGTTCGTCGCCGTCATGCTCGCGCCGCTCATGGACTCCGCCGTGCCCTCCACGAGCCGCGCCGTGTTCCCCGTCGCCGTGAGCGCGGTATCGCCCGCCGCCGTGGCGCCGGGATCCCGCCGATAGGTGATGTATGCACCGCGGATGCTTTCCACGGCATTCGCCTTCGTCACGGTCGCTGCGTTCCGCTCGGCGATTACCGCCGCTGTGCCGTCTGTCTGACGGACAGAGGTGTCTATGCCATAGACACCATCGAGCTTCGTGCCGCTCCCCTCGGCGCTGTTCTCCCGGAATGTCGCCGTGAGATCCGCCGCCGCCGTCGTATCAAGCTGCGCATAGCTGCCCGCAAGATTCGCGATCTCCTTGCCCGCCGCGCTCGCACGGTTCTTCTCTGCGAGGATCTCCGTCTTGCCGGCGTTCGCGTTTTGCGCGAAGATATGGCTGCCGTAGATTTTGTCCGCGCTGAGATCCGCCCCGCGCGCCGTGATGGTGTTCTCCTCGGCGGTGAGCTTCAGATTCCCCGCTGCATTTCGCGCCTCGATGCTGCTGCCGGCGAGGGCTGCGGAGCCAGCGCTCTCGACGTCCGTGAGTGCGGCGCTGTTCTTTGCTGCAGTCAGTTCTGCCGCGCCGAACGCCTTGAACAGACGCAAAAAGCCGCCGTAGGCGCTGCCCGCCTTGCCGTTCGTGAGCGTCAGCGTATTCTCCGCGAGCGTCCCCGTGACGGTACGCGTCGTCGCCGCCGTCTGCTCCAATGAGCCATAGGCGCCATCTACCTCTGCAGTGGTGCCATGTGTGCCGAGCACCTTGTTCTGCGTGACGGTGAGGCTGACATCGCCCGTCGTGCTGATCGCCGAGGCGTAGCCGCCGTAGCTCTCCCCGTTCGTGACGGCGGCAGCGGCGAGGTTCAGCGTGTTGCCGGTGGCGACGGCGGCTGCCGTGCCCGGCGTGCCGGAGCCCGCACTCTCTGTGCCTGCGTAGGAAAAACCGCCGTAGAGCGGCCCCTGGAACGTGCCCGCATCTGCCGTGACTGTATTCCCCTCTGTCCGTGCGGTCGCCGCCGCATTCACGGCTTTCGCATAGACATCCGCACCGTAGACCTCCTGCCATGGAGCAGCTGCGGAGAGGGTGACGGTGTTCGCCGTCGCCGCAGCTGTGACGGGGGCGTCCTGGCCGACCGCCTCTGTTTTTCCGCCGTAGACCTTGTTCGCCGCCGTGAGGGTACCGCCCTCTACGGTGACGCTGTTGCTGTCTGCGGCAGCCGTCGCACCACCAAGGTCTGCCTCGACGGAGACGCTACCGCCGATGAGATCCCTCGCTGTGCCGGAGGCGTTCTTTAGCAGCAGCTCATTTTCATTCGCCGCAGCGGATGCGGTCTTCCCTGCCGCCCTTGTATGGGCAAAGGCATCGCCCGCGCGGATGTGGGCGTTATCGAGCGCGGCATTCGTGAGATCGACCCTGCTCTTCGTGAGGGTGGCGGTCGCCGTGCCCATCTCTGCAAAGAGGTCTGCCACACCGCCCCGCACGTCGCTCGCAAATGTGCCGCCCGTGCCTGTGACGGCGTTCTCCGTGAGTGTCGCCTGTACGTCCCCTGCATGGTTCGCCTGCAGCGTCACGGAGGCACCCATCACCTTCTTTACCGTGCCGCCCGTATTCGCGACCGTGTTCTTTGCGGCGGTCGCCGTGAACGACGCGCCGTCCGCAGAGTTGTTTTGCTGATTGATCTCTGCACCCGTGACGCTGCTTGTCACCACACCCTTTGCCGCGACGGTGACGGCGTTCTCGGTCGCCGTGTATGCCGCTGCGCCGCCAAAGGCGTTGTCGATGCGGATCTCGGCACCGGACAGTTTGGACAGCTTGCCCTCGTTGAGGTCTGCCTTGTTGCTCCCAGCGATGAGCGTCGTATCTCCCGCCGCCGTTGCAGCGCCGTCGCGCTCATAGACGAGCTTTGCTCCCGTGAAGCTGCCGCCGTCAGCGGTCAGCTTCGTCACGGTGACGGTGTTGCCCTCTGCGGTCACCTCTCCCGCGCCGTCTTTCTGCGTTGTCTTGGCAAGCGCACCGTACGCATCGTAGGCAGTGCCGCTCTGCACCTCTGCCGTATTCCCCGTGAGCTTTACCGTGAGGGCGGCATTCTCGGATGAGATGATGTCGGCATAGCTGCCGGCAAGGGTATCGGCATTTTTGCCCCGCATGAGGGCGCGGTTCGTCGTCACCGTGGTCTCTGTCGCGCCCGCATTGCTGTTCCGCAGCTTGACGTGGCTGCCATACATGTCATTGACATCGAGTGCCGCGCCATCTGCCGTGACCGTGTTCTCCTCCGCACGGATCTGCAGACTGCCCTTCGCATCGTGCGCCTCTATGTAGGAGCCGCGGAATGCGACATTGCTATCGCTCTCGCTCGCGGCGTTGGTGAGGACGACACTGTTCTTGGCGGCGTGCAGATCTGCCGCGCCGGCCGCCCTGCTCAGGGTCAGCCGACTGCCGTCCACCTGGTACGCCTTACCGCCTGTGAGCGTGACCGTATTCTCGGCAGCGGATGCCGTGATCGCCTGCCCTCCTGCCGCCGCAAGCTGGTCGAGCTTGCCATCGGCGCCGCATACCACCGACTTAGCGCTCGTGAGCGTCCCGTCGATGCTGTTCTTCTCCGTCGTCAGGCTGAGCTTGCCCGTCTCACTGCTTACGGATGCATCGCCGCCCGTGATGTAGACGGCCGTACCATCCGTCGGAAATGCCGCCGCACCGGCGAGATGCAGCTTGTTCTCGGAAGCGGTCGTCGTCGCCGTTCCCGCCTTTGTCACCGCATTCCCCCAGCCGACCAAAATTTTCCTCTGGAACGTGCCCCCGTTCGCCCATAGCTCGTTGCCGCTCGCCGTCGCCGTGGCAGTACCGGTCGCGTCGTCGTTCGTCGCCGACGTCTTGCCGCCGAAGACGGTCTCCTTGAAGGTGCCGCCTGCGATGGTGAGCTGATTCGCATTTGCCGCAGTGGTGACGGCAGCGGCTTTTTTTGCCCTGAGAGTGTTGTATCCGCCTGCACTGTCCTTCTTGAACGTGCCGGAGCCCGCCGCGATCGTGACGATGTTCCCGTTCGTCTCTGCCGTACTCAGCGGAACATGCGTGCCGCCTGCCATCTGCTCTGCAAAGGCGTAGCCGCCGTAGAATTGGTCTGCGCCCGCCTTTGCGGTCAGGTGATTCTCGTTTGCCTGCAGGGAGATGGATGTCTTGGTCGGGTACGCATACACATATCCGCCGCAGATTTCCGTGACGGTACCGCCCGTAGTGAAGGTGAGGCTGTTGCGCAGTGCCTTCGCCTCGCTGCGTGCATCCGTTTCTGTTATGGCCTTGCCGCCGTAGAGTTTTGTCTCTGCGGTAAAGCTGCCGCCCGTGACGGACGCCTCACTGTCCGTCACCGCTGCCGTGCTGTTGACGCTCTTGGTCTGTGCATAGGCTGCACCGCCCGCAACGGTGATCTCACCGCCCTCGGGCACGTTGTAGGTGCCGCCCTCGATGGTGACCTTGCTGTGCGCGACCTCTGCCACGCCCCGCGTCGCGCCGCCGCCGTCGCCCTCCTTGGACATGGCGAGACCGCCGATGATGCCCCACTGCGCCTCAGGGGTGGTGCTGTCGAGCTTGAATGTGCAGTTCTTGATGGCGACCTCCGCGCCGGAGATCTTTGCGGTGCCGCCATGCTCCAGCCATGCGTATGCGCCGATGGCGCCGCCGATCGTGCCGCTGTTCACGGTCGCCTTGCCGCCCGCGTTCATGCCCGTGAACTGGATCGTGCCGTCGGTCGCGCTGACCTTCCTCCACGCGCCTGCGACGAACGTGGGGCGGTGGTAGCTGCCCGCGAGATAGTAGATCTCGGGCGATGCCCCGCCGCCGTCCGTGCCGACGGTGATGGTCGCCGCCGTGCCGTCCGTGCTGCCCGCGATGCCTTGGGACGCCACGGTATCCGTCGTGACCGTGCTGCTGACCATGGGGTCGGCAAGGGCGTACGGCATGCCGCCGAGCGTGAACGCACCCGCCGCGAGCGCGGCGAGGATGCGCGGGGTGAGGGATTTGGATTTGTGGGTGTGGTGTCGTTTCATGGGAATTGCTCCTTTCTGGATGCGGTCTATTTGTAGGGAGGTGCTTCCTAAATACACACTGCACTAATCATACTGTAGCACAGTTCAGAAAAAAGCGTACTGTAGCAAATGACAGGAGTCAAACGTCCCAATACTTCAAGCATCACTTTTACTTTACCGTGTTCATAGTCAATTTCTGAAATTTCTCCCTGTTGTCCATCAAATGAACCACCTTTAACAGTAACAACTTCACCAACTTTAAAATTAATATCAAGTCTTGGAGCTTTTTCCTCCCCGTCAATATCAATTCCAATTTTAGAAAGTAAATCTGTGGCTTCTTCATCAGACAACGGTATTGGATCACTTCCAACTCCGACAAATCCAGTAACTCCATTAGTATTTCTTATTACATACCAGGCATCACTGTCAACACGATATCCCAGTCCTAGTTCATTTTCTTCCCTAACAGAAAGCATTTCTATCATTACGTAGCTTGGAAAAAGTTTTCTTGGAACTTTTACCATTTTTCCACGTTTTTCCTCCAGCACCTCTTCTTCAGGCACCAAGATTCTAAACACTCTGTCTGTTAAGTCAAGCGACTCTATTCTTTTTTCAAGGTCAGCCGCTGAACTTCCAGGGTTCCGGTTTCAAGACTACAGACGGTAAGTCTGGCTCTGTTCTGGCCATTAAGGTCAATGGTGGCGGTGCTCCGACTAAGGTTGAGGCAGACGAAAACGGTAACGTTTCTGGCTCTATCGCATGGCGTGATGACCTCAAGGTTGGCGATGAGGTTGAGATCAACGTGCTCACCGGTTCGCTCAAAGAGGGCGACGTGAAACGCGGCGGTACGGCTGCAATTGTCAAGGTCGTTGCGACAGACGAGAACAACCAGCAGGCAAACGACCAGAGTTCTTCCTCTCTGCCCGGCGGTGGTAATGATAATACCGACCAGGGTGATAAGAAAGAAGGCGGTAAGGGCGGTCAGGGCGCCACCGGCGACGTGCAGAATAAGACCGAAGAGCAAGGTACCCAGGCCGAGACTGCCAAGCAGGCATCCGACTCTGACGGTTCCAACAAGACCGAGACTGCTAACCAGAGTGCAGATGTGAACACCCCCGCCGCAGCTACTAATGCTGAGGCAGCTAACGGTGCTCACCAGTTTGCTACCTGTGATGAGGCTCGTGCAGCAGGCAAGCAGGATATCCAGCGCAGCGACGCTGCATATGCCGAGCATCTCGACAGCGACCATGATGGCGTGGCTTGCGAAAGCAACGGCGGCAATGGTGAGCATGGTACCGCATCCAACGGTAACGGCGGTGCAGGTTACGTCTCGGATAACAACGGCGGCTCCAATAACGCTTCTTCGAACAGCAACGGCAAGCTGGCTAACACCGGTGCAAATGGTGCTCTGACCGTAGCAGGTCTGGGTATGGTTGCTCTGGGCGTGGGCGGTGCAACCGTAGCTGCTCTGCGTAAGCGCAAGCGTGCCTAAAGATTAGATGCTCAAGTCCTCGGGGCGGCTCTAGAAGCTGCCGGAGGCTACATAGAATCCCTCGTTCCTCATGATTGAGGAGCGGGGGATTTTGCTGTTTAAAACCTCAGAATCTAGGAAGAGAGTTTCCACAAAAAGCTGCCAATAGCCGCCCTCCGTAGCAAGACCCCGCACGGCAGTAATAACGATCGAAAAGCGTACCAATCAGGATTTGCATAGGAGACGGATCTAAGTCAGAATGTGCCTTTTGCGCATCCCCTAGATAGGCGCTACACACCCCGTATATGCAAATTCTGCATTTTTATGAGCATGCCACCACATTTTGACAGTACTGAGTCTCGTTCTTTATCCTTTATTCCCTGCAATCGCGGGGAACTTTTAGATATGCACGAAATACATAACTACAAGTTAAGACAGACACAGGAAGAACACAGGAACGGGCGCGAACCTAGAAATACAAGAACATAACGGCACATAAAACGGAACGGAGAGTCCAATGGATATCTTGATGATGGGACTGGCAGACCTAGTAGCAATTGGCACGCTCTGCACCCTGTACATGATTCGTCATAAGACCCGTGAACTCATGATTTCATATGCGGTTATCAACGCCGGTGTTTTCACCGTAACGGTCGCCCTGGCACATGCCGGAAGCACCGCGGGCGCTATGGGTCTAGGACTCTTCGGTGTTCTCTCCATTATCCGCCTGCGGTCTACCTCCCTAAGCCAGCGTGAGGTCGGGTACTACTTCGTATCTCTCGCCCTAGGTCTGATCTCCGGCGTGCGGCTTGACCCGCCATATATCGCCTTCATCCTCATGGTGGTACTGGTCGGAATCATCGCACTACTGGATTCACTGATCTTTGAAGCGAAAAACCAGCCGCGCACCCAAACCGTCACGGTGGATCGCGCTATCAGCGACGAAGGAACCCTGAAAGCCTATTTGGAATCGCGCCTCGGGTACGAGGTCGTCTCCGCTAAGATTCTGGAGCTTGACCTGCTCAACGACACCACACAGGTGACCATCACCTACAAAGAGCTTCCCCAACTCCAAGAACACCTTAACGCGAATTACGAATACTACGCTTCCTAGGCTTTATCTCGCAGATATCGCCTAAAACTACACCTAAAAACTCACACGTTGAAAGGACCTACCATGAGTCCCCAAGCACCTCAGCCGTACACCCCGTTTCAGGGTGGCGCCGCACAGACTTTGGAATCTACGCACACCCCTGCGGTAGATAATACTCCGTCTTCTCACCGAAGCGGGCACCGAGAGGAAAGTACCATGTCTATCGTGCCAACCTATTGGCAGAGCATCAGCCTCGATGAACTCAACGAAAAAGCCGCTATGCAGACCCGTGTGGACCGCAAATACATTGTGGACGCAGATTATGCGGCATCTATCCTAGCTGAACTTCCCGCCGACGAGGCGGCCGTCCTAGAAATCGACGGTCAGCGTGAATTCGCCTATGACTCTGTATACTTCGACACCCCTGACCTGGTGAGCTATAAGGCTTCCGCCATCGGCAGCCGTAACCGGTTCAAGGTACGTACTCGCAGCTATCTGGATTCTGACCTGAGCTTCTTGGAAGTCAAGACTGAAGGGGCTCGTGAATTCACGGTCAAGGAACGTATTCCGTACTCTATCGAAAACCGTGACATGCTCACTGCAGAAGGCAAGGAATATGTAGCTACCGCGCTTGAACAGCTGACGGATGCGTCTGTAGATGACCTGGAGCCGGTTATCCGCACCGGGTACCGTCGTACGACTGTATATTTGCCTCAGTCCGAGCAGAATCCGGTGGATTCTCGCCTCACGATTGATACTTCGCTCACCTGGACTCCGCTTTCAGAAAGTGTGCTCATGTACACCGCAGACGGTGGTGAAGGGCCAACCAAGTATCAGGTCGGTACCGAATATACTGCACCCGGTACGGTGATTATCGAAACGAAATCCGGCAGTGCACCTTCGGTCGCTGATAAGTATCTGTGGCGTGCGGGCATCCGACCCGTCAAAATTTCTAAGTTCGCTACGGGTATGGCTGCGCTGAATCCTCAGCTGCCGGCGAACAAGTGGAAGCGCACGATTCAACGTTGGATGCAGCTTGAACCTGCCGCTTAGATCTAGACCCTGAGCGGGTAACGTCTTAGAACGCGGTACAAGAATAGGGTGGGGTTTTCCAGAGGCTCACCGTGTTAGGGCATTCTGGAAACCCCACCCTCTCGCGTAGGATGGTTGAGGCAATCTTTACCGAGACACTTAATCCCTACAGACGAGGAACTCCGTTCGAGATGTTCAAAAACCGGTTTACATCTGTTCTTACATGCGCCTTTGCAGCATCGCTGGCATTTGCCGGATGCGCGATTAGCGGGAACCCTGATAACTCCAAAGCCACTGTGACCGCACAGGAACAAGGGAAGGAACTTAAATCTGGCGTATACACCTCGAGTACCAAAAATGGTGAAAAGATTAATGCGCAAACTCACTTTACGCAAGAAGACGTGACCTGGAACCAGGATGCTGTTCTTCCGCTCAATCTGGCAGATCCTACCGCAACCGATGGGGTTAGCGAACAAAACGGCACGATTACGATTACGAAGGGGGGAACCTACCGTATGTCTGGCGACTATACGGGGCAAGTGAAGGTTCAAGCCCCTAAGACAGATAAAGTTCAGCTCATTCTTGACGGCGTTAATATCACGAATGAGATCGGACCTGCTATTAACGTTGCCTCTGCCGACGAAGCCGTCATCTACACGTCTCGGGGCAGCACCAATAACCTCAGCGATGGTCCCGAGTATGCAGTCCAGGGCAAAAAAGAGGCAGATTCTACGATCTATTCAACCGCTAACCTAACCCTTGCGGGCGATGGAACGCTGAACGTCGCCGGTAAATTTGACGAGACGGTGCACACCACCAAAGGACTGGTTGTTGCCGGCGGTGCCCTCAACGTTAATTCTTCGAAGACCGGGCTTAAAGGCAAGGACTACGTGGATATTCAGGGCGGGACCCTGCGTATTGAAGCCGCAAAAGACGCGATTAAAGCCACCAACACCGAAAAACAAGGCCTTGGATGGGCGCGCGTGGCTGGCGGTGACACTGTTCTTCGTGCTGGTGACGACGGCATCAAGGCGCTGCGCACCCTTGAGATTCTGGACGGGAAGCTCACCATCGAAGGGTCTGAAGAAGGGCTTGAAGGGCAATACGTCAATATTCATGGCGGCAATACGCTCATCAACAGCAATAACGACGGTGTGAATGCCTCGCTCAAGGACCAGCTGCCTAATGATCAAGAGTATGAGGATCAGAAGGAAGACAGCGACCAGCCGGATGCCAGCCCCGTACCCTTGGGTGGTGCCCGCGATACCACAGAGGTTATTGATACCGTGATCAACATGACCGGTGGAAATGTAACCCTCAACGTGGGTGCCGACGGCATGGACTCTAACGGACACGAGTTCTACACAGGAGGCGAGTTGCTAATCAACGGTCCTCAAGACGATGCCAATGACCCTATTGATCCAAATGGTGACATTACTGTAAGTAACGACGCCAGGATCTCATTTGGCGGCGGTGGTGTAGAGCTTTTCAAGCGCCCGATCGACGACTCCACAAATGGGTATCTGCGAATTGCAGATAACGATACTTTCCCACAAGGGCAGTCTGTTCAGGCAGTAGATTCTGCCGGACAAGTCGTTGCAAACTACCGGGTGATTACTCCGGGTGTTAAACAAGTATTTTTCTCGAATCCCTCTATCGTGAAGGGTCAAGAATATACTCTTTACCTAGCACCCACGCTGGTGGATCCGAAGACCACCACCCTTGCACCTGGTGCCGTTGAACGTGGAACTTTCACGGCATCAACCCCTGATCTGTAAAACATAACGAGAGGAGAGAATCCTATTCCAACCTTTAGCCTGCGCAGGATAAAACCATCACACAAAACTCCGGCGCGGGTGGCGGTGCACGCCACAAATATGCATCAGAAAATCCAATTTCTATCACACGACACATACATCAGGAGCCTGCAGGAACCCGTGAATTTGATGCGGCTGGTACCCGTTACCCCGTAGAATTCGGATGTAAGCCCTGAAAATACTCACAAACTACTCAAACAGTGTAGATAGAAAGTGATTCTTTCCCCATGAATAAAAAAATACTGACTTCGGCAACCTCGGTAACTTTGCTCGCGACGCTTGCGCTCACCGGATGCTCAACTACAAGCAACGCCCTCGCCTCTGGCACGACGGCGGCGGATAGCTCAGTCGGTACGACTGCGACAACATCCTCGGCAACCGCCACCGACACTGCCGCCAGCAGCTCGTCATTCTCGACCAATGTAAAGAGCGGCGAAAAACTCGACGTCGACACTCACTATTCGGAACAGGATCTCAGCTGGGACACTTCCTCCGAAACCGCGATTGACCTGTCAAACCCCACCGCAACGGACGGCGTTACGGTTGAAGACGGCACCTTGACCATCACGAAGGCTGGCACGTACAAACTCTCCGGCGAATACCAGGGGCAGATCAAGGTCGAAACCGCTGACAGCGACGCGGTTCGGCTCGTTCTCGATAACGCAAACATCACGAATTCCAGCGGTGCCGCGCTGAACGTGGTAAACGCTGACGAGGTTATTCTTTACAGCGCATCCGGCACCACCAATACGATAAGCGACGGCGCAGACTACACCGCTACCGGGGAAAATGATCCGGATGCCGTGGTCTATTCCAAGGCCGACCTGACGATCGCGGGTGAAGGCACCCTGAAGGTGAACGGCAACCACGAAGACGGCATTCACACGAGTGACGGCCTTGTGATTGCCAGCGGCACTCTTGAGGTCAATGCGGCGAACACCGGTATCAAGGGCAAGGATTATGTGGATATCCTAGGCGGCACTATTAACGTGACCGCGCAGCAGGACGGCATCAAATCCACTAACGATACCGACGAGGGGAAGGGCTGGACCCGCCTGAGCAACGGTACCGTGACCGTGAATGCGGGCGATGACGGTTTCAAAGCCTCTCGGGTCGTCGAAATTTCCGGGGGCTCCCTGACGGTTGAGCAGTCCGATGAAGGCATTGAGGCACAGTACATCAATGTCTCTGGCGGCGATGTAAACGTCACGAGCGCGGATGACGGCATGAATGCCTCGCTGAAGACAAGCGATTCTGAAAGCACGGATTCATCCGTGAACACCTCTGATACTGCCAATCAGCAGCAGAACAACCAGCAGCAGGGCAGCCTGCCGGGTGGGCAACAGAACGGAGCCTCCAATCAACAACAGCAGGGGACAGGTCAGCCTCAGCCTCCTGCGATGTCTGGAACCTCGCAGGACGGTACGTCTCAGAACGGAACTTCAGGCACTGCTCAGCAGCAGAACAACACCCAGAACCAAGGCAACCAGAACATGGGGCAGCCTCCGGCAATGCCCGGCGGTAACGCCCAGGACGGCACTACAGGTACCGGCCAGCAGGGGATGGGTCAGCCCCCGCAGGGTGGTATGCCCGGTGGTGGCGGCGGAACCTTTGAGGTTATCGATGCTGCAATCAACGTGAGTGGCGGTCACGTTACCGTCAATGCTGAGGGCGATGGCATTGATTCGAACGGTGTCACAACTCTTTCTGGAGGAACGCTGATAGTGAACGGCCCCAGCCAAGGCGGTAACGCTGCGCTGGATACCAACGGCGACTTGCTCCTCAACGGTGCCACGGTTCTCAGCGGCAGCACGGCAGATATGTTCGAGGCTCCCTCCACCAACTCGACGAGCGGCTACCTGAAACTGACCAATAGTTCCGGATTTGAGCAAGGATCCACGGTTCAAGTAGCGGATTCATCTGGTAAGGTGGTGGCTAACTATAAAGTCACCAAGTCGAATGTGCAGTTGGTTCTCGTCTCTAGCTCATCGATCGTCAAGGGTCAGAGTTACACGGTGTACACTACAACATCGGCTGTGGACTCCAACGCAGCGTCGTTGGCATCCGGTGCGACCGAGCTAGGTAGCTTTACAGCCAGCTAGTGCGGGTTGTTCCCAGGGACTTGGGGATAAAATCTTTGAGTCTCGGGCTTGTAGAGATGGGTTGCTACGCGCGGCTCTTATAGAAGGCTCCTACAAAGGTTTGGGCTCCACATCAGCGTATAATGCGCGAGGTGGAGCCCAAACCTTATGCATAATTCGCCAGAGTTCAGGCGAAGAAACTGAAGATTCGATAGATTTTCTGAGCATGAATCTGTCAATCAACAAGACATTGAGGGGTAAAACAAGGTACCCTAGAACATAGGAAAGACTAGAGAGCGATCCGTGGGTTATGCGCGCCTTGGGTGTGGTGGCTGCGGACATGAGGAAAGAGGGGGTCACGCCATGGGGCGCGGCCGTCAGAAGGCTAAGGCAACACGGCAGGCTCGGGAGATGAAGTACTTCAGCCCCGAGACCGACTACAGTGCACTTGAGCGCGAGCTCAACGCTAAAAACACTAAATCCTCCGAATCATCTTCTCGTCGCTATGATGATGAGGATGATTACTCGGCATACGCGGAGAAATATGCCAAATATGATGATGAGGTGTAGCGGCAGAGCCTAGCGTTACGCTCATACGCGAACCGGCTTAAGTACCCTGCAGGGTGACTTGGGCCGGTTTTTTGTATACTCTGCGGGCGTGCTTGAGCGGTCTACGGGTTTTCATGTTGGCTTGTTTGCGCATCTGCTGATGCTGGCGTGGCATCCTGCGGTGTGGATACGATAGTGTCACCTACGAAAATGTACAATACCCGAATAAGACCTGTGCCCACCTGGATATTCCTGCCAATGAAATCGCGGCCGCGGGAATTGTCCTCGGTTACCGCAGTGATGACAAGGTGAATTTGCATCGCAGTCCCCGCTCCGGCGGTCGTGGGGATTTTAACGATCACATAAGGAGAGAATGATGGGAACTAAAGATGACATTGTGCACATAGCCACCGACTATATCCAAAGGAACGGCGTCAGCGGTTTCAGTTACGCAGATATAGCGCGCAAAATGAACATCAAAAAACCCAGCATTCACTACTATTTCCCTGTGAAATCCGATCTCGTGCGTGCAGCCTTCGAAAAGTACAGCGCAGACTTTTTTGAGACGCTACGCCAGGGCGTGGATGCGGCACACAGCCTCCGCGAAGAACTCGAAGTCTATATGAGGCCCTACCGTGCGAACCTGGAACAGGGCTATAAACTCTGTCTCTGCTCAATGCTGGCGCTGGAATCCCTAAAGCAGAGCGCACCCGATCACGATGCTGAAGAGAGCAAGAAGACGGCGAAACGGGGAACGCATATCAATGCCACGTTCGTGCCCCTGCGCGCCCAGGCTGAAAACCGTGAGCCTGCCGAGATTAACACCGCAGATTTTCAGACTAAGAATATTCGCTGGCTCGCCGAGCGTTTTGAGCACGCCGGGTACGACCCCGAGCACGCGCAGACAGAGGCGGAGTCCTTATTCTGCACGGTGCAGGGCGCGCAGCTGATAGCACGCTCCGCACAGAGCCTTGACCTCTTCGACTCCGTCACCAAGCGGCACCTCGATAACCTCACCGGCGCATAAGCGCATATCACGTAGAGTCGACAGGCTTATTTTGCGAGTTATTGCGCATCGGGCGACTTAAATAACCGCGAAATAGAAATCGGACTAAAACGGTCTGGCATCTAATGCATCAAGCTGTGTGGAGTATATGCGCATGGTGAGACGATCCCCGGAAATGAATACTCATACATAGCTGAAACATAGCTTCTTCATGTTTTAAAACGAGAAATGCCACGCATTCTAGAATCATGAAGAACGAAAATACTACCGCAACACTGTCAGCCGAACAGGTCGAAGAGACTTCTGAAATATCCCAGAAACCTAAGAAAAAGAAAGTAACTAGGCGCGTTCTCTTAGGAGGCGGCCTCGGCACCCTTGCCGTCGCGGGTGTTGGTGCTGGCTGGGCATATAATCGTTATCTTGCCGAGCATACGCAGATTGATGACACCGTAGCATATGAAAAATCACAACAAGCAAAGAATAATAATTCATCATCTGACGGTGCCTCAAGCCCCAGCAAACTCACCAACGTTAAGATCACCTCTGATGGTCTGAGCGCCAGCGAAGGCTCTATTACCATTACCAAATCCACCGAAGGAAGCGGCAACAACGCGGTCGTTTCCTTTGCCGCCGAGATCAAACTCAACGCCATGACCCTGCTGCGCGGAGCCTTCGCTAACAACAAATTCGGGCAAAACATTATCGACACGCCCTCCAATATCGCCGCGCAACATAACGGTATCTGGGCGATTAACGGTGACTACTACGGGTTCCGTGACACCGGCATCGTCATTCGCAACGGTGTGGCATACCGCGATTCCGGCGCCCGTGAAGGGCTCGCGTTCTACCAAGACGGCTCCGTCAAACTCTACGACGAAACCGGCACGAACGCGCAGCAGCTCCTCAACGAAGGTGTCTGGAATACGCTTTCCTTCGGACCGGCACTCGTGCGGGACTCAGAGGTTATCAGCGGCATCGACCAGGTTGAGGTCGATACCAACTTCGGCAACCACTCCATTCAAGGCAACCAGCCGCGTACCGGCGTGGGCGTGCTCGGTCAGAACCACCTCGTATTTATCGTGGTCGATGGGCGTTCCGACGGGTATTCGCGCGGAGTCACCATGCCCGAATTTGCCTATATGTTCAAGGAACTCGGATGCGTAAGCGCCTATAACCTAGACGGCGGCGGATCCTCGGTGATGGTCTTCAACAACCAGCTGGTCAATAAACCGATGGGCGGCACCAAAGAACGCGGAACCAGCGATATTCTGTACATCGCCGGGAGCGCATCATGATAATCCTGATACCCGCCTATAAACCGGATGAATCTCTCGTGCAGTTAGCGGAGCAGATTATAGAATTGGATGCGCACGCCGAAATCCTGGTGGTCGATGACGGCTCGGGAAGCACCTACGTGCCGATCTTTACCGAGTTGGCGATTCGGGGCGTCACGATTATTACTCACCCTGCAAACCGTGGAAAAGGCGCGGCCCTGCGCACCGGGCTGGCGTGGGCACGGGCGCATCGGCCCGATCACATTGTGGTAACGGCGGATGCTGACGGGCAGCATTTACCCCGCGATATTCTGCGAGTGGGCGCTAAAACCGAGCGAATGGCGAGCATTGGTACACGTGCCCTCGTGCTGGGGGTACGCATCCTGCCGGATACTCGCGCCGAGTTCACCGAGCCCACCGTTCCTCTGCGTTCCCGGTTGGGTAATGCACTTACTGTTGGGTTCTTCACGCTGGCGACGGGCACTCGCATTGCCGACACCCAGACGGGGCTCCGCGGGTTTACCACACAGATGATTGATTGGGCTCTCAGCCTGCGCGGCGATAAATATGAATACGAGTTTTCAATGCTGCTTCGTGCCAGCCGGGCCGGGGTGGAGCTTATTGAGCTGCCCATCGTGAAAGTATATGAGCCGGGGAACCCGAGCAGTCATTTCCGCCCGATCCGCGATTCCGCACGAATCTACGCGCCGCTGTTGGGATTCTTAGTATCTTCCTGCACTGGGTTTATCGTGGATGCGCTCGCCCTCTTTGCCCTCGTAGGCGCGAGTTTTGCCCTGCTCCCGGCGATTGTGCTGGCGCGCATTATCTCGGCGCTGACGAATTTCAGTATTAACCGTATGCTCATGAACGACGGTGCCGATCGCCCCTCGCGCGCGGTGTCTCTGGGGCGCTATGCGATTTTAGCGGTGGGGATTTTGCTTGCAAATGCCACGCTGATGGAGGTTCTCACCGCTTTCGGGGTCGTGCTCATCGTGGCGAAGATCCTGACCGAGCTGACCTTGATTCCCCTCAGTTTCGCGGTGCAGCGTCGGTGGGTCTTTCTGCCAGCACCGCCTCCGCAGATTAAGGAGCAAAACGAGCGCTCACGCGAGCTTGCCACGCATTCTTTGTAGAACATCCTGCGGCGTAGGTCTCTCCCTATAAAAGGCTCATTATTCAAATAATGAGTCTTTTATAGGGAGGGGGAACATAGATTACTTAGTCAGAAGCCGGGGCCATTTCCGAAAGTTTAGGCAGTGTGCGAAGACTTCTTTGTGAGAGCATCAGGATCAAAGCCAAAACCATAAACGATCCGTAAAAGAGAACCGTTCTGGAAATCCCCCACTGCACATACATGATGCCAGCAAGCAATGCCGCCACAGGAGCTAGAAGCATATTCGGGATGCCCTGCGCCGAATGTACACGTCCTATCATGTCTACCGGAGTCGAAGCATTGATATACGCGACGATACTGGAATTGAAGGCAGGAAGCGGCACTCCCGAAATAAGCATCAGCGCACAGGTTATCCAAAAATAGTCGTGGGTGAACGCCGCTGTCATGTAGCATATGACCATCATCCCGACCGCCAGCACACCCAATGTTCCTAAGGCGAAACGCTCCGTCATCCACCCGACTGTTAGGGACCCTAAGAGCACTCCGGCACCAAAAACACAGGCAAAAATACCGATACTGTAGGCCGCAATACCCTGTTCCGCGTAATAATAGATGAAGACGAGTGGCAGTCCTGTTGCGGCAAAGTTCGCGCAGCAGGCTACAGATGCGATCGCTACAAGAACACGGTTCTTCACAACATACATGAGCCCTTGGGCGAGGTCGGCAAAAAATCCGGTAGATTGTGTATCGATGACAGTATCGGACACCGTAGTTTCACTGCCTGCCTGCCGGTGCTTACGCTCGGCATGCACAACAGTAGATGAACTAGGTGCCGCCAGAAAAGCTGTGAAATTGACAAACGCGTGCACGCAAGCGGTCAGAATCAAAGAAGTGGAGGCGAGTAGACCCGCTAACGGGCTGCCAATTAGGTTCGCGGCAGATTCTCGTGTTTCTCCTAATCCAGAGGCGTACCCGAGCTGTTTGGTAGGCACCACCCGTGCGATAATAGCCTGCTCGCTGGGGTAATCGAACGATGATGCCAGTGCCATCACGCACAGGATGCCTATCAGAATTGGAACAGAACCGACGTTTGCGAGAACACACAGGGTTAGGACTATCCAGGTGATGCACTGCCCCATGCATGAAAGCGTAAGAGTGTATGTGGGCTTATATCTGTCGACAATAACTCCAGTCAGGAAGCTCGCCAGTATGCGTGTTACACCTGTAGCAAAGAGGGCAAGACTCGCGTTTTCGGGGGAGCCGGTGAGGAACAGCATGATTAGGGGAACACTTATATAAGACATAGCGTCTGACAGCTGGTTCGCACCTATCGCGAATACTGTGCGTCTCAAAGGGATATTTGCCCGCAAAAGGCTGTGTTTACTCATGGGGTTCTCCAGATATTCAAGGTTGTGAGGCTACTATGCCTCATAGCAGCGCAGCACCGCATCATGCCTCATAGCCGCTACATATTGTGCAGAGCAGACAGGCGCGATGCGGTTATTGCCCTCATCAATTACTCAAATAAAAACCCCGTGTGTTGAGCATGGATGAGATTTGTATGATGTCCTATATCATAGACATGCATCACA
>ERZ772968.399-NODE-399-length-22023-cov-4.913602_pt1 | contig 22023 bp, 18 predicted proteins | sample MGYA00580674_ERZ772968 | MGnify/ENA primary metagenome ERZ772968 (study PRJEB29015, sample SAMEA2737940) | human oral metagenome | biome: human oral; feature: human-associated habitat; material: dental | place: China | collected 2138 ...
ACTTAGAATCAACAGATGTAGGGATTATCATTTTAGGTGATTTCACAGATATTCGCGAAGGGGATACCATTCGTCGAACTGGTAAAATCATGGAAGTGCCTGTCGGAGATGCTTTGATTGGTCGGGTTGTTGATCCGCTTGGTCGTCCGGTTGATGGACTTGGCGAGATTAAGACAGAAAAGATGCGTCCAGTTGAAACACCTGCTCCGGGAGTTATGCAACGGAAATCTGTATCAGAACCGCTTCAAACAGGTTTGAAAGCGATCGATGCTTTGGTGCCAATTGGTCGTGGGCAACGGGAATTGATTATCGGAGACCGTCAAACTGGTAAAACAAGTATTGCGATTGATGCGATTTTGAACCAAAAGGGACAAGATATGATTTGTATCTATGTTGCCATTGGTCAGAAAGAATCAACAGTTCGTACGCAAGTAGAAACACTTCGTCAGTATGGAGCGCTGGATTACACAATCGTTGTCACAGCGTCGGCTTCTCAACCTTCACCATTGCTGTTTTTAGCACCTTATGCAGGTGTAGCAATGGCAGAGGAATTTATGTATAGTGGCAAACACGTTTTGATTGTCTATGATGATTTATCAAAACAAGCGGTTGCTTATCGTGAACTGTCACTCTTGCTTCGTCGTCCACCAGGTCGTGAAGCTTTCCCAGGAGACGTATTCTATCTTCATAGCCGTCTTTTGGAACGTTCTGCCAAAGTTTCGGATGAATTAGGTGGTGGTTCTATTACAGCGCTGCCGTTTATCGAAACGCAAGCAGGAGACATCTCCGCTTATATCGCAACCAATGTAATTTCAATTACAGACGGTCAAATCTTTTTAAGCGACAGTCTCTTTAATGCAGGTGTTCGACCTGCTATTGATGCCGGTTCATCTGTATCACGTGTAGGTGGTTCTGCACAGATAAAAGCGATGAAGAAGGTTGCCGGAACGTTGAAGATCACGCTCGCGCAGTACCGCGCGCAGGCGGCTTTTGCGATGTTCGCCTCGGATCTTGATGCGACCACGCGACAGCAGCTGACTCGGGGCGAGCGCCTCATGCAGCTGTTGCGCCAGGCCCAATACACGCCGCAGAGGGTCGAGGACCAGGTCGCCTCCGTGTGGGCGGGCACCAACGGATTCCTCGATGAATTGCCGTTGGACAAAGTCCACGATTACGAGGAGCGTCTGCTCGATTATCTGCGTCACAATACGGGCGTGCTGGAGAAGATCGCGGACACCGGGCTCCTCGAGAAGGAGACGGAAGACGAGTTGCGTTCCACGGTCGAAGAGTTCACGCGCGGCTACCTCGTCGCCGAAGGGGTTGCCGCCGAGGGCGACGGGGTCGAGGTGGAGACCGAGGTCGCCAAAGAGCAGATCGTCCGGGCGAAACGAGGCTGACCGTGGCTGGCGCACAGAGGGTCTTCAAGGAGAAGATCAGGGCGACGGCGACACTGGAGAAAGTGTTCCGCGCCATGGAACTCATCGCCGCCTCCCGTATCGGCAAGGCGCGCGAGGCCGCGGCGGGGCTTGACCCGTATACCCGTGTGCTGACACGGTCGATAGCGGCCGTTGCCCTTCACGATCACGAGCTTGATCATTCGATGCTGACCCATCGAGAGGACACGAATAGGGTCGCCGTTCTCGTTGTCACCTCGGACAGGGGCATGGCCGGCGCCTATTCTTCGTCCGTCCTTCGTGAGGCCGACCGCCTAGTTGACGAGCTGCGGGCCGAAGGCAAGGAGCCCGTTTTGTATGTCAGCGGGCGGCGCGGCGAGTCCTACTATAGGTTCCGCGGGGTCGATGTCGTGAAGTCGTGGACCGGCAAGTCCGACAACCCCAACGTCGACGTCTCGGACGACGTCGCGAAGACCCTTCTCGACGCCTACCTTGCATCGGCCGAAGACGGCGGAGTCTGCGAGCTCATCGTTGTTTACACGCGCTTCGTTTCGATGGTCCGGCAGGTTGTGCAGGTGCGTCATATGCTGCCTCTCGAAATCGTCGAGTCCGAAGAAGACGACGAGCAGGGGACGGTCGATGAGCTGGGGGACCGGCCGGAAGAGACGCGTCCGCTCTTCGAATTCGAGCCTTCGGCCGAGGATATCTTCGACGTGCTGTTGCCGATGTACGTGAGCCAGCGCATCCACTCGGTCCTTCTCATGGCCGCGGCTTCGGAGCTCGCCTCGCGACAGCAGGCGATGCATTCGGCTACCGAGAATGCCCAGAAGCTCATTGAGGACTACACACGCTTGGCCAACAACGCGCGTCAGGCGGAGATTACGACAGAGATCACCGAAATCGTCTCGGGCGCCGACGCGCTCAAGCAGGGTGCTTAAAGGAGAAACATGACCACGCTCGTATCCAATCCGGGAACCGGACGCATCGTCCAGGTCATCGGAGCCGTCGTCGACGTCGAATTCCCGGCGGACTCCTTACCCGAGATCAACAACGCCTTGACCACGCACGTGGACCTCAGCGCCCAGGGGGAGGGCGAGGGCTCATACGACATGACGCTCGAGGTCGCCCAGCACCTGGGCGACAACATCGTCCGCGCCATCGCCCTCAAGCCGACCGACGGCCTCGTGCGCGGGGCCCTCGTCACGGACACGGGCGCGCCCATCTCCGTGCCGGTCGGCGAGGCGACGAAGGGGCACGTCTTCAACGTGTTCGGCGAATGCCTCAACCTCGACGGCGACGAGGTCCTCCAGGTCGAAGAGCGGTGGCCGATCCACCGCAAGCCGCCGGCCTTCGACGAGCTCGAGCCCGAGACGCGGATGTTCCAGACGGGAATCAAGGTCATCGATCTGCTCACCCCCTATGTTCAGGGCGGCAAGATCGGCCTGTTCGGAGGCGCGGGAGTCGGCAAGACGGTCCTTATCCAGGAGATGATCCAGCGCGTTGCTCAGGACCACGACGGCGTCTCCGTGTTCGCCGGCGTCGGCGAGCGCACTCGCGAGGGTAACGACCTCATCAACGAGATGGCCGAAGCCGGGGTTCTCGACAAGACGGCCCTGGTCTTCGGTCAGATGGACGAACCGCCGGGCGTGCGCCTTCGCGTGGCGTTGTCCGGGCTGACGATGGCGGAGTACTTCCGCGACGTCGAAAACCAGGACGTCCTCCTGTTCATTGACAACATCTTCCGATTCACCCAGGCCGGCTCCGAGGTCTCCACGCTGCTGGGCCGCATGCCCTCCGCTGTTGGATACCAGCCGACGCTCGCCGACGAGATGGGCGCCCTCCAAGAACGCATCACCTCCACGCGGGGCCATTCCATCACCTCGTTGCAGGCGATCTACGTGCCCGCGGACGATTACACCGACCCGGCTCCGGCCACAACCTTCGCCCACTTGGACGCGACCACCCAGCTCTCGCGAGAGATCGCCTCGCGCGGCCTGTACCCTGCCGTCGACCCGCTCACCTCGACTTCGCGTATCCTCGATCCGCAGATCGTGGGGCAGGAGCATTACGAGGTCGCCACCCGCGTCAAGGCTATCCTTCAGAAGAACAAGGAGCTGCAGGACATCATCTCCATCCTCGGAGTTGACGAGCTGTCCGAGGAGGACAAGGTCACGGTTGCCAGGGCGCGCCGAATCCAGCAGTATCTCTCGCAGAACACTTACACCGCTCTCAAGTTCACGGGCGTCGAAGGATCGACGGTTCCAGTGGACGAGACGGTCGAGGCCTTCCGCCGCTTGTGCGACGGGGAGTACGACCACATTCCGGAACAGGCGTTCTTCAACATTGGCGGCATCGAAGACATCGAACGCTCGTGGGAGAAGCTTCGCCAGGAGCAGCGCTGATGAAGGTCGAGATCGTCGACAGGGAGGCACTCGTGTGGTCGGGAGACACCGACCACCTTGTCGTTCCTTCTCACGAAGGGGCCATGGGGATCTTGCCCGGTCACACTCCGCTCATGGCCCTCCTCGTTCCCGGCAGGGTTGAGGTGGACCTTTCCGACGGCCACTCGCTCGTCTTCGAGGTCAATGGAGGTTTCGTGACGGTCGATGAGGATAACGTATACGTCGTCGTCGAGCATTCGGACGCGGGGCGCGCCGAGTAGGAACGTCGAAAGGTGGCGATATGAGGGCGCTGGACATTGTCTGCGTAATTGCGACCTTGTGCGCCCTCTCAGCCCTTGTTTTCCTCAGTGTCTACTTCATTCGTCTGCGAAGCCTTCTCCACAAATACGGCACCTTCCAATGTGCGCTGCGGCGGAAGGGAGGGCGCTGGATCCCGGGAATCTTGGTGTTGCAAGCTGATTCGATCGACTGGTATCCGCGCAGATCGCTTGTGTTGAACTCGAAACGAAGCCTTCCGCGCGAGCTTATCGAGATTCTCGGCCATCGCCAGGGCGTAGTTCCGGGAACTACGGTCGTCGAATTCCTCGGCGACGGAGTCGAGTACGAGGCGGCTTTGCGGACTGCCCAATTTGCCGGGGTCGTCTCATGGATCGATTCTGCGCCGCCCGCCGAGGAGCCGGCGGACTTCTAATGGGGCAGCGCGAGGCGGGTTTGCCGATCGCGGCGTCGAACGGCAGTGTTCCTCAAGCTGGAGGACTTCTGACTGGCGAAGCGAGGTGGGCGCCGGGCACCCGGCCCATCGGGTAGGCTGTAGAACTATGCGCGTAGTCTTCGCTGAGTGTTCCGTCGATTATTCCGGCCGTCTCGATGCTCACCTCGAGAAGGCGACGAGGCTCCTCATGGTCAAAGCCGACGGCTCGGTGCTCGTGCACGCCGACGGCGGATCCTACAAGCCGTTGAATTGGATGAGCCCGCCGTGTTCCATGACTGTACGCGAGCCTTCGGAAGACGAAGCGGCATCCGGCGTGCGCGAGGTGTGGGACGTCACGCGCAAGAAAAGCGAGGACAAGCTCGTGGTGCGCGTCTTCGAGGTGTGGGCTGAGGCCAGCCACGATCTGGGAGTCGAGCCCGGGCTGGTCAAGGACGGCGTCGAGGCCCATTTGCAGGCGCTTTTGGCGGAGCAGGTCGAACGGATCGGCGAGGGCATGAGCCTGGTTAGGCGGGAATATCCGACGGCGATCGGGCCCGTCGATCTTCTTGTGCGCGACGGCGACGGCGGGCACGTGGCCGTTGAGATCAAGCGCCGCGGAGAGATCGACGGAGTCGAGCAGCTGACCCGGTATCTCGCGCTGCTCGAACGCGATCCGCTGCTGACGCCCGTGCGCGGTGTATTTGCCGCGCAGGAGATCAAGCCTCAGGCGAGGGTTCTGGCGGAGGACCGCGGGATTGAGTGCATCGTGCTCGATTACGACGAGATGCGCGGATTGGACAATGCTGAGGACAGGTTGTTCTGATGCGCCGCTCGAAGAAGTACTCGCGGCCGGTGCGTCCGCTCAACGCGCGGGCGGCCATGGGTGGCACGAGCTATGAGACAGGCCATGACGGTGCGCAGTACAAGGTCCGGCACATCGCAGCGGCGACCAAGCGCTACGTGTGCCCCGGTTGCGGAGGGACCATCGCCGTCGGCGAAGCCCACGAAGTCGCGTGGACGGAAGACACCATTTTGGGCTCCCAATTTGGGATCGATTCGAGGCGGCATTGGCATACATCGTGTTGGAGGCATCGCGGCCGCAGATGAATGCTTAACCCCGCGAGCGAAGAGCTCTGGCGTCAAGCTAGAAATAACCGATGGGGAACCGAACCCCAGCGACGCGCGCGTAACTCTGGCTTGTGCGATGCGGCGCAGCTAGTGTTGGGCATATGACAGTATTAGCGACACAACGCACGGGAACGGCTAGCAAGCTTCCGTTTCTTCTGCTGCACGCGATGCCCCTCGATTCGACGATGTGGGACCTGGTCCGCGACAGGCTCGGCTCGATCGACGTTTTGACCGTTGACGCCCCCGGTTTCGGAGGGTCTCCCAGCGGAGCTGAGCTTGACGAGCGTTACGGGCATTCCGAGCCGACGTTGAAATCCTTCGTTGAGGCGATCCGCGAAACGCTCGACGAACTCGGCATCGAACGGATTGTCCTGGGCGGAATGTCGATGGGCGGCACGGTGGCGGCGACCTTCGCACAGACATATCCCGAAAGAGTCGCTGCTTTGGCGCTGATGGACACGAATATTGGGGTGGACGACGCCGAGCACGCGGCGGTGCGTCGCGAGGGAATCGCCCTGTGCGAAGAAGGCAAGGGATATGAGTCCGTCAAGGAATGGACCAACCTCCTGGTCTCGTCGGCCTCGCCCGAATCCGTGCGTCAGAGCCTTGACCGTAGGTTCCGGCTGTTCAATTCGGCGTCGCTCGCCTGGCTGCAGAAGGCGCTTCTTGGGCGCGAGAGCGCAATTGGCGCGTTGACGGCGGTCGATGGCCCCATTCTTCTTGAGCGGGGCGCGGACGACGCCATGTGCAGCTTCGCGCTTCTCCAGCAGTGGAAGGAGCTCGCCCCTCACGCCAGGATCGTCGAGATTCAAGGGGCCGGGCATTTCGTGGCCGACGAGCAGCCCGAGGTGCTGGCGAACGCGCTGGCCGATTTCTATCGTCAGGTGGCCTAGTTTCTATTGCCAGGTGGCTTAGTTTCGTCGCCAGGCGACCTAGTATCTGATCGGGGTGGGAGGGGTAAAACCAGTCCCTCCCACCCCGAGATCCTGCCCGACAGCCGAGAACTCTCGGCAGTCCGGGGATGCGTCCGGCAGGCTACGTCTGCCAGGCGGCGGGCATTTCACGGCCGCCGGCAGATAGGCGCGGCTACGACGCTTGCTTCTTCTTCACGCCGCCCCCTTTGGCGGAAGCCGACTTGGCGGACGGTTTAGCTGAGCCCTTCTTTTTAGAGGCAACGGGCCTGGGCTTGGTTTTAGCCTCGTGTTCGTCGTCCGGCGCGGCGTTTTCTCTATCAGACACGGCGTCCGAATTCTCGGCGTCCCTCGAATCGGAAGCCTTCGCTTCTGCGTCCGTGGGCTTTTCGGCGTCTTCCTTCGACGAATCGACGGCCTTCGGTGTTTCCACCTGGCGGACCTTCGGGGTTTCGTGCGCGTCGACCTCGTCGGCGCTTTCGGGTGCGGAAGCCGCCGACGCCGCCGACGTGACCGTCGGTGCGACGCGAGACTGGCCCGCGCTCACGATATTGGCCAGGGCGAGCCCCGAATCTGAGGAGGCGAGCATGGAACGCATGTCCTCCAGATAGGTCAGCAGCGCATCGCGCTGGCTTTCCAGCGAGGCGACGTGCTCCTCGGCGGAATGGGCCATTGCGGAGGCTTCGGCGTTGGCCTCTGAACGGATCCTGCGAGCTTCCTCGCGCGCGGCCGAGACGATCGCGGAGGCCTCCTCCTGAGCCTGATTCAAAGTGGCTGTGGCCGTCTGCTCGGAGTCGGACGTGATTTGCTCAGCCCGCTGAGTGGCCTCCGCCAACCGTCTCTCGGCCGCCTCCGCCCGTCCTTCGGCGTCGGAGACCATGGCCTGCGTGCGTTCGCGTGCCTCGGCGTCGATGGCGCTGCGCTCGTCGGCGCTGCGCTTGCGAAGGTTCGCTACCTCACGATCCACGGATGCTCGCAATGCTGCGACGATCTCGTCGGTTTCGCTGCGCAGCCGGGTGGCGTCTCGAGTTGCCTCGGCCCGTATCTTGGACACTTCTTCTTCGGCAGCGGCGCGCATCTCCGAGAGTTCGGCATCGACGTTGGCCCTCTGAGATTCGACGTAATGGTCGATTTCCGAACGCAGGGAAGAAACCTCGTTCGATGCCGATGTGCGGACGCGATCTGCCTCGCGCTCGGCAGATGCGACGAGCTCTTCGGCGGTGCGGTGGGCATTGGTAGCCAAGGCATCGGCCTCCTGACGGGATGTCGTGCGCAATTGATCGGCCTTATTGCGTGCGCTCGTGAGCGTGTCTTGAGCTTCGGCCTCGGCGCTGCTGGTCAATAGTGCGGCGCGCTCCTTCGCCCGCGCGATGATGGCTTCGGCGTCGGAATTCGCTCTGGACATAACGTCCATGGCCTGCTCTTCGGTCGAACGCAAAAGGCGTTCGACGCGCGAACCCAATCCGCCGTAGCTTGGACGGGAATTTTCCCGAACTTGTTGCTGCGCCTCGGCCAGTTCGCCTGACAGGCGCAGGATGCGTGAATCTAGTTCGGTCACCTGTGACCGGGTATCCTCGAGCGCCGCCTCGGTTTCCTTGAGCGTGGCCTCGAGTTCGTGGATGCGTTCGTCGACCTGCGCGCGGTCATACCCCTTTCGCACAAGCGGGAACCTGCTGGTCTCCTCAACCATTCTCCGACCTTTCCGATGAGTGATATGTGGGTTATGAATCGGATACAGACTAGGCTACGTTCATAGGCCGTGATCGACCTAACCGGGACGTCAGGCGGGACGACCTGTATTGTTATAGAAACGTTATAAACGAGGGTGCTGCGAACCGGCGAACGGTGTTCGGCTTCGCGAATCCGCGTGTGCGCGGAGCTCCCGTTCCACTTGACGAGAGGGACAACATGCGAAGGACCGCCGGCATAGCGCTCGCTGCGCTGGGGCTCATAGTGGCTCTGGTCGGTATCATCATCGGAGTCGTCGATAAGACGGAAAGCACGGCGACCGCCGTTGCCGAGGGCGGATCGGCCCCTTACGTTTACAGCGCGCCGGGAGTGCTCGAACTGGGCGCCAAAACGGTGAAGGTGAAAGTGACCGGATCGAGTAACGCAGACGTCACGCTTGCTTTCGGGGCTTCCGACGACGTCGAGTCTTGGGTCAAAGGGCTTCACGCCACCAAGATCACGGGATTGACCGACTGGACGAAGCTGAAGACCGTGACGGTCAAGGCAGGCTCGAAGGCGAGCGAGAAGAAGGGTGCCCCGTCTCTCGCCGATTCGGACATGGGAATTGAGAAGAAGACGCAGAAGGGCTCGGTCGAGCAGCAGTATCGGATCGAAAATTCCGGTTCCATCTCGCTCATCGCAACAAGTTCAGACGGTAAGGCTCCCACCGTCAGCCTGACGTGGGACCGCAACATCAAGCCGTTCAACAACTTTCCGATCATTGTTCTCGGTTTGGGCATGGCCATCGCGGGAGCCGTCCTTTTGGCGCTAGACCATCGAGACAAGCTCCAGAAAGCCGAACGCGAGGCCATACGCGAACGCAAGCTCGCCCGCAGAGCTGCGCGTGCCGAGGCCGAGACGACGGTGCTCGCGGCCTCGGGCCCCTCGAGCTCCGATTCCCGTCAACATCGTGGTTCGCACGGCGGCTCTCAAGGTATCCCTCCGGGAACTCAAGGTACCCCTCCGGGAAATGGCGCGGGATGGAATGCGGAGCACGGCGCCTACGGTCCACGAGACGGCGGGGCGCCCGCCAATCCCGGTCCACAAGGCGAATCGATGCCCGGCAATGTTCGTTTTCCCGCAGCCAATCCGACTGTTCCGGGCATTGCCGTCGGTGGTCTCGTTAACCGTCCCGATGGCGGTGATGGCCCGGATGCGTCGGATGGAATTTCCTGGCCTGGCGCTGCTCAGCCGATTGACGGAACCTTGCCGATTGGTGCGACCCAGCCGATTGGCGCACTGCCGCGGCAGATGGTGCCGCCGCAGGACATCCCTCCGCGCACAAACGTTCCGATGATCGGCAGCGACACGCAGGAAATCGATCCTGTAAGCATGATGGTTCACGAAGCTAGGATCGAAAGCGATGAGGGACTGCATTCAGAAATCCGTAGCGACAGTGATGAACGCCATAGGAGCGCGCGCCATGAGCAGGCGAGCGATACGGGTATGACCTTAGGCGCTGGAATCATCGTGGGTAGTCCCCGTGCTCACGAGCTGCGCGGACGCGAACTCTCAGAAAAAGACCGTATCGTCATCCCGGAAGCTTCCGGTCAAGAATTCACCGCCTTTAACCACGGTGCCGCTTCCGGTTTGGAAGCTCCCGCCCATGGCGCAGACTCCGGCCATGACACCGCGTCCATGCACACCGCGCCCGTTCCTGAAGGCCCTCTTGATTTGAACGCTGCCATCGCAGGCATGGGAGGGGGCGATGTCTCCGCAGCCGGCGCTGTCGGAGACGCCGAAATGCACAGAAGCGGCGCTGACGGCGCTGAAGACTTCCCCACAACCGCTTGGCGCGGCCGTTGGCGCTTCACCCAACTGGACGACGCCGGAAATGAGGAGAATGCACATGCTTAGAAAAGGAATGGGACTCGCCTTGGCCGCCCTTCTCGCGGGGGGATCCCTTGCGGCATGCGGTGACTCGGAGCCGCCCGTGCCCTCGCCGAAGGCTGCGACGTCGTCGGGATCGCGTCCCGCCGCTTCGATTCAGAACTTCGCGAGGATTTCGAAGCGTGTATTGAGCGCCGTTAATGCCAATGACAAGGATCTGACCACCGATAAGCTCGAGCAGACTACGGTGGGGCCGATGACCGTCATTCGCGGTGCGCAGTACAACACCAGACGTCTGCTGGGCGATTCCTACCCGATTGTCTCACTGGCCACGGACGTCAAGAAGAATCAGGTGGCGATTTCGGCGGCCAAGGGCTATCCGCGGCTCTCGATGGCCGTCATGGATCCGGTCAAAGGGACTAATCTTCCGGCTCTCAACGTCTTCTCGCAGGGCGGCGCTCGCGAGAATTGGAGGCTGTGGGGCACTCTCGAGGTCTTGCCAAAGGCTGAATTCCCGTCGATCGAAGGTGGCAAGACGGGGGCTGAGTTCATCAGCGCAGATTCCGGCAAGGGGCTCGTCGCCAGCCCGAAGCAAGTCATCGAGGGATACGTCAACCTCAACCAGACGCGCACCGACGGCAAGGGCCTGAACTTCGCAGAGGACTCGGTGCGCAAGGCTTTGCAGCAAGACAGTGACAAGAACAACAGCTCTGTCAGCGGTGCGGGAAAGGCGACGATGACGTTCGCTGTGGGAGACAACGGCCCGGTCGCCCTCCGCACCTCGGATGGTGGGGCCGTCGTTGTGGCGCAAATGAATTACTTCACGACGATGTCTTCGGACTCCGGCCATACCGTGACGGTAGGAGGCCCGATAGGAGGCATCGCGACCGGCAAAGCGGGAGGGAAGGTCAAGCTCGACGGAAACACGTTGACCGCCTCGAGCACATTGCTGGTGGCCTTCAAGGTTCCCGCAGCGAAAGCCAAGGACAAGACGATCAGCGTGATTGCCTCGGGCAAGTCCGTCACGCTGAGCGCAAAAGTACAGTGAGGTAAGAATGTCACAACCATTGTCGATGTACGGAGCGGTTGACCTCTCGTCCGTGGGGCCTGCCCCCGCCTCGGAGGGATCTGCGATCCACGGGCCCTTCATCCTAGACGTTTCGGCCGCCAACCTTCCGTCCGTTCTCGAAACATCGGCCCGGGTGCCCGTTATTGCGGTCTTTTTCTCGGCGCGTTCGCAGGACTCCGTGACGCTTGCCGATCGGCTTGGGGACATCGCGCGCAAGGCCGCGGGAAGCTTCCAATTGGCCAAGGTCGACGTCGATGCCGCTCCGGAGGTCGCTCAGGCTTTCAGGGTGAACGGAATTCCCTCGGCGGTGGCGCTTCTCCAGGGCCAGCCGCTTCCCCTCTTCGAGGGCCTCCCGGCCGAGGGCGACCTTCCCACGGTGGTTGATCAGCTATTAGCAGCGGCGGCCCAATACGGGATCAAAGGAAGGCTTGACGGTGCCGAGGCTCCCGCGGAACCGGAGCTCAGCACGCATCATGCGGCGGGCCTAGCCGCGATCGAGGCTCGCGATTTCGTCAAAGCGGAGGAAGAATTCCAGCTCGCGCTCAAAGAGGAACCCGGAAACGAGGATCTCAAGCGCGGCTTGGCTCGGGCCCAGCTCATGCTCAGAGTGGCTGAGGCGAGCGAGCCTTTGGCAGCTGTCGAATCCGCCGACGGCGCCCCCGGCAATTGCGAGGCCCAGCTGACGGCCGCCGACGTCGAAGTCGCCTACGGGCGGCCAGATGCCGCCTTCACCCGCCTCATCGCGGCCGTGCAGCGCACAACCGGCGACGAACGGGAGAAGATCAGGGAAAGACTAATCGAGCTCTTCCAGGTAGTCGGCCCATCCGACCCCATGGTCTCGCAGGCCAGAAAGGCCCTTGCGAACGCTCTCTTCTAACGTTTTCAGCTTTCTAGTTTCTAGCGAGTTTCTATCTCTCAGCGCGGTGGGTGCTTCTCGTGCGATCCGGGCGTGCGTAGCCGCGTGAACCAGGCGGTCGTATCGGGAGGGACGAATCCGTCAAGGCGCTCGCAGGCCGAATCGAGGGTCTCGGGGGCCGAACAGAGGATCGGGCGCCATCCTTCGGGGATGGGAACGGGACAATCGAAGGCGGTGACGATCAAGACGTCGCTGTCTTTGCCATCGTCGTCATGTTCGTGATCGCCGTCGTATCCCTTGCGCGGCCTCGTATTGAGGAAAGCGAGGCAGGAGCCTGCGGTACCGATCCCGTTGGTTGCGGCACCGATCCCGTTGGTCACGTCGATGAGTCCGCCGTGACCGAGCCCAAGTTCGCGTCGCAAAGCGTACATGCGTGTGAATAGGTTGAGCGGGGAGCCCGGGTCGTTCCTTTGCCGGTCCACCGCGTAGTCTGCCCATTCGGCCGGCTGCGGCAGCCAGGATTGTCCGTCGGGGGAAAACCCGAATGCCGGGGCGTCGGCCTCCCAAGGGATCGGAACCCGGCATCCGTCGCGTCCCGTCTCCACTCCGTTCGTTCGGAAAAAGGCCGGATCTTCTCGCAGCTCGTCGGGCAGCGCCATGTGCTCGGGAAGGTTGAGTTCTTCACCCTGCCACAGATAGGCCGATCCCGGCAGGGCTGCCATGAGCATATGCGCTGCCAGCGCCCGCCTGTGGCCCGCCACAACGTCGGGAAGCGGATCGCCCGCTTTGATGCCCTTGGGGTAGTCTCCGGCGTCGGCGAGCCCCAGGCGGGCGGTTGCGCGGATGACATCATGATTCGAAAGCACCCAAGTGGTCGGCGCACCCACGGCATCCATGTCTCGCAGCGAATCGGCTATGACGCGCCCCATGCGTTCAGCCGTCCAGGATGAATCGAGGAATTCGAAGTTAAAGGATTGGCTCATTTCGTCGGCCCGTACGTATTTGGCCACGGCCGACGAAGGCGAGACCCAGGCCTCGGCGACGAGCATGCGATCGGGCCCGAACTCGTCGAGAACCCGGCGCCACTGCCGATAGATGTCGTGAACGCCGTCGAGATTCCACATGGGCGCCGGCCCCATATTTCCTTCGCCGCGGTCGTCTGTGGAGATCTCGCTGTTGTCTCTATCGCCAGTGGACGTGTCGCGATTATCGGCGGCCGTGCTGCCCTCGCCCGCTGCCGCCCTGCCCTCGCCTTCGACCATCGCGACTTTGCGGCCCCAATCGGGTAGGGCCGGATCTTTGACGAGCCCGTGGGCGACGTCCACGCGGAATCCGTCGATTCCACGGTTGAGCCAAAATCGCAAAATATCGCAGAATTCAGCGCGAACTTCGGGATTGGACCAGTTGAGATCGGGCTGCGAAGAGTCGAAGAGGTGCAGGTACCAGGATGTGTCCTTCTCCCACGGGGAACCCGGGGCGTCCTCGCGGTCGCATACGCGCGTCCACGCCCTGCCGCCGAAGACGGAACGCCAATTATTGGGGGAAGAACGGAACCAGTAGCGTTCGCGCTCGGGTGAGCCGGGGCCTGCCGCCAGGGCCTGCCTGAACCATTCGTGGCGGTCGCTCGTGTGATTGGGCACGATGTCGAATATGACGCGCAAACCCAGCGAGTGGGCTCGCGCGATGAGCGCGTCGACGTCGGCCATCGTGCCGAACATCGGATCGATGTCACGATAGTCTTCGACGTCGTACCCGGCGTCACGCTGAGGGCTTCGGTAGAACGGGCTGAGCCACACGGCGTCCACACCCAGATCTGACAGGTGGCCCAATCGCGATGTCACGCCCGGTATGTCCCCCACGGCTCCGCGCGAGGAGGCGAAGGACCTGGGATAGACCTGATAGATGACGGCGTCTTGCCACCACTGCTGCGGAATGGTGGGGGAATGCAAAAGCGTGAAACCAGGAAAATCTAGGGAGGTCATTTCCTTATGCACCGCCTTTCACGCGCCTCTGTGCGGCGCGGTCGATTCACGCACGATGAGTTCGCCATGGAATTCCATCGACGTTGGGGCGTGGGCATTTCCTATAAGTGCCATGATGGTCGAGATCGCCCCTTCGCATATCGCCCTCACCGGTTGGCGAATAGTGGTTAATGGAGGGGAGGAAAACGCCATGAGCGGGGAGTCGTCGAATCCGGTGACGGAAACGTCTTCGGGTACGCGAATGCCCTGGGCGCTGCACTGGCGGATGACGCCGAGCGCCATAATGTCGCTTCCGCACACGATGGCCGTGCAGCCTTCCTTAAGCAGCATTCTGGCAGCGCTTTGGCCACCCTCGACGGTGTAGAGAGTGTGGACCACGGGTGCCGTGGCGTCGGGCGCGTGGGAGTCCATGGCCGAGCGGAACCCCTTCACTTTCATTTGAGAAGGGATGAATCGTTCGGGGCCCATGGCCAATCCGATCGACGTGTGCCCGAGCGAGATGAGGTGGCGAACGCATTGCCCAACGGCGTCGGCCGAATCCGTTGAAAAATCGGGCGTGGCAATCTGCGGGTTGGGGCCGTTGACGGTGACGAACGGAAGGCCGATCTCTCTCAACCGCTCGTACCTGCTGACCGAGGCTGACACATCCGCGTGAAGGCCCGAAACAAAGATGATTCCGGCCACGTGCTGCTCCAGAAGAAGCTCGACGTAGGAATCCTCGGTGATTCCCCCTGCCGTCTGCGTGCACAACATTGGCGTGTACCCGTAGGAGGAAAGTGTGCTTTCGATATTTTGCGCGAAGATCGGGAATATCGGATTCGTCAGTTCGGGCACGATGAGCCCGATTCGTCCGCCGGGGTGTTCCCTCAGCTTTTCCGGGCGTTCGTATCCGAGCAAGTCGAGCGCTGTGAGAACGGCCTGACGCGTCGCCGAAGCAACTGTTTCCTTGCCGTTGAGAACGCGAGAGACCGTTGCGGTCGATACCCCCGCCTGTTGAGCCAGATCTGAAAGCCGAATGCGATCCGCCATGCTCACCCCCGAGGCAACTCTGCCCCTTGTGTCCGTGACGCCGAGACGTCATATCGGCGTCGTTACGATCAGCTTACCGCCAGATGGCAGGCCGGGAAAATGATGGGGAGGAGGCGGTCGCGGTCAAGGGGGTGCGGCCGCGACCGCCACGTCAGAGGTTCACGCTTTCGCGTTCTTTTTCGAGCCGGTGTTCTTCGCGCTCGCCCCCGCGTCTTTCGTGTTCGACGTCGACGCGGCGCTCTTCGCTGCACCGGACGGCGACGTGCGGCCTTTCGTTCCCTTGGCAGCACTAGTCTTGGCTGCGGCCTTCTTGGCGGCAGGCTTCTGGCCGGGCTTGGGGGTCAGGTAAACGACTCCGAACGGGGGCAACTCCAAAAGGGCCGAGTGATCGCGTCCGTTCCAGTTGACCTCCTCAGCCTTGACCTCGCCAAAATTACCGACGCCGGAGCCGCCGTATTCGAGGCCGTCGGTGTTGAGGATTTCCTCCCACACCCCGCCGGAAGGCAAGCCCACGCGATAATTACCGTGCGGGATGCCGGCAAAGTTGCACACGACCACCACGACGTCCTCGTCATTTTCGGAGCGGCGAAGGTAGCTGATGACGTTGTGATTGCCGTCCGAACCGTCGATCCACTCGAAACCCTTGTACGTGAAATCTTGGCTCCACAGTGCCGGGTGTTTCTTGTAGATCTCGTTGAGGCTCTTGACCAGGGAAAGAACGCCGTCGTGGGAAGGCTCCTCGGTCAGCCACCACTGCAGGCCCGCGGACTCGTTCCATTCCTCGGTCTGGGCAAATTCTTGCCCCATGAACAGCAGCTGCTTGCCCGGGTGGGACCACTGATAGGCGAGAAGTTCACGCACGCCCGCCAGTTTCTGCCAATCGTCGCCCGGCATCTTCGCGTAAAGAGAGCCCTTGCCGTGGACCACCTCATCGTGGGAGAGAGGAAGGAGGAACTGCTCGGAGAAGGCGTAGACAAGGCTGAAGGTGATTTCGCCGTGGTGCCACGAACGGTTGATCGGCTTTTCTTCCAGGTACCGCAGGGTGTCGTTCATCCACCCCATGTTCCATTTGAGGCCGAATCCAAGGCCGCCGTGCTCGGTCATGCCTGTCACGCCCGGGAAGGACGTGGATTCTTCGGCCACCATCATGATGCCCGGGACCGTCCTGTAGGCTGTGGCATTGGCCTCCTGGAGGAAGGAGATTGCTTCCAGGTTCTCGCGCCCGCCGAAGGCGTTGGGCTGCCATTGTCCGTTCTCGCGGGAGTAGTCAAGGTAGAGCATTGAGGCCACGGCGTCGACCCTGATGCCGTCGATGTGGAACTCTTGGAGCCAATACAGGGCGTTGGCGACGAGGAAGTTGCGGACCTCGGTGCGCCCGAAGTTGAAGACGAGCGTGCCCCAGTCGGGGTGTTCGCCGCGCAGCGGATTGGGGTCCTCGTAGAGCGGCGTGCCGTCGAAGCGCGCCAGAGCCCATTCGTCCTTCGGGAAATGCGCGGGCACCCAATCAACGATGACGCCGATCCCGGCTTTGTGCAGCTCGTCAATGAGGTAGCGAAGATCGTCCGGGGTTCCGTATCTGGCGGTCGGAGCGTAGTACCCGGTCACCTGGTATCCCCATGACGGTGCGAACGGGTGCTCGGCCAATGGCATGAACTCCACGTGCGTGAAGCCGCAATATTTGACGTGGCCGATGAGCTGTTCGGCGAGCTCCCGGTACGACAAGCCCGGGCGCCAGCTTCCAAGGTGCACTTCGTAGACGGAGAGCGGGCCGGTATGAGGATCTTTCGCCGCGCGTTGTGCCATCCACTCGTCGTCTGTCCATTCGTGGCGCGAGGCGGTGACGAGCGAAGCGGTGGACGGCGGCACCTCGGTGCGTTGGGCCATGGGGTCGGCTTTCTGGTGCCACGACAGGTCATTGTATTGGATCTCGTACTTGTACCTTTGGCCTTCTAAAGCACCGGGAATGAAGATCTCCCACACGCCCGACGAGCCGAGCGTGCGCATGGCGTGAAGGCTTCCGTCCCAGCCGTTGAAGTCGCCGATGACCCGAACGGCCTTGGCGTTGGGGGCCCACACCGCGAAGCTCACGCCGGTGACGTCGCCGAGCTCACTCGGGTACGTTTTCACGTGCGAACCGAGCACTTCCCACAGCCGTTCGTGGCGGCCCTCGGAGAAGAGGTACAGGTCGAGCTCGCCCACGGTGGGCAGGAACCGGTAAGGGTCGTCGCCACGATCTTCGACGTCGCCGTAGACGGCGGTGACGCGGTAATCGGGCACTTCCGGCGTGTCGAGAACGGCCCTCCAAATTCCGTTGAACTCGTGGGTTGCTTCGGTGCGGCCGTCGGCGGTTTCGATGAATACGCGATCAGCAAGCCTGCGGAGGACTCGAATGGTGGTTCTGCCGTCCTCAACGTGTGCGCCCAATACCTCGTGGGGGGCGTGGTACCAGCCGTTCGAGACCGCGTTCAAGAGATCCTCGGCGACGTGAACGTAGTTTGTTTCCTTCATGGCTTCACTCTCCGTTGGTGATTAGGGCTCCACTGTGTCACAGATGAAGCGAGTGGGACTAGGGCGTCCGTCCTTCAGACGGTTTGCATGCGGGGCCGCGATGAGCGTGAGCGTGCGTGGCGGCAGTCGGCGCGGATGAAGCCGCACGGGCGTGCGTGATGGTGAGCGGTGCGGTTCAAGCCGCACGAACTCGCGTGAAATGTTCGAATAGCTCAAGAATCTCGATGGTCTCAATGGGGTGACCCGTCGATCGAATCCGGGTCGACGTCGAGGATGCGAGCGACTCCCGCCAGGGGAATCTCCAGCCAGTCGGGGCGCTGGGCGGCTTCGTAGGCCAGTTCGTAGAGCGCCTTGTCGAGGATGAGGGCGTTCAAAAGGATGTTCTCGGCTTCGCCAAGCTCGCCGTATCCGTGGAGGAAAGCTGCGACGGCGGCCTCTTCCCAGGCCTTGATACGAGCGACCTCGTGTTCCTCGATCCCGCTGGGATCCGGGCGGTCGTGAGCATAGGCCAGGCGATTGCGCGTCATGCCGGCCGCGTAACCAAAGCTTCGGATCATCCCGGCGACGTCGCGGACGGCGAGATCGGGTTGTGTCCTGTCGGCCAGAGGCCGAAGGGGCTCGCCTTCGAAATCGAGAGCCACCCATCCGCGGCCCGGCGCGTCAAGCACCTGACCGAGGTGATAATCGCCGTGGATTCTCTGCAGGGGCGGCCACGCCAGGGTTTCCGTGGCTGCGTAGAGGGCGTCGATACGTCCGCGATGAGCCGCCAAACCCGGCACGAGTGCCACTGCCTCGTCGGCGCGTTCTATCCATGCTCGTCTGAGACGGGCCCGGTTCTCTTCGTCGGCCTCGATTGTTCCGCAGCGGGCCGCAAGTTCTTCGTGAATCCTCCGCGTGAGGGCGCCTAGCCTTTCGATTGATTCGCGTTCGTGAGAGGGCCGTTTGGAGTCCGTCGCGTCGCCGCCAGGGACCGTCGCGGTCACCGTGCGCCAGGCATCCTGTGATCCGGCGAGGAATTCTTGCGCTACCAGCACGTCTGCGCTCAATCCGGCCCACTCCATGCGCGCGCTTCCCAGCAGGCGCGGCACCGTCCCGCTATCGGAGAGCGCCCCGGTGAGGAAGACATCGGGATTCTGCCCGGGGCTGAGGATCCGGAAGATCTTGACGATGGCCTGCGACGAATCCGCCAGCTCGTAGATCACCGACGTGTTGGACTGCTCGCCCGTCAGCCTGTGCGCGTTGACAAAGCCCGGGCTCTCGCCCCGGGGGGCGGACACGAGCGAAGCATCCGACTCGACGTCGGCGGTGGCTGAGGCTGCAGTTTCGCCGCTGCCCGCACCGCTTATGCTGACAGCCGCAACGGCGCCCTCGGTGGATACACCCGCGGCGCCGTCAGCGGACACAGTGGCGTCCTTGACGGCTACGGTCGCAACGTCTTCGGAGCCGGTGCTCAAAGCGAGAAGGGCCCGCTGCCCGGCCGGATGGTCGGCCGCATCAATAGGCCCTTCATTCGTGAGCACGATGGGCACGTTGTAGGCGTCTCCTTGTGCGGAGACAGCGAGCCAGAGGACTTTCTCATTCCAGGAGCCGATCAGTGCGAACATTCGCTCGATCGTTGCCTCACCGCCGCCGAACCAGCGAACCGCGTCAAGCCAGGTTTGCAGATTCTCCATGTCGATGTCTGGCATGTTGGCTCCGAACGGTTGCTTCGCCCCATTCAGTTGATCCGCGCGGTCGACGTTCGCTCCGTCCATTGCTTTCTCCCCTCCTGTCAGGTTCTTCCCGGCCATCAGATTGCCTTCACCGAGAGGATGTGCGCGCATTGCCCGCGAGGGTCGAGGCTGACGTACGGGCTTTCATTCCACAGGAACGTCTGCCCGGACAGCTCGTCGGTCACTCGTAATATCGGTCCGGCATCCCATCGCGGATTGACGCCGAAGGGAGAAAGGTCAAGGTAGACCACGGCGTCCCGGGTCGCATAGGGATCAAGGTTGAGAACCACGATGACCGCGTCGGCCTTGCCGTTCGGAGTTTCCTCCGGGCGGGCGAAACGAGTGAAGGAAAGGATTTTCTCGTTCGACGTCGGATTGATGACAATCCCCCGCAACCGCTGCAGCGCCGGATGGGCCTTGCGGATTCTATTGAGATTGCCCAGTAGGTGCGGGATGCCGTTGTCCTCGCCGGGAGTGTAGTCGCGAGCCTTAAACTCGTATTTCTCGTTGTTGATCTGCTCTTCGGCGTCGGGGCGCGCCACGTTCTCGATGAGTTCGTAGCCAGAATAGATTCCCCACGTGGGAGAGCCGGTTGCCGCCAAAACGGCGCGAATGGAAAAGGCCGCTAGGCCGCCGCGCTGCATGTAGGGAGTGAGAATGTCGTGGGTGGTGGGCCAAAAGGCCGGTCGCATTCGATCGTCGGAGATACGGGCGAGCTCCCACAGATAGTCCTCAATCTCCTTCTTTTCGTTGCGCCATGTGAAGTACGTGTAGGACTGGTGGAAGCCCACCGCGCCCAGCCCCCGCATCATCGGCGGCTGCGTGAAGGCCTCGGCCAGGAACACGACCTCGGGATGGTTCTCTCTGAAATCCGCGAGAATCCGCTCCCAGAAGTCCACCGGCTTCGTGTGCGGGTTGTCCACGCGGAAGATTGTCACCCCGTGCTCCACCCACAGCTCCAGAATCCGCTTGATTTCGCGATAGATTCCCTCCGGGTCGTTGTCGAAGTTGAGAGGGTAGATATCCTGGTACTTCTTCGGTGGATTCTCTGCGTAGGCGATGGTCCCGTCGGCCCTCGTCGTGAACCACTCCGGATGTTCGGACAGCCACGGGTGGTCGGGGGAGCACTGGAGAGCGATGTCGAGCGCCACCTCCATCCCGCGTTTTTTGGCCTCGGCCACGAGGAAGTCGAAGTCGTCGAAGGTCCCCAGGTCCGGATGGATGGCGTCATGGCCGCCCTCGTGCGAACCGATTGCGTAGGGGCTGCCCGGATCCTTGGGCTCCGATGTGAGCGTGTTGTTGCGCCCCTTCTTGTTTGTTGTGCCGATCGGATGGATAGGCGTGAGATAGAGGACGTCGAAGCCCATGCCCGCGATTCGGTCGAGATCGCCCACGGCGGTCCGCAGCGTTCCCGAGTGCCAGCCCTCGCCGTCCTTGTACGCTCCGATTGAGCGGGGGAAGATCTCGTACCACGAACCCACGAGCGCGCGAATGCGGTCGACGTTAACCGGCAGGGTTTCGCTTACCGTCTCCAGATCCCTGAGGGGCGCCTGTTCGAACGCCGCGTGAACCTCCGGCGACGTCGCCACCGAGAGGCGTTCGTCCACCGGGATGTCGCCGTTCGTCATGGCATCCGCGACTCCTTCGAAAGTCGCTCTTGCCTCGGAATCGGGCGCGGCCCCTTCGGCTGCCCTTCTGAAGAGGGCAGCAGCCTCCAAGAAGACGAGGTCGACGTCGACCTCGGCCTCCAGCTTTACCTCGGCATTGTGGAGCCACGTGGCGTAAGGATCGGACCACGCGCGTACGCGGAAGGCCCACGCGCCCGGATACCCGGGGGTGAGCCAACCCTCGTATCTGCCCAAGCCCTCAAGCACGAGAACCATAGGGGAGGTTTGAACCACTTCGCCCGAGGGGTCGATCAGCTCCGCCTGGGCCGCGAACTTGTCGTGGCCCTCCCGAAAGACGGTCGCCTGCACCGGAAAGGACTCGCCTTCCGTTCCTTTGGCGGCCAGGCGCCCGCCTTCGACCTGGGGGGTGACCTCCATGATCGGTATTCGGCCGATGACGGGGGCAAAGGCCGACGATGATGCCGCCTGAGCAGGCGCTGACGCGCTGTCCGAGGCGGCGGGGACTTCATGCGCTCGCGGCGCGGACTGCTTCTTCGGAGTGCTCACAGTTCACAGCCTAGAGGTTGAGAGGTGTTAATGCACGGCCGGCCCGAAAAATGGAATGAAATGGGATGCTAGCTGCATTTGGGCGGGACCGGTTGGCTGCACTCTGGTCGCATTCCAGCAGGAACCGGCTGACCCGGCCCGGGGCGGGCAGTGTCGCGCCCGGAGCCGTCAGACCGTCAGCATAATGTTGGAACCGGTTGGCCCTGGGCGGGAAAGGGTTCCTGCAAGTGCGCGGGCTCGGGAAGGTTCCTGCAAGTGCGCGGGCTCGGGAGGGTTTCGGCAAGTGCGCGGGTTCGGGAAGGCTCCGGCAAGTGCGCGGGCTCGGGAAGGCTCCGGCAAGTGCGCCGAGCCGAGCGTCACATGCTGGTGGGGAGTATGCTCCTTTCCCCGCGGCAAAGTGAAATATAGGATGTTTCGTGACGCTCCGAGACAGCGAACGTGATGGCTTGATGGTCACTGCGTGCCTAAGGCTGTCAGGGCATGCCCTAAGGCCGTCCGGCGGTCGTCAGGATCGTCAACCTTGCTTTTTCCTGCATTCGAAACGGGGGTTCCCATGAAGTATGACGTGTTTGTGTCGTATCGGCATGTGCGTCCGGATGCGGATGTGGC
>ERZ772968.400-NODE-400-length-22018-cov-5.663343_pt1 | contig 22018 bp, 17 predicted proteins | sample MGYA00580674_ERZ772968 | MGnify/ENA primary metagenome ERZ772968 (study PRJEB29015, sample SAMEA2737940) | human oral metagenome | biome: human oral; feature: human-associated habitat; material: dental | place: China | collected 2138 ...
TCCATAATTTACCCGTCACGCAATCGTTATCCGGCAGCATTACTTAAGGTCATTAACACCCTCAAAAGTCCGTAATATTCGGTATTTTTACGACAAATTTTCGGCGTGTTACGACTCTTATCTTTTGCGAGTGACACTGTGTCAGCTAAGATGAAATAGACACGGCAGGGCTGCTTATAAATCCCACAGAATCCAATATCTCATGTGGGGTTGCAGGTTAGTCGATACATGACTCTTCCGGGTAGTCCCGCGTTGACAGACGAGCTCTACAGGGACGGAGAACGATATGGACTCAACCTCTGAATAGCTCATCAGAGCATCTCAACTTTACGGCCTCACACACTAATTCCATACGCACACACAGTCATTCTAAGGAAGACAAATGCACCAAACACTCATGATGAGTGCCGGTGGTGTAGCACTAGACTTTCCTGCCTGGCTGCGCATCACCCACTTCATTAACTTTCTGATGATTGGACTTCTCATCCGATCCGGTTGGGAAGTTATTGCCTCACATCCGCGTTTTTACTGGAACAACCACTGCACCCCCGGGTCTGAGTGGCTCAAGTTCACGAAGGATAAGGTTTCAACCGTTCCCGGCGAATACACCGCCCGCGACGATCAACGAAGCCTCTCCCCTCTGATCTCGCTCCCCGGTAAGGCTCAGATTGGCTTGGGACGTGCTTGGCACGCTCTCACTACCGTCATCTGGATTGCTAATGGTCTGGTTTATGTGAGCCTACTCTTTATTACGGGTCAGTGGCGCCGTATTGTTCCTACCTCCTGGGATATTTTCCCCGAGGCATGGCAGTCCATCCAGATTTACGCGGGTTTCCAAATCCCCTCTATTGAGCATTTCCAGCCCTACGATGCGCTTCAGAAGCTCATGTACTTCACCGTGGTTTTCATCGTGGCACCGCTGATGATTGCCACCGGTCCTATCATGAGCCCCGCGTTCTGCGGTCGCTTCCCACGCTACGTGCGGTTGTTCCGTAACCGCCAGACCGCCCGCTCAATTCACTTCTTGGGCATGGCGTTCTACTGCGTCTTCACGATTATGCACGTGGCGCTGGTACTCATCGTTCACCCGCAGTACAACATTGCGCACATGATGCTCAACAAGAACTACAACGAGATTGATGCGGCACAGTTCGCCCAAGCAGTGACCATGTTGATCGTTGGCGTCGTCGTGGTTCTCGCGGTCTGGATCGGTGCTTCTTACTGGTCGCATCGAGACCTGCGCTTCGCCCAGACCTTCGTTTGGGGCCTGACCCAGCCGGTTCGCAACCTGTTCCTGGATCGCATTTCCTCACGCCAGGTCAAGAAGCAGACCTTCACGGATGCCGATATTTCGCCGTTCCACTGGGTTAACACACGCCCGCCTACAGAGCGTGAAAGCACCGAATGGAACCGACTGCGTGAACAGGACTTCGTAGATTATCGCCTGGAGCTGGGCGGTTTGGTGAAAGAGCCGAAGTCGCTAAGCATCGACGATTTGAAGTCCTTGGGCAAGGAAGTCAATATTACGATGCACACCTGCATGCAGGGGTGGACGGGCATCGCCAAATGGGAAGGCGTTCGCCTGCGTGATGTACTCGCCCTTGTCGAAAAGGACGATAACGCACGGTACGTTATGGTGACTTCCTTCGGGCACGTGGGTCACACCTACGATGGTCGCCCCACCGAACCCTACTACGAATGCTTGGATATCTCCATGGCAATGGAGGACGAAACCATTCTGGCTTGGGGTATGAATGATAAGCCCCTCCCAGATGTTTACGGTGGTCCCCTGCGCTTGCGTGCAGATTCCATGCACGGCTACAAGATGGTCAAGTGGGTTCAGAAAATTGAATGGATCAGCGATTACCGCGATGTTGGCGACGGTCAAGGCGGTAGCCGCGAAGATTCCGGTCTGCAGCACTTCGACGCTCGCGCGTAAAGTTCTGTAGCTTGTTCCTAGAAGCCCCTGCTGGGCACCGGGTACTCTCCCGGATGCGCGGCGGGGGCTTCGCTGTGCTCGTGCTGCGGGCGGGGTGACTGACTTTGCCTCTGCACGCCTGCCGTATCCACCTCCGTGCTGTTCTCATGCTGCCCGGGTGGTGCGGTGGCGTTGCATGCGGGGTATGCAATGCAGCAGGCTTCTTCGACTACCTCTGCTTCCCCGCCTCCCTTACCCTGCTCGCAATATAGCTGCCTACCACGTAAACCTAATACTCCCCCATGCGGTAGAGTAAATACACTAGCCATCATGCGTAGAAAGCGAGACCCGATGAGTTCTGTACACCTGCCCACACGCAGAACCATTCTCACCCTCGGACTCACCGCCACAACCATTACACTCAGCGGATGCGCACCATCAACACGCACTAAAGAAAAACCGAGCCCCTCCTACCCCTCACCAACACAATCATTTGTCCGCGAGCCTGAGTATGGGTACGGCTACGATGGAATTATTCGGCTTGATAATTATGAAAAATCTGGAAAATACGCCCCAGCGACTCACGACCATAAAGCACTAAACGTTCCCAAACCCCTAAAACCCGAGTACATTAATGAGTACAGCCATGATGGTATCTGTGCTTTCCTAGCATATTGGATAGAATCAACCAACTACGCCTATCTCACCGGAGACCTTAAACCCCTCAGCCAAGTCGCCGACGCTCACCAAACAATTAGCTCCAAAATTATCAAACTCTACGAAGAAAAAACCGGATGGGTTATAGGACCACAGCATATCTGCAGCGTCGAATTTGAAACAGCAGGATCACACGACAGCCTGAAAGATTCTTCCGTTCGAGAACGACAAAGTATTATCCGGTTATTCCCAGACGCCCAGATATACAATTCAGTCGATGGTTCGATTACACCATTTTTAGAAGCAATAAATCAGACCGTTGAAAAGAAAGTTATGATTGGTTTGCGCTATCTCAATAATGAATGGTATTTCGTCAATGACGATGGTTCTAATGTCGAGAAGAAACCGCTCTAAGACCTCTCACGAGACCTGATAAACAACATCATAAGCAGTCTCAGACCTCCATTTACCCTCCACATACGCAACCTGCAACTGCACCTCACCCGAACGTAACCCCAGAACATCAGCCAAAGGACGACTCTCCTTCGTGTCCGCATAAAACACCGAAGCACTGGCGTCTACACTTAACCGAGCACGCCACAGATAATTCTTCGACCCCTCAGGAGTTTCAACAGGTTTAGGATCCAACAACTCTAACTTTAGCGGCGACTCCATAGGCGATAAATGCTGACTGATCACCCACCCAGTCTCATCCTCATACAGCTTCACAATATCAGGACGAGCCGTCTTCAACTCAGGATCAATAACCTTCAAAGGCTCTGCCTCTCCCGTAAGCAACAAATAATTCAACGCAGAAACCCACAAGCCAATACTAGTCCGCATATGCGAAATAGCATACCCATTACTCGACTGATACGGGCGAGGAATTGGAACACCCCACGCACGATGCTCCCGAGTCCCAGGAATAAACTTACCAACCGCCTGAAACTCCCAATACTTCACCTCACCCGAACGATCTTCCTCATCCCAAAATGGCTCCTCCGTAGGCGAAGGAGAAGACGAAAAACCCTCAGTTCTAGAAGGAGCTGGCCTAGAAACAGCGCATGAACTCAACACCGAGCCAGCAACAAAACCCCAACCACCAACAAAAACCGACCGACGAGAAAAGTACTTTATACTACGAACCAACATACCTGTCGTACCCCTTAGAAAGTTCGTTCATTCCCCTACTCCAAGAATCTTCGTCTGCCGTATTTGTCCCAGTATATAGCTTTGTTTCAGGTTGCTTATTAGAACCGTCATCGGGAATTTAGTTAGGGGCATTTTAGCGCTTGATTTCGCACTGCACGTTGCTGGACTTCTCATGCCATACCCTAGACTCTTGGCGCGGCAGTTTCCTCACCTGCTCGCGGAGAGTACGCCGCACGCAATGAAAGGGGATGGGAACCACGTTAGGTTCCCATCCCCTTTCATTGCGTCAACGGTGCTCTAGGCTCAACCGCCTAGGCATACGCCTGCCGCACCTACTATTTGCCTTCGAGAATCACCACATCCAGGATGCGCGGTCCGTGCACACCCTCCACGCGAATCAGCTCAATATCACTGGTCGCAGACGGCCCGGAGATCATGGTCACCGGGCGCTCGTAGGTGATGCGTTCAATCGCCTCCGGCACCAGCTCCACAACTGTAGATTCCGGCACCACACACACGTGGTGGTCGGGTACCAGGGAAATCGCACGGCGACCTTCCTGTGGGGTGGAGTTCAAGAAAATGGTGCCGGTCTCAGCGCACGATACGGTCGAGGAGGTGACCACCGCATCCACGGCGTCAAGTTCATGCACCGAAAGCGCGCCGGGTTCGAGAGTGCTCCCCGAATCGGTGACATGCACGCGGGTTGCAGTGTCCTCAGGCAGCCATTCGGGGTTCAGCCCGGTGGGAACCACATAGCGCGAGTTCTCTCCCAGACGCTCGGCAATAACCTCAGCGATATTCGACTCGGTCGCGTTAAAGACGTTCGCCTTATAGTCGATCAGACGATCCACCAGCATCTCAATAGTCTGCTCGCGGTTCAGCTCGCTCACGCGGCGGTAGTTACGCACGGGGGTTGGTGCCTCGGGGGCATCCGACAGGGACTCACGAATACGCGTGAGGATATCTTCCTTCGCAGAGGACATTATGCGTTCTCCTTACCTTCACGAGCCGCCTGAGCTTCGGCCGCAGCCTGTGCGTTCGCTGCGGCTTCTGCAACCTTACCCTTATTCGCTTCAATGAGAGCGGCAATATCCACGCGCTCGGCGCTGTCGCGAGCGGGTGCGCCAGATTTTTCCTTCTTCCACCAGTTGCGGAACGATTCTTTGGGAGGCTCAGGAATATCGCGGTAGTCCGTCCAACCGCCGACAATTCCGGGCACCTTCGTAATCTTATGTTTCTTGCCGCTAATCAGACGGGACATCGGCAGACCGCGTTCGGCGACCGCCATCATCTTGCCCGAGGAGAACAGCTTCTTAGCACCGTACATCATGGCGTCCATCTGGGTGGGCGCGTGTTTCTTCGCGTGCTTCGCCTCAACATCCTTACCGCGCAAATGCACCAGCACCTCGGGGAAGTTGATCTTCACGGGGCACACTTCGTAGCAGGCACCGCATAGCGAAGATGCGTATGGCAGCGAGTTATTGTGCGCCGCTTCAATACCGGAAAGCTGGGGCGAAAGGATTGCACCAATCGGGCCTGGGTAGGTGGAACCGTAGGCGTGACCACCGGCGCGCTCGTACACGGGGCACACGTTCATGCAGGCAGAACAGCGGATGCAGCGCAGAGCCTGGCGACCCAGTTCATCGGCCAGCACAGCGGTACGACCATTATCGATAAGGATCACGTGCAGGTTCTGCGGGCCGTCACCGGGGGTTACGCCCGTCCACATGGAGGTGTAAGGGTTCATGCGCTCACCTGTGGAGGAACGCGGCAAAAGCTGCAGGAACGCCTCGTAGTCCTGGAAGGTGGGCAGCAGCTTCTCGATACCCATGAACGAGATGAGAGTATCGGGCAGGGTCAGGCACATACGACCGTTGCCTTCAGATTCAACGATGGTCATGGTGCCGGTTTCAGCGATACCGAAGTTCACGCCCGAAACGGCAACCTTAGTCGAGAGGAACTTCTCGCGCAGACGGTTACGCGAAGCCTCCGCAAGCTCTGCGGGTTCATCGGTAATATCCGGGTTAATGCCTTCAATCTTCTTAAGGAAGATATCGCGGATTTCGCGGCGGTTACGGTGAATTGCCGGAACCAGAATGTGCGAGGGGCGATCTTCGCCGAGCTGCACAATTTCTTCTGCAAGGTCGGTCTCAATGGCGTTAATGCCGTTCTCTTCCAAGAACTCGTTCAGACCGGTCTCGGCAGTTGCCATGGACTTGATCTTGATGATCTCGTCCACACCCTGTTCGCGAATCAGATCGAGGGCGATCTGGTTTGCCTCGTGAGCATCGCGCGCCCAGTGCACGTGGCCGCCGCGCGCGGTAAAGTTACGCTCGAACTGTTCCAGCATTTGGGGCAGGTTGAAGAGCACATAGTTCTTCACCATTTCGCCGGTGTTGCGCAGCTCCTGCCAGTCGGGCAGCTCACTGGTGACGCGGGCACGCTTATTGCGAATAGCGTGGGTCACGAAACGCAGGTTATTGCGCAGCTGGTCATTCTTCAGCTCACGCTTGGCGTATTCGGGGAACGGTTCGTTCTCAAAGATATTGCCTTCGCCGTAGTGCACGACCTTCGGCATACCCAGGGGGATTGCGGTGGAAGTCATCATCAACCTACTTTCTATGCGAAGGCGAGTTCTACGTTGCCGTCAATCTTCAGCGGATTCTCCTTGGTGGAGGCGAGGATTTCGGCAAAATGGATGGTCTTAACAGAGGATCCGCGGCGTGAGAGTGCACCGCCGATATTCATCAGGCAGGAGCAGTCGCCGCCGGTGCATACGGATGCGCCGGTCTTCTCAACGTTGGTTGCTTTGTCTTCAACCATCGCACCGGAAACATCGGCGTTCTTGAACGAGAAGGTTCCGCCGAAGCCGCAGCACTGGTCGAGGCCCTCAATTTCGGTGTACTTAATGCCTTCAACGGTGCGCACAAGATCTGATTGGCGGGAGCCAAGATGCAGCAGGCGCATACCGTGGCATGAGCTGTGGTAGGTCACGTGCTCGGGGAAGTAAGAACCAAGCTGCTCGGCGGCGTTGGTGATACCCAGAACGTCAATGAGAAGCTGGGAAAGTTCAAAGGTGCGTGCAGCAATCTGCTCTGCCCGCACGGCAAGATCTTCGTCGCCCTGATGACGAGCGATCATGGGCTGCTGGTGCCCCAGGGATGCCACGCAGGAACCTGAGGGTGCCACGGCAACATCCCAGTCCCATGCCTCAAAAGACTCGACGTGGTTTTTGACGACAGGGTAGGCATCATCAAAATACCCGGAATTGACATGCATTTGGGAACAGCAGGTCTGCCCGGGAGGGTAAACAACCTCATGCCCCAAGCGTTCTAGAATCTCGACAGTCGCGCGCGCTACGCGGGGATACATGCCATCAACAATGCACGTGGAGAAAAGCGCAATACGCATGTTATCCGTCCTTTCTGGTTTCGAGTCTCTACAGAACCGCTGGTGTGGGATGCGGTATGCGCTCCGGGACGCAAATTCCTGTGCCGAATTTACGTAACGCGGGTTTTCAACGCGCCAGGATCATGACTGACCAGGTTCTCTCAGGAACCCGCCGGTGTTTACGGGGACCGGTCATATCGGTGTAGAAACGTAATCGTAGACTTTCTTCGTTGATCTTCATTTAACACCAGGTTCGGAGCATTCCTTTAATTGAAATAACGAACATTTTTCTCACCAAATTGAGTTTTAAGGACTCCCTTAGTTTCAGGTAGTAAAGCATGCTTTAGGTCATAGCAACCCCAATGTTTCGAGATACCTTAAACAGACATTCCAGCGGGTGTATATGCAACATCCGCGAGTTGACGCGGAACTGCCAAATTTATCTGCATAATTTCCCGTAAATATGCATACTTTACCCATGAAATCCCTTGCAATATTGGGTGGTACAACCCGGGAACATCTCGAAAAAATACAGTGCGCAAAATCTCTATGCGCAGAGCTGAAATTTAATGCCAGAAGTTGGAACAACCCGTTTTTGACGCCCAGAACGCAAATATCACCCCTCTCCCCCGCCATCGTGCGGAAAACACACCTGCACTCTATAAGTTGTATCTCAAAGCACCCTTCGGGTAGGCTTCACATGAAGCTAATGGTCAGACCACATCCCAAGCGGCGCCATAAGCGCCACGAACTCGTGGAGTTTTGATTGGTCTGACCACATCCACGTCGAACTGAACCAAAGGAGTTCCAGTGAATACATTCTTCGCTGAACCCAACGCAGTCGGGGGAAGCCTTGGGCTAAGCGCGCTCGTGGCGACCATACCGCTGCTGACCTTCTTCATCATGCTACTCGTCGTCAAGGCACGCGCGCACTGGTCGGCACTGGTAGCACTTGCCGCATCTATCCTAGTGGCAAGCCTCGGCTTTACGATGCCCTTCGACTTAGCAGGACTCAGCGCGGTACGCGGCGCTATCTACGGTTTGGTCATCTGCTGGGTGATCCTCGGCGCTATCTGGTTCTACCAGGTCACCGTGCTTGCCGGACGCTTTGAAGACTTGCGCCGCACCTTCGACCGTCTGGGCGGCGGCGATTTGCGCATCCAGGCGATTCTGATTGCCTTCTGCTTCGGTGGTCTGCTTGAAGCCCTCGCAGGGTTCGGTGCTCCCGTGGCAATTACCGCGACCATGATTCTTGCCCTCGGTGTGAAGCCGCTCAAAGCAGCTATTACCGTGCTTCTTGCTAACACCGCTCCTGTGGCCTTCGGCGCCGTCGCCGTCCCGATTGTGACTGCAGGCGATGTTGGCGGCAAAGACCCGCACGTTATTGCAACTATCGTCGGTCACCAGGCACCGTTCCTGGCAATGTTCGTGCCCGTCATTCTGCTCTTCATCCTCGACGGTATGAAGGGTGTTAAAGATGCATGGCTCCCCGCCTTCGTCATTGGCATTTCCTTCGGTATTGCACAGTGGATCACCGCAGCAACCCCCGCATACAACCTCACCGACGTGGTGGCATGTATCGTCTCGATGGGTGCCGCAGTGCTCTTCCTGCGCTTCTGGAAACCGCGCGGCGTAGAAGGCGTGCGTGAGCGTTACGGCCTGCCTTCACAGGTCGAAGAGAAAGAAGCGCTGCCCGCCGTGCGTGTGTGGATGGCTCTTCTACCCTACCTGATCGTGGTTGTTATCTTCGGTCTCGTGAACCTCAGTGCAGAGTTGAAGGCATGGCTGAAAACCGTGGCTATCAAAATCGATATTCCCGCGCTTAGCTCCCGCTTGGTCACCAAAGACGGCACAAAAGTTAAAGATGCTGTTTACTCCTTCACCTGGCTCTCGAACCCCGGTACCCTGCTGATTATTTCGGGTCTGATCGTGGGTGTTATCTACTTCCTCTTCAACGAGAAGGGTCGCTACGGATTCAAGTTCCCCGCACTGTTCACCGAATTCGGTTCGGTCGTCTACCGTATGCGTTGGTCGATTCTGACCATTGCGTCGGTGCTGGCACTGGCATACGTCATGAACTTCTCTGGTCAGACCGTTGCCATGGGTACCTTCCTGGCAGGACTCGGTACCGTATACGCTATCCTGGCGCCCGCACTGGGCTGGATCGGTACCGCAGTGACCGGTTCGGATACCAGCGCCAACGCGCTGTTCTCGAAGCTGCAGGTCTCTGCCGCCGAGAACCTGCACCAGGCCGGTATTTCTGGGGCAACCCCCGAGCTGCTGCTGGCTGCTAACACCACCGGTGGCGTGGTCGGTAAGATGATCTCCCCGCAGTCCTTGGCTATCGCGGCAACCTCCGTGGATATGGAAGGTAAGGAATCCGACATTCTCAAGGCCGTGGTTCCCTGGTCGTTCGCCATGCTCGTGGTGGTCTGTGTTCTGGTCTTCCTGCAGACCAACGTGCTCTCGTTCCTGATTCCCTAACCGGTACGCTGCACATACAAACGCATAAACCACGATGGGGCGGTGTACTTCACGGTACGCCGCCCCGCGCGTTTCTCTCACCATTCCTCATAGGCTCAGGCACTCTCCCACCCCACCTGAGCCGCCTCAAACGCACACACGACGGGTTATTCTCACCCGCATCTTGAGACTTATTAGGATGGGAACACCTCATGACTCACCTGACAGACTCGACATCCCGCATACAGGAACGCAGCTACAGCATCATTCTTGAAACCTTCGAGCGGCGGCTGCGCCTGGGCGAGCTGCGTGTCGGTGATAAGCTGCCTTCCGAACGTGCACTGGCCGAAAAACACGGAATTTCTCGGCCCTCGGTACGCGAGGCCCTGCGTATTCTCAACGCGCTGGGGCTGATTCGCTCCAGTAGCGGATCGGGACCGAAATCGGGCGCTATCGTCATCTCGGAGCCCTCCGACACCCTCAGCTGGGCACTGCGCATGCACATCGCAACCCGCAACCTGCCGGTCAAAGATGTGGTCTCTACACGTTTACTTTTGGAAGGACCGGCTGCACGTGCCGCCGCAAACGCCCCCGACTCCCCCGAACGCGATCTGGCGCTGGAGAACGCCCGTGAGCATCTGCGTGAGATGGATCTTCCGCAGGTCTCGAACGAGCGTTTCCATTTCTGCGATACCCGCTTTCACTACGAACTTTCAAAGCTGGGCGGAAACATTGTGCTCGATACCGTGATCGATTCACTGCACATGGCGACTATCAGCTACGTGCAGGAGGCGGTGCCGCTGCTGCGCGATTGGGATTCCGTCAAGCAAACGCTTCAAGACCAGCACCGGGGCATTTACGAGGCGATCTCCACCCGTGACGAGGACGCCGCCTATGAGCGGGTGTGCGAGCACATCAAGTGGTTCTATTCGCTCTCAGACCGCGCCCGCGATCAGCAGCGGGAACGGCAGGCTCAGGTGATGGATGCGGATGCGCTGCCGCATCAGGTAGTGCTGCACGAGGAGCATCTGGCGTAGGAAACTCCCGTGAGCAGATAATATTGTGACGAGCAGATATCAACCCGTTATCTGCTCGTCACAATATTATCTGCTCGCGCATTTAGTCTATCTAGAACTTCGTTCCGGTCAGCCTCTCGTAGGCTTCAACATAGCGGGCGCGGGTCTTCTCAACCACATCCTCAGGCAGATGAGGCACGTTATCCGAACCGTCCCAGCCCGATTCCGGCGAGTGCAGCCAATCGCGCACAAACTGTTTATCAAAGCTCGGTTGGGATTTTCCGGGTTCGTACTCGCTCGCATCCCAGAATCGTGAGGAGTCGGGGGTGAGCAATTCATCGCCAAGGGTGATTTCGCCGCGGTAAGAGTCGGTTCCGAATTCGACTTTGGTGTCTGCCAAGATAATGCCCTGCTCGCGGGCGATTTTTTCGGCGGTGCTGTAGAGTTCGAGTGAGAGTTCTTCTAGGCGGTTACCGATTGCGTGCCCTACTTCGGCGTAGAGTTCTTCGCGGGTTACCGGTTCATCGTGCTGGCCTACTTCGGCTTTGCCGGTCGGGGTAAAAATTGGGGTTTCGAGGCGTGACCCGTCCACAAGCCCCGCAGGGAGTTCGATGCCTGCTATGCTTCCGGTGTCGCGGTAACTTGTGAGCCCCGAACCCGTTAGATAGCCACGCACAATGCACTCGACCGGGAACATATTGAGCGATTTGCATATCATGGCGCGCCCTGCGACTGATTCGGGCACATCGGTTGAAATCACATGGTTTGGGATATGCGAAAGTTGTTGAAACCACCACAGCGACATTTGGGTGAGGATTTTACCCTTATCGGGGATTTCGGTGGGAAGAATTTTATCGAAGGCACTAATGCGGTCAGAGGCGACAACCATGACGGAGCCTGCGCGGATTTCAGCATCGTCGCTGACGGTTAGCCCGGCGGCGTCGTAGCGGCTTTCTTCGGGAACGTAAAGGTCGCGTACTTTACCTGAGTAGACGTGCGTCCACCCCGGAATCATGGGTGGGTTATTGCGGGAATTCATGGGGAGTTCTCCTGTGGGGCGAATGTGCGCGGCGTGTTTACCTATTCTTTACCTTACCGGACAATGCCCGTATCCCGCGATATGTGAATCCGAATGCGGCCGTAACGCCGTATTCTCGGGGTTGGCTGTTAAGTTCTGTTACTTGGAACCCGGCTGGAATACACCACGAGCAGGTTGCTCCTGGTCGAGCCGGTAAGAAAATCCCACCTGCTCGACCAAAAACAACCTGCTCGCGGGAATATAGCGGTTAGTTGCGGAGTTCGGGCACGGTAATCGCCCCCTGCACCGCTTTGAGAGCGATATCGGTGCGGTATTGTGCGCCTTCCCAGGTGATGGCTCGTACCCCTTCGTAGGCGGCATCGCGTGCCTGGGCAAGGGTATCACCAAGCGCGACGACGGCGAGCACGCGGCCGCCCGCTGTCACAATCTCTTCGCCCGCGACAGCAGTTCCGGCATGCACCACATGCACATTGGGCATAGCGGATGCGCTCTCAAGCCCCGCAATCGCATCGCCCTTACGCGGGGTTCCCGGGTAGTTTTCTGCCGCCATGACCACGTCTACGGCAGTGCGGGGGTCCCATTCCAGGTGGGTGTCTTCGGCGATCTCACCGTGGGATGCCGCAAGGAGCAGCTGCCCGAGCGGGGTGCGCAGGCGTGCCAGCACCGCCTGAGTTTCGGGGTCGCCAAAGCGAGCGTTGAATTCGATGACGCGCACGCCGCGGCTGGTAACGGCGAGCCCGCAGAAGAGTACACCTACGAACGGGGTGCCGCGTTCTGCCATGCGCGTGATGGTGGGGCGGGCGATCTTTTCGATCACTTCGTCCACAAATCCTTCGGGTAGCCAGTCAAGTGGGGTGTAGGCGCCCATCCCGCCGGTGTTTGGGCCTTCATCGTTGTCAAAGATGCGCTTGAAATCCTGCGCCGGAGACAGCGGGAGCACGTTCTTTCCGTCGCTGATGACGAAGAGCGACACCTCGGGACCGTCCAAGAATTCTTCGATCACCACGGAACCGCCAGCGGCAAAGCAGGCGTTCGCATGCTCTAAGGCAGCGTCCCGGTTCTCGGTGACAACCACGCCCTTACCCGCGGCGAGCCCGTCGTCTTTCACCACATAGGGGGCGCCGAATTTATCAAGGGCTTGCGCCGCTTCGGCCTCGGTCGTGGCGACGAAGGCGCGGGCGGTCGGTACGTTTGCTTCTTCCATCACCTGCTTGGCGAATGCCTTGGAGCCCTCAAGCTGTGCCGCAGCCGCAGAGGGCCCGAAGACCGCGAAGCCCGCCTCGCGCAAGGCGTCGGAAACACCGGCGACTAGAGGTGCCTCAGGGCCAATAACCACCAGGTCTGCGGCGAGCTCGCGGGCGAGCGTAACAGCCTGCTTGGGGTTATTGGCATCGATGGCGTGTACCGGAACGTCCTGAGCGATGCCCGCGTTGCCGGGTGCGCTGTGAACTTCGGTCACCTGTGGATCGCGCGCAAGCGCACGGATAATTGCGTGTTCGCGGCCGCCGGGGCCCAGTACCAAAACCTTCATGTACATAAGGGTACCGTGTCGGATGCTACCCGGGCGGGGTTTGTAACACCCCATGACTGTGCTTTACCCAGTGATCCTCTGCCCCCATAACGTTTTTACCGTGTAACGTTTTATCCGCCGAATAGTGCCTTGAACCGTTCGGCTGTTTTCCACGTTTTGTGGTTTTCCCCGGGTTCGCAGGTTAGCTGCCCCAAGAGGTGCGGTAGCGGACCTCACCCACAAACGCCTCATATGCTTTCTGCTCTGCGGGTGGGAAGATGAAAATATAGGTTTTCTCACGGCCTTTAACGCGTGCCTGGATTTTCAGTGCTGGTCCGCGCCGCAGATTACCAAATATCAAACCGGTACCGGGCGCCAAACGCAGCCCGATGCCTACAGTTTCATGCACCACATCGTACTCGGGGAGTACTTTAATATCTGTAACCTCGTCCCAAGCAATACGCCGCCGAAACAGTGGCATGTACAGCAGAATAAAGCCTTCATGAGTAACACGTAACCGCTGGTAAGTATTCGCTAGCGAAGCTGTGATGATAGTAATCAGCAAGGCGATCATGATGAGGTCATACCGCCCGGGGTTCAGCCACGCGACCATGACCACAGGTATCAGAGCGATACCGGTGATCAGAAGCCGAAACTTCGCTGGCAAGTATATTTTGGGGTACTTACCCACGGTGACGGATCGTTGAGAGTGAGGGTTGTCCCCAAGGGCTGCAGGGTCTTCGGACATGATGCCTCCGCCGCGTTTTACTGTTCTACCAGTGTACCGGGAGCGTCCTTTCAGGCAGCTCACAAACGCCGTGTACGTAAGTCTTCTATGTCCCGCAGATTATCGGCAATATCAACGGCCATAAGGGCTACTGGATTCAGCCGCTCGTTGCCGCCATTAACTGCACGCTGTGGGTAGCATACGGTATCTGGCGCGAGAAGAAAGACTGGCCCATCGTGATTGCGAATGCGCCCGGCATTATTTTTGGCGGCACGGCTGCCGTCACCGCGCTCATGTAGCCACCTATCCGTCCCACTCGAACTCCCCGCGCCACGCCCGAGGCGAATAATGCGCCCTGAAGCCCGCAAAACCCTTTTAATAGGGTGTATGAATAGCGCACACATCGCAGAGGCCGCCACCCCCGTACGCGACGCCGAGCTGGCGGTTGCCACCCGCGGCGGCATGATCGAATCCCGCCACCGCGGCACCGTGGTGGTGCTCTCCCCCGGCGGCGATGTTATCCTCGCCCTCGGAGACGCCCACCGCCCCATCTTCGCGCGCTCCACTCTCAAACCGTTCCAGGCCATTGGGGCGCTCAAAGCCGGGGCGCCGCTGCGCGGGGCGCAGGTGGCAATCGCGTGCGCATCGCACCGGGGCACTTTCGAGCAGATGCGCGCGGTACAGGAGGCGCTGGCGGCAGCCGGGCTCAGCGCCGACGCGCTCCAGTGCCCCGCCGTGTACCCCACCGACTCGGGCACGCGCGCCACCATGCTCCAGGCGGGGCTGGCAAAAACACCGCTCGCGTTTGAGTGCTCCGGCAAACATGCCGCGTTCTTGTGGGCGTGCGCGGCCAAAAGTGAACGCGGCGAGCTTGAGCCGGATGCGGCGCTGTGGAGCATCGACGCTTATCTTGACCCCCAGCACCCGCTGCAGCGCATGATCGTTGAAGAGGTGGAGGCGTTCACCGGCGAGCAGGTTGCGCACGCCAGCGTCGACGGGTGCGGCGCACCCGTATTCGCGTTATCACCGGTGGGTTTGGCCCGCGCCTACGCAACCCTGGGCACGGCGATCCGCAATATGCAGGCGGATGCGCGCGCCTCAACCGTAGCAACCGCGATGGTGGACTACCCCGAGCTGATTCAGGGCCCAGACTCCCCCGACACGGTGGTGAGTGAACGCCTGGACGCTGTGGTGAAAAGCGGCGCTGAGGGGATGCTGTGCATTGGCCTACGCTCGGGGGCGAGCGCCGTGGTGAAGATTTCTGACGGGTCGTCCCGCGCCACGCACCTGGTGGCGCTGCGGGCGCTGCAGGCGGCAGGGTTTTTGACGCAGACGACGGTGGATAGCCTGCTGACTGCGGTGCTTCGCCCCATTACCGGCGGTGTTGAAGACGGGCAGCCGCGTACTGTGGGGGAGCTGGTGCCTGGCACGGATCTTGCGGCGGTACTGGCTGGGGTGGCGCCCGCGGTGGCGGCACGGCACGGCTCAGACGGGGCCTGCCCCACGGTGCACGAGGAAAAAGCACACGAAGAGACAACGCAGCGTGAGAAAACACCGGGTGAGCCAGAAGGAGCCGACAGCACAGCCACCGGCAAGAAGGCATCCAGCACCCACGCGTCCAGGGCCGCTGGCGGTTCTGCGGGGGCCGCACCCGGTCGGGGCGTCAACGGCAGGCCCGTGCGTCATGCGCTCAAGGGCCGCAGGAACGGCAAGAAAGGCAGGCGTTAGTGGCGATACGGCGCAAGGTGTCGGAGGCTGACGGGGCGGCTGCGCTGGCCACTGTACGCGGTGTTTTTGAGGCGGGTACACCGCTGACGGGCGGGCAGAACCGGGAAGAAATGGAACGGTTGTTCGCGTCTCTGCCGCGTGGGGTGCGCGCCACCGCTGTGCGGTACAGCCTGGAGGAGCTGGGCACTTTAGCCCCCGGCAATAGTGTTGAGGTGCGGGTGCCCCCGTTTGGGGTGACCCAGTGCGTGGCTGGCCCGCGGCATACGCGCGGCACCCCGCCGAGTGTGGTTGAGGCGTCCGCTTTCGTGTGGTGTGCGCTCGCGCTTGGGGCGCTAGGGTGGGCTGATGCGTTGGGGTCAGCCCAGCTGAGCGCAAGCGGTGAGCGGTCTGATATTTCCCGCTATTTCCCGTTATTCTAGGCGCCGGATCTAGGCACCAACTGCCTGAATAACGCAGCTTATGGTGTATCGCCCACGCCTTAGGGGCAGGTAATACGCCTTAAGCTGCGTTTTCCGAGCTCCCGCCGTTGAGGGAGCCGCTAGGCAGGGCACAGCCCAAAAGCTAGACTTGAAGATATGAGTAGCGCACACACACCTTCTAATTCCCACCCTGATTCTTCGGGGCATTCCCCCGCCCCCAAGCCTGAAGCATCCCCCGAGACCGAGGTCGAGTACTCGCAGGTGCGTATCCGCCGTGCCCCGTCCATTCCGGCGTTCATGATTCTGGGCCTGGTCGTGGGGCTTATTGCGGCGTTTGTTTCGGTGTGGTTCGGCCCGGGTAATCCCTCCTACACGTTTGAGGCGGTGTTCGGGGTGATCGCCGTCATTTTTGGTGCCGTGGGTACGGCCTTGGGGGCGCTTTTGGGGCTGTGGCTTGACCGCCGGTCGGTGAAGAAAGCCCGTATTGCCCGCGTCGAGCCTGAAGACTAAGAGCAGCCAGCCTGTGAGAAATATTCGTATGCCGCACCACTTTTTTCTGTTGGAGGGGGTAGACTGGTTGTGCGTCTTAATCTGGCAAATTTTTCAGCATCACACGCGAAGGCTGGGTAAGGCGTTCCCACAGTCCCGACGTCGAAAAGAAGTGAATTGATTCGCCCCGACGGAAAACTCACTCACGATCTGGATCCGGTTGATCATGGACCCAAGGACGCCTGCGGCGTATTTGGCGTCTGGGCACCCGGTGAAGACGTGGCAAAGCTCACCTACTACGGCCTGTACGCGATTCAGCACCGCGGCCAGGAATCAGCCGGTATAGCAACCAGCAACGGCAAACGCATTAACGTGTATAAGGATATGGGGCTGGTCTCCCAGGTCTTTGACGAGGCAACGCTCAGCTCCATGCCCGGCGATCACGCTATCGGCCACGCGCGCTACTCCACCACGGGTGCATCCCACTGGGCGAATGCGCAGCCGACGCTGGGCACCACCCCGCACGGTACGCTCTGCCTAGCGCACAACGGCAACCTCACGAACTCGGCTGACCTCTACGACCGTCTGCTGGCGAAGAACGGCGGTAAACCTCCGGCGTTTGGCGAGCTGGCGCAGGGCAACACCACCGATACCGCCCTGGTGACCGCACTCTTAGCTGAGCACGATTTTGCCTCGCTGGAGGAGGCGGTGCTTGATCTGCTGCCCACCCTGCGCGGGGCGTTCTGCCTCACTTTCATGGACGAAACCACCCTGTACGCGGCCCGTGACCCGCAGGGTGTGCGGCCGCTGGTGCTGGGGCGTTTGGAGCGGGGCTGGGTGGTGGCCTCCGAGACGGCGGCGCTCGATATTGTGGGTGCTTCTTTCGTGCGTGAGGTAGAGCCGGGCGAGCTGATCATCATTGATGAGGACGGGCTGCGGTCGCAGCGGTTTGCGCCCGCCCAGCCCGCCGGGTGCGTGTTTGAGTTTGTGTACCTGGCCCGGCCTGATACGACCATTTCGGGGCGTTCAGTGTATGAGTCCCGTGTGGAGATGGGGCGGCAGCTGGCGCGTGAGCACCCGGTCGAGGCTGACCTGGTGATGCCCACCCCCGAGTCCGGTGTGCCCGCCGCGATCGGTTACGCGGAGCAGTCCGGCATCCCCTTCGGCAATGGCCTGGTGAAGAACGCCTATGTGGGGCGCACCTTCATCCAGCCATCGCAGACTATCCGCCAGCTGGGTATTCGGCTCAAGCTGAATCCGCTCAAGTCTGTGGTGGCGGGCAAACGCCTGATCGTGATTGACGATTCGATTGTGCGCGGCAACACCCAGCGCGCCCTAGTGCGGATGCTCCGTGAGGCGGGCGCGAAAGAGGTGCATGTGCGTATCTCGTCCCCGCCGGTGAAATGGCCTTGCTTCTACGGTATTGATTTCGCCTCCCGCGCAGAGCTGATTGCGAACGGGCTTTCGGTCAACGAGATTGCTGCGTCCCTGGGGGCTGATTCGCTTGGTTTCATTTCGCAGGATGGCATGATGGCCGCCACCGAGCAGCCCACGAGGAACATGTGCACGGCGTGCTTCACCGGCAACTACCCGATTGAGCTTCCCGCCGAGGAACGGCGCGGCAAGTCCCTGTTCGACGCCTCAGAGAGTAAGGGCGGGCCGCTGTCTGGTATGGCTGCTGAGGTGACGGTCGAGCGCCCCGTCCCCACTAAGCCCGAGCACGCTGAGGCCGTGTCGATTGAGACCCGCGCAGGCACTGATTCACTGGAGCACAAGTTTGAGAGCAGCCCGCTGCCAGCGGCACCTGCGGGCGGGGGTGAGCCCGCACCGGGTCAGGACGCACCAGCCGGTGGGATGTGCAACCCGGGGCCCGATGCGGACCTTGAGGCCCTGCTGACCGACGATGATCTTGTTCCGGCATCCGCCACGAAAACTGCTACCGATAAGGACTAACCCGAATGACTGAGAATACCGTCGCCGTCACCTACGCCAGTGCGGGCGTTGATGTTGAGGCGGGCGACCGCGCCGTTGAGCTCATGAAAGACGCGATTCGCGCCACCCACTCCTCCGCCGTGGTAGGTGGCGTGGGCGGTTTCGCGGGCCTGTATGATGCCTCGCAGCTGGTGAAGTACCGCCGCCCGTACTTGGCGACCTCCACGGACGGGGTGGGTACGAAGGTTGCTATTGCGCAGGCGCTTGATGTGCATGACACGATCGGTTATGACCTGGTGGGTATGGTTGTGGACGATATTGTGGTGTGCGGTGCGAAGCCGTTGTTTATGACCGACTATATTGCCACGGGCAAGGTGGTTCCTGAGCGTATTGCCGATATTGTGCGCGGTATTGCGGGGGCGTGTTCTGTGGCGGGTACGGCCCTGGTGGGTGGCGAGACGGCTGAGCATCCGGGTTTGCTGGCCGCGAATGAGTACGATGTTGCCGGTGCCGCCACGGGCGTGGTTGAGGCTGACGAGCTGCTGGGCCCTGAGCGGGTACGTGAGGGCGATGTGCTCATTGGTATGGCTTCTTCCGGCATCCACTCAAATGGTTATTCACTGGTTCGTAAAGTTATTAATGTTGCGGGGTGGGGCCTGGAACGTCAGGTAGACGAGCTGGGGCGCACCCTGGGTGAGGAACTGCTGGAACCCACCCGCGTGTACACCGCGGACTGTTTGGATCTGGCGCAGGCATTCCCCGTCAATGGCCCCGACGGGCAGACCGGCACCGGTATTCGCGGGTTCTCACACGTGACCGGCGGCGGTTTAGCAGCGAACCTGGCGCGCGTGCTGCCGCAGGGCTTGGAGGCCCGCGTGGACCGCTCCAGCTGGCAGATTCCGGCGATTTTCTCGCTGATCGGTTCGCTCGGCAACGTGCCGCTGCCCGATTTGGAACGCACCCTGAACCTGGGTGTGGGTATGGTCGCTATTGTTGACCCGTCAGTTGCCGAGGCCGCCACACGCCGCCTCAACGACCGGGGTGTTCCCGCCTGGGTCATGGGCGATGTGGTGGCCGCCACCGAGCCCGATACCGACAGCCCCGACTATGTGCAGGGCGCTAAAGGGGTCAATGGCGGCGCGGTGCGCCTCTTCGGCCAGTACGCATAATTATTTACAGCCCGTTGTGTAGCGGGCGCAGCAGAGCACGCGGTGTTCCCGCTCCCCCTTCCGGGGGCGTGGGAACACCGCGTGCATGTGTTTGTATACCCTATGAAGTTCTCCAGCGAGCGTATCGCTCCCGGTGCTGTTCACCGTATACGCATCACCTCCTGAGCTGGTGGGTTTCGTGCCAGCCTGCCCGGGGCCACCCGCGAGTAGAGTGGATGAGTAGCAATGTTCGGGTACCCCGGCGCACGCTGTGCACCTGAAAATCTAGTAGCGCCTGCCCGTATATTCTTCTTCGACGGATGCACCGCTGAGCTTGCTCAGCTGCAGCTCGGGCGCGGTGCGCTCTTCACGCTGGGGCGTGCGGGCGGGCAGGAACACCCAGCGGCGTTGCACCGCGAAGCTCACGGGAATCAGCACCGCCTCGGTGAGTACCTTGGCAGCCACCAGGTGCGTACCAAGGGTCATGAGCGCCTCCAGCAGGGCCGCGTTTGCCGCGAGGATGCCCACCGCCAGCGTTGCGTACCGCATCAGTGAGTTCCCGGGTGAGGGCCGGGCCGCCCCGTCACGCATCATTAGCCGGTTCACGCTGAAGTTCGCCAGCGCCGAGATAATGCGTGCGGCAATGACGGCCACCAGCAGGGGCGTACCGAGTGCGACGAGTGTGAAAAGTGCCGCCGCATCAATCAGGAACCCCGCGAACGAGGAGGCGAGGAACCCAATGAGCGGCGCGTATATAAGCGCCGAGTCGCGCACGGGCCGGAAATGACTGGTGGGGTTGCCGGGCTCATACACTTTCACAATGGGCACCTGCACCAGGTTGACGCCCGCACGGGTGGCCCGCAGCAGCATGGTGAATTCGTACTCGTACTTGTCCCCGGGTATGTTCAGCGCCCATTCGATCATCTGCGGGGTGAAGCCGCGCAGCCCGGTTTGGGTGTCTGCTAGCCGGGTGCCGGTGGCGAGGGTGAAAAACCCGATGGTGAGGGCGTTGCCCACTTTTGAGCGCGCGGGTACTGTGCCGCTCCCCTGGGCCGTGTTATCGGGGAGGGTGCGCACCCCCAGCACGAGTGAGTGTTTGCCGCTGTCAGCGTGGGTTGCTGTGTGTGCGCCGACCCGCAGGATATCCCGCACCAGGTGTTGGCCGTCCGCGTCGGCGGTGACGACTACCTGCCGGGGCTGATAGATGCGTGCCCAGTTCAGGCCGGTGCGTATGGCTGCGCCTTTGCCCAGGTTGACGGGGTGGGTGATAACGGTTGCCCCGGTGAGCGTTAGTTCGGTGAAGATCGGCGCGTATTCGCTGCCGGATCCGTCGTCAATCACGAGCACCTGGATGCTCTCGCCCTGGGCGCTGAGCTGGTGTGTTAGCCGTATGAGTGAGTTGTCGGGTTTGTAGGCGGGAATGAGTACTATCATGCGGCACTCCCGGCAATGTAGAGAATATCGCTGGTGCCGCGTTCTTTGCTGCCCCCTAGGGGTTTATTGACGAGTTTCCCGTTGAAAACCATGACTGAGGAGCCGCCGCCGTCAAGGTTGTAGGCGGTTTCGCATCCGTGTTCTTTGAACATTTGGGCGAATTCGGGCATGGTAACCCCGCGCGAGTACCCGTCGGAGCGGCCGTCTACGACCATGAACAGCAGGTGGTTGTTTCCCAGCACACCCACGCCGGTGCGTGGCTGGTTGCCTTGGATGGAGTGGTTGCCGAAGTTGGTATCGACCTCAACCTGGTCGATGCCGCTCATAACCTCGGAGTTTTTGACGAGCGCAGGCCCGAAGGAGAGGGTGTTCAGCACGCCGGAGTCAATGAGCGCCTGTGCGTTGGTGCTGGTTTCGTCGTAGAGTTTGACGCTGCCGTCCCGGTAGAAGGCGAGCCCTTCACGGGCGGGCGAATCACGGTAGGTGACGCCGTTGCGGATGACGATGCCGGTGTCACGGAACCCGTAGTAGTCCCCGTTTATGGCCCAGATACCGTTGTGCTGCGCGGCAATATTGGAGGGGGTGTCGATAATGTTCTGGCCGAATTTGTTATTGGCGAAGGCGGAGCGCAGCAGCGTGGCATTATTGAGTTTTACCTCGGCGGTGAACGAGACGACGGCGTTATTGCCGCTGCCTTCGGTGTAGCTTTTGAGGGTGATAGAGCCTTCCTGCGCGGTGAGTCCGCTGTCGGTGATGCTCACCCCGGTGAGCTCGGTGGGGTCTGCGGCACCAGATGGGTTGTTTTTACTTTGCTGCGCTGCCTCGTAGGCGAGGGTGTCTTCGATTTGGGTGTGTTCGGCGAGGTACCGGTTGTAGGCCCAGCCAGCCCCGACCCCCGCGACGGCGAGGGTGCCGATGCCGCCGCCGATGAGGACGCGGCGGGTCATTTTCTTTGCGGGTTTGGTGCCGCCGGGGGTGTTGGGGGTGCTATCCGCC
>ERZ772968.402-NODE-402-length-21992-cov-13.843051_pt1 | contig 21992 bp, 19 predicted proteins | sample MGYA00580674_ERZ772968 | MGnify/ENA primary metagenome ERZ772968 (study PRJEB29015, sample SAMEA2737940) | human oral metagenome | biome: human oral; feature: human-associated habitat; material: dental | place: China | collected 2138 ...
CCCCGCTGGCCTCGATCCGCGGTTACACCGAGCTCATCGCCCGCGAAGGCGGTGACGCCGCCCTGCCGGAGGAGGCCGTGCACGCCCTGGATCGGGTGCACTCCGAGTCTGTGCGGATGACCCGGCTCGTCGAGGACCTGCTGCTCCTGGCGCGCCTCGACGCCGGGCGCGAGCTCCAGCACGACGAGGTCGATCTGGTCGGCATCCTGCTGGACACCGTCTCCGACGCCCGCGCCGCGGGCCCCGACCACGTATGGGAGCTCAATCTCACCGCCCTCGACGCCCCCGCGGGCCTCAGTCAGGACGAGCTCGAGGACTTCGAGCCCGAGCCGCCGCTGGTCCTGGGCGACGAGGCGCGCTTGCGCCAGGTGATGGTCAATCTTCTGGCCAATGCCCGCGTCCACACGCCCGCCGGATCGCATGTGGCCGTAACCCTGACGCGCTCCCCCGCCGCGAGTATCGAAGGTACCGATACGCCCCGGCGGCTGCCGGACGGTGCCGGCGCCTCTGAGTCGCACGACGCCCGCTCATCCGCCCAACCGGACGGCGCCGAATCGCAGCCCGCACGAGGAGCCGAGGAGCTCGTCATCACGATCGCGGACGACGGCCCGGGCATCGCACCGGAGATGCGAGACAGGATGTTCGAGCGCTTCGCGCGCGGAGACGCCTCCCGAGAGCGGCGCACCGGATCGACGGGCCTGGGCATGAGCATCGCGCTGGCGATCGTCCAGTCCCACGGCGGCACGCTCACCGTGGACTCCCGTCAGGCGCCTGAGGGCTCCCCCGAGGACACGCCGCACGGCACGACCTTCACGGTGAGACTGCCCGCCGCCGTGGGAGTGGAATGAGGCTCACCCGGCGGTTTCCCCGATCTGAGCGACGGCGCAGTTGACTGCAGCCAGGATGGCGAAGGCCCACCCCCACTTCGCCGACCACTGACGACCCACGAGAACGGCCACGGTCCCGAACAGAACGAGCTCGACCACGATCCTCGCCATCGCTGGAAGACGATGGGCCGACATCGGCGCGACGAAGTAGGCCCACACGCCCATCACGACCAGTGGGAGGGCAATGCCGATGAGCAGATTCAGCGGGGGCCTGTACCCCTTGAAACCGATGACGACCAGCAGGGCGCAGCTGCCCATCTCCAGCAGAAATCTGATGGCGGCGTTGGCGGTGAACACAATGGCGAACGAATCTGTCACACTCCGCCTCTATACATTCTTCCCCGCTGTATCCGCAATTCAGTGACATCAGTGGCTCAGTGACTCGACGGATCAGCGACGGGGGCCTCGCCGAGCCGGACACCGGCGGGACCGCACCCGCAGCCGGAGCGGACCGATCTCGAGGCGGAGTACGACCGATCTCGAGGCGGAGTACGACCGATCTCGAGCCGGATGTGGACCGATCTCGATGAGGGGGATCGAGGGGCGTCAGGGCAGGCGCTCGTGCCGCTCCGCTCCCCAGTCGGTCAGGCTCACGAGAGCCGCCATGGCCAGGCAGCCGACCCCCACAACGGCGGCGGCCCCGGTGGCGTAGGAGGCGAAGAGCACGCGGCGGGCGACGAGCTCATCGGCCCTCGTCCACACCCAGATGCCCAGGACCGTCGCCACCAGCATGCTGCCCGCACCGAGCAGCGCGAGCAGGGCGTTCCCGATCCTCTGGGTCCGCAGGCTCAGAATCGCCGGGCCCGTCGTCGGTGCTCGACGCAGGGCACGATCCGCCTCCTCAGCCGAGGCGGTCGACTCCCCGCCTGCGCCGTCAGGGCTTTCGGGGTCCTCGGAGTCCTCGGAGTCCTCAACCTCATCGGCGTCCGAATGGTCCTCATCGCGCTCGGATCCGTCTTCCTCCGCGATCGGCGGAGCGCCGCCGTAGGAGGCGGAGTCCCAGGCGCCTCCGGCCACGGCCAGAGCGCCCCAGGCCACCGGCACGAGAAGGGCGGCGATCACGTCGGAGGGCCGGTGCCACTGGCACGCGAGCGTGGAGTACCCCATCGCAATGGCGAACAGCGCACCCGTCCAGGCGGACAGCGCCCGCCACCTCCTGCCGGAGAGCAGGATGAGGGCCACGGCGGCCGAGGTCGCCATGGTCGTATGGCCCGAGGGAAGAGTATTGGCGTTGTCCATGCGCGCGGTGATGTCGTAGTCCGGCCTCCACAGGATCCAGTACTTCAGGGCCTGGGTGGACAGATTCGCCCCCACCACCGCCACGACCGCCCAGACCGCCCGGCGATGACTTCTCCGCAGCAGGCCGATCAGCAGGATGATGGCCACGAGCACCCCCGCAGCCGGCATGGAGACCACCGAGAGCAGGGTGCGGGCGTGACCGGCGACGTAGTGGGCGCCGATCTTCGACCCTTCCAGCGCGGCCGCCTCCACCACCTGGCCCCTGCGGGAGAGCACGAACACGAACCACAGGCAGAAGATCGCCCCCAGGCAGACCACTGCGAGCACTGCCCCGCGCAGACGCATGCGTGTGGCGGAGCCATGAGCGCGGGAGCCGAAAGAAGTCACCGGCAGATCGTAGAAGCCGATCCTGGATGTGTCGGCGCAGCACCTCACTCATGGGGTACGACGTGTACCACACCGGTTTCCCAATCGAGCCGCCGGTCAGACCGTCGCCGCCCGCGGTCACTGGCGTTGACGGGCTCGGCCCATGGGGCGAGCACCGAGCGGAATGCTGTAAGAATACTGAGAAATATCGGGTAAACACCGGGGAGATGGCGGAAACTGTTAGGAAAATGTTAGGAAGCCATCGCCCGCGAGCAAGCGCGTGGCCGCCACGAGATCGGCGTGCAGCGCTTCGGCATCCGCTCCCGCCTGTCCTGTCAGTGCAGCCACCGCGGCCGCGATCTGAGCCACGCTCAGTTCGCCGTCGGCGACGTCCACCAGCGCCGCGAGCGCGGTGTCGGCCCGCACCACCCGCCCCAGACCCCCGCCCTGGCGGATGAGGATGACGGTCGGATCGCTCGCCCCGGGGCGCAGATGGCGCTCCTGGGTGACGTCGGGGGCGACGACGGGGTGAAGCGCGGCCACATCGTCGTCGCTCATCCCCGCCAGGCGACTGCGCGCGGCGAGAACCTGCGCCACATGCCCTCCCAACGGTCCGGGCGGGACGGTGCTCACCTCCTCCAGGACCCGCCAGGGACGGCGCCGGCGATCATCGAGAGCGGGGCAGTGCAGAACCAGATAGCCCATGCCGACCGCCTCGACGCCGCGGGCGGCGAAATCGTCGATCCAGGCGCCGAGTCGGGCGTTGAAGGCGATCTCATCGCGCTCGGGGGCGGCGCCGCCGTCGCGCAGCCACATGGCGGCGTACTCCACAGGGTCCTGCCGTTCACGCTGGATCACCCAGGCGTCGAGGTCGTCCGGCAGCCAGGCCCGCACGTGCTCGCGCCAGTCCTGGCCGCGGTGGTGCTCCCAGTTGCCGAGCATGACGGCGATGCCGCCGGGACTCAGGTGCTCGCCGACGGCGGGCACGAGGGCGGGGAGCACAGGGGCGCCGGCGTCGCGGTACTCCATGAGGGGCAGGCCGGCCTCGCGCACGGCGGGCGGAGTGAGGACGAAAGGCGGGTTCGTGGCGATCAGGTCGAAGGCGCGGCCGCTCAGCGGTTCGAGGAGGGAGCCGCGGATCAACTCGAGGCGGTCGGGCTCGGTACCCGCCAGAGCGGCGTTGAAGGCGGTGAAGGCCAGGGCACGCGCGGAGATGTCGGTGGCGGTGACGCGCTCGGCATGGCGCAGGAGGTAGAGGGTCTGGATGCCGCAGCCGCAGCCCAGATCCACGGCGGTGGCCACGGGCGCGCGCGGAGTGAGGGAGGCCAGGGTCAGGCCCGCCCCACCGATGCCCAGGACGTGGTCGGGGGCAAGTTCGCGTCCGGTGGTGAGCTCGCCGAGGTCGGAGGCGACCCACCAGCGCACCTCGCCGGCGTCGTCGGTCGTCTCGTGGGGGCGCAGGTCCACTGCCGCACGGACGACGCGCACGGCGGCCGGGGGCTCGGAGTCGAAGGCCGAGGCGGCTGGCGAGGCGGCTGGCGCTGCCGGTACGCCGACACCAGCACCTGCGGGCTCGCTTCCAGCGGACGGGACGGCCGACGCACCGGCCGCCGGCCCTGGCACGGAGCCCAACCGCGAAAGCCTGCTCTCGGTGTTGCCGGGCTCATCGCACCCATCATGCCCGACGGGGAAGACGAGGCCCATCGCAAGCGCGCCTGCTGTGCGGGTGCGGGGAAGAGCGGCATCGAGCTCACTGGCCGCAACGGGCTCACCGAGCATGAACAGGGCGGTGAGCACGGCGACCGGCGACGGGGCGGTGCCGGCGCCCCGACTCTCGGCCAGGGCCGCGCGAACGGCCCGCAGAGCGGGCAGGCGGATCTCGCGATGCAGGGCGGCCGCAGCCGCATCGCCCAGAAGGTCGGCCACGGTCTCGACGCCCCAACCACTGGAGACAAGATCCTCGCGCAGAGCACGCACCTGCTCAGCAGTGGCGGTGGGCGGCGGAGGCGAGGGCGAGGAACGCGACGCGGAAGGTGCAGAGGGCGCAGAGGGCGGGCTCATGAGACGACCGTAGCGGTGCGGCGCGCCTCCCCGGCGCCTCCCCGACGCACCCCCGCACGAGATCGACTTTTTCGAATGAGATCGACGGTGTCACCGTCTGTTTCGTTCGAGAATGTCTATCTCGACGAATGCGAATGAATACGAATGCCACCGACGTCAGCCCGCCAAGCGAGCAGCGAGTTCGCCGTACTGAGCGAGCTTGACCTCGACGTCGTCGATGTAGCTGATGAGCATGAGCTCGTCCGTGCCGTGATTCTCCGCGAAGGCGCGCAGGGTCTCGGCGACCTCGTCGTAGGTGCCGATGACGATCGCGGTGTCACGCTCGAGGTGGGCCTCGACCTCCGCCCGACGCCCGGGGCTGAGCGCATCAGGCGCGCGGAAGCCCACTGCACGCCCCTGGCGCAGCGCCAGCCGGAAGTCGGCGGCCGCCAGCGCCTGCTCGCGGGCCTCATCGCGAGTGGGCGCCGCCGACACGCACATGGCCGACAGGGTCCGGTCGCTCGACGCTCCCTGCGGGAGATGGGCGCGATAGTGGTTCATGACGTCGATCTGCTGGCGCCCGGTGAAGAACTGGGCGTAGGCGTAGCCCAGGTCGTGGGCACCGGCCCAGGCGGCAGACTGCCCCGAGGAGCCCAGCAGCCAGAGCTCGGGCAGGACCTCCGGGGCGGGGTGGACGCCGAGGGCCGCGTAACGATGACCAGCCGGAAGCTCATCGCGCAGCAAAGCGACGGTCTCGTCGATGAGCGCGTCGATCGCCTCGGGGTCGATGAAGCGCCCCTGGTTCAGGGCGCGCGCGGCGAGCATGTCGCCGCCGGGTGCACGGCCCAGCCCCAGATCCACGCGCCCGGGGAAAAGGGTCGCCAGGGTGGCGAAGCGCTCGGCGATCTGCAGCGACCCGTAGTGCATAGCCATGATGCCGCCGGAGCCCACGCGGATGCGGTCGGTCGCGTCCAGCATGTGCATCATGAGCAGGTCGGGCGCGCTGGAGACGAAGGCGCTGGTGTTGTGGTGCTCGGCGATCCAGAAGCGGTGGTAGCCGCTGTCCTCCAGGCCGCGGGCCAGGCGGACCGTGTCCTCAATGGCCCGGCGGGGTGTGCGCCCCGCGAAGAGAGGGATCTGCTCGAGGGCGCTCAGTCGCATGCGGGTCTCCTTCAGAGTGGTCAGTTGTCAGAGTTCGTGCTCGTCGGCCGGCCAGGACTTGTCTGCAAGGTCATTGAGACGCGGGGACGCTCCGGTCCAGCGCCCCGGGTCGGATCGCTCGGGCGGAGCCCGCCGAGCGGCATTCGGGGCAACACGCGGACGACGACGCTCATTCCGGATCCATTCCCCGCTCATTCCGAGTCTCCGCCCGCCCTCCGCGTCTGCGTGTGCCCATCCCGCCTCTCCATGCACCCTCCATGCACCCTCCATGCGCCCTCCGCCCGGCAGGTGCACCAGAACAACAGCACCATAAGCTGTTCTTTACTTCTCACTACGAACAAGTTGTTTGAACTTATCGAATCTTGGCCCTACCTTGGTGCCCATAGCGCAGACCGCCAGTCAGCCCCGCGCCGCAAGGCGTCGCGCAACAGATATCGACCGTTTCATCAACCGCTTACCGGCCGCTCCGCACGGGCCCGATCCGATCGGGTCCCAGCAGGCCCGGCCAACCGCTCTCAGGAGGCACCCATGCCCGTTCTCACCATCGGCGATCAGTTCCCCGACTACGAGCTCACCGCCGTCGTCCCCGGCAACCTCAAGGACGTCGCCGCGGACAAGCCCGAGGACTACTTCACCGCCGTCTCCTCCTCCGTCCCCGAGGGCACCTGGCGCGTCGTGTTCTTCTGGCCCAAGGACTTCACCTTCGTGTGCCCCACCGAGATCGCCTCCTTCGGCGACCTGTACGACGAGTTCAAGGACCGCGACTGCGAGGTCATCGGCGTCTCGGTGGACAACGAGTACACGCACTACGCCTGGCGCCGCAGCCACGACAAGCTCCAGGACCTCCCCTTCCCCATGGCCAGCGACCTCAAGCGCGAGCTGGTGGGCGCCCTGGGCGTCCTGAACGCCGACGGGGTGGCCGACCGCGCCACCTTCATCGTCGACCCCCACAACGTCATCCAGTCGGTGTCCATCACCTCCGGCTCCGTGGGTCGCAACACCGAGGAGGTCCTGCGCCAGCTCGACGCCCTCCAGTCCGACGAGCTGTGCGCCTGCAACTGGAAGGCCGGCGCCGCCACCATCGACGCCCTGTCCGAGATGACCCACTGACCCAGCACCGACGCACCCACCCACCGAGGAAGACGAAAGAGAAGAGACCAGCATGAGCATCGCCACCCTGCGCTCAGCCCTGCCGGACTGGGCCAAGGACCTGTCCCTCAACCTGTCCACCCTGACCCGCGCCACGACGCTGACCGAGCAGCAGCAGTGGGGCACCTTCCTGGCCGCAGCAGCCGCCACCCGCAACGAGTCCGTGCTCGTGCAGGTCGCCGAGGAGGCCCGCGAGCACCTGAGCGAGGAGGCCCGTTCCGCCGCGCTCGGCGCCGCATCCATCATGGCGATGAACAACGTCGCCTACCGCACTCGCCATTTCCTCGGCGGCGACTACGACAACGAGCGCATGGGCCTGCGCATGAACATCATCGGCTCGGCCGGCGGAGTCGAGAAGGTCGACTTCGAGCTGTGGAGTCTGGCGGTGTCCACCATCAACGGCTGCGAGAAGTGCATCAACGCCCACGAGGCCACGGTGCGCGGTGAGGGCCTGAGCACCGAGCAGATCTGGGAGGCTGTGCGCATCGCCTCGACGTTGGTCGGAGTGGCCCAGGCGATCGGCGTCGTCGAGGCTCTCGACTGATCTCGACTGAAGCCGACCGGCGCCGGTAGAGGCGCGGGCTCTCACACAGGACGGCGGCCGACCGGCTGTTGCAAGACGGCAGGTCGGCCGCCGTCGTGCCCCGCCGTCATGGGACCCACGCCCGGGCGAAATCGGAAGGAGTGGCGCCGCAGCGTTGCCGACAGGTTCTCAGGCTCTCAGTCCGGTTCGTCAGGCGGCCTCATCTGAGGCCTCGGGTTCTGGTCGCCTGGAATCTCGCAGGATCTTGGCGCCGGCGAGCACGATCCAGATGGTCAGCGTGTCATACACGAGTCCTTCGGAGTCCCAGAGCCGAACAGCGCCTGCTCATCGAGCGTGATGTTCAACAGGGCGAATCCGATGACGGAGACGGCGGTCAGCGCAATGCTCAGGCGCCGGAAGCACCCCGGGCCGGCAGCGGCCGCGAGCAGCCCCATTGCGGGCCATTGCGGCAGTAATTGGAGATAGACTGGGATCTCTTCAGGCAGTTCCCGGCAGGACAACGCCGCTGAGCAGCCAGGCCGCGGCCCCCGCGCGTCGCCGGAAAAGCCCGATCCGCGTCTCCATGCCGATCACGTGCCGGTCGCGCGCCGGTCACGTGGCAGTCGCGCGCCGGTCAGCTGCGGGGATCGACGTCGATGGCGCCCTGGACGTCGTTGAACAGCAGGTTGGAGATCTCGACCTGAACCATCTCCACCTGGGGCACGTCGTGCAGGAGGAGGGGGTCGTCCGCGGAGGTCTGCAGCGCCAGCGTGCCGCAGCCGAAGAAGCGGTCGGTGAAGTCCTTGTCCAGCTGGATGTCGGAGATCCGGGTCAGGGGCAGGTCATGGCCCGCCCGGCTGAAGACGCCGGAGCGGGTGATGATGCGCTTGGTGGTGACCGTGTAGGTGTGCGCGTACCACTGCAGCCACGGCACCACGAGCAGCGGCACGCTCGCGACCAGCACCACGACCCAGATGGCGACCAGGCCCCAGGGACTCCACGAAGCCGGGGCCAGCACCGAGCCGACGATGCCGATCACGACCAGCACCACTTCGAGGATGATTCTCCACAGCAGAGCCTTGATGTGGGTGTGCATGTGCCGCACCACGACCTCGTCGCGGCTGAGCAGCTTCTTCGACAGAGCCATGAGCATATGGTGCCATGATGTAAGGGCTCTTCGCGGCCCCTACCGCTCCCACACCCCTCTGCCCCCCTCCTCCGAGATCGGTCGAGTTCCGCGTCGAAATCGGTCGCTCCCCACCGCGAGATCGGTCATAACCCGTGCCGAGATCGGTCGTACTCCGCGTCGAAATCGGTCCGCTTCCGGCTCGAGATCGGTCGCAACCCGGTGCGTGGTGCGATGTCTCGGGGTTGGGGGACGGATAAGTCGAGCCGTACCGCCGTGAGCCGGCTCTACTGATGCTCGCATGGGCCGGGGGCGATCATCACCGCAATTACTCAGCATGAAAACCCTTGTCCTGTTGCCCGCGTGTACTGGGGTGGCGGGCGTTGCACACTCGCGCGCGCCCCGTATCGGTGGAAACCGCGGAATCATGAGGAAAATTAATTCTGGCAGTGGCCACGGTTCCGCTCCCATGTGCACAGACCCCCTCACCGCACATGGGAACCCGACCGCCACACACGACGATCACCATAAAGCCCGTCATTTCAACAAAAACCAGCACCCACCACACAAAGGCTCGAGGCTCCCATGTGCAACACCGAAGACAACCACACCCATCAGGCACACCCCACCCCACACAACCAACCCACCATAAACTCGAGGCGGAAGTGAACCGATTTCGGTACGGAGTACGACCGATCTCGAGGCGGAACCGGACCGATCTCGACGCAGCCTGCTCGATACAGCGCAGCGGTGCCCGATCGGGTTCAGCGGATCACCCTCCCAAGAGGTCCAGACCGACGCTCATCACCACGGGCGCGATCCCGAGCACGACGAAGGCCGGCAGGTGGCATAGGCCCAGCGGGAGCACGAGCCGCACCGCCAACCGCTCGGCCGCCTCCTCGTCTGCCGCCCGTCTACCGGCGCGCAATGAGGCCGCTGTGCCCGTCAGAAGCGGCGCCGGCGAGGCCCCGTCCTCCCAGCCGGGCCGCAGGCAGCCCTCAAGACGCCTCCGCCGCTGCCGCCACTCCTCGTTGTCGGGAGCGTTCCAGGCCTCGTCCCAATCCGCGCCCAGCAGCAGCGCCCGGCCTGCGACCACCAGTTCTTCCTCTTCCAGCGCTTCCCCGAGGGCCTGCAGTGCTCCGGGCAGGGATGCTCCGCAGGCCAGTGCGGCAGCGGCCAGGTCCAGCACGAGCGCCTCGTCGACTCGGCTCGTCGGCACCGTCGCGGACGCGACCATCCGCGCCGTCACCCGGCGCCCCACAATCATGAGCCCGACGCCGAGGACTCCCAGTGCGCTTCCCATCCCGCCGTCGAGCAGCACCTCCTCGGGGCGGGCGCCCACGGCCGCGCCCAGCAGCAGGCCGACCAGCGGCAGCATGGCCAGCAGCCTGGCGGTGGACTGCGGCCCCGACAGCGCGGTGCGGCGCGAAGCCTCGGCATGACCGGACTCGGCGACCCCGCCGGCGACCGCCTCCAGGATCTCGGCCAGGGGGGCGCCGAGCGCAGCGGTGAGCCTGCACGCCGCCACTGCCCCGGGCACCGCCGCCGCGGCCGCCCGACGCCGCTCCCGGGCGGCGCGAAGACCCGGTCCGGGAAACGGCGGTCTCCACACCCAGCGGCCGCGGACTCGCACCGGCCACCACCGTTCAGGGGCGGCCTCGCCCAAGTCGAGCAGGGCGGGCGGAACGCCGTCGTCGCCAGGCTCGACGCCCTCAGACACGCCCGTGCGCGCCAGAGAGCGGGACCAGGCGCGCCGCGGGGTCGCCCCGGCGCGCAGCAGCGTGGCGACCTCGGTCAGCATCAGGCCGACATCAGTGCCACCGACGCTGCCGACGCCGCCAACATCGCACTGAGACCTCACCGAGCCGCCGTCGGCACCCTTTCCGGTCGCAGCATCCAGGCGGGCGTCCAGACCGGCCGGGCGTTCGCGTCTGGCTGGGAGCGTGACAACGGCGGCCGCCAGCGCCACCAGTATCCCGACAACGATCACAGTGGAGTCCATGACGTGCCACCCTTCATCGCCGCCGCGACCGGCGCGGCTCCAATGCGCTCGGCCAGCCGATCAACCGCAGGCCCGGCACTGACCGCACAGACCGTGCCGGCCGCACCATCCAGAGCGACGATGAGCGCGTCCTCGCACACAAGGCTCCCCTGAGCGCCTCGGCGCAGCATGCCGATGCCCGACACGTACCGCCGGGTCCGGGATGACCGGGATGACATGACGTCCTGCTCCGGGCTCGCGCAGCTATCCGGGCCGTCGCTCCCCCGCGTCGAGCTCCGCTCCGCCGTCCCCTCCCGAGGGGACCGCCTCCCCGCAATCCCGCCGCCAGTCGCGCCGCTGCGCCGCAGATGGATGACGGCATCCAGCGCACTGACGGCCTGGGCGGCCACCGCGGTCTCATCGAGCCCAGCGAGAGCTCCGAGCGCCGTCAGGCGAGCGGGGACATCCGCCGGGGAGTTGGCGTGCAATGTCGCCCAACCGCCCTCATGCCCGGTGTTGAGCGCGGTGAGCACATCACGCACCTCGGGTCCGCGGCACTCCCCCAGGACGATGCGATCGGGCCGCATGCGCAGCGCCGTGCGCACAAGCGCACTCATGGGCACGGCCCCGACCCCCTGGACATTGTCGCCGCGCTCCTGAAGATGGAGGACATGCGGATGGTCCGGACGCAGCTCGGCGGCCTCCTCAATGCACACAATGCGCTCGGTGGCGCTCACCAGACCGAGGAGAGCGGCCAGGAGGGTCGTCTTTCCGGTACCGGTGGCCCCGGTGATGAGGCAGGAGGCCCGCGTCTCAATAAGCGCCGCCAGCACCGAATCCAGGCCGGGCGCGACCGTGCCCGCTTCGACGAGCTGGCCCAGGGTGAAGGCGCTGCGCCGTTTGGTACGCAGGCAGATAAGCGTGCCGTCGGCCGACAGGGGCGGCAGAACGGCGTTGAGGCGGGTGCCGTCGGGCAGGGTGGCATCGACCACGGGACAGGCGTCGTCCAGCCGGCGCCCGCAGGAGGCGGCCATGCGCACCGCGAGCGCGCGCGTCTGTGCCTCCGGCAGGGCGGCCTCGGCGATGTTCTCCAGGCCGCGGCCGCGATCGATCCAGGTACGGCCTGCACCGACGAGAACGTCGGTGACGCCCTCGGTCTCAAGAAGCGGCTGGAGCATCGGGCCGGCGCCCTCGACGTCGGCGCGCACATGACGATTCAGGCGGGCCAGGCCACCGGCGCCGGTCGTGGGGGCTGCCCCCTCCCCCAGAGCGCGCTCCAGGCCGGCCCCGCGAGCCAGCGCACCGCGCACGGCGGCGAGCTCCCCACCGGAGCGCCCGTCCGCACTCGTCTCATGCGCGTCGGAACCTCCCGAAAACTCGTGAGATCCTCGAGAGCTCAGGGGGCGCGATGACGGCAACGACCGCCATGGGCTCACCATGGCGACCCCTCCCCGGCAAGCCCGACGAGCTCTCCCGCTACGGCGCGAGCGGCACGGCGAGTACCGCCCCGGCCCCTGGTCGGGTCGTCACCACGCGCCACCCGTTGGGCGACAGCGCGATCGTGGGGAATCCTGGCCATCACCCGCGCTCCGGTCATGGCCTCGAGATCGTCGGGGCTGACGTCCTCCCCGACTGGACGCACCGCCAGCGCCACCGACACGTTTTCAGCTCTGGTCGAGCGGGCGCGGGCCACCAGGGCCTCGGTCGCCACCGCCGAGCGCAGGTCCAGACCGGTTACGAGCAGACACAGACAGCCCGGTGGGAGCTCAGCACCCCGTGGCAGGTCGACGAGAACGAGATCATGGTGCGCGCTCAGCGCCTCCAGGGCGGGGCCGACGGACGCCGGGAAGCGCACCCCGCCGCGCCCGTCCCCGGTCAGGACGGGCATGCCGAGCCAGGTGGGCAGAACAGGAACGAGGCGATCGGGGCGGAAAGCCGCCTCACCGACTGGAAGGTCGCCCCAATGCAGGCCGGGAACGACACCGTCGCCGATGAGCAGGCCGAGACCGCCCGCCGGGTCGGCATCCAGGATTGCGACTCGGGCGCCCGCAGCGGCGCAGGCGCGTGCGAGGTGGAGCAGGAATGTGCTCGTGCCCAGGCCGCCACGAGCTCCGATGAGCGCAACGACTCGGGCGCGCGGCGGATGCTGCGCACTCAGCAGAGCGGCGACGAGACGATCGGCGCCATCCGGAGCGGCCAACGCATCCAGAGCGAGAGCACTCAGATGCTCCCCGCCCGGGCACGCGCTGACGGGGGCGTCGGCCAGCACGTCCGCACGGCCCAGAAGAAGGACGGCGCCGGTGTTCTCCAGAAGCTCGACGACGGCGGAGCTCAGGTCGCCGGCAGAGCACAGAGACGGACCGTATCCGGTACAGGCGCGGACAAGGGCGAGGACATCGTCGATCTGGGACGCGGACAGGTCGCCGGACAGCGCCCCCGACAAGTCCTCCGGCACGGCCTCGGACCGGAGCGCATGCGGAGCGAGCGGGGCGGCCCGGGAGGCCCGGGCCGCAGCATCGGCAGAGCCGGCAAGCGAAGCGGGGCCGATCGGCGCAGCAGGGGCCGCCCGACCTGTGGCAACTGTGACAACGAGGACACGGACGTCGGGCGTCAGTGGGGCGCCATCGACGGTCCGCACGAGCTGCCCGGCGGACCCGGACGATCTGCCGGCCCCAGTAGATCCGGCAGCCCTGACATCTCCGGCGGCCCCAGCAGGCCCAGCAGGCCCGACGGGCTCATCAGGAGCACGAGCGGCACGCCGGAATCCGGGAGACTCCGACGATGGCGGCGCGCCCGCGGCGAGCCGTGAGCCCGGCGCATCGAGAACAGCTGACGAGGCGGTCAGATCTGGCACGGCGACTCCTTCGGTGGTGAGGGCGGGAGGAGAACGGGGTCCCCCTCTGGGGCTCCTCTGCGTTCCCCGCGCTTCCAGAGTGGGACAGGCGCCATGGAGCCGCACCCCGCCGCTTCGATCCCTGTGGACAACAAGTGCGCCGCGCTCCCTGTGGAGCCCGGAGCCCGCAGTCAGGAGCCCGTATAGCGATCGGGCCTGCGCCGCTGTCCATGCGTCCACTGCACCGACCGGACGATCCCGCACGCCCCGCACAGTCGGGTACCCTTGTGGTTGCTATCACACAACGAGCGGGGGAGGTGAGCACTGTGACGACTCCGAGGAACCGCGACGCCCTCGAGCTCCAGGCCGGGAGACCCGCTGAAGGCCCCGAAGGCCCCGAAACTCCTGACACCCCTGACGACATCGCCTCACCCGAGGGCTCCTCCTGGCGAACCTGCGCCTACTTCGATCTCGACAAGACCATCCTGGCGACATCGACCACGTTCGCCCTGGGCTCCCCCATGCGGCGCAGCGGCCTGATCTCAACCGCCTCGTTGGCGCGCGGCATCATCGCCCAGCTGCCCTACCTCCTGATGGGCGCCGATGAGAGTCAGACCAGCCGTCTCATGGAGCGCCTGGCACTCATGTCCGCGGGCATCGAGCGCGCGCATCTTCAAGCCGTCGTGTGCGATGCCCTGACCACCGTGATCGAGCCCGCCGTCTACGCCGAGGCCCTGGACCTCATCGAGGCCCACCACCGGGCCGGTCACGACGTCGTCGTGGTCTCGGCCTCCTCAACTGAGATGGTCGAGCCGATCGCCGCGCTCGTCGGAGCCGACCGCGCCATCGCCACCCGCATGGAGGTCGATGCCGAGGGCCGCTTCACCGGTCGGATCGAGCACAGTCTTCTCCACGGGGCGAAGGTCGATGCCCTGGTGGCCGACGCGAGCGCGCATCGCATCAGCCTCTCCCGTTCATGGGCGTACTCCGACTCCATCTCCGATCGCCCCATGCTCGAGGCCGTCGGCCACCCGGTGGCCGTCAACCCCGACCGGGACCTGCGACGCCTGGCGGACGCGCAGGGCTGGCCGGTACGGGACTTCGAACAACCGGTACCGGTACGCGCGCGCCCGCGAACTCGTAAGGAAACCGCAGCGCACGGGCCCAGAGGCTCAGGGCTCGCCCGGAATGCGACGGGACTCATCGCGATCATCACCGTCGTCGCAGCCATCGTCGGAATCTCCGTCATCGCCGGTGCCGCCGGCCTCGCGGTCGCCAGGCGACGCGATGGCCGCGACGACACGGCCTTCCCGGCGGCCCGGGACCACTGAGGCCCGGGACCACGCCGGCACCACTGACCCGAGGCCCGGGATTCACTCAACGGCGGTCGTGCCGGCCTGGACACTCCGGCAGATCGCCTGCGCCTCCTGAATCCCCACGAGGATCGCCTCGGCCTGCCACACGACCCACGCCACCACCCCGTCATGGGTGCCGCCGGCATAGGCGGCGACCGCATCGGCATACACGGACGGCGCACGGGCCGCGTACTGGTCGGTGACGGCGACCCCGGTCGGCTCGAGCCCGTCGCGGGTGATGAGGTGACGCACCAGCAGCCTGCCGACGGCGGCGTTGCCCATGAGGAAGGGCCGCGCCGACACCATTTCCCCGTGCACCACGGCGGCGCGCACGAGCGCGGACACCCCGTCCAGGTCCACGAGGCGGATCATCCCCTCCAGACGCGCCGTCAGCGCCTCGCCGTCGGGGGCGGAACCCGGCCCGCCCTCGATCGGCGCGGTCCCGGCGGAGCGGGGAACGGCGACGGCGTTCAGGGGGATGCGTCCGGCCACGGCGATGGGCCCGGCCACATCACGATGCAGGGTCGCCAGAAGCGTCCGGGGACTCGGCTGCGCGGGTCGCGTCTCACCGCGCAGGTCGGGCATCCAGGCCGCCAGGCGAGTCCCGGCCCGCCACAGTCCTGCGACGGCGTCCAGCGAAGGCTCGCCCGTGGACGCCTCCGTGAGACCGCCGGCGGCGACGGCGTCGCGCAGAACGGAGGAAGGCAGGACCACGCCCTCCACACCGCCAGAGGCGATCGCGCCCCGCACCGCCGACTCGGCGCGCGCCTCGCGCCATCGACGTCGCAGGGCCTCGTGGAAGCGCAGCTCGGCCGAGGCCTGACGCAGGACCTGCTCGGCGCTCACGATCCGGGCGTCGGAGGCGATCGCGCGCAGCGCCTCGGCAGCCGGATCGAGGTCACCACGGGGGTCCCGAGCAGCTCTGCGCGACGCCGGGCCCGCACCTCGCCCGGGGCCCGGTCCCAGCCCGATACTCACCGTCGTGCTGATCACGGCACACACTGTAGTCACCGTCGTCGAGTCACAGTCGCCACCATCGCCACCATCGCCGCCATCGAAACGCAGAAAGAAAACGCGGGAAGAATCCGACCAATGCCGGTCAGCGACGGCGCGTGGCCTCGCATGGCGCCCGGCCGACCCCGCACCACCGGCACCGATCATCTAGGCTTCGAGCCGTGACCCCCGCACAGTCCCTCGACGCACGAGCCGCGGCCCCGACGCCGTCCGGAGGAGTGCAGATCGCCCCGCGCCCTCGGCGCGCCGACTACTTGCTGACCGCTGCGGTCGGGCTCGTCCTACCGCCCCTGATCATGGCCCCGCTCGGTATCGCGTCGTACTTCGTCGCGCACCACCGACTGCCCTGGGCCTTGCTCCTCATCGTCCTGGCGCTGGCGGTGTGCTCCATGGCGCAGGGGTTCTTCGCCGTGCGCTCCTCGCTGGGCGGGCTTGTGGCCGGCCTGGTTGCACTGGCCGTGCACGCGGTCGTGCTCTGCGCCCCGCAGGGCGCCCAGTCCTCCCCCATGCCGTGGGCGCGCGCCTTCATCCCCACTGGTGCACTGCTGATTGCGGCGGGCGTGCTGCTGGGAGGCTCGTGGGGGATGCGTCGGGCCCGCCGCGCCGGACGCGCCGACGCGCGCCTGGCGATGCGCCTGGCCGCAGCCGACCGCGCCATGGGGGTGACACCGCCGGCCCCGCCGTCGAGGCGCCGCGACCACGTGATGTCCTTCGTGGTGACCGCCACGGCGTTCCTCGTCGCCCTGGGGCTCCTCCAGCACGGCTACGCCGAGTTGGTCGGCCCGGGCAAGAAGCTCACGGGAGCACTGGGAGCACTCGCCGCTCTCGGCCTGCTCGCCCTGGGGACCTTCTTCGCAGGCCGCTCAACCCTCGGAGCCCGGGCAACCGGGCCGCTGCTCATACTCGCCAGCCTGCCCGCGCTGCTTCGCGGTGCGTGGCCGACGATGCCCGGAGCCGCGCAGCTCATGCAGTGGCTGCCCAACGATCCCACCGGCATGGGGCTCATCACGACCGGCCTGCTGCTCACCACAACAGGATGGGGAGTCCACTTGGCGAGACGTCGGGGCCGGGCAGGCGAGCTGGCCGGTCTCAAGAGCGCGGAGTCGGCGACGCCGGCCAGTGGAATCGCCCGCGTATGACAGGCGCACGACGAGCGGCACCCCACAGCGGCCGCCTCGGCACGCCTCTGCCGGACCGACCCGGCTCACGGTTACGGTGATAGATAGAGAAGGAGGTCCCAGTGAGCACTGACAACCCCAGTCGTCCCGAAGACGAAACGCCCGACCGCACTGCTCGGGACAAGTCCGTCGACACCGGAGGCACCCCCGCTACCGGAGAGCCCTCGCTGGAGGTACCGGCCCTTGCGCCGGTGCTCGATGCCGATGGGGAGATCCTGGACATGCAGGAGGCTCCCCCCACGCAGGCCGCGCAAACAACGCCGGCAGCACAAGCAGCACAGACAGCACAACCAGCACAGAGCGACTCCGACGCGACTCCGGTCACTCCCACGGCCAACGGCCCCGGCTCAGGAACCGCCACAACGCATACTCCGCACACCCCTCAGCACGGCGCGCCCAGAACCGCCACCCCGCACACACCTCAGCACGGAACATACGCATCCGGCGCCGTCGCCGCCGAGAACACGGGAGCGCCCCCTCAGGAGCCGCCCGCCTCCGCGGGACCCGCGAATCCCGTTCAGGGCATGCCCGACAGCCTGCCGGGGCAGGCAGAACCGGCGGGCTCCGCCGAACCGTCAGAATCTGCAGAACCTGCAGCACCCACAGCACCTGCCGCGGGCGGGTTCCCCGCCGGAGGAGCCGCCGCCGACCCCCTCAATCTGGAGAAGCCCGAGCCGATCGTGCTCACACCCGACACCGGGCAGCACGACGAGGCCACCGAGGAGCCTGTCGAGGACACCGCGGTGCGCCGTCGCTCCCTGTTCACCCCGGCCCAGCCGGCCCCGCTCACTGCGGCCCAGGCCCCCCTGGAGGCGGCGGACAAGCCGAGCACCGCCGACCCGGCACTCAACGCCGCAGCAGCATCGCCCGCGGCCACGGCACGTGGTACGGGCGAGTCCACGGGGCGCAGCGCGTCATCTGGGGCGGGCGACGGCGAGAGCCCCGACGCCGTGCCCGCGCAGTCGACGGCTCATGCGGACAGGACCAGGCGGAGATCCCGTCGTACCGCCGCAGTCGGCGACGACGATGTCCCGCTGGACGGCTCCATCGTTGTCGGCCAACCGAAATCTCGAACCGCTACGCACTGGGCCGGAGCTCTCGTATCGATCATCGCACTGCCGGTGACCTGGTTCTTCCTCCACGACGGCGCCGCCATGGCGACCGTCCGCGCCTCGGGCTCCTACGCCTTCGATCTGTCCGCGCGTGGCCTGACCGAGCTGGCGATCGGGGCGCTCGCCCTCATCATCGCCATGTGGGTGGCGCGCCGCACCTCCGTGGGCAGCATCATCGTCGGCGTCATCTCGATCCTGCTGGGGCTCCCCTTCCTCATCGCCCCGGGCGTGATGACGGATACGTTCACGCCATTCCTCAACAATCTGAGCACCCAGTCCGCCCTCGGCCAGAGCCTGAGCACCTACCTGTGGACCGACGCGGTCACGGGCAAGTTCCTGGCCCTGGGCCTGTTCATGGTGATGGTCGGAGTCGTCTCGCACTCGGCGCGACGCGCCGGGCGGCACGAGCAGGAGATCTTGAGCCGCGCAGACGGTCCGGGCCGGGCGGACGGCGAGGATTGAGCCGAGGTCGAGCGGGGGTCGAGCGGGGTTTGGCGGAGCGCAACAGCGGGAGAGGCTGACGAGCGTGCGCTTCGCCCGCCCCGCCCAGGCGCACGCATCCTGAGTGCATAGGGAAGCGCACATGGGGAAGCACGGGGAAGCAATAGGAACGGCCGCTAACCTGGGGATGTGCCCGCCCCCGCCACTGCGCCGCCCCCAGAAAACCCGACAGGCATGACAAGCCCGGCAGACCCGACAAGCCCGGCTATGAGTTCCGTGGGCGATGCCCTGCGCGACGTCGTGCCCATCATCATCGGTTACGTCACGCTGGGGCTGGCCGCCGGCATGCTGCTGGTCGCCGAGGGACTGTCCTGGTGGTGGGCGCCGGTGTGGAGCATCGTCATCTACTCCGGAACCATGCAGATGCTGCTCGCGCCCCTGGCCGGGGTGGGCGAGCCGTTGGCGGCGATCGCGGCCTCCGCCGTCTTCATCTCGGGACGGCACGTCTTCTACGGCCTCGGATTCCCGCTCGATCGCGTACGCGGGAGCCTGCTCACCCGCCTCTACGCCGTCCACGCGATCACCGACGAGGTCTACGCGCTGCTCGCCTCCAAGGACCGGGGAGCGATGAGTGGACGCTACATCATCACAGTCGAGGCGGTCAGCCAGGCCTCGTGGACCCTGGGCACGACGGTGGGGGCGCTGGCGGGCACCGGGCTGACCGCACTGGTCGGCGATGACATCAAGCTGCTGGGCTTCGTGCTGACCTCGCTGTTCGTCGTCCTGACGATCGAGAACTGGAAGAGCCACCCGGATCTGGCGGTCCTGATCGTGGGCGTCCTCGCCGGTGTCGTGGGCATGACGATCGGCGGATCGGCGGCGCTGCTCAGCGCCCTTGGCTTACTGGCGGTGGGGCTCATCGCGCTCTACGGCTGGCGCTCGCGCCGCGCTGCACGCGCTGCACAGGCGCGGGGACCGCGCTCCGATGCCGGCGCCGTCACCAGCTCAGAAGCCTCTGGATCAACCTCTGGATCGCGCGCATCCGGGAAGGACGAGTCATGCTGACGCTCACCAACCTTCAGATCGCCGTCGCGGTCGTTGTCGTCACACTGATCACCTTCGCCTGCCGCATCGCCCCCTTCGCCCTCCTGCGGGGCCGCAGCACCAGTCCACTGCTGGGCTTCCTGTCCTCGGCCATGCCGCTGGGCGTCATGGTCGTGCTCGTGGCCTACACGCTCGGCGACGTCGGCACCGCCCCGGCCGCATGGCTGCCGGCGGTGGCCGGAATCGCGGCGACGGCGGGCCTGCACCTGTGGCGCCGCGCGATCGGCCTGTCGTTGATCGGCGGGACCGGGACCTATGTCGTCATCAGCCTCCTGCTGACCTGACGGGAAGCATGACGCCGCCCGGACGCCTGGAACGTGAATGCGCCTCCGCAACGTCAACGGAGATTCCTCGCATCTTTCTGAGGATAGAGGTCAGAAAGATGCGAGAAACCGCCGTCCGTGCAACGAAACGCCGTTGACGTTGGAGCCCGCCGGGCCGGCCCGCATCCGTCCAGCCGATCATTTAGGCTGCCCTGGTGCCCGTCATCGTCAATCGCCCCGGCCCCTGGGCCCATCGCGACCTCACCGCGGGCGGAACCCAGTTCCACGCCGCCCTCGCCGGACATGAGGAGCTCCCCTCTGCCGCGAACACGGACGCTCAGGACGCCGGCCCTGCGAAGCCCCTGATTCTGCTTGTTCACGGCTTCCCCGAATGCTGGTGGGCGTGGCGGCACGTCATCAGCCCCCTGGCGGAGGCCGGCCACCGCGTCGCCGCCGCGGATCTGCGGGGCTTCGGCGGTTCGGACCGGCCGCCATCGGGCTACGACCTGGTGACCCTGGCCTCCGACATGGCCGCCGTCGTGCGAGCCCTGGGGCACGAGCGGGCCATCGTCATCGGAGCGGGCCTGGGCGGGCAGGTCGCGTGGGCGCTGGCGAACCAGGAGCCGACGATGACCGCGGCGATCGTGCCCGTCGGTGCGCCGCATCCGCTGGCGCTGAGGTCCTTGCGCGGACGAGTCGTCTCCGGAGCGGTCGTTCAGTACCTGTGGCTGAAGACCCCGATGCTGCCGGAACGATCGCTGCGCACGACGTCGGGCATCGATCGCCTGCTGCGCTCCTGGGCGGGTCCTCGCACCAAGCAGACCGTGACCGAGTCGGCCGGGTACTACGCGGCCCTCCTGGCGCGACCCGGCGCGGCGCACTCGGCACTGGAGACAGTGCGTCGCGCAGCGCTCAGTCGTGAGGAGATCGCCTGCCTCAACACTCCTGCGGAGGTCCCGGTCATGAGCGTGCAGGGCGAGCTGGATCCGGTTCAGCCGGCACAGGCCTATGCGCGTGATGTTCATCATGTTGCGGGCCATCTGCGGCAGGTGACCGTGCGCGACGCCGGGCACTTCCCCCACGAGGAGGCTCCCGAGCAATTCATCGACGCGCTCCTGCCGTTCCTGACCGAAGTCGAGAAAAGGCGGTAGCGAGCCCCGAGGCGACCCCGGCCCCGGATGAGCCTCAGACGCCCACCTGAGGGCACAACTCGGCATTGAAGAGCACGCACTCGCCGCACCGCGGTGCGCGCGCACCGCACACCGCCCTCCCGTGCTCGATGAGGCGATGACAGCCGTCGGTCCAGCGCTCCGGCTCCCACAGGGCGCTCAGATCGCGCTCCACCCGCACCGGATCCTTCGCGGTCGTCCAGCCCAAGCGCCGCGACAGACGGCCCACATGGGTGTCCACGGTGATGGCCGGCCGCCCGAAGGCGTTGCCCAGCACAACATTGGCGGTTTTGCGCCCGACGCCGGGCAGAGTCATGAGCGCCTCCCGCCCCTGGGGCACGACGCCGTCGAAGCGCTCGACCAGCCCGCTCGCCAAGCCGATGAGCCGCTCGGCGCGGGTGCGCTGCATGCCCAGCGGTCGCAGCAGCGCCTCGAGATCGTCGGGGTCGGCGGCCGCCAGCGCACCGGCGTCGGGGCAGAGCGCGAAGAGCTCGGGGGTGACGGTGTTGACTCGAGCATCGGTGGTCTGAGCGGACAGGACCGTGGCCACCAGGAGCTGGAAGGGGCCGTCGTGGTCCAAGGTGCAGTGCGCCCCGGGATAGACGGCGGTGAGCTCATCATCGACGGCGCGGGCGCGCAGAGCGGTGGAGGCGCATGAGCCGGCACCATGCGCGCCAGGAGCGTCGAGCAGGTCCGTCGACGCCTCAGAAGCCGCGGGAAGCGCGAGCCCTGGACCGCCGATCGGCACCGATGCACCCATGGCTCCCCCTGTTCCTCTCGCTCCCTTGACTCCGTTCACCCGCGTTCAGCCCCGCTTCAGTCCCCACGATCTTCAGCCCCGCTCGCCTATTCCGCCGACTCGCCGCGCGTCCCGTCCCCGGGAGACTTGCTCGGGTCACAATCAAGACTACAATGCTCGTCCGCGTGCCACAGATCACAAGCCATGGCAGGATATGACACAGGGCTGCCCGCCGAAGGCCGGGACCCAGCCGATCGACCCCACAGGAGGACCTTCGTGGAAGACAGCATCATCGCCAGAATCCCGCTGTTC
>ERZ772968.409-NODE-409-length-21873-cov-8.453983_pt1 | contig 21873 bp, 19 predicted proteins | sample MGYA00580674_ERZ772968 | MGnify/ENA primary metagenome ERZ772968 (study PRJEB29015, sample SAMEA2737940) | human oral metagenome | biome: human oral; feature: human-associated habitat; material: dental | place: China | collected 2138 ...
GTCGAAGACGAATGCGCTCGTCGTCGCCCCCTCCTCGCCCGTGCCGGTGAGCGACCCCAGTTGCTGAGTCCACGCGTCGATCCCGGGATCTCCGCTCATGCCCTCGACGGCGTCGGCGTAGACGTTGCCCCCGTGCGGGTAGCCCTGCAGGTCGGAGCCGGTGGTGTCCAGGGTGACGACGGTGCGCGTGGGCGTACGCGGAGTGGGCGCGCCGTCCAGGCCGGGGACGGCGTCGGCGCCATTCTCGAGATGCAGCGCGTTGACGTGGTCGGGGAGGTCGGCTCCGGCCGTGGGCCCGCCGGCCGTCAGCAGGGTGGTGACGTTGTACCGCTCGTTGATGGTGGGGTCCGCCGCGATGTTCGCCGCCACGATGGCGCCCTGCGAGTGGCCGTAGATCCCCACCGGGTCATCCGGGCCGATCCCCGCCCGACGCATGGCGGTGACCACGGCGCTCTCCAGGTCGTTGGGCGCCCTGGCCACGGACTGCAGGTTGGTCAGGAGGTCCTGCGGGTTGGTGTTGCCCAGACCCCAATCGGTCGTGCCCGGCACGACGACCATCCATGAATTCGTGCCATCGGCGTGCGTGGTGCGCACGACGCTGACGACGCCACTGGAGGCGTCGTCGTCCTCCGCCTTGAGCGAGTCGCTATAGCGGATGACGTCCGAGGCCGTCCCCAGTGGCCGGTCCATCCTCTCCCCGTCAGCCGGCGCCCCGTCCGCCTTCTTGAGAGCGGGCACCTGCGTACCCCACGCCATCGGGTCGCTGCCGGAGGGCGGGATGGTGAAGGAGGAGCCGCCGCGCGCGGCCACAGTGGTGCCGGTCGGGTCGCCGAAGCGCCTGGCCGCGACCTGCGACGACAGCGCGGACATGTAGTAGACGACGCGCTCCATCGGCGTCAGCGACGAGGCGGGAACCGTCTGGCCGCCGCCGGTCACGAGCTCGTCGGGCAGCTTCTCGCTGATCTCCGGGTCGAGCCGCTGCGCGACGCCGGCCAGGTAGGTCTCGACGGCCGCCGACTCATGACTGGTTTTCGCGTCCTTGGCGTACGTGACTAGAACCGCGATCTTCAGCAGGTCGGTCTTCACCCACTCCGACAGGTCCTCGTCGGCCATGACGACGGCGAGATCATCCAGGACATCGGCGAGATCGCCGTCGGCGTACTTGGTCAGATCGGGGTTCTTGACGGCTGAGGCGCCCGCAAGCATGAGGAGCAGCCCGGCGGGCGAGGACACTGCTGACGCGATGAGCCCGAACACGACTCCGGTCAAGGCGCCGTTCAAACCTGCGGATCCACCGGCGGACGTCGCGCTGGAATCGGCCCCGTTGTAGACACTGACGCAGGCCGTGACGTCGGCGGCGAGGGCGCGCAGGGAGTCGGCGGCGTCCTGGAGGGAGCCGGGGCCCGTCGTCAGCGCCGTGGCGGCATCGATCGCATTGGTGCGCAGGGTCTCGAAGCTCGACGGCGCGCCCTGCCCGGCCTGGACGGTTCCGCCGCATGAGGGAAGGCCCGTGTTGCCGAAGCCGGAGTAGCACATGGGGTCCGACCAGGTGAATCCACTGGAGGAGGCTCCCCCGCCCGCCCCGGAGCCGCCGTCCTGGGAGCTCTGGGGGTCCGAGGAGGAAGCGCCCGAGGCCCCGTCGTCCGGCTCGGAGGGGGCGATGGCGGCCCGCGCCTGGGCCTCGGCATTGAGGACGTGCGTGCGGGCGTCATCGAGGTATCCGGCGGCGTTGGTAAGCGCTGTGGCGAACTCGGTGAGGGCATCGGTGTCCACCGCATAGGCGCCTCCCGACACGACGGCGGTGACCCCGGCGGTGATTCCGGGCCAGGACAGGGTGGCCGATCCATCCCCGTCGCCCGCGGACGGCGGATCGACGTAGGTACCCTTCGGTGCTGGGTCGCTCTCGCAGCGCGGCATCGCGTCGCCCAGGGTCAGCTCGGGGAACGGGTCCCTGCTGTTCTGGATGGCCTCGTCGGCGGCGAGGAGGGCCTCTCCCGGGTCGTCGCAGATGTCCGTCTGCTGCGACGAGGTCGGCGGGGATGCCGTCGCGGTGCTCATCCGACCGCTCCGCACTGGTCGCTCGCGTTATCGAGGGCCGTCATGGCGCCGGAGGCCGTGTCCAGAAGCGGATCGAGGCCGGCGAGCAGGGTCTGAAGGGTATCCAGCTGCGTCTGACAGGAGCTTGACGCGGCCCCCGTCCAACTTTCGGGGACGGCGGCGGGAACGAGTGACACGCCGGTGGCGGCGTCATCATCGGCCAAGGCGATGCTTAAAGACATGCCTCGACGGTACGACCATCGGCTCGCATCCCGCCGAGCCCCTGTGGAGAGCACGCCAGCGGGGTGCACGACGCCGCCCTGTGGAGCCCCGTGCATCTCGTGCATCCCGTGTGTCCCGTGCGCCCCCTCCGTGTCCCGCGCGCCCCGACCCCTTCACCGAGATCGGTCCGGTTCCGCGTCGAGATCGGTCGTACTCCGCGTCGAGATCGGTCACAGTCCGCACTGAGATCGGTTCACTTCCACCTCGAGATCGGTCCGGTTCTGCGTCGAGATTGTGGTGTCAGGACATCTGGAACTCTGGGTCGTGGTGGTCCCCGGTGTGGTGGTTCTCGGGGCTGGGGGTCGTATGGGTTGGGCAGCATCGCCGTGAGCCAGCTCTACTGATGCTCGCATGTGCCTGGGGCGGTGGTTGTTCTCGACTCCGGCAAGACGCAGGGCAAAGCCGGTGCCCGCATGCGCCGGAGCGGTGCGGGGATGCCGCACACGGACTGGTTGTCGCGGTACCGGTGCCCGCGTGCGCCAGGTGGCGCATAGGCGGCCGGGACGGCCGTCAGTTCTCGGGCCGATGCCCGCATGCGCCTGGGGTGGTGGGCTGTGAACACCTGACGTCCACTCGCGTGAATCCCGGTGTCGCTTGGGCAGGGGTGGTGGGTGTTGCACACTCGCGCGCGCCCCGCACCGGTGGAAACCGCGGAATCATGCGGAACAGCACTGTCAGTAGCGGGCGCAGTCCTGTTCCCATGTGCGCAGGCCCCCCTGACCGCACATGGGAGCCCGACCACCACACGTGACGCTCACCGGAAAAGCCTACAATTCCAACGAAGACCAGCCCCCACCCCGCAGAGGTCCCGGTCTCCTGTGTGCAATATCGAGGACAACCGCACCCACTAGGCACATCAGGCTCCCTCACAACCAATCCACCACAAATTCGTACCGGAACTCGACCGATTCTCAACGCGGAGTGTGGTGTGTCAGGACATCTGAGACAGTTCGAGTGTCTCAGATGTAGTGATTGTGGTGAGGTGGTCTCAAGGTTGGTGGGTGGTTACTGAGATTTCCTGGGCTAGACGGCATGCGCTCGCCGCATTCAATACAGACCGATCTCGAGCCGGAATACAGACCGATTTCGACGCGGAAGCGAACCGAACTCGACACGGAGTACGACCGATCTCGACGCCATTCGCTAATGCGGGCAGCTCGACCGGCTACCGACTGCCCCCGGACCACCTCATCGGCAGCCTCGGCGCCACCGGCAGTGATCGGCAGCATCGATCCGCGTGCTGACGCCGAACCGCTCAGGCGGGCCGACGTAGGCAGACCACGGCGTCGGAGCGCCGTCCCGCCTCGCCGTCGGGGCCGGTGACCTCCCGCCACCGCTCGCGCCCCGCCTCGACCTGCCAGCCCCGAGTCGCCCCGCTCAACCCCGAAAGAAGCTCATCAGGGGTGTAGGTGCGCGCATGATGGCCGTGCCAGGGCGGGTTGACGCAGTGGACAGCCGTCAGCAGACGACCGCCGGGGGCGACGAGCCCGGCGCCCCGGCCCAGAAGCTCGATCAGGTCGAGCGATCCGGGCATGGGGCCGCCGTGAACGTAGAAGGCCGCAACGAGATCGAAGGGGCCGGCGGGCAGCTCCTCACGGGTCACGTCGAGGACGACGCCGTGAACCCGCTCCCCCAGGCCGCGCCGGTCGGCCTCGGCCTCCATACGGGCGATCGCAGTGGCGGACAGGTCGATGCCGGTGACGTCCCAACCGCGCTCGGCGAGCCAGACGGCGTCGGCGCCCTCCCCGCAGCCCAGGTCGAGGGCGCGCCCCGGCTCCCAGGCGGCGGCGAGCTCGGGCAGCCAGTCGTTGGGCTGCTCGGACCACAGCCGGTCGACGGCGGCATAACGCGATTCCCACTGCTCCTGGCGCTCATCCATGGAGGCGAGACTAGATGACCGATGCCCAGAGCGACCGGGACGTCTGGGGCGCGTCCCCCAGCACCCGACCCCGTCCGCCTTCGCGAGCCCGTTCGGGGGCGGCACCACTACCATGTGCCGCCACTCCTGAGCGGTGCCGCCGCAGGCACGGGCGGCGACAGAGCAGCCGGCACGAGAGCAGCCGGCACGAGAGCAGCCGACCGGAGCAGCCGCCGCCTGGACCGGGCAGCGCACCCCAGCGGGGACCGCTGCCCATCTGACGCCCTCTGCTCCTGTGCCAGACTCATTCCACTCCGGAACATCGGAGCAAGCTCTGCCCAGGACCCCCACAGACCAAGGACCATCCGATGAGAACTGCTTCCTGAAGGCGTCCAGCGCTCCTTGCACTCCTCTGCGCCTTCTCCCTTGTCTGCGCCCTCGGCGCCTGCTCCTCCAGCGGATCGTCGGCGAGCGGGCCCGACGGGACGCCCGCCCCCGCGAGCCCCGTCGCGACCACTGCCGCCGCCCCCACCGACCGTTTCGTCATCACCTGGGCCAAGGGCTCCGAGGCCGCCAGCTTCGTCGAATCCGTCGACTCCTACGGCGTCGACATCATCGGCTCCCTGCCCCAGAAGGACCAGGACGCGCTCAAGGCCGCCGCGGACCAGGCATCCGTCGTCGTCGAGCAGGCCACCGCCCACGCGGGGGGCCTGACCGCCGTGAAGCTGAGCGAGGCGCTCACCCCCGAGAAGTCGCAGACCTTCATCGATGCCCTCACCTCCTCCGACTCCGTCGAGACCGCCGAGCCCGAGCTGCGGGTGACGGCGCTCGACACCAGCGCGGGCACCCCCGACGACGAGTACCTCGGCTACCAGTGGGGGCTGACCGCCGATCAGCACGGCGTCAACGCGACGGGCGCCTGGTCCCAGTCCACCGGGAAGGGGGCGACCGTCGCCGTCCTCGACACCGGCATCCTTCCCGACCACCCGGACATCAGCGGGCAGCTCCTGCCCGGCTATGACTTCATCTCCGACTCCTGGACCGCCGGGGACGACGACGGCCGCGACAACGACCCCACCGACACGGGCGACGGCGTCGCCGCCGATGTCTGCGGCAACGGCAACGAGGCGGAGGACTCCAGCTGGCACGGCTCGCACGTGTCGGGAATCATCGCCGCCGCGACCGACAACAGCACCGGCATGGCCGGGGTCGCCCCCGACGCCAAGATCCTGCCCGTGCGCGTGCTCGGCCGCTGCGGCGGCGGGACGGACCTCATTGACGCCCTGACCTGGGCGTCGGGCGGCAGCGTCAAGGGAGTCCCGGACAACGCGAACCCCGCGCAGGTCGTCAACCTGAGCCTGGGCGGCTCCGGCACCTGCCCCGCCTACCTCCAGAAGGCCATTGACGACGCCACAGACCGGGGATCGATCGTCGTCGCCTCCGCCGGTAACGAGGACCAGGACGTGAGCGGCGTGAGCCCGGGCGGCTGCGAGAACGTCATCACCGTCGGCGCCTCCAACAGCAACGGCGCCCGCAGCTTCTACTCCAACTACGGCACCGGCGTCGAGGTCTCGGCCCCCGGCGGCGACCCCGACGTGGACAACGGCATCCTCTCCCTCTCCCAGCCGTCGGATCCCAGCTCGCCCCCCTACGCCTTCATGGCGGGGACGAGCCAGGCCGCCCCGCACGTGGCCGGCACGGTCGCACTGCTCAAGTCCGCCGACCCCGGTCTCACGACGGCGAAGGCCACCACGGTCCTGCAGGACACCTCCCAGCCACTGACCTCCTGCGACCGAGACGCCTGCGGAACCGGCATTGTCGACGCCGCCGCCGTCGCTGCCCTGTCATCCGAGCAGAAGCCCGGCGGCACGCCGACTGAGGACCCGGGCGAGGCCGGCAGCGCGCCGAGCGACGACCCGGAAGATTCCGGCGGCCTGCGCGAGACCCTGGGCGACATCTGGGACCACATCCGCGGAGACAAGTGACGACCCCGCCGGCGAGGGCTCGGCGAGCTCTCCGTGGAGGCTCGCCGACGCCGGTCTCCTCGCCGGGCCCGCCCGCGAGCGTCGCGTCCCTCGTCGCGGCGCCCCTCGCCGGGCCCGCCCGCGGAGCGCCGATTCCCGTCGTTCGCGCTACCCGGGCGCGAGGCGGGCGGGCCCCAACGTCAACGGAGCTTCGTCACGTGAACGTACCTTTCTCCCATCTTTCTGGGGGTAGACCTCAGAAGGATGGGAGAAAGGTACGTTGACGTTGGGAAGGTACGTTCACGTTCCGGGGCGCCCCGCTCGGGCGCCAGAGCACCCGGGCGCCGCGCCGGGATCGGTTCGAGGCGCCGGGACGCGCCTGCGGGCCGCGGGCGGAGCCCAGTGTCAGAATATCCGCATGAACAGTATTGACAGCGCCGCTCCCAGCGGTCATCCGTCTGAGTCCGAGGAAGGCGATCGACGCAAGCCGGGTCGGCCCAGGGCCGGTAGTGAGGACAAGCGCGAGCGGATCCTCAACGAGGCCATCGCACTGTTCGGGGCGCACGGATACGCCGGCACGTCTCTGGCTGACATTGCGACGGCGTCGGCCATCTCGAAGGCGGGGCTGCTGCATCACTTCTCCTCGAAGGAGGAGCTCTTCGCCCGGGTGCTGGAGCGGCGGGATCAGGATGACTTTGCGAGCGTCATGGGCGGCGGCGCGATTGAGGATCCGTGGGAGCTGCTCGAGGCCTTCGTGGCGCTGGTCGCGCACAACGAGGCTCACCGGGACCTTGTGGCGATCTACACGGCGACGGCGATGTCTGTGCTCGACGCCGAGCATCCGGCGCACCAGTGGTTCGCCGCTCACCTGACGGCCTCGGTGACAATGATCGAGGACGCGCTGGAGCGGGGGAAGGAGGCGGGCACCGTGCGCCCGGAGGCTCCGTCGCGGGTGATCGCCCGCTCGGTCGTGGCCCTCAGCGACGGGCTCCAGATCCAGTGGCTGTGCTCGACGACGCCGGGCAGCGCCGCGGACCGGCGCCTGGACGCCACGATGGTGTCCGAGATGCGCCTCTTCGTGGACGGGCTGCGGGAACGGTGGCGGATCGGCGCCGACGCCCGCGGGTGAACCGGGCTCGGGCCGGGAGCGGACCGGTCTTGGCGTCTCCGGCGGTTCTCCGGCAGGCGTTGCGATCATGACCCGCCGGAGAACTCTGCCGGAGAACAGAGGGAGGCCCCGACACCTTGCGGTGCGGGGCCTCGTGTCGGGCTCGGGGGCGCGGTCCCTGAATCGCGACATCCCCGAACGCGACGACAGTCAACGGGGTCCCTGATCCCCTCGTGTCGTCTGCGTTCCGACGAGAAGAACTATAGGGGGTCCGGGCTCGGAAATCCACTCCCGGCCCACGAGAATTCCGCGTGATTCCGCGGGTCCATGGTAACGAATTGATCTCGATTCCTCCCAGGGGGTAACAGAACGGTAACGTCGGGCGCTCCGGGGCCCTGAGAGCGCCCTACCTCGACGCCCGTGGGAGGATCGTCACATGCATCAGGACGCACCCACGCCGCCTCCCGCCACCGGCCGGCCGGCCATCGAGTTCCGCTCCGCCTACGACCAGGGATTCGCGCGCGTGGCAGCCGTCACATTACCGGTCGTCCTGGCGAACCCCGCCGCCAACGCGGCGGCGGTCATTGAGCGGGCCCGCGCCCTGTCCGACGACGGCGTGTGCCTGGCCGCCTTCCCCGAGCTCGGCCTGACCGGCTACTCCATCGACGACCTGCTGCTCAGCGACGTGCTGCTCGACGAGGTCCTCGCCGCCATCGAGGCCATCCGCGCCGCCTCCGCCGGGCTCCTGCCGGCGATCGTCGTCGGCGCGCCCCTGCGGGAGGGCAACCGCCTGTACAACTGCGCCGTCGTCGTCCAGGGCGGGGCCGTGCGCGGCGTCGCCCCGAAGTCCTACCTGCCCACCTACCGCGAGTTCTACGAGAGGCGGCACTTCGCCGACGGGGCCGACGGGGCCGGCGGCGCCGACGGGGCCGGCGCGGCGGGCTCCCGGCGGATCGCCCTGAGGGGGGTCCGCGACGGTGCGGACCGGGAGGGCGGCGCCGTCGGGAATCGGGAGGGCGGCGCCGTCGTGCCCTTCGGCCCGAACCTGCTCTTCGAGGTCGCCGACGTGCCGGGCCTGACCTTCCACGTGGAGGTCTGCGAGGACATGTGGGTGCCGGTCCCGCCGTCGTCGCTGGCGGCCCTGGCCGGGGCGACCGTGCTGGTCAACCTCTCCGGATCGCCCATCACCGTGGGCCGGGCCGAGGACCGCAAGCTCCTGGCGCGCGCCTCCAGCTCGCGGGGCCTGGCCGCCTACGTGTTCGCGGCCGCCGGGCAGGGCGAGTCCTCCACGGACCTGGCCTGGGACGGCCAGACCTTCGTCTACGAGAACGGCGACCTCCTGGGGGAGACCGAGCGCTTCCCCGAGGGGCCGCGCGCCACGGTCGTCGACGTCGACATTGAGGGGCTGCGCGCCGAGCGGCTGCGCCAGGGCTCCTTCGACGACAACCGGGCGGCGCTCGCCGTCGTCGGGACACAGCCGCCGGGGGAGGACGACCGGCCCGGGACGGGAGCCGCGGCCCCCGCCGGGCCGGGCCGCTTCCGCACCGTGCGCATCGGGCGGGGGACGCTGCGGGCGCCGCGCACCGACATCGGCCTGCGCCGCGCCGTGGACCGCTTCCCCTTCGTGCCCGACGACCCGGCCCGCCTGGCCCAGGACTGCTACGAGGCCTACAGCATCCAGGTGGCCGCCCTCGTTCAGCGGCTGCGGGCCATCGGGCTGCCCCGGATCGTCATCGGCGTCAGCGGCGGGCTGGACTCCACGCACGCGCTCATTGTGGCCGCCCGCGCCGTTGACCGCCTCGGCCTGGGCCGCGAGCACATCCACGCCATCACCATGCCCGGCTTCGCCACGAGCGCCGAGACCAGGCGGAACGCGCTCGCCCTGGCCCGCTCGCTCGGCTGCCACGTCGAGGAGTTCGACATCCGTCCCGCCGCCGAGCAGATGCTCACCGCCATGGACCACCCCTACGGGCGCGGCGAGCGCGGGCGCGAGGTCTACGACGTGACCTTCGAGAACGTCCAGGCCGGGCTGCGCACCGACTTCCTGTTCCGCATTGCCAACCAGCGCGGTGGCATCGTGCTGGGCACCGGTGACCTGTCCGAGCTGGCGCTGGGCTGGTGCACCTTCGGGGTGGGCGACCAGATGGCCCACTACGGGGTCAACGCCGGCATCCCCAAGACCCTCATCCAGCACCTCATCCGCTGGGTGGTGGCCGAGCGGATCTTCTCCGACGACGTCGGGCGGGTGCTGCTGGCCATCCTCGGCACCGAGATCAGCCCCGAGCTGGTGCCGGCCGAGGACGGCGAGCCCATCCAGTCCACCCAGGCGAAGATCGGTCCCTACGCCCTGCAGGACTTCACCCTGTGGCACGTGCTGCGCCGCGGGTCCCGGCCGAGCCGCATCGCCTTCCTGGCGGAGAAGGCGTGGGCCGACGCCGGCGCGGGCCGGTGGCCGGTCGGGCTGCCGGAGGAGGAGCGGGTCGCCTACGACCTGGCGACCATCCGGAAGTGGGAGCTGCTGTTCCTCCGCCGCTTCTTCTCCAACCAGTTCAAGCGCTCCACGCTGCCCAACGGGCCCAAGGTGGTCGCGGGCGGCTCGCTGTCCCCGCGCGGCGACTGGCGCATGCCCTCGGACGCCGGCGCCGCCGCTTGGATCGCCGAGCTCGAGCGCAACGTCCCGCCGGCCTGAGCGCGCCGGGGCGCGCTCTCGCCCCGCGCCCCTTCGCCGAGATCGGTCCACTTCCGCACCGAGATCGGCTCCGGTGATCTCCCGGGGCGGGTCACGCGTCCAGCGGCGCACCAATAATGCTCTTGAGGCTGGCGACGTACGCGTCGAAGGCCGCAATGCCCGTGTCCGTCACCCGTACAGTGGTCTTGGCCACGCCCCGGGGGGTGAAGCTCCTCGACATGGCCAGGTAGTCCGCGCCCTCCAGGCGCTTCAAATGGCTGGACAGGTTGCCCGGGGTCATGTTCAGCAGAGTCTGCAGCCTTGGGAACGTGATCTCACTGTCAGGCCCCAGTTCTACGAGGGCGGCCATGATTCTCAGCCTGGTCGGGGCGTGAATGAGATCGTCGATCTGTTTCTGAGTCATGATGCCGCCCGCTGATCGGCGCGGGATCGGACGAACGCCAGACCGAGGAAGCCCAGAGCTGACAGGACGGCGATCGACAGGAGCATGAGAGGCATTCCCAGGAGGGCGCTGAAAACGCTCACCACAATGAGCCAGCCGCCCAGGGACAGCTCTGAACGGTCATGAAATAATATGCCGCCGATTATGTACATGAATCCCGTTAGAACGCATGCGACCGCGTAAACGATCCGCGTGATTCCAATGACGTCGAGGCCGGGGAGTCGGGCGACAATAAGAGCGATTACAGCCGACACCACCGCCATACCGACGAGCCAGGCGGATCCGAAGTAAATTGATTTCCGGATGGCTCTCCCGCTGATGCCCGCGTGCTGTCGGAGGCTGTGCCTGAAGACGACGAACACGGCGCATGATCCCACCGTCATGAGCACGGTTCCTGACTTGTCGGCGAAGGACGGGAACAGGGTCATCGCGAGATACTGGCCCCCGAATCCCAGCAAGTATGTTCCCGCCAGCATACGGCAGGCGAACCGGTCATCGAAACGGGTGCTCTGACGAAAGCTCTTTCGGTAATCCTCGATCCTCCGAAGCTCCTCCGCCGCACTGTCCCGGTGATCTAATGCCATTGCGTGACCCTCCTAGTCGAAAACCTCGGGGCGGCCTACTCGCCCGCGGGCCTCCCGTGCCCGGCCCGCTCCGTCGTGGGCGACCGGGCCGGTCCTCTCGCAGTGAGAAGCACCATCGCGTTGAAGATAACATGCGCAACGACGGCTGCGCCCAGGCCGAAGCGCACGGCCAGTATACCAAACGCGATGCCGGTGACAGTGTGCAGCACGACTCCGTACAGGCCGTACTGAAAAGCATGCAGTGAACCGAATAGCATGCCCGTTGCCAGAATCGCTCCTGCAGGCGGTACGCCCAGGAATATCAGACCGTACAGCAGGCAGCCTCGAAAAAGTATCTCTTCGGTGGCGGCGGTCAGCGGTAGGAGGTACGGCCGCCGAACAGGGTAGTGGCCCAGAGCGCAGTCACTATTCGTCCGATGTCGCGCATGCCACAGATAGATTCGTTGAAGACTCCAGAGTGCGATCCCGGAGGCCGCGGCTATAAGATAGTCGATTGGACCTGATCGGAGTTGAGGCAGTGTAAATGGTGTGATATGAGCGGCACTCAGGATGAGAGCTAAAAGAGCGTAGGCAAGTGTGCACAAGTCATAGATGCCGGAATGGAACCTATGTAATTGAGATGTTCGTCGAAGGTACTTAATATATGTGGTCCACGTTGCCCACCACCCCAGAACTATGAGGCTTCCGGACATGAATTCGATCATGCTGCGACTCCTTTAAGGAGGTCACGGCCAGATCTAAGATAGTGGACTACCAAGGAAAATTGCATACAGGACTTCTTCGTGAAGTCCGTCCGCACCAAGCATCGTGTTAGGCTCTTCGTCAAAGTAGCCTCCTATTGGGAGGGCTGAGAGTCCTAGGGCCACGGCGGCCAGTAAGGCATTCTGAGCGACATGCCCGGACTCTGTCAACGCGAAGCGGACTCCGCGTTGGTTATATTTCATCCGGTTGCGCCAAAATGACGCCATAAGAAGCAGGACAGCAGATGCCTGGGCGAGTGCTTCTGGCTGTGCTGTTGTGCCGGCAACATCGTGCGGGGTCGTTGAATTTACAAATTCAAGATGGTGCGAATAAGGATTATAATGGTAGAGTCCGACTTCGACGTCTCCCGCGACCGTGGTGACGTAAAGATCTCGAGGATACAGGGCGCCTCCACTGGGTGCAGTTCTTCCGTAACGATTCGGAGCGATCTCGCCGGTATTACCGTCTGTGGCCCAGCACAACCATCCGATCTTATCCAGTGAGAGCGCTGGTGATGATGAGAATCCGCGAGGAAAGCGACGTTCCTGCAGCACGTCAGAGAGGGATGCTTCTTGAGGGAATGACGCAGGGTCGGGAAGCAAGATCGGGGTGCGCTGAGGGTAAGGGTTTGTAGCCCTCCCAGTGGCATCAAGCAACGCGGGTGATCGTGTGAGTTCTCGGATTCCTGGTACCTCGGCCTCAAGGAGATGCCTATGAAGTTTACTCGCTTCTATGAAATTTTCTGCGGGATCGAAAAGCCCGGGTTCGATAGGTTGAATGATTTCGAGTGTGTTTGGCGTGGTCACGGTTCCTCCCCACGGCTCACGGGAATGGATGCGGATATGGCGTGAGTTCACTGTAGGAAAGTTGATGATCTGACAGACCGATTTTTTGAGGTACGTCGAGTATGCGGTCTCCTCCTATATATCTATCTCGCCACCCCACTCCAAGGGGAATGAACTGTGGACGGACCGCCTTGACCACGGCGAGATCGAGTTCCTGAAGATCCGGAGATGTCGCGTCGACAATCGTGCAATCAATGTCACCGTCAAGAGTGCGGACGAGTTCCTCCAAGAGTTGCCGCGGGCTGGAGTGGTCCAGATTCGGCGTGCTCTGAAGATCAATTTGTTGCGATGACCCGAGCAGGAACTCCGCCAGTTTTGCGTGCTCGTCACTACCATAGAAACGAACATGATCCTCGAGCGAGACGACTTTCTTGTCGAGATTGTCCGAGGTATCGATTGAACCATTATCTCGAATGAGTGAGCGACAATAAGCAGTGCAATGAAAGGCCTCAAGAAGGGCCTCCACGCATGCCTCGGCAAGAGTAGAGCGGGAGGCCGCGCCGACAGAGAGGAGCTGTGTTTCAGGGCTATTGCTCCAAACTACTGCCAAACTTGTCGGAATTCCGTTTATGGGGGTCAGATCCAAGGCCGCAAAGTTCATCCAGGTTGGTTTGAAGTGACGCCGGATGATTTTACGGACCCATAGGTTAGAGTTGAGGTCGATGCGAGGCATTGCTAGACCTGCGTTCCAGGTGATCATGACAGCGTCGCGCTCTGCGCACTCGAAGAGGGCGGATATTGCAGCTTCCGTGTAGTCGGGGCCGCAAGCCAGTCCGTTACTGGTAGCATAACCAATGCGGGAGTCGGGGTCGAGGTGCCTGTTCAGGTAGACGAGTTGCGCAGGAACATACGTCGGAAGGCCAGTTCGTAGGCTCAGGCCCTGCGTCCAGGTGGTGACTGTCTCTGCGGTGAATGGTATGTATGGAAAGGCGGGCTGCTCGTACTGATGAGGTGCAAAAAGAGCGAAATCGGACGGATGCAGGGCCGGGCCATTCAAATTGTTGTAGGAGCAGGTTCTCAGCCCGGTGCGAGGAATATAAGCAGCTGAATATCGTTCGACGGTCTCCGCGATTCCCGCGATACGGGCTTGTTCTCTGCTGAATGAGCCGCCACCATTGGAATGATTGACGGGCGTGCCAATGATCTCATCTGCTGCCGCTGATCGGACGCCGATATAGTGACTTCTGACTTTGTTGCTACTGTGGGTGATCTCGAACTTAATGGGCGCCACTCCGAAGTGTTCGGAGCCGAGATGCAGCAGACTCTCCGTCGATGCAGTTCTGTCATTCCACCGTTCGGAAAATCGGGGGGTCTTCTGAGCAGTATTAATCATGATGTGGCTTCCGCTAATTCTTCTTCGCCGCGGTAGCGGGTGCTTCAAACCAAGGCTGTGGCACGCCCAAATCTGTTGGGCCGCAGGAGGGGCAGCGGGGAACCCGGAAGAGACGATGGCGCACAGTGTTCACGGTATTGCCCTTCCACTCCATTGTGTGAATATGGCCGGCAAGTGGAGCAGGTGCCCAATACAGGCGAAGGCACTCGATGGATAGAAGATGGGCGAACAGTCCCCATAGGGCGACTTCTTGTCCGGGGCTAGTCCATTCGTCGAGGGGAGTGGGCAGAATGCTGTCCGGGTCGTCGTCCACAATGCGCTGCTGATCGGCTGCTTCGATTGTCGACCGGCGCCGTAACTGAAGGCAGCGGTAGCATCCTGTTTCTCCTGGAATGTAAAGCGGTCCTACAATGGCGTAGGAACCATCGTAAGGCAGTATGTGGGTCCAGCGGCATCCAATCTCGAGGGCTATGTCATTCATCTGTCTCAGTTCGCGGGCCGAACTCAGTTTTGGCGCAACCACCACGACGGAGTTCTGTGTCAGCGAGCGCTCGACTTCGGTGACCGCGGACAGTGGAAACGTCTCGACAAACCCAAATCCTGATTCCACGAGAATGCTCTTCAAATGACTGATGTTAGACAAGTCAGTTAAGATGTGAAGATGTGTGGCGCTCAGCCGTGACGCGATTTCGTCTATAGTGATTGCGGGTGAAAGAAGTTCTTCTAAAGATGCTGCGTTCCGCAGTCCGGGAGCTGGCGTGTCTTTTGTGTGGGTCAGTGCGGTGCCTTCGATGAGCAGATTATGATGCGCAAGAAGATCGATAGCAGAACTGATTGCCGCCTGCTTCTCTGCCGGAAAGGAGTTGATGATGGCGTCAACTTGTGAAGTGCCATCGAGCTTGGCAATTAGTTCGGGCATGAGGGCTTTAGCGCCTGGGCCAGTGAAGACGACCGCTCGGTCGGCGTGCCGGATGACAACCGTATTGTCTTCGGTGGCGGCTGTGATCCACGGCTGGATCATTGGATTGGGCGGAATGGAATTCATGTAATGGCACTTTCTACTGAGTTCTGTGAACAGCAAGTGTCCTGTCGCTAACCTTTGTGGGCGGCGGGGATGGAGCGTCATCAAGGTAAGCCTATGAAGCCGCCCCATCCCGCCGTCGATTGTTAGCAGCAGCACAGAATCGATGAGCAGCACACTGCAGCTGGTGCGGTACTGAGTTCCTTCTCGGTTCCGACCTCAAATGACTCGATGGTGAAGTCGGGAGTAGTGGGCGTCTGCATTGTCACCTCCTTCGGACTGGATAACGGGCAAGGCGTATAATGAATGGGAGGTCAGCGGAACCTGCGTCCCTCGTCGCGGCGGTAGAGAAGGAATACTGCAAGGATGCCGATGACGGTCCAGGCGATCAGGACGACGATGTTGCGCCAGTCGAAATCGCTTGCGTTAAGATGGGAGGCGATAATATGGCCGGCGGCGCCGGAGGGAAGTGCGTGCGAGATAGTCTCGACGATACTCGGCAGGGGAATGCCGCTGATTCCGCCGAAGAGAATCATGCTGAAGGCGATGGTGAGACTGACGGCCAGTGAGGTCTTCTTGGGCAGGATGAAGCCGAGGGCGAGACCCAGAAGGGTGATTGGCACCGCCAGGACCAGCGAGACGCCTATGATGATAGCGAAGTCCATCACTGACGGCTCGGCTGCGCTGACGAGGGTGGCGATAATGAATGTCGATGCGGCGCTGATGAGGCCGCATGCAATAGGGGCCGCTGTCCAGGCGATAAGGCGTGGGGCGGCGCCGATGGGCAGCGTCCGGGAGAAGGCGTAGAAGTCCGACTCGCGCGCCTCCGGGATTCCGTTGGCCGGGAAGTTGAGGCAGACCATGAGCACGCCGACCAGACTGAGGTAACCCAGTAGGGATATAGCCGCTGCGGAGTCTGTACGGATGTCGGTCGAGACGAGGAAGAATCCCAGCATGATCAGGGGATAGGCCATGTTCAGCACGACGGCGGCTGGTTCGCGCAGCCAAGAGGCCATCTCGAACCGGGTCCATTCCCAAGCGAGTCTTGAGTCGGGCACGAGAATATTACTGACTTCGGGGCGGATCCGGGCGGTTGTCATGATGTTTGCTCCTCGACGGCCAGGTGAGTGAAGGCGTCTTCCAGGGTTGGCTTAATAATGTCAATGTCGGAGTACTCAATGCCCGCCCGCCCCAGCGACTTCAGGACGGTACTGGGATTGGCGACGCTGAGCTCCACAACAGCGCCCTTGCGGTGCGCCGCGGTGACTCCGGGAAGCGACAGGGCCCGATCGTCGCCGGTCGTCACCCGGACAATGGTGGAGGCGGCGTTGCGAATGATCTTCTCCGTTGAGTTGTCGGCAACGATTCTGCCCTCTCGGATGATGATAATCCGATCGGACAGCTCCTGAACCTCCTCGAGGTAGTGGCTGGTCAGCAGGATCGTGATTCCGCTTCGCGCTCCCCGACGGATCGCGTCCCACAAATGATTGCGGGCCATCGTGTCGAGTCCAGTCGAGGGCTCGTCCAGTAGGACCAGGCGGGGTCTGCCCGCGAAGGCGAGGGCCACCGACAGCAGGCGCTGCTGGCCGCCGGACAGGCCGCCAATGCGCTTGCCGGCCAGCTGGCCGATCCCGAACTTCTCCAGGAGGGTCTCCGCGTCCTCGTGGTCCGCGTAGTGGCCGGCAATGAATCGCGTCATGCTGAGGACCTTCATCTCCTTGACGATCCCGGACTGCTGCGGGGTGACGCCGAGCCTTTCGCGCGAGGCCCTGTCCCGGGGATCGGCTCCGAACAGCTCCACGGTTCCCGAGGTCGGCTCCCTCAGGCCGGCGATCAGACTCAGCATGGTCGTCTTGCCCGAGCCGTTAGGGCCCAGCAGTCCGACAGTTCCGCCCGCCGGGATCGACAGGGTCACGTTCGACAGGGCTTTGACGGGTCCGAAGTCGCGGCTGACGTCTGTCAGCCGGACGGGGGTGTGAAAGTTCAGGGACATCAGTTCTGCTCTCTCTTGGGGTACACGGAGGACTCTACATCACAGAGTACTCCATGTGCAACTGCTCGCTCGAGACGATCTGCTCCCGGTTCTGTCCTCCGCCGGCTCGCGCTGTCCTCCGCCGGCTCGCGCTGTACCCCGCCGGCTCGCGCCTTCCGCCCGCCCTCGGCGCCCCTTCGCCGAGATCGGTCCGGTTCCGTGCCGAGATCGGTCCGACGGCGCCCCGGAACCCGCCCTGCCCCGTAGGCTGGGGCGATGCGCAAGCTCCTGTCCACCGACATCGATGGCACGCTCCTGTTCAACGCGGCCATCTCCCAGGACGACCTGGCCGCCATGACGCGCTGGCGCGACGCCGGCAACCTCCTCGTGCCCAACACCGGGCGCTCGGTGGCCGCCCTGCACTCGGCTCTGAGCGGCTCCGACCTGGCCTTCGACTACTCCGTGCTCTACACCGGCGCCGCCCTGACCGACGGCGGCTACGACGTCCTGGAGGCTCGGACCCTGCCCGATGGCCTGGCCGAGGAGATCCTCGACCTGCTCGAGGGCGAGGCCGGCGTCACCGTCTTCGCCACCACGCTCGAGGGCGACCTCCAGCTCTACGACTCGATCGGCTCCGACACTGCTCTGCTCACCCTGTTCTCCAGGGCCTCCCGCGCCGACCTGGCCGGACGCACCGTCGTCGGCGTCCCGCTGCGCATCGCCGACCCGGCGCTCATGGCGCACATGCAGGCCGAGGTCGCGCGCCGCTGGGGCGACGCGGCCGTGGGCTTCCACAACCAGAACTTCCTCGACATCGTCCCCGCCGGCTCCTCCAAGGGCGCGGGCCTGACCGCGCTGGTCGAGCGTCTCGCCGCCGACGGCCCCTGCCGGGGCGAGCGCATCGAGACCTGGAGCGTGGGCGACTCGTGGAACGACATCTCCATGCACGAGACCGCCGACCACGCCGTCGCCATGAACGGCTCGCCGCCCGAGGTCCTGGCCGTCTGCGAGCGCACGACGACGTCGGTGGCCTCCCTCATCGACTCGATCCTCGCCCCCTCCGACTGAGCCGCGTCCTCGACCTGCTCGCGCCCTCGGCCGGTGCCGGGGACGGGGGCCGCGAGCCGGCGGCGGGGGAGACGACCTTGTTGGGCAGGATGATGTCCATGGCGAGCGTCGCGGACCCGGCGGACGGGTCGTCGACGTAGGGCAGGCGCAGGGCGCGCCACCCCGGGCCGGTCACAAGGGTGAAGGAGCCGACCCGACTCATGAGGTCGGCCCGGGAGGTCGAGCGGTCGGCGCGGGTGAATGGCGCCCCCTCCACCGTGTCCCCGGCCTCGAAGGGAGCTGCCCAGCGGGCGGCGAGCAGGAGGGCGTTCTGCACCACGAGGCGCGTGTGGGGGCCGACGCCGATGCCGGACTGCCTGATGAGTCCGCCGGTGTGCAGGGCGGCCCAGGCGTCGAGGGAGGCCTTGGCCTCCGCGAGCGGGGCCCTGCCGATCTCGGCGTCGTACCAGCGGGCAACGGCATCGAGGTACTCCCGGCGCGGTTGGAGCTCCCCGATGACCAGGACCTGGTTGGCGACGTGGAGCAACGGCTTGTCGGGTATGGCGCCGGGGCCGAAGCTCCGCAGCCGCTCGGTGAGCATGCGTCGAGATAGACATTTTCGTACGAGATAGACGGTGACACCGCCGATCTCGTACGAAAATGTCTATCTCGACGCGCGGGGTGCGCGCCGGACGCCTGGGGCGGCTCAGGCGGGGGCGAGCGGACGCATCTGCACGACGCTGTCGGCGCAGGCGTCCAGCAGCTCCTCGTCGTGGGTGACGACGACGACCACCTTGCCGGACTCGGCGAGGTCGCGGATGGTGCGCGCCGTGGAGCGCAGGTGGCGGTAGTCCAGGCCCGAGGAGGGCTCGTCGAAGACGTAGACCTCCTTGTCGACCATCTGCGCGGCGGCGATCACCAGGCGCTGCTTCTGGCCGCCCGACAGCGACATGGGGTGGCGCCCGACCACCTCGGCCAGGCCGTGTTCGGCCAGGATCCGCTCGATGCGGTCGTCGTCGAGCTGGTCGGCGGGCACGCCCAGGGTGAGCTCCTCGCGTACGTCGGCGGCGAAGAGCTGGCGGTGGACGTCCTGCATGACGACGTAGCCGAGCCTCGTGCGCTCCTTGGCGCGCAGCACCCGGCCGTCGAGGCGGATCACCCCGCTGGCCCGCTCCAGGCCGACCAGCACGCGCGTGAGGGTCGACTTGCCGGCCCCGTTGGGGCCGACCAGTGCGGTCACCCGGCCGCGCGGCAGCCTGAGGTGCGGGATGTCGAGAACCCGGTGGGAGCCGTAGGAGAAGCGCAGGTTCTTCAGCTCGAGGCCGCTCGGGGACGACGGCGCGTCGGCGGGCCCGTCCGACGTGCTCGTCCCCGGCCCCTCCTCGCCGGTGCCGGCGTCCTCGGTGGCGCCGTCGTGCAGGACGACGGCGGGGCGCACGGGCGTCACCGGGTGGAGCGAGCGCAGCCCCAGGTCGGTGCGCTCCTGCTCGCTCATCGACCACAGGCGCTCAGCGGGCATCTCGCGCACGATGCCGCCGGCGTCGAGCAGAACGACGCGGTCCACAATGCCGCGCAGGTAGGACAGGCGGTGCTCGGCAATAACCATGGTCGCGCCCGAGGCGTGCAGGTCCGACAGCACGCCGCGCAGAAGGCTCACCGACTCCGCGGACAGGTTCGAGGTGGGCTCGTCGAACAGGTGCACCTTCGGCTCGACGACCATGGCGCAGGCGCAGGCCACGAGCTGCTTCTGACCGCCCGAGAGGCGGAAGAGACTGGCGTCCAGGAGGTCGTCGATGCCTGTGCGCTGCGCCGCCTCGACCAGGCGGGCCCGGATCGTGTCCGGGGCCATTCCGAAGTTCTCCGGGCCGAAGGCCAGCTCGCTGCGCACCTCGGAGGTGAAGAACTGGGTGCGGGGGTTCTGGAAGACCGTGGAGACTCGCCGTCCCGTCACGTCCAGCGGCGAGGCGGGGGCGTTGATCCCCGCGACCGTCACGTCACCGGTGAGGGCGCCAGGGTGGAAGTTGGGCACCAGGCCGTTGATGAGGCGCAGCAGCGTCGACTTCCCGCAGCCGCTCGGGCCGCACAGCAGAACGCACTCGCCCGGTGAGACGCGCAGACTCACGTCCTCCAGCCCGAGCACCATGCTTCCAAGACTCTCGGCGGCGTCCTCGGAGCCGTAGGAGAAGGACACGCGGTCAATGCCGATCATCTCTGTCGGGGCGTCGGTCGTGTCAGGCGCGTTGGTCATGACATCACCCCCCTGACGAAGACGAGCATAATGAGGAAGGACATGGCCAGGCCCACGACGTCGGAGGCGCGGAAGCGCAGGTCGGTGATGGTGGTGCGCGAGCGCGTCCCGCCCAGGCCCCGGGTGAGCGCCGAGGCGGCCAGTTCATCGCCGATCCGGGTCGCCGAGACGAGGAAGGGCACCATAATGTGCTCCACCGTCGTCAGCGGCTCGCGCAGGAACCCCCACCGGCCCGGGTGGAGGCGGCGCAGGCTGACCGCCTGGACGACGGCGGTGAGTTCCTCGGCCAGGGTCGGGAAGAACCTCAGCATGACGGCCAGGGGGATGACGACGGCGTCGGGGAACCGCAGGCGCCGCAGACCCTCGATGAGCTCGGAGGGGGTCGTGGACCGCACCAGGTAGACGCCCATGGTCAGGACCGTGACGAAGTTGCCCATGAAGAAGCCAACCGCCCCCACGGTCTGCCACACCGGCCCGCCCAGGACCTGCGTGCCCAGGAACTGGGTGGCGCGGCAGGTGATGAAGAGCAGGGCCTGGATTCCCAGTGTGCGCCACGACCCGATGGCGGCCAGCAGGAGGGCCGCGCAGACGAAGGCCACCAGGGAGGCCGTCTGCTCGACCCGCGTCAGGGCCGCGATATTGACCACCATGACGAGCAGGAGCTTGGTGCGGGGGTCGAGGCGGAGCCATCCCCTGTGCGCGGAGACCGCGAGGACCTGCATGTCAGGCGATGCCGGCGCGCACGAAGTGCTTGCGCAGCATCTTCTGACCCAGCAGCCCGCCCAGGCAGGAGGCCAGGAAGACGGCGACGAGCAGCCCGGCCATGAAGGTCGGGGAGAACAGGGTGTCCCAGGCCCGGGCGTAGTCCTCGCCCATCTGCTCGCCGATGTTGGCGATGTAGGCGTCGTGCTGAAGGTAGAGGGGCAGGATCGGGCCGGCGACCCACAGGGAGAACACGCCGTAGGCGATCACCGAGGCGCGGGCGGAGCGGTAGCGCCCGCCGGCCAGGACGAGCTCGGCCAGCACGGAGAAGACGGCCGCCGTGACCAGGGTGGTCCAGGCGTGCCCGGTCAGCACCATGAGCAGGGAGGACACGATGGCGGTGAGGAATACCATTCCGGGCTTGCGGATGCGGGTGACGTAGAGGGCGAAGACGATGCCGTTGGCGAGGCTGCCGAGCACGATGCCGACGGCGTGAACGGCGGGCCCGAAGAAGCCGAGCATGCCGAAGCCGAAGAAGACGACGAAGTACAGGGCGGTGAAGATGCCGACGGTGATGAGGTCCTTCGGCTTGAGCGAGCGGTCGGCTGAGGATCCGGACGGCCCAGAACCCTCGGCTGCGGACGTCGAGGTTGCGGAGGCGGTGGGAGTCGCGGAAGTCTTGGAATCTGCGGACATGGGAGGTGGCAACCCTTCTTCTAGGACCGAAATTAGGTGAACCTAACGGTATGGGAATCCCTATCCCGTCTCCGGACGCCTGTCAAGGTGCGGGTAGCCGGGCGAGCGCACGGGCCCGGGCAGCTGGTGACTGCCCTGGTGACTGCCCTGGTGACGCTGCACACGCCCGACAGACGTCGTCTGACAAGGGCTTCTGCGACGATTCACGCTAGAATCGTCCCTGAAACGCCCATGGTGCGCCCTGGGCCATTCGCAGGTACCCACCTACACGCCGCGGGACCGAGCCCGCCAGTTGGCGTTCAGA
>ERZ772968.415-NODE-415-length-21665-cov-7.962841_pt1 | contig 21665 bp, 11 predicted proteins | sample MGYA00580674_ERZ772968 | MGnify/ENA primary metagenome ERZ772968 (study PRJEB29015, sample SAMEA2737940) | human oral metagenome | biome: human oral; feature: human-associated habitat; material: dental | place: China | collected 2138 ...
CAGGTGCTGCTCCAGCCACAGGACGGACTCGGCGTCGAGGTGGTTGGTGGGCTCGTCGAGCAGGAGCAGGTCGGGCGCCTCGATGAGCAGTTTGCACAGGGCGACGCGGCGGCGCTCGCCGCCGGACAGGACGGAGACGGGCTGGTCCGGGGGCGGGCAGCGCAGCGCGTCCATCGCCTGGTCCAGCTGGGAGTCGATGTCCCACGCGCCGGCGGCGTCGATCTCGGTCTGCAGCTTGCCCATCTCCTCCATGAGGGCGTCGAAGTCCGCGTCCGGGTCCGCCATCTGCTCGGAGATCTCGTTGAAGCGGGCGAGCTTGCCGAATATCCCGGCGGCGCCCAGGCGCACGTTCTCGATGACGGTCTTGTCCTCGTCCAGGACGGGCTCCTGCATGAGGATGCCGACGCTGTAGCCGGGGGTCAGGCGGGCCTCGCCGTTGCTCGGCTCGTCCAGTCCGGCCATGATCTTGAGGATCGAGGACTTGCCGGCGCCGTTGGGGCCGACCATGCCGATCTTGGCTCCGGGGTAGAAGGCCATGGTGACGTCGTCGAGGATGACTTTGTCTCCGATGGCCTTGCGGGCCTTGATCATCTGATAGATAAACTCCGCCACGTCTCTCCGTTCGGGGTTGGCTGCTGTGCGCCGGCCTGGGCGGGCGCGCTTTCGCAGTCAATGGTACCGACGAGGCGCCGGACGCCGTTGGGAGTCATCCCACACCCGCATCGGTGATCCTGGTCTCACACCCCACCGGGGAGCAGCGCGCGCATTCGGCCCCCGCACTGGCATCCCCCCTGGTTACGGCACCGTAATGGTTCAGGATGAACTGTTCAACTATTGAACCTCCGGAAGCGTAGGTCCGCCCTTTCCGACAAACTTTGAACCAATCCCGTGGCCATCACTATGCCCACCGCCAGAAAGCCCCACGAGAGGAGCGCGCATGGACGGACTCCAACGCATACCCCTCGACCCCCGCGTCAGCGCGCCGGTCTACCACATCGCCTCTACCCCCTCGACGAACTCCCTGGCCGTCGAGCTCATCGCCGACCAGGCCACACCCACCCCGCACATGACGACCGTCGTCGCCACCGAGCAGACGGCCGGGCGCGGGCGCCTGACGCGCACATGGACCTCGGCGCCCGGCAAGGGCCTCACCGCCACCACCGTCCTCTCACTGCCCACCTCCCTTGCCCTGGCCTCCTCCGGATGGCTCATCCACGCCTGCGCGCTCGCGGTCCGCGACGCCGTGGACGCGCGCCTGGCGCCCCTGGGCCGCACCACCCACACGAAGTGGCCCAACGACGTGTGCGTCGACGGCACGCGCAAGATCTGCGGGATCCTGGGCGAAGTCGCCCCCGCCTCGTCCCCCTTCGTCAACACCTTCGTCATCGGCTACGGCGTCAACGTCTCCATGACCGACGACGAGCGGCCCACCCCTGAGGCCACCGCCCTCAGCCTCGAGGGAGACCAGGAGGCCGCCGCCTCGCCCCGCGGCACCGCCCTGGCGCTGCTCGCCGACATCCTCGTCGGCCTCGACCGGCGCATCACCGGGCTCATCAACGCCGACGGCGACCCCATCGCCAGCGGGCTCGCCCACGAGGCCACGACCCGCTGCGCCACCATCGGCTCGCGCATCGGCGTCGCCGACCCCACCGACCCCACGGGCGCCCCGCAGCTGGAGGGCACCGCGACGGCGCTGAGCCCCATCGGCACCCTCGTGGTGCTCCTCGACGACGGCACCACCACCGACGTGTCCGCCGGGGACGTGACCCCCATCGCCAACGGCAAGCACCGCGCGTAGCGCCCACCCACAAGGAACGAAGGTACCGTGCGTACGATCAACAGAATCCTCGTCGCCAACCGCGGCGAAATCGCCCTGCGCGTCATCCGCACCGCGAAGGACATGGGCATCTCCACCGTCGCCGTCTACGCCGACCAGGACATGACTGCGCCCCACACCCGCGAGGCCGACCTCGCCCTCGCCCTCGACGGGGACGACGCGGCGAGCACCTACCTCAGCGCCGACAAGCTCCTCCAGATCGCCGTGGAGTCCGGGGCCGACGCCATCCACCCCGGGTACGGCTTCCTCTCCGAGAACCCCGAGTTCGCACGCGCCATCGAGAACACCGGGATCGCGTGGATCGGCCCCGCCCCCGGGGTCATCGAGGCCCTCGGCGACAAGATCAGCGCCCGCAGGGTCGCGCAGGCGTGCGGGGTCGACCCCGTCCCCGGCCTCTCCGAGCCCGTGACCGCCCGCGCCGAGGTCGAGGCGTTCATCGCCGAGCACGGCTACCCCGTGGTCCTCAAGCGCGCCGACGGCGGCGGCGGGCGCGGCATCACCGTCGTGCGCTCGGGCGCCGACCTCGACCTGTTCTTCGCCCGCCACACCGACCCCGCCGACCTCGGCGCCCACTTCGTCGAGCGCTTCGTCGAGGTCGCCCGCCACGTCGAGACCCAGAGCGCCCGCGACTCGCACGGCAACTTCCACGTCATCTCCACGCGCGACTGCTCCGTGCAGCGCCGCAACCAGAAGCTCGTGGAGGAGGCCCCCGCGCCCTTCCTGCCCGACGGCGCCCACGAGCGCCTCGTCGAGTGGTCCCGCGCCCTGTTCGAGCACGTCGGCTACGTCGGCGTGGGCACCTGCGAGTTCCTCCTCGAGCCCGACGGCTCCATCTGGTTCCTCGAGGTCAACCCCCGCCTCCAGGTCGAGCACCCCGTCTCCGAGGAGGTCACCGGCATCGACCTGGTGCGCGAGCAGATCCGCGTCGCCCAGGGCCTCACCCTGACCCCTCCCCCGCCCCCGCGCGGGCACTCCTTCGAGTTCCGCGTCACCTCCGAGGACCCCGCCGCGGACCTCACGCCCAGCGCCGGGCGCCTCGACGAGGTGCACTGGCCCCTCGGACCCGGGATCCGCCTCGAACTCGGCATCGAGGCCGGCGACGCGGTCCAAACCGCCTTCGACTCCATGATCGCCAAGATCATCGTCACCGGCTCCGACCGCGAGCACGCCCTGGCGCGCGCCCGCCGCGCGCTCGCGGAGTTCTCCGTCCACGGCGTCCCCACGCCCGTGCCCGTCTACCGCGACATCATCAACGACCCCGACTTCTGCGGAGTCGGGGGGTTCACCGTGTCCACCCGGTGGTTCGAGACCGTCTTCGCCCCCCAGCACGACTACTCCCACCTGTCGGGCCCGGCGGAGGCGGAGGGCACGCGGGACCTGCCGCGCCAGACCTACGTCATCGAGCTCGACGGGCGCCGCATGACCCTCACCCTGCCCGAGGGCATGTTCTCGGCCCCCTCGCCGGCGCCCCGCCCGCCCCAGCCCCTGCGCTCCCACCGGCGCGCCGCCGCCCAGTCCGCCCACGCCGCCCCCGCCCAGGGCAACCCCGGCGACATCGTCTCGCCCATGCAGGCGATCGTCGTCTCCCTGGCCGTCTCCAACGGCGACCGCGTCGAGGAGGGCCAGCTGGTGGCCGTCCTGGAGGCGATGAAGATGGAGAAACCGCTCCTGGCCCCGCGCTCCGGCGTCGTCACGGGCCTGGGCGTCTCCCAGGGCGACACCGTCGGAGCGGGGGCCCTCGTCTGCCACATCGAGGCCGCCGCCGAACAGGAGGACCAATGAGCACGCAGAACGCGCAAGGGCGCGACGCCTTCATCGACGCCCAGGACAGGGTCGTCGCCGAGGCCGAGGCGAACGCCGTCTCCCGCCAGCACGCGAAGAACAAGATGACCGCGCGCGAGCGCCTCGCCATGTTCTTCGACGACGGCGTCTGGCACGAGATCGGCCAGTTCATCGGCGGCTCGGTGCGCTCGGGGCAGATCGGCTCGGCCGTGGCCGCCGGGTACGGGCGCGTCCAGGGCCGCATGGTGGCCGCCTACGCGCAGGACTTCTCCGTGCGCGGAGGCACACTGGGCAAGGTCGAGGGCGACAAGATCATCGACCTCATCGAACTCGGCATCCGCATGCGCATCCCGATCGTCGGCATCCAGGACTCGGGCGGCGCCCGCATCCAGGAGGGCGTCGTCGCCCTGGCCCAGTACGGCCGGATCTTCAAGAAGACGTGCGAGGCCTCGGGCCTGGTCCCCCAGATCTCCATCATCCTGGGGCCCTGCGCGGGCGGCGCCGTCTACCAGCCGGCCCTCACCGACTTCATCATCATGACGCGCGAGAACTCGCACATGTTCGTCACCGGCCCCGACGTGGTCGCCGCGACCACGGGCGAGAAGGTCACGCTCGAGCAGCTCGGCGGCGCCGCGATCCACAACTTCCAGTCGGGCGTCGCCCACCACATGGCCGACACCGAGCAGGAGGCCATCGACTACGTGCGCTCCCTGCTCGACTACCTGCCCAGCTCCTGCGGGGCCGAGCCGCCGCGCTACGAGTACGCGCCCAACGCCGAGGACGAGGCGGCGGCCGCGGCCGTGGCCGACCTGGTCCCCACCTCGGGCCGCGTCCCCTACGACGTGCGCGACGTGGTCCGCGCCCTGGTCGACCACGGCGAGTACGTGGAGATCCAGGAGCTCTTCGCCCCGAACGTGACGATCGGCTTCGCCTGCGTGGACGGGCGCTCCATCGGCGTCGTCGCCAACCAGCCCATGAACGACGCCGGGACGCTGGACGTGGACGCCTCTGAGAAGGCCGCGCGCTTCGTCCGCTTCTGCGACGCCTTCGGACTGCCCGTGGTCACCCTGGTCGACGTCCCCGGCTACCGGCCCGGCACCGAGCAGGAGCAGGCGGGCATCATCCGCCGCGGGGCCAAGGTCATCGTCGCCTACGCCAACGCCACCGTGCCCATGGTGACCGTGATCCTGCGCAAGGCCTACGGCGGCGCCTACATCGTCATGGGCTCGAAGTCCATCGGCGCGGACCTGGCCTACGCCTGGCCCGACGCCCAGATCGCCGTCATGGGCGCCGAGGGCGCCGCGTCCATCATGCACCGCCGCGAGCTCGCCGCCGCGAAGGAGGCGGGCGACTTCGACGAGGTCAAGGCCCGCCTGGTCGCCGCCTACGAGGCCGAAACGGTCAACCCCGACGTCTCCGTGCGCTCGGGCCAGCTCGACGCGATCATCCGCCCGTCCGACACGCGCCAGGTGATCATCGACTCCCTGCACCTGCTGGCGTCGAAGGACCAGAGCGCCCCCCACGTCAAGCGCCACGACAACGGGCCCCTGTGAGGCCCGCGCGCCACCCGTCTTCCCGTCCCCGACTGAAAGAATGAACATGCCGTCCTTCCTCTCCTCCCTGTCCTCCACCCCTTACGCGTTGGTCTTCGCCGGACAGGCCACCCCGTGGCGCGAGGGCCTCGACGAGGTCGCCCACGACCCCGAGATCGCAGCCCTCCTGGGGCGCGTCCTCGCGGCCTCCGACGACCTGCTCTCGCCCGTGCGCCGCGAGCTCGCGACCCAGTCCGTGGCCTCCCTGCCCTTCTCACTGCCCGCCGCCGCGGGCGAGCCGGCGGTCGCGCGCCGCGTGAACGGTCCCGACGAGGCGGCCCTGTCCGTCCCGGGCATCGTCCTGTCCCAGCTCGGGGCCCTCATGGACCTGTCGCGAGCCGGCGTGGACTTCGCCTCGCACCCGCCCGTCGCCTTCGAGGGCCACTCGCAGGGCGTCCTCGGCGTGGAGGTCGCGCGCGCGTGGATCGACGGCGACGAGGCGCGGGCCGCCACGGTCTTCGCCCTCGCGCGCCTCATCGGCGCGGCCGCCGCGCGCCAGACCCGCCGGCTGCGGGCCGCCCACGCCGACGGCGCCACCTACATGGTGTCGGTGCGGGGCGTGTCGGACGCCCTCCTGGCCTCCCTCATCTCCCAGTCGACCACCACGCAGTACCCCCTGTCCGTCGCCCTGCGCAACGACACGGACGCCCACGTGGTCTCCGGCGCCCCCGCGGACCTCGCCGCCCTGGTCGCCGCAGCCGAGCGCGCGGGCGCCGCCGACAAGGCGGCCCACGACGCCCACCAGGTCGGCGGCCGCCCCCTGGAGCCCGTGTGCGAGTTCCTGCCCGTGCACGTCCCCTTCCACTCCCCCCTGCTCTCCTCCGCCCTCGACCAGGTCCGCCAGTGGGCCTCCCAGTGCGGCATCGACGCCGCGCTCACCGAGTCCCTGGCCTCCGCCGTGCTCGTGGGCACCGTGGACTGGCCCGCCCAGGTCGGCGCGGGCGTCGAGGCCGGGGCCAAGTGGCTCCTCGACCTGGGCCCCGGCGCCACGACCGTGCGCATGACCCGCAACCTGGTGGACGGCACCGGCGTGGGCGTGCTGCCCCTGGGCACCCAGGCCGACCGCGACCGGGCCGCCACCCCCGGGTGGGAGCCCGCCGCCCCCGCCGACTGGTCGGCGCTGCGCCCCGGCCTGATCACCCTGCCCGACGGGCGCACCGTCGTCGACACGCGCTTCTCGCGCCTGACCGGCCGCTCCCCCGTCCTCCTCGCGGGAATGACCCCCACCACCGTCGACCCCGGGATCGTCGCGGCCGCGGCGAACGCCGGCTTCTGGGCGGAGATGGCCGGCGGCGGCCAGGTCACCGAGGAGGTCTACAACGAGAACCTGGCGGGCCTGCGCGCCCAGCTGCGCCCCGGGCACACCGCCGAGTTCAACTCGATGTTCCTGGACCGCTACCTGTGGAACCTCCAGTTCGGGCAGGCGCGCATCGTGTCGCGCTCGCGGGCCTCGGGCGCCCCCCTCGACGGCGTCGTCATCTCCGCGGGCATCCCCGAGCACGACGAGGCCCTCGCCCTCATCGAGCAGCTGCGCGCCGACGGCTTCCCCTACGTCGCCTTCAAGCCGGGCACCGTGGACCAGATCCGCAAGGTCATCGCCATCGCCCGCGACGCCGCCCCGACGAAGATCATCGTCCAGGTCGAGGACGGCCACTCCGGCGGCCACCACTCGTGGGAGGACCTGTCCGACCTGCTGCTGGCCACCTACGCCCAACTGCGCGCCCAGGACAACATCGTCCTGGCCGTGGGGGGCGGCATCGGCACGCCCGAACGGGCCGCCGACTTCCTCACCGGCGACTGGTCGAAGCGCCACGGGCGCCCGCCCATGCCCGTCGACGGCGTCCTGGTGGGCACCGCCGCCATGACGACCAAGGAGGCGCAGACGACCCGCGCCGTCAAGGAACTGCTCGTCGCCACCCCGGGCGTGGGCGCCGACGACGACTCGCGCGGCTGGGTCGGCGAGGGCGCCAGCCGCGGCGGCATGACCTCGGGCCTGTCCCACCTGCGCGCCGACATGCACGAGGTCTCCAACGCGGCCGCCGCAGCCGCGCGCATCATCGCCGAGATCGGCTCCGACGGCGCCCAGGTGCGCGCCCGCAAGGACGAGATCGTCGAGATCCTCTCCCACACCGCCAAGCCCTACTTCGGCGACCTGGAGGAGATGACCTACGCGCAGTGGGTCCGCCGCTTCGCCGACCTGTCGTTCCCGTGGGTGGACCCCACGTGGCAGATCCGCTTCCACGACCTCCTCCAGCGCGTCGAGGCGCGCCTGGCGCCCGTCGACCACGGCGAGGTCCCCACCCTGTTCCCCACCGCGGACGACGCCGCGGACGCCCACGAGGCCGTCGACCGCCTCCTGGCGGCGTACCCGAACGCCGAGACGACCTTCGTCACTCCCATCGACTCCGCGTGGTTCCCGGCCCTGTGCCGCTCCTACCCCAAGCCGATGCCCTTCGTCCCGGTCCTCGACGACGACCTGATCCGCTGGTGGGGCCAGGACTGCCTGTGGCAGGCCCAGGACGAGCGCTACGACGCCGACCAGGTCCGCATCATCCCCGGCCCCGTGTCGGTGGCCGGCATCGACCGCGTCGACGAGCCCGTCGCCGAGCTGCTGGGGCGCTTCGAGGGGGCCGCCGTCTCGCGCCTGGCCTCGCGGGGCGCCGAACCGGCCGCCGCCGCCTCGCGCCTGGGCAACGGGCGCGCGGCCGCCAGTGAGGACGAGTGGCTGCGCCACGTGCCCTTCATCTCGTGGACCGGGCACCTCATGACCAACCCCGCCGCGGTCCTCGACGAGGAAACGGTGGAGATCCGCCGGAGCGGGGCGGGCGTGGACTTCGTCATCCACCTCGACACCGCCTGGGACTCCGACCCGCGCGGCGCTGAGAAGCACGCGGTGCGGGAACTGGTCTTCCCCCTGACCCTGACCGGGGAGGACGGCGCCGTTCCCGTCATCGACGAGGCGCGCCTGCCCGAGCACATGTACGCGATGCTGGCCGCCACCGCGGGCGTGGGCTCCACGTCAGTGGCCGGCGACCGCGTCGAGGCGCTGCCCGTCATGGTCCCCTCCGAGCGCTCAGAGTTCGGCGAGGCCCACTACTCCTTCACGCTCGCGCCCGCGCTCGGCTTCGACCACGCCGAGGCGACGGGCGCCGCGCTGCCCGCGTCCTACGAGCTGGCGGCGTGGGCGCCCGACGCCCTGCTCGGGCCCGCGTGGCCCGCGATCTACGCTGCCCTGGGCAGCGCCGTCCACGACGACTACCCGGTCATCGAGGGCCTGCTCAACGCCGTCCACCTGGACCACTCGATGACGCTGGTGGCCCCGCCGGAGCGCCTCGTGGCCGACGGTGTGCGCTCGATCGACGTGGTCAGCCACGTGGCCGCCGTCGACGAGTCCTCCTCCGGGCGCATCGTCACCGTCGCCCTGGAGCTCACCAGCGGCGGCGAGCCCATCGGCACCACGCAGGAGCGCTTCGCGATCCGCGGGCGCGCCACCGGCAACCGCGCCCCGTCCGAGGCCGCCCCCTTCGGCGGGGCCTCCGTCGAGGTCGTGGACACGCCGCGGTCGGTGCTGCGCCGCGTCACCGTCTCCGCGCCCGACGACATGACGCCCTTCGCGATCGTGTCGGGCGACTACAACCCGATCCACACCTCCTACGCGGCCGCCAAGGTGGCGGGCATGGACGCGCCCCTGGTGCACGGCATGTGGCTGTCGGCCACGGCCCAGCACGCCGCCCAGGCCGCAGTGGCCGGGGACGCGGGCGCGCACCTGGCGGGGTGGACGTACTCCATGTACGGAACGGTCGACCTGAACGACCAGGTGGAGATCACCGTGGAGCGGGTGGGCCGCGTCGTGGGGGGCGGCCTGTCCCTGGAGGTGACGTGCCGCATCGACAAGCAGGTCGTGTCCCGCGCCTCCGCCTGCACCTTCGCCCCCACCGTCGCCTACGTGTACCCGGGCCAGGGCATCCAGTCGCCCGGGATGGGCTTGGACGAGCGCGCGAAGTCGAAGGCCGTGGACGAGGTGTGGCGCAGGGCCGACGCGCACACCCGCTCGGCGATGGGCTTCTCGATCCTGGCGATCGTGCGCGACAACCCCACTGAGATCGTGGCGCGGGGCGTGACCTACCGCCACCCCGAGGGGGTCCTCAACCTCACGCAGTTCACCCAGGTCGCCCTGGCGACCCTGGCGATCGGGCAGACCGCCCGTTTGCGCGAGGAGGGCGTCCTGGTCCCGGGTTCGGCATTCGCCGGCCACTCGCTGGGCGAGTACGACGCCCTGGCCGCCTACGCGGAGGTCTTCCCCCTGGAGACGGTCCTCGACCTGGTCTTCCAACGCGGCTCCACCATGCACTCCCTGGTCCCCCGCGACGAGCGGGGGCGCTCGGACTACCGGATGGGGGCCCTGCGGCCCAACCAGTTCGGCGTGGACGACGCGCACGTCGTCGACTACGTCGCGTCGGTCGCCGGGGCCTCGGGCGAGTTCCTGCAGATCGTCAACTTCAACCTGGCCGGCCAGCAGTACGCCGTGGCGGGCACGGTCGCGGGCCTGAGGGCCCTGGAGGAGGACGCGAACCGCCGGGCCCGCGAGGCGGGCGGGAAGCGGCCGTTCATGTACGTGCCCGGCATCGACGTGCCCTTCCACTCGACCGTGCTGCGCAACGGCGTGGCGGACTTCCGCCAGAAGGTCGATGAGCGCATCCCCGACGAAGTCGACCCGGGCAAGCTCGTGGGCCGTTACATCCCGAACCTGGTGGCCCGCCCCTTCGAGCTGACGCGCGAGTTCGCCCAGTCGATCCTCGACGTGGTCCCCTCCGAGGAGGTCCGCCGCCTGCTGGAGGAGCCCGGCGCGTGGGAGGCGGCCGCCGCCGAGCCCGGGCGCCTGACGCGCACGCTCCTCATCGAGCTGCTGTGCTGGCAGTTCGCCTCCCCGGTCCGCTGGATCGAGACGCAGCGGGTGCTGCTGTCCTCGGGAGAGGCGGCGCCCGGCGTCCAGGGCCTGGCCGTGGACGAGGTCGTCGAGGTCGGCCTCGGCGCCGCCCCGACGCTGGCGAACCTGGCGGCCCGCACGCTGGGGCAGCCCGAGTTCTCCGCCTCGCGGACCGAGGTCTTCAACGTCCAGCGCGACGAGGCCCGGGTGCTGCGCACGGATGTCGCAGTCGTCGAGGACGAGGAGGACGAGGAGGTGGAGGCGCCCCCGGCTGCCCCCGCCCCGGCCCAGTCCGCCCCGGCCCCCGCCGCGGCTCCGGCCTCCGAGGCCGCCGCCGCTCCCGCGCCCGCCCCGGGCGGCGCCAGCGGAGCGGACGTCCCCGACGAGCCGTTCACGGCATCGAGCGCGATCCGCGCGCTGCTGGCCCTGTCGGCGAAGATCCGCCTTGACGAGGTCGGCGACTCGGACACCACCGAGTCCCTGACCAACGGCGTGTCCTCGCGGCGCAACCAGCTGCTCATGGACATGAGCGCCGAACTGGGCCTGAACTCCATCGACGGCGCCGGCGAGGCCGACGTGCGGACCCTGTGCGCCACGGTCGACAAGGCCGCGAAGGGCTACAAGCCCTTCGGCGCGGTCCTGTCCGAGGCCGTCAAGGAGCGCACCCGCAAGCTCTTCGGCGCCGCGGGCGCCAAGGCGTCCCGCATCGGCGAGCGCGTCACGGGCACGTGGCAGCTCGGCGGCGGCTGGGCCTCGCACGTGACCATCGAGATCGTCCTGGGCACCCGCGAGGGCGCCTCGACCCGCGACGGCGACCTGGCGACCCTGCCGGTGGACGCGCCGTCGAACGCGGCCGGCGTGGACGCCCTGATCGACGCCGCCGTCCAGGCCGTCGCCTCGCGCCTCGGCGTGTCCGTGTCCCTGCCCTCGTCGGGCGGGGCCTCCGGCGGCGGAGTCGTGGACTCCGCGGCGCTCGACGCCTTCGCCGAGACCGTGACCGGCGACTCCGGCGTCCTGGCGAAAGTGGCGCGCACCATCTTGTCCGACCTCGGTCTGGACGCCCCCGCGCAGGTGGAGGACGAGGATGAGGACGCCTCCCGCGTCCTGGACGCCGTCGCCGCGGAACTCGGCCCGGGCTGGGCGGACCTGGTCGAGCCCCGCTTCGAGGCCCAGCGCGCCGTGCTCCTCGACGACCGGTGGGCGTCGGCCCGCGAGGACGTCGCGCGCTTCGGCGCCGAGGGGGTCCTGTCCGAGACGGCGTCCTTCGTGGGCGCGGGCCGCGCGGTCGCCGAGCAGGCGGCCTGGTGGGCCTCGCGCCTCGAGGAGGAGGGCGACGCGCGCGCCGCCAGGATGCGCGCGATCGCCGAGGAGGCCCTCTCCGACGCGTCGGCGCTGCCCCACGCCTCGGACGTCGCCGTCGTCACCGGCATGACGCCCGCCTCCATCGGGGGCGCCGTCGTGGCGGGGCTGCTGGCCGGGGGCGCCACCGTCGTGGCCACCTCCTCGTCGGTGTCCCCTGCGCGCCTCGACTTCGCCAAGCGGCTCTACCGCGAGCACGCCGCCGCCGGGGCCAGGCTGTGGCTGGTGCCCGCCAACCTGGCGTCCTACCGGGACGTGGACGCCCTGGCGGAGTGGATCGGCACCGAGCAGACCAAGTCCGTGGGCGCCGACGTGGTGGTCACCAAGGAGGCCCTCGTTCCCACGCTGTTCTACCCCTTCGCCGCTCCCCGCGTCTCCGGCACCCTCGCCGACGCCGGCCCCGCCTCGGAGAACCAGTTCCGCCTGCTGCTGTGGAGCGTCGAGCGCTCCATCGCCGCCCTGGCGCGCATCGGCTCCGACACGCACGCCGACCACCGGCTGCACGTCGTGCTGCCCGGCTCGCCCAACCGCGGCATCTTCGGCGGGGACGGCGCCTACGCCGAGGCGAAGGCGTCCTTCGACGCCATCGCGACGCGCTGGGCGTCGGAGCCGGTGTGGGGCCAGCGCGTCTCGATCGCGCACCCGCGCATCGGCTGGGTGCGCGGCACCGGCCTGATGGGCGGCAACGACCCGATGGTCGCCGCCGTCGAGGCCGCGGGAGTGCGCACCTGGTCCACCCAGGAGATGGCCGAGCAGCTGCTCGCCCTGTCCTCGGCGGACGTGCGCGCCCGGGCCGCCGAGGCGCCCGTGGACGCGGACCTGACCGGCGGCCTCGACTCCTCCATCGACCTGCGCGCCCTGCGCGCCCAGGCCGCGGCGCAGGCCGCGCCCGCCGACGACGCGGAGCCCGTGGCGACCGTGTCCGCGCTGCCCTCCCCCACCCAGACCTCCGTCACGCACGTGGACCCCGCCCAGTGGGGCGCCACGACCGCGTCCCTGGACGACACGATCGTCATCGTCGGGCACGGCGAGGTCGGCCCGTGGGGCAGCGCCCGCACCCGCGTGCAAGCGGAGCTGGGGATCCACACGGACGGCACCGTCGAACTCACCCCGGCCGGGGTGCTGGAGCTGGCGTGGATGACCGGCCTGCTCACCTGGTCCGACACGCCCGTGGGCGGCTGGTACGACAAGGACGACCAGCTGGTCCCCGAGTCGGAGATCTTCGAGCGCTACCGCGATGAGGTCGTCGCCCGCTCCGGCGTGCGCTTCTTCCACGACGACGGGCCCCTGCACGACGGGCACACCCCCGAGGCGGCGGTGGTCTTCCTGGACCGCGACATCACTTTCACAGTCGATGACGAGGCCGAGGCCCGCTCCTACGTGGACGAGGACCCGCAGTTCTCCGTCGCCTCGCAGACCGCCTTCGGCGAGTGGCAGGTGACCCGCAAGGCGGGCGCCCAGGTGCGGGTGCCGCGCCGGGCGACCCTCAACCGGCGCATCGGCGGGCTCTTCCCCACCGACTTCGACCCGGCCCGCTGGGGCGTCCCCGCCTCGATGCTGGACTCGATCGACCCGATCGCCGTGTGGAACCTGGTGTCCGCCGTGGACGCCTTCGTCTCCGCCGGATTCAGCCCCGCCGAGCTGCTGCGCTTCATCCACCCCGCCGACCTCGCCTGCACGCAGGGCACCGGCTTCGGCGGGATGCGCTCGATGCACAAGCTGTTCGTCGACCGCTTCCTGGGCGAGGAGTACCCGCAGGACATCCTGCAGGAGACCCTGCCCAACGTGGTGGCCGCGCACACGATGCAGTCCTACATCGGCGGCTACGGCTCGATGATCAACCCCGTGGGCGCGTGCGCCACCGCGGCGGTGTCCATCGAGGAGGGCGTCGACAAGATCGCCGCCCACAAGGCGGACTTCGTCGTGGCGGGCGCGATCGACGACATCCAGGTCGAGTCGATCGTCGGCTTCGGCTCGATGAACGCGACCGCGAACTCGCAGGAGCTGCTCGACCGCGGCATCTCGCCGCGCTTCGTGTCCCGCGCGAACGACCGGCGCCGGGGCGGCTTCGTGGAGGCCCAGGGCGGCGGCACCGTGCTGCTGACCCGCGCCTCCGTGGCCGTGGAGATGGGCCTGCCGGTCCTGGCGGTGGTCGCCCACGCGCAGACCTTCGCCGACGGCGCCCACACGTCCATCCCCGCCCCCGGCCTCGGCGCGCTCGCGGTGGCGCGCGGCGGCGCCTCCTCGCCGCTCGCCCGCTCCCTGGCGGCCCTGGGCGTGGGCGTCGACGACGTGGCCTTCGTGTCCAAGCACGACACGTCGACGAACGCGAACGACCCGAACGAGTCGGACCTGCACACGCGGGTCGGGCGCGCCCTGGGGCGCAGCGCGGGCAACCCGCTGCTGGTCGTGTCCCAGAAGACGCTGACGGGCCACGCCAAGGGCGGAGCCTGCGTCTTCCAGGTGGGCGGCATCATCGACGCCTTCCGCTCCGGCGTGATCCCGGCGAACATCGCGCTGGACTGCGTTGACGACAAGATGGAGCAGTACTCCCCGCTCGTGTGGCTGCGCAGTCCGCTCGACTTGTCGGCCCGAGGGCCGGTGCGCGCCGCTTTCGCGACCTCGCTGGGCTTCGGGCACGTGTCGGGCTTCCTGGCCCTGGTGCACCCGGGCGCCTTCGAAGCCGTCGTCGAGCGCGAGGCGGGACCGGAGGCGCTGGCCCGGTGGCGCTCGGCCTCCGACGCGCGCCTGCGGGCGGGTTCGCGCCACTTCGAGATGGGCATGCTCGGGCACGCGCCGCTCTTCGAGCCGGTCGATGCCCGGCGCCTGCCCGACGACCCCGCCCTGGGCGCTGCTGGCGATCCGCACGAGGTGGAGGCGCAGATGCTCCTCGACCCGCGCGCGCGCCTGGGCGCCGACGGCTACTACCACCTGCCCGACCAGCAGTAGGGCGCCCGTGGCGCGCGGACTCGGCGTCGACCTGGTCCACCTGCCCGCTTTCGCGGAGCAGGTGGACCAGCCGGGCTCCCGTTTCCTCCAGGGGGTCCTCACCCCCAGGGAGGCCCGTCGTGTCCGCGCGCGCGCCGCAGCCACGTGCCCGGCGGACCCGTCGTCCGCACTCGCCCGCCACGCGGGGGGCCTGTGGGCGGCCAAGGAGGCGTTCGTGAAAGCGTGGTCGGCCGCGTTGTACGCCTCTCCCCCGCCAGTGGATCCGCAGGATGTGGACTGGCGCGAGATCGAGGTCGTTTTCGATGCCTGGAACCGGCCCGCCCTGCGCTTGCACGGGCGGATCGAGCGGGGGTACGCTGCCTCGTTCGATGGGCCCCGACCCGGCCTCCTCGTGTCGATCAGCCACGACGGGGACTACGCGATCGCGGAAGTCCTCATCGGCTGATCCCGGCGGCGGTGGGCTGATCCCGGCGGCGGGGGCGACGGACGGCGCCCGCGCCTCGGCCGGCTCTCACCTCGCCCCGACTGCCGCCGCCCGCGCCTCGGCCGGCTCTCACCGCGCCCCGACTGCCACCGCCCTGCCTGCGGCGTCCGCTGTGACGGCGCTGCCGTCCTCGACCGGACCGCCGGGGCCCGTCGGTTTCCGCGCGGGCTCCAGGCCGCCGCCCGTATCACTGCGGTCCGTAGCGGACGAGCCAGTGACGACGTCCTCCGGACCGGGGTAGACCAGCCGGGGCGCACCCGCCCCCGGGCGCGCCCGCCGGTCTCCGTCGGAGGGGCCCCGCCCCTCGCCGTTTCGCGCGTTCGGCGCGCTGCCTGGCGTCTGGTGGTCGGGCACGCCCTCACTCCTCCGCAGGTCCGCTCCTTCATCGGCGGCACCGGGCCCTCCGGGCCAGGGCGCGCCCGCCCGCACCGGAGCCGCGCCTCGTTCCACTGATGCGCCCGGGTGGTCCGCTGCTCCAGGGGCCACTGCACCGGGGGCGGCTGGCGCTCCCCGTTGTCCCTCGCCGTCGGAGGCCGGCGGTCGGTCCTTCCGTTCCGCTCCACCCTGCGGCGGCACCGCGGGCGGACGGTGGGGCGACCTGAAGAACGAGGCGCAGCCCTTCGACAAGTCGTGGCCCACGGCACTCGCTGCCACAACGACTTCGCTGCGCAGCTCGCCGTCCTTGCCCACCCAGGCGTTCGCGAGGGGACGGCCCATGACGATGACCGGTTGCCCCTTCTGTATGGAGTAGCCGACGTTGTGGGCGAAAGAGTCCCACACTTGGACAGTGCACCACGTGGGCTCGTCCTCCACGTAGCTGCCCGGCCCGTCGTCCTGCGAACGCTCATAGCGCCACCTGGGGACCGCCAACCTGAACTTCGCTATGAGTTTGCCGCCACTGGTCGAGTGCATGCGGATGTCGGAGCCCACACGCCCTCTAATGCACATCATCTGGTCCTGCATGATCGTCTCCTTGTCTGCTCCGGCGCCTCCGGTCGCTCCGGCGGTCCCGGTTACTCCAGGGAAACCCATGGGCGGAACCGAGGGGAAACGGGGGACGCGCCCCTGTGGATACGGAGGCTCTCCAGCGCGCGCCTGTGCACACCGGCAGCCGTTCACAGCCCTCCGCGGTCGGAAGCACAGCGGGGAGCCAATCTTCCGCGCTCCTCTGCATCGCCGCGGTCGCCTGCGCGCCAGTAGACGGCGGGCTCAAGGTTTCATCGGGGCAGGCCGCCCGCGCATTGGGGTAGGAAACGGGCCATCGGGGCAGGTAATTTGCCTACCCCAATGAGTGGTTTCCTGCCCCGATACGGCCTGTCGTGCCCGAGAGCGCGCACCTGCGGTGCTCCGAGTTCCGCTTTCACAGCGAAGCCGCCGTTTTCACAGCGGTACCACACTTCGCAAGTGTTATAACACTTGCGAAGTGCCGGTATCCCTTTGAATACTCCGCTTCTCTTGCAAAACTACCCGCACAGCCCCGATCGGCCCACTTCCCAAGACGAACCCCGCCGAGGCAGACCCTAGCGACCGCGCGCGACCCCGGGGCCCCGCAACCCTCCCTGCGCGGGACCTCTCGGTGCTCTTGGCGGCCGCCAGTGCCAACCGTGAGCCCATTCCGTAGCGGTCCTCCCCCAACGGTCCCCCCCCCGCGGAAGCACAACCCCTCCCGGCGGGAGATCACTCGGCGCTGGCTCGCCCGGGCGGTAGTGGCACCACGGGCCGCCACCCCCTGCGCGGGATCATCCGGCGCTCTCGGCGATCCCCAGCGCCACGACGTCGCGCGCGATCCGGCGCGCATCGGCCCTGCTGACAGGTGCGGACGGGAAAAGCACACGCCGGTAGTACTCGAGTTCCTGGATGGACTCGAGGATGTCCGCCAGCGCGCGGTGCCCGCCGTGCTTCTCGGGCGCCTCGGCGAAGGCGGAGCGGTACCACCTCTTGGCGAGTTCCTTGATGGAGGACACGTCGATGAGTCGGTAGTGGAGGTGGTCGATGACCGCGGGCATGTTCGCCTCGAGGAACATCTTGTCCGTGCCCACGGAGTTGCCCGCCAGCAGCGCCTTGCCCGCCTCGGGGACGAAGCGCTTGATGTAGGAGAGCACCCGCTCTGTCGCCTCCTCCATGGTCACGCCGTCCTTGAGGTCGTCCAGGAGGCCGGACTTGGTGTGCATGTCGCGCACGAAGTCGCTCATGCCCTCCAAGGCCGCGGCCGGCGGGGCGATGAGCACATCGATTCCAGGATCGACGACCGTCAGGTCGGCGCCGGTGATGACGACCGCGACTTCGATGAGCGCGTCGGCGCCCACGTCGAGTCCGGTCATCTCGCAGTCGATCCACACCAAGGGGTCTTTCAGAGTAGTCACGCCAGTAGTGTAATGCGCCTTCCCGGCGGTGGCTCCGCGCGATCGGGCACCACCGGCCGTTACACTCTTCAGTGCGTTCACATCCCGAGGAGTTCCCATGGCACCCACTGATCCGCGCGCGACCACGCCCAGTGACATCCGTTCGGCGGCAGACGCCCTGCGAGGTGTTGCGGTGGTCACGAAATTGGAGCGCTCCGAGCGCCTCTCGGACCAAACGGGCACCGATGTCCTGCTCAAACGCGAGGACCAGCAGAAGTGCCGGTCCTTCAAGGTCCGCGGAGCCTTCGCGCGCATGTCGTTGCTCACAGCCGAGGAGCGGGAGCGCGGCGTCGTCTGCGCCAGCGCGGGCAACCACGCCCAGGGCGTCGCCTACTCGTGCGCGCACCTGAAGGTCCCGGGCACGATCTACTTGCCGTCGAACACGCCTTTGCAGAAGCGCCGCCGCATCGCGACGATCGGCGGGGACTGGGTCGAGCAGGTGATCGTGGACGGGACCTTCGACGCGGCCAATTCGCTGGCCCAGGAGGCCGCCGCGCAGACCGGGCGGGTCTACGTCCACCCCTACGACGACCCGATGACCATCGCGGGCCAGGGGACCATCGGCGTGGAACTGGTCGAGCAGATGCCCAGCGACACAGCGGCCGTCCTGGTGCCCGTCGGGGGCGGCGGCCTGATCGCGGGCATCGCGACGTGGCTGCGCGCTGTGCGGCCCGAGGTGGCCGTGATCGGCGTCGAGCCCGCGGGGGCCGCCTCCATGCACGCGGCGTTGGCGGCGGGAGAGCCCATGACCCTGGCGAAGGTGGACGCCTTCGTCGATGGCACAGCCGTGGGCCGCACGGGGGACGTGCCCTTCGAGGCGGCCAGGCGCTTCGTCGACCGTGTGCTGGTGGTCCCCGAGGGCGCTGTGTGCACGGAGATGCTGGAGCTGTACCAGTCCGACGGGGTGATCGCCGAGCCCGCCGGGGCGCTGGCGTCGACGGCGGCGTGCGTCTACCTCTCCGACCCATCGGACCGCAAGGCGATCGTGGGGCGCAGTGACGGCGCCATCGTCTGCGTCGTCTCGGGAGGGAACAACGACCTGACGCGGTACGCGGAGGTGATGGAGCGCTCGCTGCGCCACGAGGGCCTGCGCCACTACTTCCTCGTGACCTTCCCCCAGCAGCCGGGGATGCTGCGCATGTTCTTGGAGGACGTGCTCGGCAGCGGGGACGACATCGTCCACTTCGAGTACACGAAGAAGAACAACCGGGAGCTCGGGCCCGCCCTGGTGGGCATCGACTTGGCCGATCCGGCGGACATCACGGGTCTGAGGCGCCGCATGGAGGCCTCTCCCCTGCACGTTGAGGAGCTGCCCCTGGACTCCGAGATCACGCGCCTGGTGATCTGACGCCCCTCTGGGCGGCGGCTCTGGGCACGAGGCGGGCGCCGCCGCACGGGAGCAGGCACAATCCGGGCCCCTTCGTCGGGGAACCGGCTAGCCGCACGGGGCGGGCGCCGGTCGCCCGGACCGGGCGTCCCCTTCCCAGGAAGCGCCAGACCAACGAGGCGGGCGCCGGGGGCGCATGCGGTTCGAGCCGCACGTGCTTCCATTCGTACAGGACGGACGGCCCGCTCGCGATCCGGGCCCAGGCCGCCAGCATGTGGGCGCGGGCGGTCCTCTTCGGCACCGCTGTCGTCTCGAGCGCCTCAGGCCGCCAGCGTATGGGCGCGGGTGAGGCGCACCCGCACCGTGGGGGCGGAGTTGAAGCGGTAGCCCGCGCCCCGCACGGTGGAGATCAGGTCGGGGGCGACGGAGAGCTTCTTGCGGAGCCTGCGCACGTGCGCGTCGACGGTGCGGGACTGCAGGTCGAGGCCCGCGCCGTGCCACACGGTGGCGAAGAGCTCCTCGCGTGACACCGCGCGGTCGGCCTGCGCGGCCAGGTAGGCGAGGAGCTCGTACTCCTTGGAGGAAAGACCGGCGTCGCGCCCGTCGATGGTGACCGAGGCCCGGTCGATGTTGATGTCAATGCGCCCGGAGGACAAGTGGAGGCCGTTGAGGACGGCCAGGAAGTCCTCGAAGGAGGTGGGGCGGTCGGCGTCGGCGTTGGGGGCGGAGGGCGCAGGGGTGTTGACGAGTGCCATGGGTGTATCCGATTCTTCGGGGCCGCACTCCCACTACTGGCGTGGGCACATCACTGCGGCGGTGATTGACAGGGGTTCGGAGCGTCAATCACATACACATTCGCGACAGGGAGCCGCCCGTGGAGCAGCGCATCTGGTTCGCGAAGGTCGTCATGGCTTCAGTCTGGCGGAGGACGGCCGCACCGGCCCAACGGAGTCCACTATGCGAGACACTGTGACAGCGCGATGACCGTGGGCTCCCCTGCGCAGAAGGGGAGCCTGGTGTCGCCGAGGGGCGGGCCGCGGCGAAGTCCCTTCCCCCCTGCGCAGAAGGGGAGTCCGCACTTGACCGATGGCGTCGTCGAGCGCGGAGCCCCTTCCCCCTGCGCAGAAGGGGAGTCCACGGCCGTTACCACTGTTCCCGCTAAGCGCCACGGCGGCCCCGGAGGCGCTCCCCACCGGATTGCGCACACAAGGACCCTGATTTACGCAACATGTGCCGCACACAAGGGCTTGATCCCGCCCTTGTGTGCGGCGCTGTGTTTCCTAATTCCCTCCCTTGTGTGCGACATGGGGCGGGGCGGGCCGGCGCGTGCTGCCGTGCCGGTGCGCCCGGTCCGAGGCGGCGAGCGCTGCCGGTACTGACGGCTACTGGTGCTGATGGGCGCTATCGGGCGCCGCGCGCTGTCGGGCGCTGCTACGCCGACGCGAGTTGTTGGCATGAGCGCGCGTTGTCCGCACCGACGCGCGTTGTTATGTGTCAGGACATCGGTGACAGTTTTGTGTCAGGACATCGGTGACAGTTCGGGGGTGTGTGGTGGTGACAGTTGTGAATCCAGAATCGGGGTATGAGAAGCGATGATGGTGGCAGCAAGGTTGTTCCGGTTGATCCGAGTGTGCGTTTGGCGATTGCGAGGTGGCCCCGGGACGCTCCCCGTGGGGCTGTGAGCGCGTTCTGCGCGGAGTGCGGCATCAGCCGCAACACGTTCTACAAGTTGCGCAGGCGGGCCGTCGATGAGGGGGAGGCCGCTGTCCTCGAGCCGCGCTCGCGCCGTCCGGCCTCGAGCCCGACCCGCATCGGGGACGAGCGGGTGGCCCAGGCCCTGCGGGTCAGGGCCGCGCTCGCTTCTTCGGGCTTGGACGCCGGGCCTGTGTCGGTGTGCGACAAGATGGCGTCGATGGGCCTTGGCGCCCCCTCCCCGTCCTCGCTGGCCCGCATCTTCCGCCAGGCACGGGTGGCGCGCGCCGATCCGGCCAAGAGGCCGCGCGCGTCGTGGAGGCGCTTCGTCTACCCCGCCCCCAACGCGTGCTGGCAGATGGACGCCACCGGGTACGTCCTGGCCGGGGGACGGCCCGTGGTGGTCTTCCAGGTCATCGACGACCACTCCCGTTTGGCGGTGGCGTCCCTGGTCGCCCGGGGGGAGACCTCGCAGGCGGCCATCGAGGCCTTCGACCGCGGCGTCGCGCGCCACGGCGTGCCCCAGCGGCTCCTGACCGACAACGGGGCCGCCATGAACCCCACCCGCCGGGGCCGCAAAGGGGCCCTGGTCGAGCACGTGCGCGCCCTGGGCGTGGAGGCGATCACCGGCAAACCCCACCACCCCACCACCCAGGGCAAGAACGAGCGTTTCCACCAGACCCTGATGCGCTACCCGCGCACCCGGCCCCTGGCCCGCTCCCCCACCGAGCTGCAGGCCCAAGTGGACGCCTTCGACCACATCTACAACACCCAGCGCCCCCACCAGGGCCTCCCGGGGCGGATGACCCCGCAACAGGCCTGGGACGCCACCGCCAAAGCCGACCCGCCCAGGCCCCGGCCCGCGCCCACCAACACCCCGCCCGTCGGCGGCGCCCCGGCCCCGACCACGCCCCGACCACGCCCGCGCCGCAAAGCCCTGCCCCCCACCGGCAGCGCCGAACGCGTCATCGCCGCCAACGGCACCGTGCGCCTGGGCGGGATCACGTTCCTGATCCGCCGCGCACGCGCCGGGCACACCACCACAGCCACCTGGGACCACCGCCACGTCCTCTTCGTCGACGCCGACGGCGCAGTCCTCGCCCAGTACGCCTGGCCACCACCGGGAACCCACTACGTCTCACCACACGCACCCGGCCCCACCCGCCAACACGACCAACCACACCCCAAAACAACCCAAGCCCCACCGATGCCCTGACACCCCAAATGTCACCGATGTCCTGACACCCCAAATGTCACCGATGTCCTGACACCCCAAGTGTCACCAATGTCCTGAGACATCACACGCACCGACGC
>ERZ772968.417-NODE-417-length-21616-cov-6.581930_pt1 | contig 21616 bp, 23 predicted proteins | sample MGYA00580674_ERZ772968 | MGnify/ENA primary metagenome ERZ772968 (study PRJEB29015, sample SAMEA2737940) | human oral metagenome | biome: human oral; feature: human-associated habitat; material: dental | place: China | collected 2138 ...
ATGATGACTGCCAGAACGCCGCCGCCGACAAGCCCCCAGCCCCACGCAGGGAAGCTGTCTCCGCTGTTGTTGCGCGAGGGTGGTTTTGCTCCGGTTCCATTGTTTGTTGCGGGGTTCGATGTGTGGGAAGCTGACGGCGACGATTGCGACGTCCCGCCGCTTTTCTCGGAAACGATTGTGAAACCTTGAACTGAATACTCCAGGCCTTTTATGACGACCTTATTTCCATCTATCTTCCCCACTGTGCTTTTCAGGACTTTTCCTGGCATTATAATTGTTGTCGTAGCATTAAGCTTACTCTCTGGATATTTTTTTATGTTTGAAGGCGTTACATGTATTTTATAGGTTGTCCCCTCGTCGATGAGTTTCATTTCGTCGGCTATCTGCTCGGTGGATGTGAGCCTGCATTTAATGTGCCCGCCCGGCGAAGTTATATCCTCCATCTTTCCATGTTTGATAAATTTCGCCAAGGGTTTGATGCTTGTGTGTAGGCCAGAGCAGGTTTGGTTGATTTTTCTCATTGTGTCTAAGTCGTCTTCGGCTATCATCTCCGTTTGTACACTGCCGTCGGTGTGCATCTCGATAGTGATGTCGGTGCGGCATGCGGATAGAAGGAAGGCCGTAAAGGCTATCAAAATGGCCTTGATGAGGGAAGTCTTTTTTGCGTGGACGGTCATGTCGAGTCTCCTTTGTTTCGAGAATCGGATGGCTTGCAGAGTTGCCGTACTGACCTCAGCTTAGCGCGCGCAGACTTGCAGCGCTTTGTATGTGTGAAATCTCGGGACCAACTCTCTCAACCTTCTATCTGGAATGGCTTGTTGATCCGAGTCTCACCGGGGGCGGTATCTTGTGTTGGGGTCGTTTGTGTGGTCGGGGCTCGGTGTTTGAGGGGTTGTTGGGGGCGCGTTGTAGCCGTAGCCTGATGGAGGCTCGGCCTGGGCGTTGTTGTGCGGGTAGTGGGTTGGGTTTGTGGCCTGCTGACCGGGGGCGTAGGGCTGTGCGTGTTGTGCCAAAGTCGAAGGAACGACAGGTGCCTGGCTGGGACCGGTGGTTGGAGCATGAGCTGTCCGTCGCCTGTGTCCGAGAAGGAACCAGATTCCTATGATGACTGCCAGAACGCCGCCGCCGACAAGCCCCCAGCCCCACGCAGGGAAGCCGTTTCCGCTCTCGCTCTGCGACGGCTTCGACTCATCTGAATCATTTGATGTTATATTAGGGTTGTTATTGATATTTGAAGTATTGGGGGACTTTTCTTTCTCTGAAACAATGGATATTCCCTTAAACCAAACGTTAGGGTCCTCGATGATCACCTTATTCCCTTCTACCTTCCCTATGTTTGTTTGAGTAACTTTGCCCGGCATGATAATTGTCATTTTTAGCTGAAACTTACTAAAGTCACCGTTGATTTTCCATTTTGGAACGTTAATGTAATATTTACCGGACTCCTTCTTCAAAGTCGTAGTTCCTTCCATTGGTTCAGTAGAGGTAACCTTACATTTAGTTCTTCCTCCCGGAGAGGTAAGGTTTTCTACTTTTGGATTTTTGATGAATCTGGCGTTTGCTTGAGCCATTATTTTCACGCTTTCGCATGTTCGCTTGAGTTCGGTCATATATCCTGTAGTATCCTCTACTTCAAACGATAAGACTGTGTTAGCGTCAGGCCGGTAATCGATGGTTCCTTCGAGGCGACAACCGGTCAGTAAGAAAATCGTAAAGGCCATCAAAATGGCTCTGATTAAGGAAGCCTTTTTCGCGTGGACAGTCATGTCGAATCCCCTCTGTTCCGAAAATCAGATGTCTTGCGGAATTGCCGTGCTGACTCCAGCTTAGTGTGCACAGGGCTACGACGCTTTGATTGCATGAAGGCTGGGAACCATCTTCCTCGATCTTCTATCCGGAATGGCTCGTTGATCCGAGTCATACTGGGGGCAACTGGCGTCAGGGTCGCCTCGGATGTGGTCGGTGTTCGGTGTTTGAGGAGTGTCCGAAAGCGGGTCGCATCCGTAACCTGACGGCGACGTCGTCTCGCGTTTCAGTCCTGTTTGTACTGACGATTAGTAAAGAAGAAAGGCTTCATGCCGCCGTTCTGCGCTGTGTTAAAAAGTGGGACACATTGCAGTTTTGCGGTTTTATAAGCAAAACTAAACACATAGAGAACCATGTTCAGTGATCATAATGGATCTAAGGCAAAGGCGGAACTAAGCGCCTTTGCCTTAGCCCTCCTAAGGTCTTGCGCCGGAGCGTTTTGTGTTGTAGAGTGAGTGGCGGGACCGCTAAACCTGCAGATATAGCGGTCGTCACGTCGTCAAACCGGCCGGGCAGGGCTTTCGTTTTGCCGGGGCGGCAGGTTGATCATATCGCCAAGCTCGCAGGAGCTGGCGTTTCATTGGGTTTGAAGGGGCCGCCGTCCCGTCAAACTTACGCTGACAGTCGTGTTCGGCCGACTTAACAAGGCTGCTGTCTTGTCGGGTCGTCGAAAGCGGTTGCGTTCTTATTGGCGCAGTGGCGCTATGCGTGTTGTCGGGCCCAAATCGGCTTGACTCTGCGCGGTGCCGCTTCACGGACAGTATTCAATTCACGCAAGTTAACGGCCGGTGCGCTTGCCGGCAGGGCGAGCGCGCACCATGGAGGGATTTGTCATGTCGTATGCAATGGTTTCAGGTGATCTGGCGCTTCCGCTGCCGGAGCACGTTGATTTTGACAGCGCGCTGGTGCAGCTGTCGCATGTCAATGAGGCGTTGCATCGATCGCAGATCATGGCTGGCAGCGTCAACCCGGATTCGATGACCGGGGAGATGGTCGAAGCATGGAAGAGGGAGGTCGAAAAGCTGACCGGCGCAGTCAGGAGGGTCAGCGGGATGGTTCACGCGGTCGGTCAAGCCATTGACTCCTACAAGTGCCTGTACAGGCAGACCGTCACGGACGTCAAAGGAATGCAGGAGGAGTGGGATGGGGATATGCGGGCTTTCAAAGTCATCGACGTTTTGGGCGAAGGTGCAACCGATGACCAGAAGAAGAGTCTGAAAGACAAGCAGTTCGAGCTGGCGGGCCGGTACAACCGGCGCATCGAGAAGTTGGACTCCGAGGCCGAGACGTTGTCGAAGAAGATCGAATCGATTCTCGGCGACCTCGCCCCCTCCGCCGGGAAAGTCGGGGCCGGGGCCGGGCGGCGTCCGGACCGCAACGATCTGGGCGTGGCCCTTTTCGGAGGGGGAGGGATTCTGGGGGCCCAGACGATGGCGGCCAACGCCGAGGCCGACGCCGCTGATTTTTCCAGGCTCGTCTCCGACGTCGACGAGGACGGGGTTCCGACGAAAAAGGCGTTGGAGGAGATGAAGAAAAAGGGCTACCTCGACCGTCTCGGGACCGACCCCTACTTCTGCGCGGCCGTTGCTGCGAAGATCAACCCCAAACGGATGGCCGACCTGGGACGCAAACTGGACGCGCGCATCGCTAAAAGCACCATGGTGACACAGACAGGATTAATAGAAAGAGATCAGCTCGGCCAACATGGCAAGGATCTTCAGCTGCTGTACGGGGGTCTGGGTGCGTCGGTAATGGTTGCTACCGGTTCGGTTCCTCGGGGTTTGGATGGGGAAGCGAAAGACACCTGGGAGACGTGGAAGGGTCTGTCAGAGGGCGGCGGGGTGTCCATGAAAGTCAAATCGGGCGACGAGACGATGGGGCAATGGCGGAAAGACTACCTCGAGTCCATTAAGGTCGCTGGACGTGAAGTAAAAGCGGTTGGCTGGTCATCTGGAACGATTATTGGCGACAAACGAGGCTACGTCCACTTGGGTCAAATGTTCGCCATAGGTGCCAAAGCCCACCCTGAGCTGACGTTTTCCAACGAGTTCGTCAACGGCAAAAACTCCGTCATGCACGACCTGCTCAAATGGGACCGTGAACAAGGAGCAGACTATCGTGCTTCTTACGGCACACTGTCACAAACCACAGGTAAACATAATCTGGCCACTCACGGTAACTATTCCCCCTTTGACGGGTTGGGATCACGTGATCCTGTAGCGAATATGATGTACGGGCTGGACGGGGACCCCAAGGTCAGTCGGGAGTTCCTCGCCAGCGAGGTCGACGTGCCCGGGAACAAGGATCCGAATGTGGCCCGCTATCTTGTCGGGTCCCGGTATGCCCTGTCGCACGGCATTTCGTCTTATGTGGACCACGGCGAGCAGCTCGGACACATCGTAGACGAGGCGACCTCCGGTAAAGACGCCGTCCACGACCCACACACCTTCACCGCCGTCCGCGGCTACCTCCAAGGATATACCGAGGGTCTGCGCTCGGGCGGGATCAACGGCAGTGACCCCGGCCAGAGTCTGGGCGCCCAAGGCGAACCGCGCTTCGGGGCCGCCCACTACGGCTTGCGCTCGTGGACAGGGCAGATCCTCAAAGAATACACCGACGACCTTGCCCGGGAACTGACGACCCCTTCAGGCGTCCAGTCCGGGGACGGGGCGGTCTATGACGTCAAAGACAAACGCTACCGGCTTGTTCTTCCGGCTTCGTTGGTTGACGATATGACACTGGCCGGGAGAGGTTTGTTTACTGATTTGGCTTTTGAGAATGGTGTGCGTGACACTAAAACCACCGGGTTGCATGGGCGTCCGCCGGCGTTGTTGGAGCTGGCGAACAAGGCGACCCAGGGCATGTACCGTGACGGAGTCGAGGCGTGGCGGATTGACAGCAAGTATGGTCAGCATGTCGTTGGGCGTTATGGGGCGTTGTTGTCTCATTTGGAGTTGGCTGAGTACAACGCGGACGTCAACGTCGGGGAGGTTAAGGACAAAAGCCATTCGAATGTTCGAGGTTTGATCAACCACCTCACGAGCGCCATTCCGGCGGGCAAGGTTCCCGGCGGCAGCCAAGCTCTTCAGGCGACTCAAGACGCGGCCTTCAACAAGTGGCTCTCCCTCGACAACCGCGCCCAAGCCGTCAGCGACCGCGACAATGCCGTCGAAACCATCGCGAACGGATTGACTGAGTCAACTCCCGACGGCAAGTACAGCCCGGTGGACGCGATAAAAGTAGAGGCTCAACGGCAGAATAAGTATCTGGGAGAACCGCAGGCGCACCTTGTGGCCTTGGAGGAGCTCTACCACCGGCTTCCCAAAGAAGAGAACTTCGTTGATGAGAATTATGTTCCTAAACATCAAACGGATCCTCAGGAGAACGAGGCGTTTAGATTCAACGAACATTCTTACTGGAGCGATGAAGGAAGGAAAAAGGTTCCTGGCGTTACGAATATGCAGGACCAAATCGACAAGGCCTTCAAGGGTATGTTCAGGGACTCTGTTTAGCCGTATGCGATTCCTTTTGCCCATTTTATATTGTTGAGGGCTGTATCCGCGAGCGTCGGGTCGAGGTTTGGCGCGTCGCGTGGGCTTTCGATGTAGATTTCGCAGATCCAGCCTTTCATACAGTCGGCCAGCCATGCTTGGCTCCAGCGTTTGAAGAAGGCGTGGTAGTAGGAGTAGCCGTATGCGGTGCGACCGCCGATCGTTCGTGGCTTGGCGAAAGGGACGATGTTCCTTATGGCCGAGCTTCCTTCGGGGTCGCCGTAACGCTTCATGTTCTCCTCCCTCCAGTTCTTCGCCCCATAGGGCAGGTAAGTCTTTCGAATGGCGAGTATCGCGCCGGCATTGGAGCCTTTGAGCTTCATTTTCAGAAGGATGTGCGGCCATGCGTCCTGCTCGCTGTACCCGTTCTTGTAATCAGGCTCGCCCCAACCGGAAACATTGAACGTAGCTTTTGGAATAGGGACTGGCGAACCCACTCTTTTCGGCTCTCCGGAGCATCCCGCCAGGGCGAGAAGACACGCAAGCGTTGCCGCAACGGCTCTCGGCACAAGCTTAGCCTGCGCCCAGCGGTTTGCTGCCATGTATGGTCTTGGCCGGATTCTTCTGCCGTGGGTCATAACCGTCCCCTCTCTGCTTGTCTCATTGTTGGCGTCGTCCGCCGTTGGAATTCCTTATTGCGTGCCGAAGCGACTTGTGACAGATTTGCCGACGCAAGTTGCCTGAAAACCTTACTTCAATACTTTATACCAAAGTCTCTGTTTCGCGGACAGGTTGATTCGGACTTTCCAGACTCGAAACGCGAAGGATCGGCAGCAGGTACCGCGCTAAGGCCGTCGATAGCAAGACTGGCACAGTTGAGGCGATGACAAAAAAGTTTCTCGGCGACGGGAAGCTAACTGTCCGCCTGAGAAAGTCGCCCGTTGCTCCCGGGGGAGTCGCAATGCCAACAATCTTGAGCATGCGGCGAACTTCCTCACGCCCACGAGTATGAAAGATGTGATGAACCAGCTGTCCGAAAGCGAGCGCTACCTGACCGAAGCGGGAGGGGTGCCGTAGGAGGTGGCCGACAACATGAGGGAATCTGAACGCTACTACCAAAAGCGTCATTGGGACATAAGGGAAACGGCATCGCTGGAAATGGCAGCATGAAGCACGCGTACATGCGAGATCATCTAGGGAGCGGATGCCGACTGGAAAAGGCGGGCAGTTCAAAATGCGAAGTCTGATCCGTTTTCAATTTGCGAAAGTGAGGTCGACCTGAAGGGTTGTGGCCCGTTTGCCGCAAAGTCAATGCATGTGGATTGAGTTAAAGGTTAGGCGTCGTCTTTGTAGACGGTAAAGGCCGTCCATGTGATGTGGTTGAATACCTTCATTAGTTGTAGGTCAAGATTTGGTGTGCTTTGCGGGGATTTCAGCTAGATTTATAAGCGTTGGCCTTCTTTGTTTCCGCCGTATTTGACGAACCACAGCCGGAACCCAACCTGTGGCCGACGGCTGCCCCCCGACCGCAGTCGACCAACCCTTTCTGGCTAGAGTGGCCTGACCCGTCAGCCGCTCCGACGAGATCGGCTGCCCTGACGAGACCCGCGCGCATCTACCATTCGCCGTCTGCCGATTCTCCCTCTACACAAACCAAGCTTTGACGAAGCCCTTACCGTGAAATTCTAACCAATGGGTCCGCCTCACGACTAAGAAAGACGGTCAAGACGTCAATGACCTGTCTGGAACGTCCTTGTCTCGTCTGGAGCTGGCCGACTTCCCAAGGAAGGACATCATTTTCCCAAGGAAGGGCATCATTGACGGGGCAAACAGCCCCATAAACGCCGCGCTACTCAGCAAGAAGCCTTCCGATTCGCCAAGCATTCTCACTGGACCAAAGAGCGGCAGGCTGACATTACTCCAGCAACGTCCACAAAGCACGCGATTGAAGAGACTCATAGAGAGTTGTTCCGAAAAGCCGAGCAAGGAGAATCTAATAGAAGGAAAATCTAGTAGGTGGTCGGGTCGGTGATATGCTTTCGCGTCCACCGGATGTCATCCAAGACTTTAGTGATCTGCGGATCAAGTCTTTCTGCTTCTACTGGGCTTTCAACATATACTTCACAAAAGTAGCCAGCTGGGCAGTCTACGTACCATACCTGTGCCCATCTTTTGAAATCGTTTTCAAAATAGGAGTAACCGTACGCATCTCGGCCTCCTATCTTTCTTGGATGCTTAAACGGTCTAACTTCTAACTTGTGCGCCCCGGGTACCCCGTTTTCTCTAATTAGCTGTTTTCGCAAGGTCTTTTCGCTGTGCGACATTTTCCTTGAACGTATCGATAGGATCGATCCAGTTTCGGACCCTTTTAGTTTCATTTTAAGAAGGATATGGGGTGCTCCGGATTGTTCGCTACGTCCATGTGTGAAATCGTCCGGTTTACCCCAATCGTCGTTGTCGAACTTGACGGCAAGAACCAGATCCTTCGAATCGACGTTAAGTGAGGCGCAGCCGCCGACCAGCAGAAGCAATGTGGACAGCAGTCCCGCGACTGTGTGGAAAGGGTGCGCCCGTGTGGTCGCGCTCCCGCGGCGGGATCGTGCGGGCTTCGGCGTCGTCTTGCCCGATCCGTCCCTGCTTGAATCGCCTCCCGCCGTTTGGCGTGTGAGCGCATGCGTCATGAACCGTCTGTGCATATGCATAGCGAAAGCCGTCACTTCTTGGGCAGAGAAGACTGCAGCATGTCGAAGCGCGTCGCCGAGTTGTTCTCCTGGGAGTCGAAGTTCTCGATTCCCGACTTGATTCCCGAGCCCAGGGTTGCGCACCCGTCGGCGATCTCCCGGGCGGCGCCGGCGAACAGCTTTATCGTCCAGTCCAGGGTCTTTTTCAGTGCGCGGGTTCCGTTGTTGTCGGTTTTACATCCCGCGCCAATTGTGTCGGTTGGCAGGCTCGCGGCTATCTTTACGACGTCGCCGGTGCAAGCGTCGATGCCTTTGCCGACGCCGTTGTAGTAGTCCGCGTCGTCCCATCCGGCGATGGCCTTGATTCCTGCCTTGTCGCGATCGAACTTAAGCTCGCCCATTGGAGTGTCCCTTTCATTGTAAGGTTTGACGATATGTGTTTCTCGCGGTCTGACGGTATGCGTTTCGACGTCCGACTGCATGGATTCCGCCGCCTGGCGCCAAGTGTTTCTGCGGGCGACACGCAGCTCAACGCTTAGCGCCTAGAGGCACATAGCTCTTCCGCGTCGCTCGATCTGTAGATGTTTATGTCTGAGAGCTTACCGGCATTCCGCCGTCGATGGAAGAGCGAAATCGACTTTCGCCTCTTTTGTTATAAAGAACATTCTCAGACGGGAAAGGGCGTTCCGGACAGGCGGCGGAACGAGCGCTCCGGACATGCAATGGGAAGGGCTCTCGGGATGGAACGGGCTCCTTGGGCTCTCGGGATGGAACGTGCTCCTTGGGATATGGGGGCTGGAATCGGAATGGACCGTTCGGGATAGAGAGGAGGCCGCGTGGGGCAGACAACAAGAAAGGGCGCTTGGAATGGGAACAGGGCATTCGGGATGGGGGAGATGCTCAGAGCAGGAGCAGGACGCTTGGAATAGGGAGAGGGCGCTCGGGATCGAAACGGGGTTGCTTGGAACGGACGCGGGGAAAGCTGTTCGAGGGGCCGTTTGAGAAAAGTGTGAAGCTTTTGGAGCGTCGCGAGCGTCATGATGGGTGAGCCGTTCGGGAAAGGGCTGAGCCGTCGGTGATCTACTGCACCGGATCGCCGCTACCGTCAAGCAGGCGGTCCGTGTAATATTGATCGTTGGTACGTCCTGCCCAAAAGCAGGTCTGCCTCGGAACCGCGCAACCCGGTGCGGGGCCGATCGGAGTGTTAGCGAGGGTTATGGCGAAGAAGGATGGAGTCATCGAGGTTGAGGGGGCGGTCGTCGAGGCCCTCCCGAACGCGATGTTCCGCGTCGAGCTGGAGAACGGGCACGTTGTGCTCGCTCACATCTCCGGCAAGATGCGCCAGCATTACATCAAGATTCTCCCGGAGGACCGCGTGGTAGTCGAATTGACTCCCTACGACCTGTCCCGCGGGCGCATCGTGTACCGCTATAAGTGAGCCCCGATTTTCTATCGCCGCCAGTGCTCTGACGGCAAGGAAGTACAGCAATGAAGGTCAAGCCCAGCGTCAAGAAGATCTGTGACAAGTGCAAGGTGATCCGTCGCCACGGCCGCGTCATGGTGATCTGCGAGAACCCGCGGCACAAGCAGCGCCAAGGGTGACCCGGCGCAGCGGGTCTTCCCGCGTCAACCGCACTGCCCGCCGCAAGGCAACCCCCGGACCGAAGGCCGGGGCTCCGCTGTTCAGCGGGGGAGAGGCAGTGTTCCACACCTTCGGACTATCAAGGAGCTAAGAAATTGGCACGTCTATCCGGCGTCGATCTTCCTCGCGAAAAGCGAGTTGAGATCGCGCTCACCTATATCTACGGCATCGGCCGCACCCGCTCGGCGGAAACGCTCGCGGCCACCGGCATCAGCCCGGACGTTCGCGTCCGCGACCTCACCGAGGACCAGCTCGTCGCGCTCAAGAAGCACATCGACGAGAACTACAAGGTCGAAGGCGACCTGCGCCGCGAGGTTCAGGCTGACATTCGCCGCAAGATCGAAATCGGCTGCTACCAAGGCCTGAGGCACCGCCGCGGCCTGCCCGTCCACGGCCAGCGCACGAAGACGAACGCGCGCACCCGCAAGGGTCCCAAGCGCACCGTCGCCGGCAAGAAGAAGAAGTAAGCAGTAGGAGTAGATCATGCCCCCCAAGACCCGCCAGGCCTCTTCCGCCGGCTCCCGCCGTCCGCGTCGCAAGGAGCGCCGCAACGTCGTCGCAGGCCAGGCCCACATCAAGTCCACGTTCAACAACACGATCGTCTCGATCACAGACCCGAACGGCGCCGTCATCGCCTCGTGCTCCTCGGGCCAGGTCGGTTTCAAGGGCTCGCGCAAATCGACGCCCTACGCTGCGCAGCTCGCCGCGGAGAACGCCGCCCGCGCCGCCATGGAACACGGAATGAAGAAGGTCGACGTCTTCGTCAAGGGACCCGGCTCCGGCCGTGAGACGGCGATCCGTTCCCTCACCGCGTCGGGCCTCGAGGTCACATCGATTTCCGACGTGACGCCGCAAGCCTACAACGGCTGCCGCCCACCGAAGCGTCGCCGCGTGTGACGCACGGCCCGCCTCGGCGGGCCCCAAGCGGATATCCGCACTCCGCAGGCCGGACGGATGGCCTGCGGGCGACTGGACGTCAAATAGCGGGCGTCCATGAAAGGAAAGAATCGTGCTTATCGCACAGCGCCCTGTTCTCACCGAAGAGCAGGTCTCGGAGTACCGCTCGCGGTTCATCCTCGAACCCCTCGAGCCGGGTTTCGGCTACACGCTTGGCAATTCCATGCGCCGCACCCTGCTCTCGTCGATCCCGGGCGCGGCCGTCACATCGGTTCGCATCGACGGAGTCCTCCACGAGTTCTCCACGATCGCGGGGGTCAAAGAGGACGTCGCAGACATCATCCTCAATCTCAAGGAACTCGTCGTCTCCTCGGAAAACGACGAGCCGGTCCTCATGTACCTGCACAAGCAGGGCCCGGGAGAGGTCACAGCCGCTGACATCACGCCGCCCGCCGGCGTCGAGATCCACAACCCCGACCTCCACATTGCCACGCTGAACGATAAAGGCAAGATCGAGATTGACCTCACCGTCGAGCGCGGTCGAGGCTACGTCTCCGCCGCGCAGAACAAGGGAGAAGAGGACGAAATCGGCCGCATTCCGATCGATTCGATCTACTCGCCCGTTCTCAAGGTGTCCTACAAAGTCGAGGCGACTCGAGTCGCCCAGCGCACAGACTTCGACAAGCTCGTCGTCGACGTAGAAGTGAAGCCTTCGACGACGCCGCGGGACGCGCTCGCCTCCGCCGGCAAGACGCTCGTCGAGCTGTTCGGGCTGTGCGTCGAGCTCAACAACGAGGTCGAAGGAATCGAGCTGGGCCCCCCGCCCGTCGTCGAAACCCAGTCCTCGGACCTGCAGCGGCCCATCACGATTCTCAACCTTCCCGCCCGCTCGCAGAACTGCCTGCAGCGTGAAGGCATCCGCACCATTGGTGAACTCATTCAACGCTCTGAGGCCGACCTCCTCGACATCCGCAACTTCGGCGCGAAGTCGATCGAGGACGTCAAGGACGAGCTTCTCAAGCTCGACCTGCGCCTGAAAGATTCGCCCGCTGGTTTCGTCTCCAGCTTCGGCGAGGAGAGCTACACGATGCAGTTCAGCGACGACTCGCAGGGCTGAAGCCCGATTTTTCATAGGAGACACTACTATGCCCAAGCCCACCAAGGGCCCGCGTCTGGGCGGCTCGCCCGCCCACCAGCGCCACATCATCGCGAACCTGTGCAAGGACCTCATCCGCCACGGTGCGGTCACAACCACCCAGACTCGCGCCAAGACCGTTCAGCCCCACATTGAGCGACTGATCTCGAAGGCCAAGCGCGGCGACACCTATAACCGCCGCCTCGCCCTTCGCGTCCTCCAAGACCGCGAGCTCGCCTACATCCTGTTCGAGGAGCTCGGGCCGAAGTTCGCCGAGCGCAACGGCGGATTCACCCGCATCATCAAGCTCGGCAACCGCAAAGGCGACAACGCAGCGCTCGCCCGCATTGAACTCGTGACCGAAAAGGTCTCGCCCAAGCAGTCAGCGGTTCGCGAAGCTGAGAAAGCCGCCAAGAAGGCTGCCGAGGCCCAAAAGCTCGCGAAAGAAGCCAAAGCAAGCGCCGACGCAGAGAAGGCTGCCGAAACCGCGGCCGACGCCGTCGAATCCAAGGAGGCAGATGGGGCCGCCAAGGAAACTGCGGCCAAGAACGACGCTGCGACCAAGGGCAAAGCCGAGGCTGACGAGGCCAAGTGATCCTCGCGCGAGCCCATCGCGCGAAATCCACAATCTGGAGCGGGGTGCATATGCACCCCGCTCCGCTTTTTTACGACGACCTCAGACGAGGCTTCACAGTCGCTTCGGACATTGTTCTTCGTGCGAACAGAAGAGGCTTCACAGCGACTTCGGACGAAGTTTCCCCGCTATCCCGAACAGAGTTCCACGGCAGCCCCGAGCAAAATTCGAAGAATGCTTGGCTATGGCGGTGGAGGCGGCTAGGCTTGCAATGACGCCACCGCGAAGACGGCGACGTCCCTCAAGTTCGGCGTGGAATGAGAAGGGATCTCCTCATGGACAACACGGTCACCGCAGACCTGCCGGCCTACACGGCTGAAGAAGAAAAACTCGTCATTCGAAACAAAGACGGCATTCCCGTGGGCGTCAAACCCGACAACTCGTGGACGCTCCCGAAAATCGCACTGTGGATCTCGATAACCACGATGGGCACGCTCGGATGGACGATGCTCGCCCTCGTGCGCGGCGAAGAGGTCAACACAATATGGTTCGTCATAACCGCGGTGTGCACATACGCCATCGCCTACCGCTTCTACGCGCTCTATGTTCAGCGCAAGGTCATGCGGCCCGACGACTCCAACGCAACCCCCGCGGAACGAATCAACAACGGCAAGGATTTCGACCCCACCCACAGAGTGGTGCTCTACGGCCACCATTTCGCCGCCATCGCCGGCGCCGGCCCGCTCGTCGGCCCGGTCTTGGCCGCCCAGATGGGATACCTTCCCGGAACGCTGTGGATCATCTTCGGCGTGTGCATCGCTGGGGCGATCCAGGACATGCTCGTGCTCTTCTTCTCCATGCGGCGAGGCGGGCGCTCCCTCGGCCAAATGGCACGCGACGAAATCGGACGCGTCGGCGGAACGGTGGCCATGGTCGTCGTCCTCGTCATGCTCATGATCGTCCTCGCCGTCCTCGCAATGGTCTGCGTCAACGCCCTCGCGGAATCCCCGTGGGGCGTCTTTTCCGTCGGCTGCACGATTCCGATCGCACTGGGCATGGGGCTGTGGCTGCGCTACATCCAGCCGGGAAAGATTACGCAGGTCTCGATTGCGGGCTGCGCCCTCCTCGTCGTCGCGATCTTCGCCGGAAGGTGGGTCGCTAACACGGACTTTGGAAAGGAACACCTTCATCTCTCGCCGACCACGCTGGTGTGGGCGATGATCATCTACGGCTTCCTCGCCGCCATCCTTCCGGTATGGCTGCTTCTGACGCCCCGCGACTACCTGTCGACGTTCATGAAGGTCGGAACGATCGTCATTCTGGCGGCCGGCATCGTTGTGGTTCGGCCCCTCGTCGAAATGCCCGCGGTCACCGAGTTCGCAGGCAACACCGACGGCCCCGTGTTCGCCGGAACCCTCTTCCCGTTCCTTTTCATCACCATCGCCTGCGGCGCCCTATCGGGAATGCACGCCATGGTGTCCTCGGGAACCACCCCGAAAATGGTCCAAAAGGAATCCCAAACCCGGATGATCGGCTACGGCGGAATGCTCATGGAATCCTTCGTCGCCATCATGGCGCTGGCCGCCGCGGCCTCCCTCAACCAGGGCATCTATTTCGGGATGAACACCTCGGAGGCAACCGTCGACAAGCTCGCTGGAACTCAAATCACCCAAACGACGAAGGACCGGGAGGAAATCACATCGAAGGCCGTGGGCAACCTCGGGGTGACCGACGTCCATGGCAACAAGGTCGTTCCGCGGTGGGAGTCGACTGACGACAAAGGAAACGAAAAAACGTACACCGGAGCTGAGGCCCTCAAGCAGGTCGCCAAAGACGTCGGCGAGCCGTCGGTCGTCTCGCGAACCGGCGGGGCGCCCACGCTTTCGGTCGGCATGGCCCATATTCTCCACCAGCTCGGCGGGGGATCGGGAATGATGGGCTTCTGGTACCACTTCGCCATCATGTTCGAGGCTCTGTTCATCCTTTCCGCCGTCGACGCCGTCACCCGAGTCGCCCGATTCCAAGTCTCTGACGCCCTCGGAAACCTGTTCCCGAAGTTCAAAGACCCGTCGTGGCGGGCGGGAGCGTGGGGTGCCACGGCCGCCGTCGTCGCGGCCTGGGGCTCTTTGCTGCTTATGGGCGTGACGGACCCGAGAGGCGGAATCCAGACCCTGTTCCCGCTCTTCGGCATCGCCAATCAATTGATAGCGGCTGTGGCCCTGCTGCTGGTGACCGTGATGGTTGTGCGAAAAGGGTATACGAAATACGTGTGGATACCGCTCATACCCTTCGCCTTCGACACAGCCGTGACCTTCACGGCGTCGTGGGAGAAGATATTCTCCACCGATCCGAAGGTCGGCTATTGGCAGCAATGGCGCGACGCGCGCAAGGCCCTTCCGGGATTGAGCGATCCGAAGAAGATCTCGGAGACGGAAGCCGTCATCCGCAACACCTTCATTCAAGGGACCCTTTCGATCGTCTTCCTCGTCGCCGTCGCCTTTGTTGTAGTCTGCGCTGCGCTGCGGGTGGTCAAGACGATTCGAATGGGCGACACGACGACGTCGGAGGACCCCTACGTCGAGTCGAATTTCTTCGCCCCGACGGCGATGATCGCCACGCCGCTCGACAAGAAACTGGTCAAGGAGTACGCGATGGTCGGCGATCCTAATCTCATTCCCGGCGTGAAGAAGGACGGAAACGAGGACCGAAGCGGGGACGGAAGCAAGGACCGAAGTAAGGAGGCGAAAGATGAGTGAGGCGGCTGGATGCCAGTGAGGGGGCAACAGATGAGTGAGGCGGCGAAAGGCGGCGCGAACGGGCTGCGGCGCGCAAAAGGCCTGCGCGGCGCACGACGGCCGCGCCGCCTGCGCGGCGTGCTTTCCTGGCTTCGCCGCAGGCTTGCCGCTTTCCGCTCGTTCTGGCGTGATCTGACGGGGGAGTCGGCGTACGAGAAGTACGTCGCACGGCATCGGCGCGAGCACCCGGACTGCGAGCCGATGTCTGCCCGCGAGTTCTGGCGAGCGCGCAGCGCGGCCGCAGAGGACGGCGTGACGACGGGCTGCTGCTAGCGGCTCTGTTTCGGCCTGCCTCCCTTGTTTCGCTTGCCCTTTTCCGCTTCCGCTGCCTACATCGTCATTTCAGCCGCAAGCCAGCTGTTCAGACGCGGTGTGCCCGCCGTGTCTCAACCGCTCCTCGCATCTGACTGCGCCCGGAAAAGGCGTCTACTGCTCCTCCGTGGGAGACGGCCACGGAAGCGGTTCATTCGGATGTTCTTTCTCGTAACGGCTCTTATACTCGTCGGACACCTTGAATCCTGGAGCGGGTTCGAAACAGTAGGTGGCTATGTTCTCGCCTTCGCCGCTCAGTGCCAGGCCAACCCAGTCGATTTCGACGTTGAGAAGGGTGATTGTGCCAACGCCCTCATAGGTGAAGGATTCTCCCGGAGCGAGGTCGGCTGCCGCTGAGTCGTTTTCGTCGAAGGGAAGCGTCATGTTCGAGCCGACGATCGCCGCTCGCTTTTGCCAGCGTTCAATGCGTATCTTTGCAAGGTTGAGAACTATTTTCCGTTCCGAATCAACATAAAACAGGCCGTCATGGCTTTCGGCGGCTCTATGGGTTACGCCTTTGCATGAAAGCGGACTGTGTTTCTTGGTGAAGACATGGGCGTTCCGGAGTCGGTGCTCATATGTAACGAAACCCGAGAGGTAGATCAGACGCGCACCGATTATTGACGCCAGTAGCGTCACGGCAATGACGAAAACTAAAAGGACTCTCTTTCTTTGACTCATTGTCTTTCCTTCTCTTGGTCCCAGTAGGTGTCGAATCCGGGTGCAGGCGCGAATTCGAGGGTGGCGATTGGCCCGCTTCCGGACTCAAATGGAATGACTATGGGATTGACATAAAGCAGCGTGAAGGTCCCGACGCCCGGGTGCGTGAGAGCCTCCCCAGCCTGAAGGTCGGAGCATACCGACAATTCCGCGGGGCGGTGCGTTGCATTCGGACTGTCTACTGGATACCCTCCCCGCACTGTCGCCATCATCATCCCGTCGACGACGCGGACGTTTGAAACCGTGTACGCCGGATATGCATCCGTTCCGGGACGGAAAACGGAGACTGGAGAAAGCTCGACGATTCGCGTGCTCATCTCGGATAGCCCCCTCCTATGCTCATACTCCTGAAGTCGCGCGAAAACTGTTTCCACGTCAGCTTGAACTCGGCCATGTCGGGGCGGGAATTATCGTGTGAATCTTGGCTATGCCCCCAGGGGTTGCGGACGGTGACTCCCGTCGCGTCGGCAGACACCACAACGTATGCATGTCCTTGAGGTATCTCTACTTTCTCCTTGTGCCCGTTTATCGTGATTTCGGGATAATCTTTTCCTCCTATTGGGTACAAGCTCGCCGTGACGGGTTTGTGATTCTTGATGGCTTGCCGGATGTTTTCACGTTCTTCGTCACTATAGGCGTCGCCGGATGCGGCTTCGTAAAATTTTCTCCTGTAAACGGTCGAGTCCTTTCCAGTCATTTCCTCCATTACGGCCGACGACAGGCCCGAAGAGATCCCAGTGGCGCCGAAGAAACTGTCGCCTCTGGTTCCACCGGGATACATCTGGCCGTAAGCGGACTCCAGAACCGAAACGAGGCCCGGCCTTTCTCCGTTTGCCCCTCTTTCTATAGATTCTGTCGACAAATACCGTGCGTTTACGTCCAGGATTCTCCGGGTCCTCATAAACGGTCACAAGGAAACCGTCCTGACGCCCATGCTTGTCGTAATGCGGTTCAATCGCGTTGCGGAGGAGTCTTCGCCCTTCGGGCGTGCGCATCATCGCCATAAGGGTTGCCAGCAGATAGCAATCTCCGATTTCACCCTGAGAGACCGAACGAAAGTCCATCTGCTCAAGCTCCGCATTCACCCGATCGACGTCTCTCCGATCAAGCACATGCAGTTCGCCTTTGTTATTGCCTTCCTTGTTGGGCTCAACCGCTTCCAAATGCAGGGCCGCCCGCAGCTCGGCAGCGCACACTTCTCCGGCCCTGTGCAGATCGTTGATGGCCTGCTTTGCGCCCCTGGCGATGGACTGAGCACGCGGAGTGAGCTCGTCTACCTTCTTCTCGCGTTCGTCGTCGGCAACCGCATCCACTTGCCTGTCCAAAGCCCGCATCTGTGCCCGCGCTGAGGATATCTCCTTCTCGGTGCTCTGCATGGCATGCGCATATTTAAGAATGGCATCGGCTGCTTTGTCCGCACCGCTTTCAAGGCGTTGCGCCTGTTTGACTTCATTCTGCAAGGCGACCTCGAACGCATTGGCAGCGGCCCCTCTCCAAGAGTCGGCTTTGGAGGGCAAATGCCGCAAATGCACGCCAGTCAATTCCAACTTCGTTTCCATCTTCGACAGATCTGTGTAAAGCGCGAAGAGGGAAGAGGATCGCCCGGGAACTTCTCCGATGCAGTCTTCAAACTCGCCCATGGCAATACCTCGCTAAGATCAGCAACTTTGTTCTCTCCGATACAGCGGGTTTCCCGCACTACTGGAACTTCTCCGCTTCGAACGTAAACTCCCTTGCCCACTCGTCGTCGGTCGCCTCGGCCATCTTCGATAGTCTAGAGACTTTGTAGAGTGGTTTTTCAATCTGGTCAAAAGCGTGATATTCCCGGATTTCAAGCAAACGCGGAGCCCCTACATGTGCGGCTTGGCCAGAGCCCAGGCTCGCACGCCTCCGTTCATTCCCGCGGCGTTCGGGATGAACAGGACGTTTTCTCCCAGGCGCGAGCGTGCGGCGGGGGAGATCCGCGGCGAGTTGCCGCCCCCGATGTAGAGGCGGTCCCACCGGAAAACCGGCCACAGCGTGTCGATCGCCCGCAGCACGCGACGCGACCATGCCGAATCGCCGAGCCGTATCCGTTCGGCCTCGCCGACGACGTCGTCATACGTCAATCCCCACCGCATCTGCGCGTGGGAAATCTCCAGGTGGGGAGCGAGGCGGCCGCCGTCGACGAAAGCGCAGCCGAGTCCCGTGCCGAGGGTCATGACGAGTTCCGCCCCTTCGCCCGAAACGACGCCGGCCGCTGCGACTTCGGCGTCGTTGAGGACGAGTGCGGGAACGGCAAAGCGCGCGTGCAGGGCCGATTCCATGTCCAGGCCGTTCCACGCCGTCTCGAGCTCGGGGTCGAGCTTCGTGTGGGGACCGGATTTGCGAATGTAGTGCGGAGTGTAGACGACGACGCCGCGCCGGATCATTCCCGGCATGCCGAGGGTGATCCGTTCGAATCGCTCGACCTGCGACGCGTGGCTTTCTATGATTTCGAGCAGGTCCTCGGGCGAGAAAGGATACCGTACGGCCGTGCGCTGAGGAGGTGCCGCCTGGAAGCCGTTGAGATCGAGGAGGGAGGTCTTGATCCCGCCGCCTCCGCAGTCCACGGCCAAGGTCAGCGGATTCGACTCGCGGGAAGGCTCGGGCAGCGCATGTGAATGCGAGGTGTGGGACACTGGCGTCATGGATTCGACGGTAGCGCATCGGCTCCGCCTTCGCATGTCCTACGACGGCACTGATTTTCATGGTTGGGCGGTCCAGCCGGGTTTGCGAACCGTCGAGGGGACGGTGACGGAAGCCCTCAACCTCATAAGCGGCGGCTCGCATGCTCTGACCGTCGCCGGGCGGACCGACGCCGGGGTCCATGCGCGCGGTCAGGTCGCCCACGTCGACGTGAGTGAAAATGAGCTTGCGCGGGCGGCGCGGCGAGCAAGCGACCCGTGCCAGGCGATCATGCGCAGGCTCTCCGCGCTGCTGGCGCGAGAGTCGCCGGGGCCGAAGGGAAGCTCAGACGTCGCGGTGACCGGCGTGGATTTCGCGCCCGAAGGCTTCGACGCAAGGTTTTCCGCGCTTTCCCGGACCTATTCTTACAGGGTGTGCGACGACCCTGCCCGTTTCGATCCGCTGCGGCGCCGGGACGTCCTGTGGCTTCGCGAGCCGCTCGACGTCGAGGCGATGGACAACGCTGCGCGCAGGCTGACCGGCGAACACGATTTCATTTCCTATTGCAAACCCCGGGAAGGGGCGACGACGATCCGCGAGCTCCTCGAGCTGACAGTTGAACGCAAGGGCGGCCTCGTCGAGGTGACCGCGCGGGCCGACGCCTTCTGCCACTCGATGGTCCGCACGCTCGCGGGGGCGCTGCTCAAGGTGGGCGTCGGCCGGCGCGACGAAGAATGGCCTGCGCGACGCCTGGAGGAGCGCTCGCGCAACGGGGAAGTCGCCGTCGCCCCGCCGCACCCGCTCACTTTGGAGTCGGTGGAGTATCCCGAGGATTCGCAGCTCGCGGCCAGGGCCCGGCTGACCCGGGCTTTGCGAGAGACGGTCGGGGACCGCGAACCCGAAGGAGACGCACGCGGCGCCGGAGGCGCTGCCGCGGGGAAAGGACTGAGTTGAGCGGAGACAAAGCGGGGCTGACCCGGTCAGGGCGGGCCGACGTCGCCGACGCCCGCTATCCGATTCCTGCAAAGCCGCCCGAATACAGGACAAGGCCGCGCAAGGTCAGCGGCCGCAAACGGACCCCCGTATGGGACGCAGTGGCGGCTTTGTACGTAATCATCGCGCTGATTTTCATCGGATGGCTGGCAACCGAAATGGCCGTGCACGCCAAGCCGGGCGACTCCCTGTGGGTCCTCAACCTCGTCGCCTTCTGGGCGACGACCGCCTATCTGGCCATTCCCCGCATCCATCAGATCCTCACCCTTTTGTACGTTCCCGACTACTTCATCGGACGCACCCGAACGGGAGACGGTGTGCTAGGCGATCCCGTCAACCTCGCGATCGACGGAACGGCCGACGACATCCACGCCGGCATGCAGGCTGCCGGATGGGCGCTCGCCGACGAAGTCACCGTGCGCTCGTCGTGGGGAATCGTCGTCTCCTCCGTGATCAAGAGGCCCTACCCCTCCGCGCCCGTGTCGAACCTCTACCTCTTTGGGCGCAAGCAGGCCTTCGCCTACCAGAAGGAGGTCGACGGCAACGCCTCGAGGCGCCACCATGTCAGATTCTGGCCGACGCCCGAGGGATGGCATCTTCCCGGCGGGCAGCGCGTGGACTTCCTCGCGGCGGGAACCTACGACAGGTCGGTCGGCTTTTCGCTTTTCACCGGGCAGATTACGCACAAGGTCGACGCCGACACCGACGCCGAGCGCGATTTCATCATCGACACCCTGAGGTACGCCGACCCGAAGATCGACGTCGCCGTCATCGACAAGTTCTCCACGGCCTACCACTCTCGAAACGGCGGCGGCGACGCGATCAACACCGACGGCGACCTGCCGGTTCTCGACATGCGCGGCGCCTCCGAACGAGGTCCCGCCCCGCACATGCCGCGCCCGGACAAAAGCGTCGCCCGCCACCACATTCCGCCGCTTCCGCTTCTTTTCACGGGGGCGCTCGCTCTGTGGGGGTTCATTTTTGCCGGCATCCAGGTGGCGGTGGACTCTCAGGTGACCGCTTCGAAGCTGGTCATGCCGGCCGTCGAATTCGCGTTGTGGCTTTTGACCGCAGCCAGGCAGCGGTGGGCGTGGGTCGGCCTCATGACGATATCTTCTATCACGGCTTTCTCTCATCTCCTTCTCCTCGATTTCTCGAAGCTAGCCGACGTCATACTCACGGGAGTGTCGGTTTTCGTGGTGCTCGCGGTGAGCGCCACCGCGGTGCGCGAATGGGTGCGCGGCGGCAATCGGGCGCCCGTGCCCAATTGAATTAATCGACTCTCTCCATGACTCGCGATAAACTAAGAAGCAGTTTAGCTTAACAAGCGATTGTCCAAGCTTTTTAAATAGGCGGCTCAATTTGTTTGAAAACCTGAGAAAGGAGAGACCGTGCCATATACTACGTCGCTCGACCCCGGTGAGATGAAGTTTTTGGGGGCGCGTTTGGAAGATCTCTCGGTGCAGCTTATCGGACTCGAGTCTCCGATGCCGGCCTCCTCCACCTCCCTCGGGACCCTCGACCTCTTGTCCGCGGCGGCGCAGGCCTGCGACGACGCCAAGGAGCGCGCTAGGGAAGTCGGAGATTGGATCGGACGGGCTTCTGAGGCCGTACATTATACGACGGCCGGTGTCGAGACCGCCGACGACGCATCTAGGCAAGCATTCGAAAGGAATGCGGCAGACGTATACGGCAGCGCGGATCGGGAGGATTGATCTTATGGGAATCTTCAGCGACGCCGTCGGCAAGCTGGACGGCGAGCCTGCGGCCGTGTTCGCTTTTTCGCGGGACTGGAAGAAATACGCCGAGGAAGTGGCGGAAATCCGCGTATCCTGCCTGGACGCTGGATCGCTTGCGCCCCGATGGGCCGGGGAGTCGCGTGACAGTTTCGAACGGGGCGTTCAGACCGAGTCAGACGATCTCT